>Ga0209062_1004624_pt1 | contig 14147 bp, 10 predicted proteins | sample Coa_R2_2_FD_187158 | JGI IMG/M metagenome (GOLD analysis project Ga0209062, IMG submission 187158) | Surface soil microbial communities from Centralia Pennsylvania, which are recovering from an underground coalmine fire - Coalmine... | ecosystem: Environmental > Terrestrial > Soil > Unclassified... | reverse complement strand
CTGTGATCCCGGCACGCTGGGCGTTCCGCCGGAACTCGTAGGGTTTCCCTGCTCCATCCCGCCCCGCACAGCGGGGCGCGGCGAAGACTTTTTGCAGGACTAAATCCTGCCGGTTCAGCTTCCAAGCAGAGGCTCAAAAGCTCCTGGCGCAGAGCATTACAGCATGAGCAACCACCTGGACGACGTGGCTGGCCGAGGCCAAGCCGGGCCGAAATAGAGGAAACCTGCTGCAATTACAGCAAAAATAGTATAGCGGATTCGGGTGTTTTTCTCAAGGTGAAAAGAAGGCTAAAACCGCCGTAAATCTATAATCCTAAAGGGCTTGCCTATCTCGGGCCCGCTTGGCCAAGCCGGGCCGGAATAGGAAAGCCGAACTCCCACGCGGCTAAGCCGGGCTTAACGCATTCCCGATAAGGCTGGAAAGATGGCATGAAACTGCATCGTACCTGGCGCGCCACCAGCGGGAGCTTTTTGTTCAGTCCAGGGTGCTGATTATCTTTCGGGAAATGTGCCTGGTGTTTCCCACTGTGAAGCCGCAGTCTTGATTTCCAGTTGCGAGATTGTGCGTTCAGATGCGCATGGGCATGATGATATAGCGATAGCGGTAAGATTCGTCGGCAAGCGGGCGCATCTGGCCGGCGGATTGCTCGTCCTTCAGTTCGATGCTAACAGGGCCGTCGGCCGCGGCGGAGAGAAAATCCAGCATGTAGCTGGAGTTGAAGCCGATGGCAATGGGATCGCCTTTGTATTCCTTTTCGAGATTTTCCTTGGCTTCGCCATATTCGGGGCTGGAAGCGGAAATCTCGACACCTTCGTTCGAAACGGCGAATTTCACGGCATGGGAGCGCTGATCGGCGAGCTGCGCCACACGGCGGACGGCATCGCTTAGCTCGGCGCGATCGATGACGATTTGCTTGTTGTTTTCGCGAGGGAGGACGGCTTCGTAGTTCGGGAATTGGCCGGTAAGGATGCGCGAGATGAGCAGGCGATGGCCAAGCTGGAAAAAGAGATGGCTTTCGTCCTTGGCGAACTCGATTTGCGCTTCGGAACCGGCGACGCTCGCCAGCTTTTCGACTTCGTCCATGGCCTTTTTGGGGATGAGGACTTTCACTTCGCCGTTCAGGCCGGAGAGTTTCTGGTCAGTTTCGGCAAGCGCGAGGCGGTGGCCGTCCGTGGCAACCATGGCGAGCGTATCGGGCTTCATGATCAGCAGGCCGCCGTTCAGCGTGTAACGCGATTCCTCCATGGAGATGGCGAATTTGGTTTTCGCGATGAGGCTTTCGAGCACCGCCGCGGAAAGTTTTACCAGCACGTGTGGCATGGCCGGCAGCGCGGGAAAATTTTCCTTGGCCATTCCGACGAGCCTGTATTTCTTTTTGTCGCTGACGATTTCGACCCAATGATTTTCGAGAAGGCGTACCTTGATTTCGCCTTCGGGAAGAAGGCGGACAAGCTCGATAAGTTTTTTCGCGGGAATCGTGCCAGCGCCTTCTTTTTTGACCTTGGCTTCGCAGGAAGTGCGAACACTCAGCTCGAGATCGGTCGCCGTGATGGTCAGGCGGCTGCCTTTTGCTTCGACAAGCAGGTTCGAGAGGATAGGGATGGTGGTTTTGCGCTCGACGACGCCCTGCGTTGTGTTGAGCTCATTCAACAGCGCTGATTTGCTGACGCTGAATTCCATCGCTTGATGTTCCTCGCGTGCGGTTCCTGGTGCGGTCATGAGTCCTCGCCATGAGTTCAACCGCTGCCTGGAGACAGGCAGGCCGTACTCTACTCGCTTTCGCGAAAAGTATAAAGCCTGAAGGCCGGGGAAGGGCTGTGGAAATGCAGATTTCCGGGGGTGCTCGTAGCGCGGGCCGCCGCGTTGGGGGAGCCATTTTTTATTCACAGCGCACGGCAACAAAGAACAATTTACGGTAAGAGCGTTTTTGACTTGAAAGAAGAAGAATAACGCCTTGTTGCTGTTGTGAGCGCTGTGAATCTGTGGAAAGGCTGTGGCGGGGGCCTTGCAGGCGGAGAAGCGGCAAAGGTGTGCGTGAGGACGGGGTGTGGGAAACGCGGAAAATTCGAGGCGGAAGCTGCATCGGCGTTTCTTTGCCTGGAAGCTTCCACACGGCATCCGCAGAAATCCCAATAGAAATTCACAGCATTTGCAGCAGGCGGCGCCGGCGCCATAGCGATGACAGGATCGATTCAAGTCGAGCGCTGCGGGGAGGATTCGAGAACTGGCCGATGCAAGAAAAGAAGACCGGCTGCTACAGAGCGCTGGAGATCGCGGTCGAGTCTATTGCAGCGCGTCCATTAAGCGGCTGATCGTGCGGTTGAGTTCCTTGTCGGAGCGGCGCATTTCCTCGATCTTGTTGACGGAATGCAGCACGGTGGTATGGTGCTTGCCGCCGAATTGCCGGCCAATCTCCGGCAGGGAAGCGGTGGTGAGCTGCTTGACGATGTACATGGCCACCTGGCGCGGGAAGGCGATGGCGCGCGTGTTGCTGCGGACCTTAAGGTCCTGCTCGCGCAGATTGAAGTGTTCGCTGACGCGTTTTTGGATCAGGTCGATGGTGACGCGCTTTTCCTGGGTGGCGATGATGTTGCGGAGCACTTGTTGCGCGGTGGCAAGAGAAACGGCGGCGCCCGTGAGCGAGGCGTAAGCCATCAGGCGGGTGAGGGCGCCTTCGAGCTCGCGGACATTGGACTTGATCGCGCGCGCGATATATTCCGCGACGTCGTCGGGCAAATGGAAGCGGTCGTTCTCCGCCTTTTTCTGCAAGATGGCGATCTTGGTTTCGAGGTCAGGCGGCTGAATATCCGCGATCAAGCCCCATTCAAAGCGCGAGCGCAGGCGCTCCTCGATGGAGTTGATGTCCTTGGGCAAGCAGTCGGAGGAGATGACAATCTGCTTCTGCTGCTCGTAAAGCGCGTTGAAGGTATGGAAGAATTCTTCCTGAGTGCGCTCCTTGCCGGAAATGAATTGGATGTCGTCCACGAGGAGCACATCCACAGTGTGGAAACGGTCCCGGAAGCTGATCATGCGATCGAAGCGCAGCGAGTTGATAACCTCAATGGTGAACTTTTCCGCGCTGACGTAGCTGAGGCGCATGGCGGGATTGCGCTTCTTGATCATGTGACCGATGGCGTGCATCAGGTGAGTCTTGCCCATGCCCACGCCGCCGTAGAGGAAGAGCGGGTTGTAGGCCTTGGAAGGCTGCTCGGCCACGGCGCGGGAAGCGGCGTGCGCAAATTCGTTGGATTTGCCCACGACGAAAGTGTCGAAGGTGTAGCGGGCGTTTAGCTGGTGGTCGCTGCTATCGAAATCGAGCTTGGTCTGTTTGCCCGCAGGCAGGGCTGGTGGCGCCGCCTGGACCGGATCTTCCTCGGCGCAGACGTATTGCACCTTGCGGTTGGGAGTGCCGAGCTCGATGAAAACAGCCTTGACGATATCACCGTAGGTGCGGGTGAGCACCTGGCGAAAGACGGCGCTGGGAACCAGGATGTATAGCGTATCGCCCTCAGCCCTGTTGAGTCGCGTGGGCTGAAACCAAGTGGCGAAGGTGTTGATGCTGACCCTGGACTTGACGTGCTCCAGGAACTTATCCCACGAGTTCAGAGCTTCACGGCCTGGTTGAGTCGCAGTTGTCATCGCCAAGGAACAGCAGACCTCAGCTATTTCCACAGATGTGCAAAACCTGTGGATAGCAGGTTTTTGTAATTTTCCTTCAGGCTTCGGGAGTCACGCCCGCGCCGGAACGCCTAGTTAGCCCCTGTCGCTCCGCGCGCGGCCGTTTAGGAAATCGTTCGGCCCTCGTGCCGCCGCTGTGAGACAGCGCGGGATTCTCTCCGATTGGTCCGCGGCGGGCAAGCGAAAAATGTGCGAAGGCATCCGCGAGTGTTCACACACGATGCACAACTTTTCCACAAGCACAAAAATAGTGCAAAGGAGGACGGGAAGGAGCGAAAGGCGCGAATTTGGGGCAAAAACGCGAACGAAAATACGCGTTTATCGGGAATTCACGGTACAGGCCGGCATGGCTGTCAAGAGTTCCTGTGGAAAAGAATTGCGAAAACGCGAGGGCCGAGCGAGAAGGAGCATACGGGAAAGGCGCCCCCGACGACCTCGCACTTGCGCCGAGAGGAGAAAATCCGCCATCCGCCTACGGGACGTCTCCAAAGCCGCTGCTGAGTGCCGGCCTCGCGAATTCGTACACGCCGAGCGGGTCGCTGCCGATGATGAGCTTATCTTTCTCGATCAAAATGGTGTTCGCTTCGAGGCGCGCGTTGGTGGGCGTGTAGAGACTGTAGGTCGCGCGCCGGCTGCCTTCCTTGTCGAAGTGCAAGAGAAACTGGTGAAGGCCCATCCAGACTTCGCCCGTATCGGGATCGACGCCAACAGCTGTCAGAACGCGCTTGAATGTGGGAACGCTGTTGCGCCTTTCCTGCCTCTCAATCTCCTTGCGCACGGCGCGGGCCTCCGGGAACGCGTCGGGATTGGTGTACTGGATGTCCTGCCCGGCGGTGTAGCCGAATCGGTCGAAAGGGCGGACGGTCGGCTCCGGGAAATACTCGAATGCGTAATAGAGACGGCCGGCCGAATCCGATTTGATGCGTCCGATGTTGAGGAACCGGTTCAGGTCGGGGCGGTCGGAGAGATCCTCGGGATTGCCGAATTCGCGGGCTTCGCGGCCGTTCTTGTCGTAGACGATGACGAGGTGCGGCTGGGTAAGCGTGGCGACGGCGACTTCGCCGTCCGGCAGAGCCGCAACAGATACCGGCGCGTTCACATGTATGGTCTGGAGCAAGGTGCCCTCAGGAGAAAAGACCAGGACGGCGTTGGCGCCGCGGTCAGCGATGTAGATCCGGCCGGAGGGATCGACGTCGCAATCTTCGCCAAAAACAATGTTGAACGGGCGCGCTTTCGTGGCCGGGTTTGCGGCCAGCCCTGCGCCAATCTGGAGAACGGGTTTTTCGTCCGGGGAATAGACAACGAGGCCCGGCACAGGCGACTGCAGCACATAGTAGCGGCCGTCCACGCCGCGGTGAATCGCGCGGAGCCCGGCGCCGACTTCGGGAAACATGCGGCGCTTCGCGGTGAGATCGCCTTCCTGCGCGTAAAGCGCAGAAGCGGCGAGTGCCGCGATGCACAAGGCGGCGAGCCTGCGGACGAGGGCGGTGAAGCTCGGCATGAAGCCTCAGATTACTACGAGCGCGGAGCGGTTGCCCGGCTGTGCGACCGGTGTTTCCAGATGAAGGCGCCTTTCGCTCATCAATCCAGGCGGAATCGCAGGCGTTCAATAGAGCGGGCACGCAGGCGGCCGGCGGCGTTGCAAGGGCTGCCGTCATCGGTTTCGATGAGCACGGAGTTCATTTGAACATCGCCTTGAGCGACCTCGAAGCGCGCGGGCAGCCCGTCGAGGAAGCGCTTGATGATGGCGTCGCGGTCCATGCCAATGACGCCGCCGTGAGGACCGGTCATGCCGACGTCGGTGATGTAGGCCGTGCCCTGCGGGAGGACGCGCTCATCGGCGGTGGCGACGTGGGTATGCGTGCCGACGACGGCGGTTACGCGGCCATCGAGGTACCAGCCCATGGCGATTTTCTCGCTGGTGGTTTCGGCATGCATATCCACAAGGACGAAAGCGACATCGGGCGGCAGGGTAGCGAGCAGTTCGTCAGCTTTGCGAAAGGGATCATCGATCGCGGGCAGGAAGACGCGGCCTTGAAGATTGAGGACTGCGTAGCGGAGACCGCCGTCCGCCGTACCGACGTACAGGCCGCTGCCGGGGTTGCCGTCCGGAAAATTGGCCGGGCGCAGGAGGCGCGGCTCGTGCGGCATGAACTCGACTATCTCCTTGCGGTCCCAGCTATGGTTGCCTCCGGTCAGGACGGCGATACCGGTCTTAAGCAGCTCTTGAGCGAGCTTGGGGGTGATGCCGAAGCCGGAGGCGGAGTTTTCGCCGTTGGCGATGACCAGATCAATCTGGCGCAGCGCCACGATGTCGGCAAGCCGGTCCTGGACGATTTGACGTCCGGGCGAGCCGACGATATCTCCGATGAAAAGGACGCGCATGGCGTAGTGACAGGAAGCAGCTTACAGAAAAATGGAGCGGACCGCTCAGCCGTGGGAAGCTAGGCCGTGAACCTCTGAATGAGGTGGGCGCCACGAGCCAGCCATTAGGCTTTCCTGCCCCACTCGCGAGTCGGGCCGAGAAACGAAATTCGGCGAACCCGCCAGGGGGACAGGCCGTGCACACAGACCGGCTATCCGCAGCACCCCAGAGATTCGTTACGGTTCAAACGGCTTTCGCGTCCGCACCTGCTTCGAAGTACCGCTCCAGTTTCATTCTAACCGCCGGGGCAAAGCGGCGTCCAACGGGAGTGAGTGGTACGGCGCGTAAGGCATAGCGGGCCCGGGCCTCCGGCGTGGTATGCGGTAGAAGCCTGTGGCAACGCGCAGGAGCCACGCTTCTGCCTCGGCAAGGTCCGCCGGTTTGTCCTTCGAGGGCACGTAACCTGCTTTCCGCGCGTCCTTCTCGGGTTCGGCCACGCGTTTCGCAAAGGCGCTCGCGCCGCTCGTCGCTTGCGCTTTAGGCATTACCGGCGTTTGGCATTTTCTCCAAAGAGCGGCACAGAGCTACACTCAGTCAGCTCCTATAGCCATGCTGCCGGCCCACATTGAATCAAAAATTGAGTTTGGACGCGAAGTCTGCGGTGTTCTGGAGCAAGCGGAAGATCGTGAATGGCTGGTCACGAATGGCATTGGCGGATACGCTTCCGGCACGATTAGCGGCAATCTGACGCGCCGCTATCACGGGCTTCTGGTTGCCGCGCTCCGTCCGCCGCTGGGCCGCACGCTATTGATTGCCAAGCTGGAAGAATCGGTCATCTATGATGGCGCCGAGTATCCGCTCTCGACGAATCGGTGGTCGAGCGGCGCTGTCGCGCCCAAGGGTTTCGCAAACATCGAGAGCTTTGGCCTGGAAGGAAGCGTCCCTGTCTGGCGGTTCGCGTTTGCCGACGGGCTATTGGAAAAGCGCATCTGGATGCGACAAAACGAAAATACGACCTATGTGCAGTACACGACTTTGCGTGGCGGCGGGCCCATTCGGTTTGCGTGCAAAGCGTTCGTGAATTATCGCGATTTTCACGGCGCGACACATGCTGGAAATTGGAAGATGTCCATCGATCCCGCGCCCAATGGTTTGAAGATAGTCGCCTTTGAAGGAGCGGTCCCATTTTATTTGCTCGCGCCAGGCGCTGGAGTGGCTTGGCGGCACGAGTGGTACAGGGACTTCTATTTTCCGCTCGAGGCGGAGCGCGGCCTGGACGCATCCGAAGATTGTTTATTTGCAGCGACCTTCAGCCGCGAGTTGCCATCTGGTCAGACCCTAACTTTCGCCCTCACCTGCGAAGAAACACCGGAATTAGATGGAGAGAAAGCACTGCGCGAGAGACGTGAGCAGGACAAAGCATTGCTGCGCGCCTGGGCTGCCCACGATCCGATGGCCGCGGAAACCGCGCCGCCGTGGATTCGCCAGTTGGTTCTTGCCGCGGACCAATTCATCGTGAAACGAAGCTTGCCGCAAGAACCGGACGGCCGCTCGATCATCGCCGGATATCACTGGTTCGGCGATTGGGGACGCGACACCATGATCGCTCTGCCCGGCCTGACGCTGGTCACGGGCCGCGCCGAGGTAGCGGCAAAAATCCTGCGCGCCTTCGCCTGCTGTATTGATCGCGGGATGCTGCCCAACAATTTTCCCGATGCGGGGGGGATTCCCGAGTACAACACTGCTGACGCGGCCCTGTGGTTCATCGAGGCCGCGCGCCAGTACTTTGAAGCGGCCAGAGACTTGGAAACGCTGCGGTTTCTTTATCCTGTGTTTGCGGAAATCATTCGCGCATACACTGACGGCACACGACACAACATCCGCGTTGATCACCGGGATGGCTTGCTGCACGCCGGAGAAGCGGGAGTGCAGCTCACCTGGATGGACGCCAAAATCGGCGACTGGGTGGTGACGCCCCGAATTGGCAAGCCGGTCGAAGTCAACGCACTTTGGTACAACGCCCTTCTGGCCATGGCCGATTTTTCCGTTGCTCTCGGCGTGGCGCCGGATAGCTATCAAGAAGCCGCAGGCAAGGCGCTGCGTAACTTCGGAAAGTTTTGGAACGACGGCTCGGGCTATTGCTACGACGTCATTGACGCTCCGGGCATCGGCTGCGATGCGGCGCTGCGGCCCAATCCGATTTTTGCTGTGTCTCTGGCACACAGCCCGCTTTCGAGCGAGCAGCAGCGCGCCATCGTGGATGTTTGCGCGCGTCGATTGCTCACCAGTTTCGGCCTCCGAAGCCTCGCGCCGGGAGAGCCGGGTTACGCTGGGCATTATGTCGGGGGACCTCACGAACGCGATGCTGCGTATCACCAAGGAACCGCGTGGGGCTGGCTTCTCGGGCCGTTTGCGCTCGCGCACCTGCGGGTTTATCGAGACGCTCGCGCCGCAGCGTCGTTTCTCGAGCCTCTCGGCAACCAAGTTTGCGCGAAAGGCTTGGGAACGCTCGGTGAAGTGTTCGATGGGGACGCGCCGTTCACGCCACGGGGCTGCGTCGCCCAGGCCTGGACGGTAGCCGAGCTGCTGAGGGCTTGGCGAACAACGCTTGCCGGCCTGAAAGAAGGATCGAAGTTGGTGGCTCGCGATTGCGACGCCGGCTCTGGACGAGCAGCGCCTGCCTCCTAGATAAAGCGCTTGGCAGGCAGGGCGTCCGTGTGTAAACTAATATCAGACTAAAACAGTCTTATTTCAACGCGCTCCCTTTGGAGCGCAGTCCGAGCGGTTCGGGATGGTAAGGATTGACAAATTAACGGATTACGGACTGGTCTTACTCACGTGCATTGCGCGAGACCACGGTATGGACTTGCGTACGGCGCGGGATTTGTCGCTCGAATCGGGGCTGCCTTTGCCGACGGTCAGTCGCCTCCTGCAGGTGCTACTGCGCGGAGGCCTGCTGGTATCGCACCGAGGCACGAAGGGCGGCTACGCGCTGGCCAAAGGTCCCGCCGAAATATCCATCGAGAACGTCATCGCCATTCTCGAGGGGCCGGTGGCTCTGACGGTTTGCAGCTCGGGCGCGGCGGGTTCCTGCGATTTTGAAGCGCATTGCACCATTAAGAACAACCAGCGGGTGATCAACGATGCCATTCGCGGCGTGCTGCGCCAGCTTACCTTGGCCGACCTGATGCAGCCGCTGGAACTGCTGACCATTAAGGACGCAGGGGGGCGCGCCGTGCCCGTGCTCGCCAACGGCTCGAGGAGGATTCAGTGAGTACGGATAACCAAGTCATTCGCGATCTTGCCGAGCGCGAATACAAATGGGGCTTCGTCACCGATATCGAGGAAGAGCGTGTCCGCCCCGGCCTCGACGAAGAAGTGATTCGGCTGATCTCGGCGAAGAAGCATGAGCCCGAATTCATGCTCGAATGGCGCCTCAAGGCGTTTCGCCATTGGACCACGCTTGAGAAGGCCCAGGCCGAGCCGAAGTGGGCGAACGTGAAGTATCCGCCGATCGATTATCAGAGCATCGTTTATTACTCCGCGCCGCGGAAGAAGCCGGCGCTCAAGAGCCTCGACGAACTGGACCCAGAGATTCTGCGCACGTATGAAAAGCTCGGTATTCCATTGCAGGAACAGAAGCGGCTCGCCGGCGTGGCCGTGGACGCCGTTTTCGACAGCGTGTCCGTGGCCACCACGTTCAAAGACAAGCTTGCCGAACTGGGGATCATCTTCTGTTCATTTTCGGAAGCCGTGCAAAATCACCCGGACCTCGTTCGCAAGTATCTCGGCACCGTCGTGCCCAACACCGACAATTTCTTCGCGGCTCTGAACGCCGCGGTCTTCAGTGACGGCTCTTTCGTTTACGTGCCCAAGGGCGTGCGCTGCCCGATGGAGCTTTCCACGTACTTCCGCATCAACGCGGCGGAAACCGGCCAGTTCGAGCGCACTTTGATCGTGGCCGATGAAGGCGCCTACGTCAGCTATCTGGAGGGCTGCACCGCGCCCATTCGCGACAAGAACCAGCTCCATGCCGCGGTCGTCGAGCTTATCGCGCTCGACAACGCACAGATCAAATACTCGACCGTGCAGAACTGGTATCCCGGCGACAAAAATGGCCAGGGCGGAATCTACAATTTCGTCACCAAGCGCGGCAAAGCCGCCGGCGTGAACTCGAAGATCTCGTGGACGCAAGTCGAAACCGGCTCCGCCATTACCTGGAAATATCCCAGCTGCATTCTGCAAGGCGAAGGCTCGGTAGGCGAGTTTTATTCCGTGGCGTTGACCAATAACTATCAGCAAGCGGACACCGGCACGAAGATGATCCACATCGGCAAAGACACCAGGAGCACCATCGTTTCGAAGGGTATTTCCGCGGGTCACGGCCAGAATACCTATCGCGGCCAGGTGAAGATCCTGCAAGGCGCGACGGGAGCGCGAAATTACACGCAGTGCGACTCGCTGCTTATCGGCGATCTCTGCGGCGCGCACACGTTCCCGTACATTGAAGTGAAAAATTCGACGGCGCGCATGGAACATGAAGCCTCGACCTCGAAAATCGGCGACGATCAGCTTTTTTATCTGCGCCAGCGCGGCCTCAAAACGGAGGACGCGGTCTCCATGATCGTGAACGGCTTCTGCAAGCGGGTTTTTCGCGAATTGCCGATGGAGTTTGCGGTCGAGGCGCAGAAGCTTTTGAGCGTCAGCCTCGAAGGAAGCGTCGGCTAAATCAGACAAAGAGGAAATGGATGAGTCTTCTCGAAATCAGGAACCTGCGCGCCAAGGCCGGCCAGCACGAGATCTTGAAGGGCATCAATCTGACGGTGAACGCGGGCGAAGTGCATTCCATCATGGGACCGAACGGCTCCGGCAAGAGCACGCTGGCGCAGGTTCTTGCGAGGCGCGAGAGCTATGACATCACCGAGGGCCAGATTCTCTTCCATGGCAAGGACCTGCTGGCGATGAAGCCGGAAGAAGCCGCTTGCGAAGGCGTGTTCATGGCCTTTCAGTATCCGGTCGAGATTCCCGGCATCACCAACGCTTACTTTCTCCGCTCGGCCCTTAATGCCGTTCGCAAATACCGGGGCCTTGATGAAATGGACGCCGTGGATTTCATTCCGTTGCTGCGAGAGAAAGCCGCGCTGCTCGAAATGGACGACAAGCTGATGAACCGTTCGGTGAACGAGTCCTTTTCCGGTGGCGAGAAAAAACGCAATGAAATACTGCAGATGGCGGTCCTCGAACCCAAGCTGGCGATTCTTGACGAGACGGATTCCGGCCTGGACATCGATGCGATGCGCATCGTCGCGCGCGGCGTGAACGCCATGCGCGGACCCGAGCGGGCCATGATCTTAGTGACGCACTATCAGCGTCTGCTGAATTACATCGTGCCGGACCGCGTCCATGTGCTGATGGATGGCCGAATCGTCAGCTCCGGCGGGCCGGAACTCGCGCGCGAACTCGAGGAAAAGGGTTACGGCTCTCGCGAGCCGATCACGCGCGGCGCCGTGCCGGCCTGATTTGGGACGAGCGAATCATGGGAGACAGGGAACCAACGTGAGCGCAACGGTGGGAATTCGGGAATCACGGGCTTCGGGCCGCTACCTCGGCCTTTTTAGCCAGTTCAACGCCTCTGCCCCTGGGAACGGCCTCGCGTGGCTGCGCAAGCTTCGTGAAGATGCCTTCGTGCGGTTCTCGGACGCCGGCTTTCCCTCGACGCGGGACGAGGATTGGCGCTTCACGAATCTGGCGCCGCTCGCGCGCACCGATTTTCAGCGTGCCTCGGAATCGCAACGCCTCCCGGATGCGGCTCGAATCGCGGCCTTGGAGATTCCAAAAGCCGCGTGCCAGCTCGTCTTTGTCAACGGGCGATTTGCTCCGGAACTCTCCCGGAAAGAAAATGTGCCTGCCGGCATTCGCGTGCGCAACCTCGCGAGCCAGATCGGCCATAATCCCGAGGCGCTCGAACCGCACCTTGGGACTTACCTGGATACCGGCCGCGATCCCTTTGCCGCGCTGAATACCGCATTCCTGGAGGACGGCGCGTACGTCCACATTCGCAAGGGCGCGGTGCTCGAAGCGCCGATTTCATTGCTATATATCTCGCTGGGCGGCGGCGCGCCGGTCATGAGCCATCCGCGCAATCTCATCGTGGCGGAAGAGAGCAGCCAAGCCACGATCGTTGAGGATTACGTTTCGCTCGATGGCGCGATTGCCTTTTGCAACGCGGCCACGGAGCTTGTCGTGGGAGACGGCGCCGTCGTATCGCATTACCGCCTGGAACGCGAGTCCACCGCCGCGTTTCACGTTTCCACTCTGCGAATGCAACAGGGCGCCGCGGCCAATGTTTCGTCGCATAGCATCCTTCTGGGCGGCGCGCTGGTCCGCAACAACGTGAATCCGGTCCTCGCGGGCGACGGCGCCGAATGCCTTATCAACGGCCTCTTCATTGGCGCCGGCCATCAGCACCTGGATAATTACATGCTCGTGGAACACCGGCGGCCGCACTGCGGCAGCCGGCAGTTCTACAACGGCATTCTCGACGACCAGGCTCATGGCGTTTTCCACGGCCGCATCATCGTGCGCCGCGAAGCGCAAAAAACGGACGCCAAACAAACGAACCGCAACCTGTTGCTTTCCGACGGCGCGCAGATCGATACCAAGCCGCAACTCGAAATTTTCGCCGATGACGTGAAGTGCACGCACGGCGCCACCATTGGGCAGATCGAAGAAAACGCGCTTTTTTACCTCCGCTCGCGCGGCCTCGACGAGGCCGTCGCGCGACGTTTGCTGCTGCTCGCTTTCGCCAGCGAATGCGTGGACCGCATGCATGAAGGCCCCGCGCGCTCCTTTGTCGCCGAGATCATTCGCAACCGCGTATTTGGGATGGCTCAACGGCCGCCGAACGAAGCGCCGGCTGGGTTACGCACCGCCGGCCGCCGCAATTTGGGTGAGGCCTTATGAGCGCGGCGGCCAATCGCTCGTCCATTGGCGTGGCGCCGCTCGCGGCGGCTGGCTCCGCCGCGCCGTATGACGTCCAGAAGATTCGCGCGGATTTTCCCATTCTTTCGCAAACCGTCAACGGCAAGCCGCTCGTCTATCTCGATAACGCCGCAACTTCGCAAAAGCCTCGCGCCGTAATCGACGCGATTACCCGCTACTATGAAACAACAAACGCCAATGTGCACCGCGGCGTCCATTTTCTTTCCCAGCACGCCACGGACGAATACGAATCCGCGCGAGAAACCGTGCGCCGCTTCGTCAACGCCGCTGAGCCCGGCGAGATCATCTTTGTCCGCGGCACGACCGAGGGCATCAACCTGGTCGCCCACAGCTACGGCCGCTGGAAGCTTCAGGCAGGCGACGAGATTCTCGTCACGGCCATGGAGCACCACTCGGATATCGTTCCGTGGCAAATTCTGGCGCAGGAAAAAAACGCGCGGCTCCGCGTCGCACCCATCAATGAAGCCGGCGAACTGCTCATGGACGAATTCGCGCGCCTCCTCGGCCCGCGCACGAAAATCGTCGCGGTGCCGCATGTCTCGAATGCGCTCGGCACCATCAATCCCGTTCGCGAAATCACCCGCCTGGCCCACGAGCATGGCGCCGTGGTCCTTGTGGACGGCGCGCAAGCCGTTCCGCACATCGCGGTTGACGTACAAGCTCTTGGAGCCGATTTTTACGTGTTTTCGGGTCACAAGGTGTACGGGCCTACGGGAATCGGCGTTCTTTACGGCAGGTCTGCGCTGCTCAACGCCATGCCGCCCTACCAAAGCGGCGGGGACATGATCAGTTCCGTCACGTTCGAGAAGACCACCTATAACAAGCTGCCGCACAAGTTCGAAGCCGGCACGCCCGATATTGCCGGTGTCATCGCGCTCGGCGCGGCGATCAACTACGTGAACCGCATTGGTATTCACCGCATTGCGGCGCATGAATGCGAGCTGCTTGCCTACGCCACCGAAGTTATCTCTGCTGCGCCTCACGTGCGGATTGTCGGCAAAGCGAAAGAGAAAGCGGGCGTTCTCTCCTTTGTGATGGACGATGTTCACCCGCACGACATCGGCACGATTCTCGACCAGGAAGGGATTGCTATTCGCACAG
>Ga0209062_1004616_pt1 | contig 14157 bp, 9 predicted proteins | sample Coa_R2_2_FD_187158 | JGI IMG/M metagenome (GOLD analysis project Ga0209062, IMG submission 187158) | Surface soil microbial communities from Centralia Pennsylvania, which are recovering from an underground coalmine fire - Coalmine... | ecosystem: Environmental > Terrestrial > Soil > Unclassified ... | reverse complement strand
ACTGGTTTGCACTCGCCTCAGGAACTCAACATTCAGATCTAGCTTATCTCCCAGCCACAGAGCATGTTCCGTGTGGTCCTTTACATCATCACCCGTTTCAGGGTGAATCAAAACACCTAAACCCTCATGATTAAGCATTAACCATGGGACAACCTCACTAAACTGCTCCGGTAAGAATGCAACTTGATACATTGCTTGTGGGTGCGGACCAACAGGTTGATCATGCCAACGTCCAAGCCGTACCTCAAATCTAGCACCCAATTTTTCACGTATACGTGCTGCTACATCACGAGTTGTAGGATCGTAGTATATGTGAGCGTGAAAACCACGAATCTCAATAGTATCTTCTGTCATCTTTTCTTATGAAAATCTCTTTATAGAACTCTTTTTAATCGAGAGACTTCACTCAAACATTTTATATTAGATACTAGATCCTACGAGCAAGTGCTTCCCTGACAACATTGTGGGCTTCGATGAAGGTTCGGAAAGATTCGCGTGAGAACACATTGTCTTCAGTCAGTGCGTTCTTTGCTGCGATAAGAATTGTATCTAATTGCTTTAGTAGTACCTCTGGTCTAGTTTGGTCAAAATCCAGTAGGTGCATGACTTCATTAATATATTGCTCAGATTTATGGCGCTGGGCTGATTCAATCTCCCGCTCAATATATTCCCGTGTTGTTTTGTAGGCTTCATTAAAAGTTCGGAATGACTCTTGAGAAATTTTATCCTCTCGAAGAGCTTGGCTAGCAATTTGAAATTCCTCCTCAAGCTTTTTCTGAGAGTTAATCAGTTCAACAAGCGGAGCTTTTTTCATCAGATCAACAACTGTCTTGATATATTCATCGGCTCTATCTTTACTTTCTTGTTGAATGTGCCGATGTGCTCGCAATAGCACAGCAACGGCAAATGAGACAACAGTGATAAAGGTCGAGGCATGTCCTAAATATGTGATGTAGAAGGGTGGTTGGTTACGTTGGTAGAAATCCCGTGCTCCATCGTGGAGAGACACTCCTGAACTATCTGCTTCTCCTGCTTCACCAAGTCCAGGCTCACTAATTTGAGTGACCAATGCCTTGACCCATGGGTTAGCGTGCTTATCTGCAAGTTCTTTTACAAGCTCTGGTTTGTGTTCATTTAAAATTGCAGTAAGCTCCCAAATAGCTTGCCTAGGTACATCTTGCCGAGCTAACAGCAATCGCTTCACAGCGATCGTCTTCAATTTCTTTGGTGGGTTGGGAGAATCTCCTCCCAAGTAAGAACCTTCAGGAATAGTTGCATCATCTTGAAAGGCAGGATGTTGAATTTTCATCGCTGCTGCTTGATGAATTGGCACAAGTTGTCCGCACTGAAGAGCATTTTTAATCTCTGAATTACCGAGAGTACGAACTCGGAAAATGGCATCTACACGACCGGAACAAAAATCAGTTTCTGTTTGATCACCAGGTTTTGTATCAACAAACTTAAAATCCTGATTTTCGAGTCCATTGTGTTGTGCAATTGACGAAAACGATATCCTCTGTCCCCCCAACTTTGGAACACTTATTTTCTTGCCTTTTAAAACAGAGAAAGGAAATGTTGACTCATCGGCTTTTCTATATTCATTAGGGATGAGGGAGTTTCTGACGACTAACTGAAAAGTATCTGTGTACAGCGTAGCAACGGTACGAGCAGATGACGTCGAAAATTGATCAATCTGATCGGCAACAACATCAGCTTGAGCCGTTGCCAGATGAGCATGTTTATGTTTACCGATTTTCTGCCTTGTATTTTCTTGAACTTTTTTGAGGTTTCCTTCCAGTGCATTCAGATTTTCTTCAGTCCCATCAGTCTTAACAACCTCAATCTTAAAGTTGAGGCAGAGTTTACCCTTGATAATATTGGTAGGGAATTCTGGCAGACGACATTGATGCTTGTTGACGAGTTGCATCAATGCGTTACTAATCTGGGCACTTTCTCCACTTTGTTTGCCTGCCACAAGAATTAGTGTTTGTAGAGATAGATAGCGATTATAAACACTCCAAATTCCAACTCCTGCTGCACCAAAAGCTGTGACTAAAAGCAAGAAAGTGACAGGTTTACTGGGTATAGATTTGAGATACTCAGTGAGTGTCCCAGGGAACAGTTGAACAGACTTACTAAGACGACGAGTGAAAAGCTGAGAAGCCTGGCTCATAAGGTTTAGAGATTCTTTTCTAGAGGACATCAACTGGTCAGTGCAATTTCTACACTTTCCCCTAAGATCTTCATTAGCAAAAAGCAGAATTACGCAAATTTAGGTTAAATTTTTATCAAAATATAAGTACTTACACATAAATAATTATGTATAAATTATAATTGTAATATATTTGTTTACACATCCCAAATCCTTGTAGAGACGTAGCAATGCTACGTCTCTACACACCCGTAAATTGCAAACTCATACTGTAAAAGAATCTGCATTGTCACGAAAATATGACAATACGTGAAAGAGATTTTCCGTATAACAAGACTTTATTCAAGTTAAAGAAAAAACACCGATATGAATATCGGATTACTTCAACAAAGACGTGTGGGCACTTCTCAAATGCTTGTTTAATTAAGGTTTGAGTTGTGTGATTTCAATATGTCAAAGGCTTCAGTTAAATTCCTACTTTTTCACTTGCTGAAGTGGGGTTTAGATTTTATCCATATATCCAACTGCTTAAAACCTATGTACAGCATAGGATGTATCACTTAAATTTGTGAATATAGGACAACAAAAACATTTAATTTTATAAATATTAATTCTATGTACAACGGTATTCTTAATCAAACTATTGCTCCTCAAACAATTGCTATTATTGGAGGCGGTTTAAGTGGATCTCTGGTTGCAATCAATCTTTTGCGAAATGCTACCATACCAATTTCTATCAAGTTAATTGAACGCAACCCTGAAATAGGTCGAGGAGTAGCATATGGTACACCAACAGACTGCCACTTGCTAAACGTTCCGGCAGGGAAAATGAGTGTATTTCCAGATGATCCACATCACTTCCTAAGCTGGCTGCATAAAAATGGGTATAAACGCTTTGGTGCATGCTCATTTGTACCTCGTAAGATTTATGGAAACTATATTCAAGCAATTTTGCAAGCAGCTCAGGCAAATGCTCCAACTTACATCGAGTTTGAGAGGATTGTGGGTGAAGCCATCTCTATTGACACAACAACCCACAGCGTCAGAGTGTACCTGAATAATGGTAGGCGTTTGTATGTACAAAAGGCTGTGCTCGCATGGGGGAATTTTCCTGCATCGTTACCTGAACCACTAGCTGCATTGGGAACTGGTAATCGCTATGTTAAAGATGCTTGGACTACAGATGCGATCGCCGATCTCACTCCAGAAGATTCCATTTTATTAGTAGGAACTGGATTGACGATGGTGGACACAGTCGTTGCTCTACATCAGCATGGATTTCGAGGACAGATACATGCTGTCTCTCGTCATGGATTAATGCCTTGTTCTCATAAACCAACAGTTCCGTATCCAGAATTTCTCAACTTAGAAACTGCGCCACAAACTGCGCGAGGACTACTCCATCTAGTACGTCAGGAAATAGAAGCAGCAATTGCTCAGGGACACGATTGGCGTGCAGTGATTGATGCTATCCGTCCCGTAACCCAACAACTGTGGCAAGCACTTCCATTTCAAGAACAGAAAAGATTTTTGCGCCACGTTAAAGCTTACTGGGAAGTTCACCGCCATCGAATCGCTGAAGAAATTGCACAGGTTCTGGACACGGCTGTTGAATTTGGTCAACTACACTACTACGCAGGTCGGATTCAAACTTGTCAAGAGTTTGAGAAGGGAGTGGATGTGACAATTCGCGAACGAGGAGCACATACAGATATTGTTTTGCAAGTAAACAGAATTGTGAACTGTACAGGGTCAAACTGTAACTATCGCCGATTGCTGCATCCATTGCTTTCTAGCTTGCAAGAACAACGACTCATCCATTTTCACCCCTTGTCTATCGGCATCCAAACTGCTGCTAATGGTGCTCTCATTGATGCAGATGGAAATGTCTCTGAACAATTGTATACACTGGGAACACCCCGTAAGGGTGACCTTTGGGAAACAACTGCTGTTCCAGAAATCCGCGTTCAAGCACTTGCTTTGGTACAGGAGTTACTAAAATCTCTCACACCCAAACCCTATACTGCAACTGTTGATTGGTTAACTAACAATCTATTGAGCGAGTTACCCAAACCTATGATGCTATTTCGTCAATTGTTCGATCCAGAATCGAGTACTTATACTTACCTGATTGCCGATCCAGAAACGAAAGAAGCCATCTTAGTAGACTCTGTGTTGGAACAAGTCGAACGTGACCTTCAGATATTACGAGAATTGGGGTTGACTTTACGTTACTGCCTCGAAACTCATATTCATGCTGATCATATTACTGGGACAGACAAACTGAGAGAATGTACAGGTTGTTTGAGCATCGTCCCTGAACATGCTGCAACTTATTGTGCAAACAACCACATTGCAGATGGAGAAATATTAAAACTAGGAAGTATCAGCATTCAAGCGATCGCCACTCCCGGACACACAGATAGTCATATGGCATATCTAGTCAATGGAACTCACCTGTTAAGTGGAGATGCCCTGTTTATTCGTGGTTGTGGTCGTACCGACTTTCAGAATGGTGATGCTGGCTTGCTGTATGATGTCGTTACTCAAAAGCTGTTCTCGTTACCTGATAGTACATGGGTTTATCCTGGTCACGACTACAAAGGACAGACAGTGTCTACCATAGGCGAAGAAAAACACTGGAATCCGAGATTTGCTGGACGCAATCGCAGCCAGTTCATTGAACTCATGAGTAACTTGAACCTACCCTATCCCAAAAAGATGTTAGCGGCAGTACCTGCAAACCAGTTCTGTGGCAAAGTCATAACATGGGATTATCAAATCTAACAAACATTGTGCTGATGAGCATAGTTTTCAATTGACTCTGCAAAACTCAGACTCAGTTGAACATACTTAACTTGTTGATCAACTGACTCACTGGTGTTTTCCGCTGTCCTGGAGCTGACAACACGCCGTAGATCAGAAATTTCCACCAGATGAGTGCTAGAGGCTAACCAGTAATCAAATACCTCAAAGCGACCATCGTTAGGATGAACAATCTGATAAACTCGTGTCCGATTGGAACTCTTTCCTTGACGACCAACACACCTAATTCCATAACCGATTTTATCTAATAAGCGTTTAATAATAGTTATGGGAGTCGAATTTTGTGCTAGTCCAATTCCCAAAGCAGTTTTAATAGCAGCACGGTTAGACAGAGCTAGTGCAGCCATTGCTTTTAAGTCTTCATCTGTGTTTTTTAATTTCCTCTGTTGAGATTGCAACAGCACTGGAATCCCTAAAAGCTCCATTGTCCCAACAGCAACTCCCAATTGGGAACGGTTGAAGTCGGGTAAAAAGATGCTACCACTTCCTGAGTGAATGAGTTTGCGTGCTAAAGCTGCATCCCGCTCAGCTAGGTTTTCTCGACCTACAGTCAGAAAATAATGCAGCAGAAGCTTTTGATACCAGCCTTCATCATCTTTAGCAACAAGTTTAGCTGTGACTGGAATGCCATACCGCAGCTTTAACTCGTGTTTGCGGAGCTGACGCCGCTGGGAAATGTTCTTTACTAACTGTTTTTGCAATGCTGAATAATCGCTGTCACTGATATCTGCAGTGGTTGCGATCGCCTGACATTCTGCCTGATAGTTTTGGTCTCTTAATGCAGAAATTACCGCTGTGAGGGAATTTTCAGGTTGAGTTTTTTCCTTTGAGGAAGACAACAGGACAATTGGACAAGAAGAATTTTCCGATTCCCCGACTTTTTCATGCTTACTGTCTTCTTGACAAGAGACTTCAATAATTTGATGACCTTCATTACGCAGAGATGCTAGCACCGATTCTCTATACTGAAGCATCGAAGCATTATGCCGAACAGCCATCTTTGCCCAAGCAAGCAAGGATTCGGCTTGAAAGCCTACCTCAATATCATCGAGTGCATCAAAGTCGGATTGCTGTAATAATCGAATATTGAGCTGGGTGAGACTATGCCCAGAAGTCAGTAATGAAGGAATTGAAGTTGAGCCATTGCCCACTCGATTAAAACCAGAGGGCGCTATCCATACAAACCTTGGCAGGTTCTCTCGGACACGTCCTAGGGCTTGACGTACTGAGTTTTCGCTTTGGATGCCTTGAGCAATACCCCAGACAGAAGTGAAATGACCCCGTATATCAATGCTGACTCCGGTTTCAATTGCCGGACTTGCCAATACAATATCATAATTAGCCAACACCTGATTTAAGCTTGTGATACATCCGTAAGCAGGATGAGTAGGCTCAGCAAGAGATTCTGAATCAATACGGAGGATCTTTGCTGTGGGAAATTGCTGTTGCAGGTACGCTTCTAGAGTGCAAGTACTCCACTGACTTTTGAACTTCTGAGCAGAAAGACAAACAAAAGGTTTTCCACCATCTTTGATGTGCTTTTCTAAATCTTGTAGTAATCTTTCTGGGGTTCTGTCAGAATAATTATACACTTCCCATGATGTTGATGCATCAGGTTTCCAATCATTATGAATAATATAGGGTTGGAGCGGCACTCCAGATAAGGAAATTAAATAATCTAGTGAGACGTCACTCAAATCAGCATCTGCTACAAAGACTTGACCCTCACCCCCCAAAACATTCTGCATCAGCGTTTTCAAAGACTTGAGAATAGCAACTCGATTGTTACTACAGGTGCTAGAGTCTAAGCCATGCCAGAGCACTTGTTCAACTTCATCAATAATCACAACTCCATCTGACCAATTGGTAGCTTCAAAACGAGCTTGAGAGGTCGGGTGGAGGGAATCAAGACAAAGACCATATCCTAAGGTAACGCCTTCTGGGTTATCCTTGACCTCAGTAATATAGCTAATGCCAAAACGTTGACACAGAGCCTCTACTAATCGTACGCGATGACCAATCACCAAAACCCACTGCTGACGCGCTAAGGCTTGTTCAACAACACTTTCGAGAAACTGGGTCTTGCCAGTGCCTTTGGGAGATTTGAGCCCAATAAGTTGAGCATCTTCTGGAACAGATATCTCTCCTAGGTAACGACGATTCACCTGTTTATCGGGAAGATAGGTCAATCGCATCAAAGATTGAGCTTTCCAAGTGTCAAGTGGCACTGCTGTTTGGTAGGCTGTATCGAAGGCAACTTGACCATGAATAGCAATGAGGTCATCAACTCCTTTGCCTAGTTCTGAATTCCAAGTAACAATCTTGACAGAGCATCCTTGTTGGGTCAGAAGGTAACCTAATTGTCGAATAGCAGCACTAACCGCTTTGATTGTAGTTGGCTTGGAGTCTTGGTCAAAAACAATATGAATAGATCTTCCTGACGTCGCTAATTTTGATAACTGAGGGATAAGACGAGATTTACCAACGCGGTTTCCTTGAGAGTCGCGTGGAACACGATAGCCACCATAAACTCCTGGCAAGGCGATCGCCGCATACCCAGCTGTCAGTAACGACCCTGCTTTTTTAGCTCCCTCAGTAATGCACAAGGGAATTTCTGGGTGAGCGATCAGCCATTGCCAAAAACCTTGATCAGGTTGGCTGTGATCAGTATCTTCTGGTTGCAAGGCAATTTTGTGGCGCTCAGCAATGCGTTGCCAAAGATGGGGAGGTACTCGCAGCGCAAACAGTCCAGTTGGCGCTAGGGGGGGATGCTCATATTTGATCACCTTTCCAGTGTCACTACTGCGACGCGGTTGACTAGGTTTAAAGCAACCCCAAAGGTCTTCACTTCCTGTCAGTATATCTATACCAGAACACCACCAGCCACCCTGCTCCGTGTGTTCATAACGTTTCAGTATATTGTAGCTCACTCGACCGTCATTCCGTCTCGGGAGTGCATCTGCATAGAGTAAATAGTCTAATGGGCAAGAGCCATTCAGAGGTACAACATTCAGGCTAGTTAGTTGATCATCAACACAGCTATTGCCCCACTCTTGGAGATAATTCATAGTAATATTTGATACAACGTCAGTCATGAGGCTCCGGCCAAAATACACCCAATAATAGTAGGTGAAGTGAAGATTGTCCATCAGAGTAAGAAAGTAGCATCGCAAACTCAGCAGGACAATCTAAGAGATGACCAGTTTCTCTCTACACTTTTCACTCAGCACGTCAGCCAAATTTTGAACGTCTTTTTGATTACATTGAGGGGTGAGACCCCTTTGACAGCATATTAACAGTCTACTTATATTAAGGCATACACAAAAACGACAACAGTTGCGCCAGGGTGCTGTACCGTATTTACTGGCGCTTTATTATTTATATTTTTTTAGATTTCTTTGTTTTCCTTGAGCAAGACGGGAGAGTATTTCTCTATCATTTGACCGGCAAATAAACTCAATACCCCAAATAGACTTCCTATTTCCACAATGTTTAATTCAGCACTACCAGAAATAGTAAGATTTGGGTTGATAAAAGTGATAACTAGCATAGAGACAGCTGCTATACCACCCATAAATAAAGACAGCCTTACACTTGTTTTGGAAAACTGATAGCCTCCTATCTGACCCACAACATAGGCTACAAAAGGAATAAATACAGCCCCTACATAGGCTGCATAAAAAGCCACGATTAGAGGTACAATCTCGCCTCCTTTGGAAGCAACCACTAAACCTAAGATGGCGTTTGTAATCGTGATGAGCAGGCGATTCAAATTGGACGCAGGCAAAATATTGAAGTCCATGATAATCTTGCTTTGCACCCGCAATGTGCTACTACCAACACCTAGCGCGGGAACCAATAAAGACGCCATTAGCAAAATACCCAAAGGCTTGTCAGTGCCACCACCAATCCATGACAAAATAAATGGAAGCGTTTCCTTCCCATCAATACCAGCAGGCAAAATCCCTGCTTTAAGCGCTGCAATCACAACTGATGAAGGTAAGAAGGCAAGACACAGCAATGCAATTGCAGCTAACACGCAGCCTTGATAGGCACTCTTAACATCTTTTGCTTGGATAATAAATTGCTGATACCTCATATCTATGAGCAGCAGTAAAATAGTAGACAGCAGGATACCCACTTTTGTTGGTAGGCTGATGAGTCCCAGAGCATCTGTAAATTCCAGGGGCGATCGCAAATATTCAGTGACTCCGTGCAATACCCACAACCCATAGAGCAAAGCTAAGAAATTTAAAACTAGCAATCCTCTAAATATCCAGCTGACCTTCTCAACGGGTAACAAGGAAAGAATGACGAAAAAAACGGCGAATCCTACCATTGTAGGTAGGGTTGGTGCCCCCAAAATCTTAAGAATAAACGCGCCAGAAATCAACTGAACGGCTTCAATACCAATCAGCGATCCCCAAGACATCAGCCCTACAAAAAATTTTCCTCCATTGCCGCAGTAGGAACCTAGTAATGTCCAGATTTGCTCTACTTGTGTCCAATAAAACTTCGCTAGTCCTAAAAGAGCGATTGTACCCAAGGCTAGAGAGACAGCATAGAGGCTACCTGCAGTGCCAAAAGTCAATGATTGCTCAGCAGTTCCCAAAATAAAACCTAAGCCATAGTGTGCGGATACCAGCAAGGCTGCTAGCGAGAAGGTATCCAATCTGCGATTTTCTGTCATGTTAAATCAGGATGTTATAGTCAAGCCAACTGTGCTGTTGCGTTTACAAGTTGCTCCTCTACTTCGATGATAAAGTTAACAGTCAACAGTTAACGACTAACTGTTGACTGTGAACACTCATCAACCAACCACATTGAGTATTTCTACAATTTAAATCTAAATTCCTCCAGTCACCTTGACTGGCTCATGGCTGCACTTCATCAATTCGTAAAGGTCACAGGCATATAAATCTTCCTCACATGGCTCGTCAGTTTGGCTGGTTGCTACAATCGGATCGCCGTATGCTTTCGTTCTACCAACCAGTAAAAGTTTTTTACCGGCGTACTCTCCAATTAACTTAAACTTACTGTTGGGTAAAAAGTCTACATCTGTAAAGATGGTGCGATTACTAATTGGCATGTTCCCTGCTCCCTTGTCCTAGCTCTCGTTTACTTGCAGTGGTTGATGAGGTGGGTCAATCTTGACATTGATACGAGCTAGGAGATCCTAAAGACAAATGCTTAACTAAAGCTTATGTCGAAGGTACTCCTCCCAATGCCGACGGAGTTAGCTGACGGGCTAAGACTGGAAGGTGTCTCTCTCTAAAGATTCGCCCCGATATTTGGGTCCTCCGCTTCTAGTAAAGTCCTGTAGTTTTAGATGGACTAGACAGTACTGAATTAGGCTAATTTACTTGCTTTGTTTATAACTACCCACATTAATACAAATATAGTTAAACGTTAAAAACGTCAATACTTCTGGCAACTTTATATAATTTTGCAAAGCAGCTCATTATAAATTCAAACTCCGGCTGGCCAACAGCGCTGTACCATAAGCAGCTTCTGTATTCAGTGATTGAATGACAGGTATCTGTAACCTTCGTGCCCTAATCGTCGTCCAAGTAGGATTTGCTGCTCCACCCCCAGCTGTATAGACACACTTCAATCGGTCTGCTCCCAATTCTTGTAACAAAGCATATCCTCGAGCTTCTATACGAGCAATACTTTCCAATAGACCGTGTAGGAATTCCACAGAGTTATCGGGGCGAGGTTCCAGTCGTGGTGCTAGATTTGGGTCATTAATCGGAAAGCGATCGCCTGCTTTCAACAGTGGATAGTAATCTAACTCACTTGCTTTTGAACCATCAATCTCACGACTCAAACTTTTTAGCTCGTCATCTGTGAAAAATTTACGTAAAACAGCTCCCCCAGTATTAGAAGCACCGCCAACAAGCCATAACGGACTCTCGCCAGTCATCGGGTCACTAAAACAGAGGGAGTCAGGTAGTGGGGGCTGGTTGTGATGGTTGGCAAGCTGGGGAAAGCGATGACTGTACACTCCATACGTGGCATCCTCCACACGTTTGTGGCTCAATAACTTCAAGACAAGAGTAGAACCAAGCGAAGTCACAGCCTCACCTGGCAGTTGAGCGCCACTAGCAATGAAAGCAGCAATACTATCAGTTGTACCAGCACACACTAGACAATCACGACGTAGACCGAAATGAGTGGCAATTTCAGTGCGTACTTCCCCGATAGGATTTCCAGGAGTTATAACTTTTGGCAGATGAATTTTGATTTGCAGCCTTTCCATCCATTCTGGGTATCTTAACTCTTCCACGTCATAACCCAGCTTTAAAGCATTGTGGTAATCGCTAATGCCTAATTGCCCATGTAGGAGAAACGCTAACCAGTCAGCTTGATGTACGAAATAGCTTGCCTGAGCAAATGATGGTAACTGCGACATCCACAAAAGTTTAACGAGACTAGAAGTTGCACTGAGTACAGTATGATTTGGGGGCACTATGTTCCGCAGTTGCTCCATCATCACCACTCCCCGTGCATCGTTGTAGAGTAATGGTACACCCACAGGATTGCCAAGCTCATCGCACAGCAATACAGTGGAAGAAGTTCCATTGATAGCGATCGCCCTAATTTCTTCTCGTAGTTGTCGAGGAATCTGTTCAAGTACACTAAACAGAGCTGTTCGCCAAACAGTTATGAGATCAGAGCTATCCGACATTTCAAAGGGATATCGTACTGATGCCTGAATACAGGATTTTTCATCAATCACTACACCCCGTGCGCCAGAAGTACCAAAGTCGATACCTAAATAAAAATTCACTCTTCTTCCTCAATTGTTGCATCTTGTAACAAGCTATTTCCCAATCTTGGCAAAACAGGGAAAAGTAGTAAACGAACTGTTCAAAATTTGTTGAGACTAGGAGGTTCTAAACCATGCCTTTATTGCATAGCCTGTACCTTGCTCAAGTATCTTCCATCTCAGATACCCAAGTGTACATTGCTCTAGCTGTCGCACTCATTCCAGGCGTTCTGGCTTGGCGTTTGGCAACAGAACTCTATAAAAATTAAGCGGTAGATATTGGGGTGTAAGGGAACTTCATTCCCCTACACCCCATCCCATCCCCCCTCATTTCCCTCCCTTTGTCCCCCTTCCCTTGTCCCCCTCTACTCCCGACTTCCCATCACGTATTCCCTCACAGTTTCAATAATTACTATGAACATACGTGTAGCAATTATGAAAAAATGAAGTAATATGACAGCTAAATCAAACTGCAAATAGCACAGTCATGCTGCTTGTGGTGCTTCTGTCCATTGAGCAACAAACTTTTCACTGCCATGAATGCTCTCCAACCTTCTAGACATCCACAACAACCGCTACAACCGACACCAAAACGACGAATTACCCCTCGACCAAAGCGGCGTCTTCGCCAACGTTCCTACCAAATCATGGCCATAGAAACAACGGTAAAGATAGGGGTAAATTTGGTGATTTCAGCCGCGGCAGTATCTGCTCTGACACAACTTTTACCTTATCACTGGTTACAGCAAGAAAAGTTACGGGCAATCCGTACTGAAGTCAAGCTGATGGAAGGACGTGTAGATAATTTGCAGGCAGAATTTAGCCGGAACTTCGACCCGCGTCAAGCTAAAAGTGTTATGGAAAAACAAGGTTACCGCTTTGATCCTAACCAGCACCGAGTTATATTTCCGAAGGATTTGACGGAAGAAAAGTCAGAGTCATCACATGAGTAACTAACAGCCAATAGTGAATAGCTACTGGCTAATTGTGAATTTAAGTGATGTAGCTATCAATCTATTAGTAGTTGTTAGCGATTTTTGAGGAATATTTTGGACGTTTTATTGTAGATTCTAGGTCTACAAATTAGTCTGCTGTGGGCACAGCAACTCACTTAACCAATTTTCAACTTGTAACCGTAAGCGCCAACTAGGATCGCTTTTTGTGATCTTCAAGGAAGAGAGTCGGGTTAGGGCGCGTCGGTAATCCGCGATCGCACAATTCCATTCCCCCCAAAGATGATAAGTCCGACCTCGTTCAGCCAAAATGTGACCTTCTAGTTGACCAAACAGTAGTGCCATCTCTAAATTCTCAATAGCCTCTTCATATCGTCCCAAGTCACGCAAGGTAATACCTCGGTTAATCCAAGCCCTTACATAGCTAGGATTTAAATCTAATGCCCGATCATAATCGGCTATAGCACTCTGGAAGTCTCCGTAAACGGCGTAGTAATTGGCTCGATTATTATATGCACTCGCCAGGTTAGGATTCAGTTGTAATGCTGTGTTATAGTCGCAAAGAGCTTTTTGTGTTTCACCACTCTGAAAATAAATCAGTCCCCGATTGTTGTAATCAATAGCATTCTGAGGATGACGGTGAATCAATTGGCTTAAAAGCACGAGCGCTTCAGTGTAATTTCCTTGTTGGGCAGACCTTAAAGCAGAAGAGCGTAAGTAGGTGTCTCCCAAAGCAGATTCACCGCTGATGTTAACACCCTGTTCTTGAGATTTAATTGTACTTTTTGTTACTTTTTGATACAAAGGAATTTGCTGTTGACTAAATTCAAAAAATGGGTGTGTTTTCATATCGTCCTGCTTGAGATACTTGCTCTCGTTCGATCAACTTATAGTTTTCTTCTTGCAATTGGTTTTGCCCCTGTGTCACTTGTTAAGTCGTCTACAAGTGCTTCCAAACAAGCATTAAAACCAAAAAAATTGAACCTACAGCTATATAAAGTGAGGTTTGCCTCTCTTACCCAAATAGCATGCTTAAAGTGCCTACTGAATTAGGGGATCTTCCAATTGTGTAGGTGATAAAATCTAGCTATTAAGACTTCTAATTAATACTGCATCCCTCAATCAAATTCCAGAAAAAAACTAAGATTAATTGAAAAGACTATTGAGAACGCGGAATTGGTAGAATGCTAACAAGACCTTAATTGGCAGTAGATACGAGTGAGTTAGTGCGTTTGTGAGTCTACTACTAACAGCTAACCACCAACTACCCACCAATCTCTTCAAACAACTTTAAAATTTTGACAGTTTTTCTTATGCATACTGCAATTTCGTATCCCAACGCTCCTGATCTCGCAGCAGATGATTACATTGTTATTGGCTTAGCAACCTGCTTTGTTAGAGAAGACGGAGAAGTTCATCAAATCGAAGTTATAGAACCTATTCCCTCTGCAGCT
>Ga0209062_1004615_pt1 | contig 14157 bp, 12 predicted proteins | sample Coa_R2_2_FD_187158 | JGI IMG/M metagenome (GOLD analysis project Ga0209062, IMG submission 187158) | Surface soil microbial communities from Centralia Pennsylvania, which are recovering from an underground coalmine fire - Coalmine... | ecosystem: Environmental > Terrestrial > Soil > Unclassified... | reverse complement strand
CCGACCCAGCGTCAACTGCTTCTCCTCGGCGCGCTCGGCTTCATTGGTACGACCTCGGCGCTTGTGACGGGGCACATGTCGTTTCTGTTGCTCTGGCTGGTCACACTTAGCTGGCTGGCGGCACGCCACGAGCGCTGGACGACTTCCGGAATCTGGTTGGGACTCGGACTAAGTTTCAAGCCGTTCCTGCTATTCCTCGTGCCGTATTTCGTCTGGCGGAGGCAATGGCGAGCTGTGGTAGCAATGGCCCTGACGGTCTTGCTCTGCCTCGCCTCCGGGTTCGCGGTTTTTGGTTTGGAGAATCACCTTGCGTGGGCACACATGCTTCAAGAAGCGGATAATTGGGCCTGGCTGCCGATGAATGCGTCGATCATGGCCTTCTTGAGTCGAACCTTCGCGGATAATCCCATGTTTACACCAGTGGACTTGCTGTCACCTGACCGAGTGCGGATGATCTGGCTCGCCGGGGGCATTCCACTAGGCTTGCTGACCTACGTCGCCTCCTTTGGCGACTCCTCGCGACGCGGCGTCGATCGCTCCTTCGCTCTCATGCTGGTCGCTTCCTTGTTGCTCTCGCCCTTGGGGTGGACTTACTACTTCTGGCTTCCGCTGGGGCCGCTAGTCCTGCTGTGGACCAGCGCACGGGACGGCAGCTATGGCTGTTCGCCGTGGACGCCTCGTCTGCTGAAATGCTCGCTGATGGGTCTGATGTATCCGCTGTGGTTCGTGCTCCTGCTACAACCGCTACGCTTGGGAACGGTCCTCTTCGGCAGCGTCTACTTCTGGAGTTTGCTGCTGGTTTGGCTGGCTTTGCTGATCGATGGGTTGCGGCTTTCTTCGCGCTCTCGTTCGACGCTTGTTTCAAGGACAATCGCATGATGCCACGCAAGGCTTCTTCGCCGGCCTTCTCCATACGACATGTGTGCAAAGAGGTTTTCATGTTCCGAAAGTTGGCGTTCTCTGCGTCCGCAGATCACTCGACATGCGATTCTGTTCGCTGCCAAACAGCAACTGCGGACGAGGGGCAAATGGCCAGGCTGCGGCGTTTTCTACCCGCGATCGCGTTCATTCTCTGTTTGGCGAATGGCAGGTATCTGATCGACGCAATTGGGCGCACTCCAGACAATGATTTCTCGAAAGCGTACTGGAGCACGGTTGTCTTTTTGCGCGGTGGCGAGATGTACGGCATCAACCCCTCGACGCAGTGCGGCGAGTGGAACGGCAAGCCGATTTTCTTATGGAACCTCAATCCACCGCACTTTCACGTGGTAATTATGCCCTTCGCGGTGCTGCCGATCTATCCCGCGCTGATGCTCTGGCTGTCGCTTAACATACTCTGTTTGTACCTTTCTCTGCGCGCAATCCGCCGTGAGTTGCAGCTAACAGAAACGCAATGGCAATTCACTTTGGTTGGCGTTCTCGCCTTCGCCGGTACCACCGCGTCCGTACTGAGCGCCCATTGTTCATTCCTCCTGATGTTCCTCGTCACGCGGATGTGGCTGGCGGCGCGGCAGGGGCGAGGTACGAGCACCGGTCTCTACCTTGGCGTGGCAATGAGCGTTAAACCGTTTTTGCTTATGCTTCTGCCTTATTTCCTGCTTCGGCGACGATGGAAGACCTTCTTCGCAGCGATAACAATGAGCCTGATTTGCTTCGCTCTCGGCGCGGCCGTCTTCGGCGTGGATACCCATCTCGCATGGAGAGCAAAGCTTTCATCCAGCACCGGCTGGTGCTGGCAGTTCCAAAGCGGGTCGCTCTACGGTTTGCTGGCGCGCACACTCATGTGCAATCCGATGGGAGAATGTCTCGTGGATTGTCCGCCCTCGCTCGTGCCGTTGTTATGGCTATGTCTAGGCGTGCCAATCGGCCTCGCGACGCTGGCAGTCTCGTGTATCAAGAGGTCGCCAGTCGACGTCGATCGTTCGTTGAGCATCCTTCTCGTGGCCGCATTACTGCTTTCGCCGTTGGGCTGGGCTTATTACTTTTGTCTTCCGTTGGGTCCGATGGCGGCTGTCGTGCAGAATTGGTGGCGATCCGAAGCGAACGCCACACGAGCAAGCCGCGTCCTCCTCCTCGCCGCTGCTGGAGGTCTCGTTTGTCCTTTATCTTTGTGTCGCCTGTTTCAACCCAGCGCGCTGGCCACGGTCCTGCTCGGCAATTTGTACTCGTATTGCGTCCTCGCGGTGTGGATTGCGCTTCTACTCGATGGACTGCGCTCCTTCGGGGCAATTCGTCCCTGTGTTGGCCCGGATGCTCCAACTTCTTCCTCTGGATCTCGACTTCAATGAATCCTCCCGACCGTGAAACTAACGCCGAAGAGGAGACGGCAGGCTGGAATTGGGTGCGGCGCATCCTCGGAGTACTTGGTTCTGCCCTCTTCCTTCTCGTCTTGGTGCGAACCGGATGGATGTGCGACGATGCCTACATCGGCTTGCGGACGGTAGACAATTTCATCAATGGCTATGGGCTAAGCTGGAACACTGTCGAGCGCGTCCAAGCCTACACATGTCCGTTGTGGATCTTGCTGCTCTCCGCCGTTTATGCTGTCACTCGTGAGCCATTTTATACAAGCCTGCTGCTTTCGATCGGCCTCTCGTTGTCCACCTTCTATATCGTTCTAAGGAGCGCGCGCTCCGCCTTTACGGCCGCGCTAGCTGCGACGATTTTGCTCTTATCCAAGGCCTATGTCGATTATTCTACTTCTGGGCTGGAGAACCCCTTAACCCATTTACTCATCGCGGGTTTTTTCGCTGTCTTCCTGTGCCGCGACCTTGACGATCGGCGACTAGCCGCGCTCGGTCTTCTGGCAGGGCTGGGAACGTTGAATCGCATGGATACGATTCTTCTCTTCGCCCCTTGCTTGGCTTTTGCGGCCTGGGAATCCCCACGATCCAGAAGGGTTTTCATCCTGGCGGCGGGTTTTGTGCCGTTCATGGCCTGGGAGTTTTTCGCGCTTTTCTACTACGGTGCACCATTCCCCAATACCGCTTATGCCAAGCTCGGAAGCTGTTACGCCGCGGCGGACCTCGTGCGACAGGGAGGGTATTATCTCCTGAATTCCTGGCAAGTGGATCGCATCACGTGCGTTGCCATTGCGACGGCGCTGGCCATCGCCTTGGCGGGTAGAGTACGCCGAGCTGTATTCGCCGGCGTGGGGATCGCCCTTTACCTGGGCTACGTCGTGAAAGTCGGCGGAGATTTCATGAGCGGCCGTTTTTTGGCGGCCCCGCTGATCGCTTCCGTCATGCTTATCGCGCGAGCGGATTTTGCAATCGGCCAGTTGAGCCGATCCCTCGTCTACCTTAGCCTCGTTGCCCTGGGCATGTTGGCGCCGCATCCGACTCTCTTCTGTGGCGCCGATTACGAGAAAGACCCCCTTCTATTTCTGGAGGAGTGTTCGCACGGCATCGGGGATGAAAGGGGTGTCTATTATCCGCATACAAGCCTCTTGCGATGCCTGACAAGCGGAACCGGTCCCGATCATCCCTGGATCCGTCAAGGATTGGAGGCCCGAGAGAACGGTATCGACGTTATTGTCAAAGGCAACATCGGTTTTTTTGGCTACTATGCCGGGCCGAAAGTGTACATCGTCGATCCCGGTGCCTTGACGGACCCTTTGTTGGCGAGGCTACCGGCCGTGAAGATTTCCAACTGGCGCGTGGGTCACTATGTCCGCATGATTCCGGATGGATACATTGCCCATCTACGCCACGGCGAGCCGCTCAAGGATGCGAAACTGGCTCGGTTCAACGAGAAACTGTCCCATGTGGTGCGCGGCCCTCTTTTCGATCTCGATCGGTTGTGTGCAATCGGGATGCTGAATCTTGGGTTTTACAAGGACTGGATCGATACCGCTTATTACCAATCGCCACCCTGCATCGAGCGACGGCTGGTGGACTTGGAGAAGCCGGCCTCGCCCGACCGACTCATCTACATCTCGCCCAATGGCTTGGAGGTTTGCCTCGACTTTCCGCTGCTGCTGCCAAGCCTCGAACTGAGCCTGTCGAGTACCGAATGGTTTGACCTTTGGTATCTGAATTCGGACCAAACAGTTGCCCACCGAATCATCATCCCGCCTTTCCCACCACCGGCGAGCCAATTCAAAGCCTACGTCATCTCACCTCCGGAGGAGGCCAGGCAGAAACAGTGTGATAGGCTCCGCATCGTCCCGATTGCCCGACTAAACGATGGCAGCTGCCAGCTCGGCTCTCTTCGATTGGGGCGTTGACTGGCGCAGCCTTTGTTCCTCTTTTTGGGTAGTGTGTCCCCGAAGGAGGTAGACCATGTCCCCGTTTCCACAAACCGCAAAAACGATCCCGTGGACCGAGCTGCCGCCGGCCGATCCCGACAGCCCCCTCGCAGCCGAATGGGAGACGTACCGCCGTGAGGTTGGGCGATTGCTGGCGGAAGGGCAAGAGGGGAAATTCGCGTTGATAAAAGGCGATGAGATTGTTGGCATTTACGATACGTGGGATGAGGCCGAACGTGTAGGCTTGGAGAAATACCTCTTCGAACCGCACATGATCCACCCCGTATTATCGCGTGAACCCGTAATTCGCGGCCCCTTAGGCTCTCGATGGCGACATTGATCTTCCCGGTTCAATCCGATGGATTGATCTGCGATGTCCTGATCGGATTGAATGACAAGGCTACTGCTTCCTTGGTTGCTTCCGGTCAGCCGATCCCGGCGCCGATTCTGTGCCGTGGTTTGGTCGATACCGGCACGGACGTCACCTCCGTCGCCCCGGCGGTATTACGGCAGCTTGGGCTAACGGTTCCGGTGGCGAAGTCGAGGACCGGGAGCACCACGGGAAGCGCTCCGGTGGCTCTCTTCAAGGCTAGCGTAAATGTCCTTGATCTCCGCAATCTGTCCGGTCCGAAGTTGCTTATGTCGGATGTCCTTGTCATGGAACTCCCCAACCCGCTGACGAATCTCGATGTGTTAATCGGCCTCGACGTGCTTCTCACCGCGCGTCTTTTGCTGGATGGCCCGCGGCGGGAGTTCACTTTGGAATTCTGATAGTCCTTTTGGGGCACTTCATCAAGCGACGGGTGTGTTCGCGAGCCGGAAGACCTCTTCCCCAGCAATTCGAGGATTGCTCACGCCCCCAGTCGTTCGATCATCTCGCACGCCCGTTCTCCGTGATCTATAGTTCTCGTAAGCGTTGAAATACTTGGGTTGGACTGGAACGGGCTTTCCCTCCTCCGATCTTCGTGAACACCCTCGCCTTAGCATCGAACAGCAAACGAGGCGATCCGGCCGCGTTCGCCGTGGCGAAGAGGATACACCCATGATCCCCGAATTAACGGAACTCAATCCCGCCGATTACCGTATCAGCGTCGTGCTGCCGGTCTTCTCGGAAACGGAGACCGTTCGCCTGATCGCCGATTGGCTGCGACAGACCCTCGGCGAGCGCTTGCTCGAAATCATCGTCGTCGTCTCGCCGCATTCGTCGGCCGAGTCGCGGGCGGTCTGCGATGGCCTTGCTGCTGAGGACGAGCGCATCCGCGTGTTCGTGCAGAAGCAAAACCCGGGCGTCGGCCACGCCTTCCGCGAAGGGTATGCCCAAGTGCGCGGCAACGTCGTCCTGAGCATGGATTCGGACAACGAGATGGAGTTGGCCGCTATCCCGCGCATGCTCGATAAGCTGGCCGAGGGTAATCATGGCTTGGTCGTCGGCGCACGCTGGCTGCGCGGCGGGGGCTTCGTCGGTTACAGCCGATTCAAACGCTTGCTCAACTGGGGATTTCAACAACTGTTCCGCTGGCTATTCTGGACGCCGCTTCACGATCTAACTTACGGCTTCAAGGTGCTTCGCGCCGAAGTCGTCCACGGCATCGTCTGGGAAGCGTCACTACACGAAGTCGGTTGCGAAACAACACTGAAACCGATCCGGCTCGGCGTCTCGGCGGGCGAGGTTCCGAGCACTTGGACGGCTCGGACGCAAGGTCGCTCGACCAACAATTTCTGGCGCAATTTCCGCTACGTGGCGATGGCGTGGCGGATTCTCACGCATGGGGTTGAGCGTGTCGTCGTCGAGCCTACGCGCGACTTGTCGCCCGCGGCGCAGCGGTAGTCCCTAAGTTTTCGCACCGGCGCTAAAAATAAGCTACATATCTTCGGATGCCCATTCGACATTCTTGGAGCCTCGATTCTCATGGCTGACAGCGTTCTTGTCACCGGCGGCGCCGGCTATCTTGGCTCGATCCTGTGCGAGCACTTATTGCAGAAGGGCTACCGGGTGACGGTCCTGGACAGCCTCCTTTATGGCGAGCAGAGCCTATTTCACTTGGCCGGGCACGCAAACCTTGATTTCATCTACGGCGACGCCCGCGATGAGGAACTTGTTCGCCGATTGGTGCGCGGTGCCGATGTCATCATCCCGCTGGCCGCCATCGTCGGCGCTCCGGCATGCGATCGCGATCCGCTTCTGACGCGCTCCGTCAACCTAGACGCCATTCGCCTGCTCAACCGCGTGCGCAGTCCGCATCAGCTGCTCGTGTACCCGACCACGAACAGCGGCTATGGCACCAAGTCCGGGGACGTGTTCTGCACCGAAGACAGTGCTCTGGAACCGATTTCCCTGTACGGTCAGACGAAGGTGCAGGCGGAGTCCGCAGTGTTGGATAGCCCGCGAGCCATCACGCTGCGGCTGGCCACCGTGTTCGGCCTCTCGCCACGCATGCGCCTCGACCTGCTCGTCAATCATTTTGTGCTGGAGGCTGTCACTCGCGGCTACCTCGTGGTTTTCGAAAAGGACTTCAAACGCAATTTCGTCCATATCCGCGACGTGGCCGACTGTTTCCTTCACTGCATCGAAAATGCGGATCGGATGATCGGCAGGCCGTACAACGTCGGCCATGACGCTGCCAATTGCTCCAAGGAAGAGCTTGCGCGCCTGATTCAGAAGCAGGTGCCTCGTTTTTACGTCCACTACGCCGCGGTCGGCAGCGATCCCGACAAGCGCAACTACATTGTTTCCAATCAACGTCTGCGCGAGGCGGGTTTCGAGGCGCGACGCTCCCTGGAAGACGGCATCCCCGAGCTAATCAAGGGTTATCGTCTGCTTGGCCGCGGACGCTTCGTGAACGTGTGAGAAAGCTCCCGTCGGTCTCCCCCTCCTGGATTTTCCGACATGACTAGAATGCTATCGCAGACGCGGATCGGCAGCCGGCGAAAACAGCGTTCGCCTACCGGTCCCATCCTCCGCGCCAAGGCGCCGTTGCGCATCAGCTTTGCCGGCGGTGGCACCGACTTGCCGCACTGGTATGAGGAACACGGGGGAGCCGTCTTTTCCAGCACCATAAACCGATTCGCCTACGTAACTCTCTATCCGCGAGATGATGGCCAGGTGCGCATCCGCTCGCTCGATCTGGGCTATATGGTCCAGTATCACATCAACGAACGGCCCATTTACGACGGGATTCTCGATCTCGCCAAAGCCGCCATCCATCGACTTAGCGCCGGGCGCGGCTTGGAGTTGGATGTGCGTTCCGATGCACCCGCCGGCAGCGGCCTTGGTGGTTCGTCAGCGCTGACCGCCGCCATCATCGGAGCCGTCGCCCGCTATACCGGACAGACGCTCGATCCGTATGAGTTGGCCGAATTGAACTATGAGATCGAACGTCACGATTTGAAGATCGCCGGCGGCAAGCAAGACCAATATGCCACGACGTTCGGCGGCTTTAATCTCATCGAATTTCATCCCGACCATGTCGAAGTCGAATCGTTGTCGATCGACCGCGATATCGTCAACGATTTGGAAAGCCATCTGTTGCTCTGTTACACCGGTCGCGCCCGCTCCGATCTCGGATTGGTGACCAAGCAGGTCAAAATGTACCACGAGGGGCGGACCGCGACGTATCAAGGTATGCATCGCCTTTATGAGTTGGCCTTCGAGATGAAGGACGCCTTGGTCGAGGGCCGGATGACCGAGTTTGGAGAGCTACTGCACGAGGCGTACCTGGCCAAGAAGCGAATGAATCCAGAAGTGACCGCCGGCACGATCGCCGATCAGCTCTACGACGAAGCGCGCTCGTGCGGCGTGCTCGGCGGCAAGCTGTTGGGCGCCGGCGGCGGAGGCTATCTGCTGCTGTACTGCGAGACGGATCGTCAACATGAGCTTCGACTCGCGTTGGAAGCGATGGGCGGACAATTCACCGATTTCGCCTTCGACGATTTCGGCTTGCAGTCGTGGCGGAGCAATAGTCCGTGAACCGCGGAATAGATGCACGATTTTTTCGAGGGCAGTCCATGGTCGATGTTCCGGCGATGATCCTGGCGGGTGGGCTGGGTACGCGACTGGCCCGCGTCTTGCCGGAGACGCCGAAGGTGCTTGCGCCGGTCGCCGGCCGGCCCTTCCTCGCCTATCTGCTCGATTCGCTCGCCGAAGCCGGAATCCGCGAGGCGATACTATGCACCGGCTATCGAGCGGAGTCGGTTGAGCGAGAGTTTGGAACGAAGTATCGAGACATGTGGTTGCGTTACTCGTACGAAGCGCAACCCCTGGGTACCGGCGGTGCGCTGCGGCAAGCGCTGGAGATGACGAGTGTGGAAACCGTCCTCGCCATCAACGGCGATTCGTTCATCGCCTGCGATTTCCCGGCGTTCCTCGCCTGGCACCGAGCGAACGCATTCGCCGCGTCTCTGGTGCTGGCGCAAGTTGCCGATTGCTCGCGTTTCGGGTCGGTGGACACGGATTCGCACGGCGTCATCCGTTCCTTCGCCGAAAAGTCAGGCCGCACCGAACCAGGATGGATCAACGCCGGTGTTTATCTCTTATCGCGCTCCTTGCTGGCCTCGTTGCCGCTCGGACAAATGCTCTCGATTGAGCGCGATGTGTTCCCGGCATGGCTGTCGGTCCGTCTGGGCGGCTATCGTAGCTCCGGTGCTTTTTTGGACATTGGCACACCGGAATCGTTCGCCGAGGCCGAGACGTTTCTGGCCGGGTTGGAGGCGGTGTCGTGAAGCCGCAGCGATTTGTGCTGCTGGACCGTGATGGGACATTGATCGCCGAGCGTAACTACCTCGCGCGCGTCGAGGAGATGGAATTGCTGCCCAACACGCTGCGCGGCTTGCGGCTACTGCGCGATCTCGGGTTGGGGTTGATCGTTCTCACAAATCAATCCGGTTTGAATCGCGGCTATTTCGATGAGGCGGCCTTGGAGGAGATTCACGCTTACTTGCGTAGGCAACTGGCCGATGCCGGCATCGAGTTGGCCGGCATCTACGTCTGCCCGCACACGCCGGATGAAGGATGCGCTTGCCGCAAGCCAGAGCCAGGGCTTGCCCATCGTGCCGCCGCCGAATGCAACTTCGATGCGGAGGAGTCGTTCGTCATCGGCGACAAGCGCTGCGACATCGAGTTGGGCAAGCGGCTTGGGGCCACAACCTTTCTCGTTCGCACCGGCTACGGCGCGCAGTGCGAGCAAGAAGGCGTTCGTGGGGACTATACAGTCGCGGATGTGCTGGGAGCGGCGCAAGTCATTTGCGACCTGATGCGAGATGACAATAAAAGGTGTATCACAGATCGTTAAACTTTCTTTGTGGAGCATGCAAACATGAGTTTCTGGACGGGCAAACGAGTGCTGGTCACCGGCGGCGGTGGATTTCTCGGCAGGCATGTGGTGGAACATCTGAAACACACCGAGTGCGCAAGCATCTTCATCGTACGTCAGCGCGAATATGATCTGACGCGCGAGGAGCAGGTGATCCGCTTGTACGCGGAGAATCCGGCAGATGTCGTCTTGCACTTGGCCGGGCACGTCGGCGGCATTGGCGCCAACAAGGCCCGACCCGCCGACTTCTTCTATCGCAATCTTATGATGAATACGTTGACATTTCATCACGCCTGGAAGAGCGGTGTTCAGAAACTCGTTGCCGCTGCTGCGGGATGCGGCTATCCCGAACACGCCCCCATGCCGTTGAAGGAGGAGAGTTTCTGGGACGGCTTTCCGCAGGAAGAGAGCGCTCCCTACTCGCTGGCCAAGCGCATGTTGCACATTCAATCGCTGGCCTACGCCAAGCAACACGGGTTCATGGCTGTCTCTACGATCCCCGGCAACATCTATGGACCTTACGACAATTTCGACCTGGAGAATGCTCACGTCGTCCCTGCCCTGGTGCGAAAGTTCGTGGAGGCAACCGAGGAGCAGCACGAGCGTTTGATCGTCTGGGGCAGTGGCCAACCGACGCGCGATTTTGTCTATGCCGGAGACGTGGCCGAGGGCATCCTTCGCGCCGCCGAAGTCTACGATCGGCCCGACATCATCAACCTATCAGCCGGGCAGGAAACCCGTATCGCCGATGTGGTCCACGTCCTCGCCGAAATCACGCAATTCTCGGGAGAAATTCTTTGGGATTCGAGCCGGCCGGACGGCCAATCGCGCCGCTTGTTCGATGTGAGCAAAGCGAAACGCGAGTTGGGTTGGCAGGCGCGCACTTCGCTCCGCGAAGGATTGGAAAAGACAGTCGCCTGGTATCGCGCTCATCGCAGGACTGCCCGGAATGTCGGCTAAACGGAGGAAATTCCTGCTATGAAAATCCACATAACGGGCGGGAAGGGGTTCCTTGCATACTGGATCGTGCCCCATCTACGCGAAGCCCACGAGGTCGAAGTTTCAGACCGCGACAGCATGGACGTAACGGATTTCGATCGCGTCTATTCCACCCTGGCCGCTTCGCGCCCAGACGTTGTTGTGCATCTTGCGGCCCTTTGCGGAGCTGCTCCGAGCCGCGAACGACCGCCCGAGTTTTTCGCAGTCAACGCACAAGGGACGGTCAATGTCCTTGAAGCCTGCCGTCGTGTCGGGGTGCCTCGCTTCTTGCTCGCCTCCAGTCTGACAGTGCATGGTTCGGGCGATGATGCCCGCGAGGAAAACTCGCCCTTCGCGCCGCGTCATCCCTATGCCGTAAGCAAAGTCGCCGCCGAGTTCGCCGCTCAAAACTATTGCCGAATGTGCGGGCTGTGTGTCACGGTGGTAAGGCCGACGCTCGTGGTCGGCGAGAACTACAAGGAACCGCATGCGGTCGGCGATTTCGTTGCCACCGCGGTGCGCGGCGACGATATCGTCCTGTTCGGCGACGGCCAACATCGCCGCGATTTTATGCACCCTCTCGATGTGGCCCGCGCCGTTCGTCTTGCTTTGGAGCACCAGGCCAAGGCAAAACCAGGGACTCATGAAGTCTTCAACATCAGTAGCGGCGAGTCGTTCCGTATGATCGATCTAGCCGACCTGGTGATCCGTGTCACCGGCCGGGGCCGGCGCGTCCATGCTCCTGCTTCCGAACAGTCTTTCAGTTTGCACACCCGCATGGATCGCGCACGCAAGATCCTCGGTTATCAACCTTCGGTGTGTACCGAAGACATCATTCACAGGTTGCTCAGAAACTCTAACTTGAACGGAGCCGCATGAATACTCCCCACATGACGCTGGTCATCACAACCATCAACGTCCCACAACTGCTGGAAGGATATGCCGAGAACTTCCGCAAACATGACCGGCTGGAGCACACCAGCGCCATCATAGTTGGCGACAAAAAAACCCCCCATGATGCTGTCAGCCGGCTGGCGTCCGACTTGCGCGGCCGCGGCTTCGATTGCCTCTATCTCGACATCGCGGCGCAAGAGAAATACCTAGAGCGCTTCCCGCGCTTGCGGCCACTGATTCCTTTTAACTCCGACAATCGCCGCAATATCGGCTACCTGATGGCAGTGGAGAAGGGTGCCGACATTCTGGTTGCCGTCGATGATGACAACTTTGTCCGCGATGACGATTGGTACGCCGGCCACGCTCACGTCGGCCAAACGCAGCGATTGGAAACCGTGTCCTGCTCGAACGGCTGGTTCAATCCGTGCCAACTGATGGAATATGAACCCCACTGTACTGTCTACGCGCGTGGCTATCCTTACAATAAGCGCTGGCAGCCGAATAAAGAGACTTATGAGACCGCTCTAGGTCGAGTCGTGCTAAACGGCGGCCTGTGGCTGAACGATCCGGATGTGGATTCTCTTACGCGCTTGAGCGTGCCGGCGCGCGGCGTGTCTGTACGCAAGGAGCGCGTCATGCTCGCTCCCGGAACATGGGCGCCAATCAACACGCAGAACACGGCGTTTCATCGCGACGTCGTGCCGGCCTTCTACTTCGTGCCCGTTGGCGAACCGATCAGCGGCCTTCCGGTCGAGCGGTATGGCGATATCTGGGCCGGCTTCTTCGCCAAGAAAATCATCGATCATCTGAACGATCGCGTCACTTTCGGTGAGCCGGCCTGCGATCATCGCCGCAATGCCCACAAGCTGTTGCACGATCTGGAGCTGGAATTTTGGTCCGTCGTGCTGACGGATCCGCTGGCCGATTTACTGCGCGAATGGAAGCTAACCGGCAGCACTTACTGCGATTGCTACGCCGAGCTAGCGGATCATCTCGAACGCGCCGATTGGCCGCACAAGAAAATGGCCGGTGAAATGAAGGCGTTCTTCGGCCGCATGGCCGCGGCCATGCGTGTCTGGGTCGAGACATGCCGGCAAATTGGATATTGAGTCTGTAAGGGCGAGCGGGGTTGCGTTAGCGCCCCGAGAGATTGTGTAGCTCGGGGCGCTAATGTGACCCCGCTCGCCAGTTCTGCGGGCTGATGCTTTTTTACGCTAGCCCGTTGTGTATCGAAACAACAACCCGTGTAAGGGCAGCAGGTTAGTACTGAAGCTGTGCGGATGGTGGAAGGCAGGCTGGGGCACGGTTTCGTACTCACTGATCCAGTTGTGGCCGTTGCCGCCAAATTCGCGGGCGTCCGTGTCGAGCACTTTGAAGTATTTTCCCGCCCTGGGCACGCCCAAGCGAAACTCCGGAAAGTGCTCCTTCGACAAATTGAGTAAATACACGATCAAATCGTGATAATCGCGGTCGTAGCGAAGGAATGCGAGAATCAGCTGCCGATAGTTCTGGCACTCGATCCACTCGAAGCCGTTTCGGATATTATCGCCCTGGTGCATCGCCGGGATGTACTTGTACACTTCGTTGAGCCGTTTGACATACCACTGGAGCGAACGGTGCATGTGGTCCCAGGTGGATTCCCACGGCAAACACCCCTCGGCGTTCCACTCGTTTTTTTGGCCGAATTCCTGGCCCATGAACAACAGCTTCTTCTGTGGATAACCGAACTGGAGTAGGTAGAGCAAGCGGACATTGGCGAACTTGTCGAAATCGCTGAGGTCCTCCGTCTTGTTGACCATGGTCCGCTTCATGTGGACGACTTCATCATGGGCCAAGGGCAGGAGGAAGTTCTCCGTGTGGTGGTACAGCATCGGATAGGTCAGGTCGTTGTAGACCGCGCCGCGCCGGGCGAAGGGGGCACGGAAGAACTTCATCATATGCGACGTACATCCAAGGTCCCATTTGTAGTCGAAACCATGCCCGCCGTGCTCGACCGGCCGTGTCACGCCGGCGGCAATGGTCGAGTCCTCGGCGATCAGGAGGGTTTCAGGATGCTCTTCCTTCACCGCCCAGTTCATGGACTGCATGAAACGAAATCCCTCCGGATTGTGGCAATTGCCGTACTTGCGCAAAAACGCCTCGTACTTCTGCTCGGTGGGAAACTCGTAGTAGTGGAATTGCCCGGCGGCATCGAGACGAAAGCCGTCGATGTAGAATTCCTCAATCCAGTGAAAGAGCGAGGAGATGAGGAAACTCTTTACCTCGTTGCGGGCGAAGTCGAAGTAAGAAGTCCCCCAGGGCGTGTGTCGTCGTTCAGGAATGGGGCACTCGAAGAGATTCACGTCGTTGTCGTACAAGGCCAACCCCGTGGCATCGGTGGGGAAGTGGACCAGCACTACATCGAGAATTACGCCGATCCCCTCGCGATGGAAGGCATCGATTAGCCGCTTGAAGTCGGTGGGCGAACCCAGGCGCGAGGTCGGGGAGTAGAAGCCGATCACCTGATAGCCCCACGAGGGCACATAGGGATGCTCCAGAATGCCCATCAGCTCGACATGCGTGTATTCCATGTGCTTGACATACGGCACTAGCTCATCGATTAGCTCGTGGTAACTCATGGGCCGGCCGTTCTTGAAACGCCACGATAGCGGATGCACTTCGTAGATATTGAGAGGATCGGTGAACTTGTCTTGGAGACGGACTTTCGGATGTTTGAACTCGTAGTAA
>Ga0209062_1004614_pt1 | contig 14172 bp, 11 predicted proteins | sample Coa_R2_2_FD_187158 | JGI IMG/M metagenome (GOLD analysis project Ga0209062, IMG submission 187158) | Surface soil microbial communities from Centralia Pennsylvania, which are recovering from an underground coalmine fire - Coalmine... | ecosystem: Environmental > Terrestrial > Soil > Unclassified... | reverse complement strand
TATCGAAAACGTGTTCACCAGCGCGGCAAAGATGGGTGCGGCGATGCTGGCCGTGCCGGTCTCGGATACCGTCAAGCGCGCCGACGATAAGGGACGCGTGAAGGAAACGGTGCCGCGTCAGGGGTTGTGGTTGGCGCAGACGCCGCAGGTTTTCCGCCGCGATTGGCTGATCGAAGCGTACGCCAAGCGAGCGCAGCTCGGCCCGGACATCACCGATGACGCGCAGTTGGTCGAGGCGCTGGGCCATCCGGTTTATCTCATTCAGGGATCGACCATGAATGTCAAGATCACCACGCGCGAGGATTTGACCTTGGCCGAGGCGGTCCTGAAAGCGCGTCCCAAACCGAAGACGCCCCGGCCGAGCCACCCGTTCGAAGACGAATACAAATGGTGAGTAGCGCCATTTCTACCAGCCCGCAGCTTGTTGGGTGGTTGGGTGGTTAGGTGGTTGGAGTCAATCGTTCGCCTATCTAACCACCCAACCACCCAACAAGCTGCGGGCCGGTGACGCTTGTACAATAGCGGCATGAGTGCCATGCTCTCCGAATATTGGCCGCATCTCGCCGCGGTGATTTCCGCAATCAACATCCTGCTAATCGTGGTGTTCCTCCCGTGGGTGCTGTTGAGCAAGAAGGAGGCGACGGCCACGGTGGCCTGGTGTCTGTTGGTTCTGTTTGTGCCGATTTTGGGAGCGTTCCTCTTTTGGGGCTTCGGCTACAACTATTTGCTGCACCGCGTCCGCCACCAACGCGGCGAACGCACCGGATATCGCAAGCAGCATCCGCATCCCGACGGTCCCCCTCATCGGGCCGATAGCGGACAGGACGATCTCGGCGAGTTGGCCGAGCGCGTCAACGCCTATCCGGTGCGCCGCGGCAACGCTCTGACGGTTTTTCACGAAACAGAGCACGCCTACAAGTCACTACTCGACGCCATCGTCTCCGCTCAGCAGTACGTCCATCTGGAGTATTTCATCGTCCGCTCCGACGCGACCGGAACTCGTCTTCTGGACTTGCTGGCGCAGAAGGCAAGGGAGGGCGTCGAAGTGCGTTTGCTCTACGATGCGATGGGCAGCCTGCATCTCAAGAGCCGCAGCCTGCGGCCGTTGTTGGAGTCAGGCGGTCATGTCGCCGGCTTCCTCCCGCTCAACCCTTTCCATTCACTCATCCGCATCAATCTCCGCAATCATCGCAAAATCACCGTCGTGGACGGCCGGATCGGTTTCACCGGCGGCATAAACATCGGCGACGACTATCTCGGCAAAAATCCGGTCCTCGGCTACTGGCGCGATTCGTTCGTGCGACTGGAAGGGCCGGCGGTTGCCGATTTGCAGCATGTGTTCCGCGAAGATTGGGAATTCACGCGCGGCGAGACGCTGAGCGAGGAGAAGTACGCACCGCCGCAACCACCCGCCGGCGACGTGTGCGTGCAGATCGCCGATTCGGGGCCGGATCAGGAGATCAACACGATCCGCGAAATTTATTTTCTCGCCATCATCAGCGCTCGCCGCCGCCTGTGGATCGCCACCCCCTACCTCGTGCCCGATAACGGACTGTTCGACGCGCTGCGTTCGGCCCGCTATCGTGGTGTCGATGTCCGTATCCTGACGCTCTTGCGCCCGGATCACTATATTTCCTACTATGCGGGGCTGTATTACGCTGCCGATTTGCTTAATTATGGAGTAAAAATCTATCTTTATCGCAAAGGCATGATGCACGCCAAATTGATGATGGTGGACGGCCGCTGGGGTATGGTCGGTTCGGCCAATCTGGACAATCGCAGTCTGCACTTGAACTTCGAAGTCGGTTGCATTCTTCACGATGCGGAACAAGTCGAACAACTTGAAGCGGTCTACCAGCGCGATCTCGACGACGCCGTTCCGCTCGATCAGCAAATTTTGGAGAAGCGCTCGCTGGCCTCGCGGGCCTTGGAGAATGCTTGTAGGTTGTTCACGCCCGCTTTGTAAGAATTCCTAAGAATGAACCGCAAAGGACAAAAAGGACAGAAAACACACGAAAAGTATTATTTTTGTCCCTTTTGTCTTTTTTGTCCTTTCTGTCCTTGGCGGTTCACTGAATTTGAAGGAGAACCATGAGCAAGTTATCGGGAAAAACCGCTTTGGTAACGGGCGGTGGCAGTGGCATTGGTCTGGCCGCGGCGCGATTGCTTCTCGATGAGGGCGCGCGTGTCGCCATCACCGGACGCAACGAGGACAAGCTGCGCCGCGCCGCCGCGGAGCTGAACGCCGGGGAACGTCTCCTTTATCATGCCGCTGATGTCGCGGACATGGGACAGGTGGAGACGCTGGTGCAAGAGGTGACGCGCCGGCTCGGCCGGATCGACATCCTGGTCAACAACGCCGGGTTGAACATCAAGGAGCGGACTTTCCGTGATTTGACGCCGGAGAATTGGCATCTGCTGTTAGGAGCGAATTTGCACGGAGCGTTTTACTGCATGCGCGCCGTGTTGCCGCAGATGCGCGAGCGCCGCGACGGACTGATTATCAATATCAACTCGATTTCCGGCAAACGGTCGAACCCATTGGGCGGCCTGGCGTACAACGCGGCGAAATTCGGCCTGCGCGGGTTGGCGATGGGCTTGGCGGCGGAAGAGAAGGACAACGGCATCCGCGTCTGCAACATCTATCCGGGCGAAGTGAACACGCCCATCCTTGAGGCACGCCCCACTCCGGTCAACGAGGAGCGCCGCCGGACCATGCTCCAGTCGGAAGACGTGGCCGCGGCGGTCCTGTTCATCGCCACGCTGCCGCCTCGCGCCAGCATTCCTGAACTGGTCATCACGCCGGCCAACGCGATGTATGTGTGAACAAACGGTAGGCGAACGGCCGGCGTCAGCCGGCTGGTGATAATTTTACCAGCCGGCTGACGCCGGCCGTTCGCCTACCAGCCGGCTGACGCCGGCCGTTCGCCTACCAGCCGGCTGACGCCGGCCGTTCGCCATCCGTGTTCATCTGTGGTTAATGTTCTAACGCCGGCCCGCCGGCGTACAAACGCACGTCCACGCGCTGCGCTTTCGATAGATCGATCCCTTCGTGGGCCAAATCGAACTCCAGCCGCGGCTCCTCGCTCAATTGCAGCGGCAGGCGAACCGTGAAGGTGCTTCCGCGGCCCAGTTCGCTTTGCAGCGCGACCTCGCCGCCGAGTAGTTTCGACAGCTCGCGGACGATGGACAGGCCCAGGCCGGTGCCGGCGTGTTGGCGCGTCAGCGGATTACCCGCTTGCCGGAATTTCTCGAAAATCAGCTCCTGCTCTTCCCGCGCGATGCCGACGCCGGTGTCGCTGACGATCAGTACGATGTAGCCACCGCTGTTCCACTGGAGCGAGGAACCGGCGGCCGGCGCGCCCAACAGATCGACCTCGGCCTTGAGCTGGACCCGGCCGCCCTCCGGCGTGAACTTGATGGCGTTGGAAAGCAGGTTCGACAAAATCTGCTGTACTTTGACTGCGTCCTGGCGCAACAGCGGGATGTCCGGAGCGAACACGCCACGCAGGTCGATGTTCTTCTTCTCGGCCATCGGTCGAAACATCGCCAGCATGCCGTCGCACACATCGTAAATGCTGAACTCGACGAGCCGCACTTGCATCTTGCCCGCCTCGATCTTGGCCAAATCGAGAATGTCGTTGATAAGGTTCAACAATTGCTGGCCGCTCGACTGGATATTGGCGACCCAGCGCGTTTGTTTTTCACTCAGGCCGTTGCTCGACTGCAACACTTCGCTGAAACCGAGGATGGAATTGAGCGGGGTGCGCAGCTCATGGCTCATGGTGGCCAAAAAGTCGCTCTTGAGGCGGTTCGATTCGTACAGCGCCATGTTGGCCTGGGCCAGCTCATCGACCTTGCGATCGAGGTCGGCATTGACCTTGCGCAAACGGTCTTGCATGGAGACAAGGTTGCGAAGCATGCGGTTGAAGGCGTGGCTGAGATCCTCGAATTCGTCGCCGGTTTGGATTTCGCTGCGCACGTTCAGCTCGCCGGCGCTAATGGCGTCGCTGACTTCCTTCAAGTGCTTGACCGGCTTGACAATGACGTAGCGGACAATCAGGTAGCTGCCGAGCATGATGAGGAAGGTGGTGCCGAAGGCGAAGGAAATGAGAATGGCGCGGTTGGTGTGAAAGCCGGCCTCAATGGGCTGGGTATCCACGTCGATCTTGAGGACCGCCAGCAGATCGCCTTCGTGCAGATCGGCGTTGCGCCGGCGATGGCAACTCAGACACGATGCGGCGGCACGGACGGCGCCGTAGTAGGTATTGCGCTTGCTCGACAGGTCGAGCGAGTTGACTTCCTGCAAGTTGGGGTCGTTCTGAAATCCTTTCATCTTTTCCAGAGTAGTGGAATCGGGAATATCTTTTGAGCGCGTGGCATTCGGCTTGAAGATGTCCACTTTCGGCTTGAAGGGCAAGGGCCGCTCGTGTTCCTGGCCGTGTTCCCAGCGATCGCGGAACTCGTTCATGGCTTCTTCGAGTGCTTGCGTGTCGGCGGCAGGCTCCTTGCCCTCAGCCTCGCTGGGCCAGCATACAAGCGCCAGCTGGCGATCGACGATTTCCTTGACAGTGACGCGGCAGGCGGTCTTGATCTGATCGTAAGCGAGCGATTCGGTCTGCTGGTGGTATAACCAGAAGCTGAGGGTCAACAGCAACACGATGAAAAGGCCGAACAAAAACAGACACTTGCGTTCCAGGCGATACTCGCCGAGCAGACGTTTGAAAGCACGGTACGACATACGACTCTCGGCTTTCTCAAAGAATCAACCACGAAATACACGAAATACACGAAAAAAAGACAAAAAATCATGTAAATCTGGTTGGTGGTTGATATTTATGATTTTCCTTTTCTTTTTTTGATTTTTCTTTTCTTTTTTTCGTGTATTTCGTGTGTTTCGTGGTCTCACTCTTTTGACATTTCGGACAATAATGCGAAGATCGACCGGCGAGGCGGAGCGATTCGATGGCGGCGCCGCAGCGCGGGCAGGGCTTGCCGGTTCGGCCGTAGACGCGGAACTCGTTTTGATACTCGCCCTGCAAGCCGGAGCCGCCCACGTAATTGCGGATGCTCGAGCCGCGGCGGTTAATGGCACGGCGAAGCACCGTGGCCACGGCGCGGCGAAGGCGGTCGGCCTCGGCATTATCGAGATTGCAGGCCAGCCGGGAGGGATGCAGCCGCGCCTCGAACAGCGATTCGTCCGCGTAAATGTTGCCGACGCCGGCCACCACGCTTTGATCGAGCAGGACCGCTTTCAGGCAGCGCTTCGAGCCGTGCAAACACTCGCGCCAGTATTTCGCCGGCACATCGAACGGCTCCGGACCCAGGCATGAACGGGCGAAAGCGTCCTCCAGGGCTTGCCGTGTAGGAAAAAGCGTGACGCTGCCAAATCGGCGGATGTCGCGGAAACGCAGCTGCTCGTCGCCGTTTTCGAGGTCGAAAATCAAGTGCGTGTGATCGGCAAGCGGCGTCGCGACGGGCACCACGGTCAATTGGCCGGTCATTCCCAGGTGGACGACGAGTACGGCCTGATTTTCCAGCACGATGAGGATCCACTTGCCGCGCCGCGTGAGGCTCTCGACGCGCTGGCCTGCGATGGCGGGGTTCCAGTCAGGACGCCAACGCTTGCGCAGCGCTTGCCGGCTTGCCTGCCGCACAACCGTCAATCGCCGCCCGCTCAGGCAGGAGCGCAGGTCGCGAACAACCGTCTCAACTTCCGGCAATTCGGGCACGGATCACCTCATCCCTGGTTTTAGCGCATAAGATTATAAGACATGGGGCGATGCCGCACCACACCGGTTGCCCGCGACCCATTGCTCTGGGAACCCCATCACGACGAGGTGACTCATGGCCGCTAATCTGGATGCCCTGATCAGCTACCTGGATTCTCTCGAAACACGTACTTCGCTCGACGAGCTGGCCGGGCAGCTCGAACGCCTGAAACCGGACGCTCACGACCTGGCCGACTTTATCCGTTTCGGCGAGCCGACATATCAGCGTATCCTAGTGCGCGCCGGCCGATGGTATCATCTGTGGGTGTTGTGTTGGAAAAACGGACAACGCTCGCCGATCCACGATCACCACGGTTCGAATTGTGCCGTCCGCGTGCTGCGCGGCACAGCCACCGTCACCGATTTCGAGTTCGCCCCGAACGGCCACGTCAAGGCCGTTTGCTCGCGCGATTACCCGGCCGGCAGTGTTTTCGCCAATCATGACGACCAATTGCACCAGGTCTCGAACTTGCAGGCCGGTGAGAAGGATCTCGTCACCTTGCACATCTATTCGCCGCCTCTATTGCGCATGGGCACCTACTCGCTGACCGACCGCACGCGCGGCGAAGAGGTGTGGCTGGAATCGCGAAAGATGGTGACGACCTCGCCGGAGAACAGCGAGACGCCACTGGAAAGCATTCACGGCTGGGTTACTCCAAATTCTCTCTTTTTTGTCCGCAATCACTTCGAGACGCCAGCAATCGACCTGCCGTCGTGGCGGTTGCGCATTGAGGGGTGCGTGAATCGTCCGGTCGAACTGACGTGGGAACAGGTGATGGCGCTGCCGCAGCGCAGCGTGTTCGCCACCGTCGAATGCGCCGGCAACGGCCGATCGTTCTTGCAAACCCGCGTGCCTGGCGTGCAATGGGGCGCCGGAGCCATTGGTCATGCCGAGTGGACGGGAGTGCCCTTGTGTCGTGTGCTGGAGGAAGCCGGCGTTCGGCCCGATGCGATGGAAGTGTTGTTCGAGGGCTGCGACCGCGGCAGTGAATCGGATCACCCAGAGCCAATGCACTTCGCCCGCAGTTTGCCGCTAGCCAAGGCGCTCGACCGCGATACACTCTTGGCCACGCGCATGAATGGCGAGCTGCTCAGCCCCAGCCACGGTTTCCCGCTGCGTCTGTTTGTGCCCGGATGGTACGGCGTCGCTTCGGTCAAATGGCTGCGCCGCATCGAAGTGCTCGATCGGCCGTTCCACGGCTACTATCAGAGCGTCAAGTATACGGTGCAGCGGCAGACGCCGAGAGGTCAAGAGATGGTCGTGGTGGGACCGATGGCCGTCAAGTCCGAGTTGATCCGCCCGACGGCGGGAGCGGAGCTGGGCATCGGCACCAATCGCTTATTCGGCGTCGCCTGGGCAGGCGAAGAGGCGGTGGGGCGCGTCGAGGTTAGCACCGACGGCGGCCGCACCTGGAATCCCGCGGACCTGATCGGCCAGCGTACGCCCTATTGCTGGACGATGTGGGAGTATTTGTGGGAAGTTGCCGAACCCGGCGATTATGAGTTGCTGATCCGCGCCGTCTCCGAAAGCGGCCGCGTTCAGCCGACGCAACACGAGCCGCTCAACGGCGGATACTTGATCCATCACACCCGGCCGATCCCCGTGCGAGTGCAAGCGGGACGGGCGGCAATTGCCCAGCGTGGCGATGTCGAGACGCTGCTCTATGACATGAACGCCTTCGCTGAGGAAAACACGCGTGTGCCGCTCGATGTCGAGCTGGAGTTCGCGGCCGGGGGCGGGATTTGATGCTTCGCCGAGCCGCGACCGTTAGGGAGCGGAAAACGAACCTGTTTTGGTGTGGCTTTTGCATCCTTCTCTATTGCTCGCTCTATCTATGTGTCCCGAACGCACACTAGGACCAGGGGGGAGCCAATGGGGGGACAAGCGATGTTATTCCGCGATCGAGCCGAAGCGGGTCAGATCCTTGCGGCCAAGTTGGCGCCCTATGCCGATCGCCCCGATGTGCTGGTGCTGGCGTTGCCGCGCGGTGGCGTGCCCGTCGGTTATGAAGTGGCCCAGGCCCTGCATGCGCCGTTGGATGTTTTTCTGGTCCGTAAGCTCGGCCTGCCCGGTCAAGAAGAGTTGGCGATGGGGGCCATCGCCTCCGGTGGAACGCGCGTGATCAACGAGGAAGTGGTCGGCAAGCTGAACATCCCCGACGAAGTGATCGACGCCGTCGCCGTCGAGGAACAACGGGAATTGAGCCGCCGCGAAGCCGATTACCGGGATGGACGCTCGCTGCCCGATGTGCACGGCCGTACGATCATCCTCGTGGATGACGGCTTGGCCACCGGCTCAACCATGCGGGCGGCCGTGGCCGCGCTACGCCGGCAAGGACCGGCCCGCATTGTCGTTGCGGTCCCGGTCGGCGCTCGCGAGACCTGCACGGAACTGCGGCACGAGGCCGATGACGCGGTGTGCGCTCAAACACCGGAGCCTTTCTATGCGGTCGGCGCCTGGTACGAGGATTTCACGCAAACGAGCGATGAGGAAGTCCGCGACCTGTTGGCCCGCGCCGCCGAGGAATATGAAATGGGCGCAAGCAACATTTCTCGTCCGAGCCGCGCACGCAGCGCGGCGGAGTAAGCGGTCGCCAGGCAGCCGCTTACTCCGCTGCGCTGCGTGCGCGGCTCGAATCCTCTCACTCGCCCATGCGCAGCAGCACCTTGCCCTGTCGCCCCGGCAGCTGCGCCTGGCGGACGGCGGCGTGGATGTCCGTTAGCGCGAAGCTCTTGCCCATCTCGGAAACCAGTACCCCGTCCCGTATCAACTTGCCGATTTGACGGAACAGCCACAGCATCGTCCACCACTTCTGATCGCGCGTCCACTCCGATAACCAAAAACCCTCAATCCGTTTCTGACCGACCATCAGCGTGCGCGGATCGACGCTCATCGGCTCTCCGGCCAGCGTGCCGTAAAAGACGAGCCGGCCGCCGCGGGTCAAGGCGCGGACGACCTCAGAACCCGTAGCCCCGCCGACGGCGTCGACAGCGTAGCGCACCCCATCACTGCCGGTTAGCGCCGCGACGCGCTCCGTCAACGATTCGTCATTGGTGGCGATGGCGGCGGTACCGCCCAGACGCATTAGCTCTTCGGCTTGTTCGCGGCGGCGCACCACGTTGAGCGTGCGAAAGCCGAACCGCTGGCCCAAACGGATAATCATGCGTCCGAGGGTGCTGCCGGCCGCCGTCTGCAAGAGCCACGCGCCGGACGGCACCCGCAAGACGTAGCGCGTCAAGATCAGGGCGGTGGCGGGGTTAACGAAGAATGTGGCCGCCTGTTCATCGCTCAATTCCTTGGGCACGGGCACGGCCTGCCGCGCCGGAATGACGACGTGTTCTTTCCAGTTGCCGTCGCTGGTATTCAGCACGGCGACGCGCCGGCCCATCACGCGCCGCGCCAGCAGGCCGGAGCCGGACTCGACGATGCCAACGCCCTCAAACCCCGGCGTCGCCGGCAGCGGAGGCTGCCGGCCGTACTGGCCGCGCACCATCAGCAGGTCGGAGGGATTGATTGGACTGGCGATCATGCGCACGCGCACCTGACCGCGTCCGGCAGTCGGCTCCGGCACCTCGCGCACTTGCAATACTTCCTCCGGCTCACCCCAGCGCTCGCAAATGATGGCTTTCATGACAGTTTTCAGTTTTCAGTGTTCAGTTTTCAGTACACTAGGTTCGAGTTGTAGTATACGGAACGCCGAAACTGAAAACTGAACACTGAAAACTGAAAACTGCAAGGAAGCGACCTATGGCGTCCGAACGTCTCAATCAGTACACCGCTCTCGTTGACGACATCCAAGCCTTTCGCAACTACATCCACGCTGAGCGCGGGCTGGCCGCCAACACGCTTCTGGCCTATGGCCGCGATCTCGATCGCTATGCCCAATGGATCGCCGGCGGCGGGTTATCGGCCTATCTGACTCCCAGCTTGCGCGATCTGAGCCGTTATCTCGAATTTCTGCGCGCCGAGCAGCTGGCTCCGCCGAGCGTCGCCCGCCATCTGGTCGCCCTGAAAATGTTTTACCGCTTCCTCCGCCTGGAGGAACGCACCAGCGAGAGCACGGTCGATCTGCTCAGTTCGCCGGCCTTGTGGGAGCGCATTCCGCATGTGCTCAGCCCCGAAAGCGTGAGCAAACTGCTGGACGCGCCGCAGCCGCTCGATCGCTACTATCCGCGCGATCGCGCCATCCTGGAGACGCTTTACGCCACCGGCTGCCGCGTCTCGGAGGTGGCCAATCTCAAAATGGAGGATTTATATCTCGATTCGGCGTTTTGCAAGTGCTTCGGCAAAGGCAACAAGCAGCGCATCGTGCCGTTGGGCCGGCCGGCGCTCAATGCGCTGCGTGCGTATATGGAAAATCTACGGCCGCGCCTGGTGCGGACCGCGCCGGATGCGCCGTGGGTGTTCGTCAGTCGGGGCGGCAAAGGGCTGACGCGCGAAATGCTCTGGATACTCGTCCGGAAGTACGCGAAACGAGCCGGATTGACCGGCAAAGTCAGCCCGCACACGCTGCGCCACAGTTTCGCCACGCATCTCTTGGCCGGCGGCGCGGATCTGCGTACCGTGCAGGAATTGCTCGGCCACGCCAACATCCGCACGACGCAGCAATACACGCACATCGATCGCGATCGGCTGCGGGCCATCCATCGCCAGTTTCATCCGCGCGGGGGCAACAAGCCGGAAGGGTAAGCAACGGGCATTCCGTTGCTTACCCTTCCGATTTGTGGATCGCCGATCAGCGCAGGCCGAGAACGTTGAGCGGGACGGGGTGCGGAAGGGGTTCGCCGGGCAGCTTGGCAACGATGCGATTGACGTTCCGTGCCGTCGGCCACGGCATCGACCAGCAGAAGGCGAATTTTTGGTCCTCGCGCGTCTTGCGCGTGCGGCTGCCGCGATCTTCGACGGCACGATTCAGAAAATCAATGATGTAGTCTGTCGTCTTGAGCCGGCCGCTGAGCAGCTTCGAGCCGGCCAACTCGGTTCCAGGGACGGCTTTTTCCTTGACGGTTTTTGATTCGGTCTTCTTGCCGTTCTCCGATAAGATGGCGTCCATGCTATTTTTGGTGAAACTCGCGGCCTGCTCATCCTTTTTGCCATAAAGGAAACAAGTGGGGATCTTGGTATTCTTGGCCGTATCCACGAGAGCGTTTTTGAGCGAACCGCCCACGGGTCTGCGCTCCAACGACGGATAGATGGTCAACCAAACGGCGGCCCCCACATCGTTGCCCTCCGGCTCATCGAAACGCGTGAGAGCCGTCCACTGGGGGAGCATGTTTTCCAGATAGCGGTCCGAGCGCGGATCGCGTTGCCGCCGGCATTCGCTGGCCATCCACAAAGCGCCCAGCGTGGCTCCCTGGCCAGCGCCGACGATCAAGATGTTCGAGGAATTGACATCGCCCGCGTCATTGAGGACATTCAAATAAGCCCGAGCGGCGGCGATATCGTTGATCAGGTTAATGTAGTAGGTGGAGGAGAAATCCTTCTGATCGATCGACGAGGGCGGCGTGCGGCTCCGGGCGCCGCGGATTCCCTTGTTGTGAACATACGTCCAGAATTTCGGACTGACCGACTTGCTATTGCCGAAACCGCGGAAGTCGAAGCTGAGGACCGAATAGCCTTCTTTCTGGAGTTCGCCCGCAAGCTGGCGCCAGCCGTCTTCTTGGCTGCCGCCGCCTTTATTGTGGTTGAAATCGTGCAACAGGAGGACGATCGCGTCCTTATCCTTCTTGCCGGCGGGCATGCTGCGATAGAATGTACCACTCAGCTCTACTTCGTCGAAGGTGGGGAAATGAACGCGCTTGGACTCGATTTTATCGTTGCTGTTCTGCGCCGCGGACAATTGCCCGGACCCGGCGGGCAAGAGCAGAGATAGAGCAGCTAGCGGAATAAGTGATGCACGCGGCAAAAATCGCATGATGGTCCCTCCGAAAAGACGTGTACCCCCACCCGAACCTTTGTGATCTTAAAGGCTTCCCAAGAACGGGTCAAGCGAGGGAAAGAGCGAAGGAGATAGCGTGAATGATGAAAAAACCACCCTCGTTCTCACGCTCCGCGTGGGAACGCAAGTGTGCGACGCTCCGCGTCGCGGCTGGCTCTCTGGCGGGACGGGACGCAGAGCGTCCTGACGTGCGTTCCCACGAAGAGCGTGGGAACGAGGAGGCGCTCCCATGAACGAGCGCAATCTCGTTGAATTGCATCGCCGTCAGGCCGAACGTCTCGGCCCGCGTCCGGCCCTGCGCTACAAACGGCACGGCGTTTGGCACGACGTGACGTGGGAACAATACCGGGCCGAAGCTCTCGCCTCCGCCGCCGCGCTTATCGAATCCGGCGTGGCGCCGGGGGATCGCGTCGGCATGATCGCCGAGAACAGCATCGATTGGCTGATCGCCGACATGGCCATTCTCGCCGCAGGCGCCATCAATGTGCCGCCGCATGCTCCTCTGACGGCGAAGCAGATTCACTTTCAACTCGCCGATGCAGAGATCAATTTCTTGTTCGTCTCCAACCGAGTCCAGCTCGAGAAATTACGGCAAATCCGCGCCCACCTGCCGCCTTTGCGCGGTGTTGTCGTCTTCGATAGCGACGCACTTGCGGGATCGGAAGCTGTAGTGTCGTGGGCGGCGTTCCGGCAGCAGGGCCGTCGTGCTCTGCCGCGCGTGGCGGTGGAGCTGGCGCGCCGTGAGGCAGCCCTGGGGCCGGATGATCTGGCGACGATCATGTACACCTCCGGCACGACGGGCAATCCCAAGGGCGTGATGCTGACGCACGGCAACCTGGTGAGCAACGTCAGAGCCATGCTGGAGCGTTCCGGCCAACAAGCCGGCGATGTCGTGCTTAGCTGGCTGCCGTACACGCACATTTATGCACGCACCGTCGATCATTACAGCACCCTGGTCAGCGGCGTACTGCTTTGCCTGGCCGAGAGCGCTGAGACGCTGGTGCAGGATCTCGCCGATGTGCAGCCGACGCACATGGCCTCGGTGCCGCGCTTCTACGAGAAGGTGCTGACCTTGGTTGCCGATCCCGACCCGAACGTGGTTGGCCGGCGGCTGCGCGATCTCTTCGGTCCGCGCGTCGATTGGCTGTCCTCGGGTGGAGCGCCTTTGCCGTATCCGGTCGCCCGTACATACGTCGATGCCGGCGTGTTGGTGCTGCAAGGCTACGGTCTGACCGAAACCTCGCCGGTCATTTCCTTCAATGCAAAGGATGCGTACAAGCTGGAAACCGTGGGCCGGCCGCTGCCGGGCATCGAGGTGAAGATTGCCGCCGACGGGGAAATCCTGACGCGCGGCCCGCACGTCATGAAGGGCTATTGGAAAAATCCCGCCGCAACCGCCGAGGCGATCCGCGACGGCTGGTTTCACACTGGGGATCTGGGCGAGCTGGACGCCGACGGCTTTCTCAAAATCACCGGCCGCAAGAAGGAATTGATCGTCCTCTCCAACGGCAAGAAGGTCGTGCCGAGTTTCATCGAGGGTCTGTTGCAGTCCGACCCGTGCATCGATCAGGCGGTGGTATGCGGCGAGGGGCGCAATTTCCTCACGGCGTTGATCGTGCCCCACTGGCCGAACGTCCGTACCGCGCTGGGCGATCCGATTGAGGCCGACGCGTCTCCGAAAGTGGTGGAGCTGTTGCAGCACCGCATCCAGGCGGCGCTCGTGGACGTGTGCGGTGCGGAGCAGATCAAGAAATTCGTAATCGTGCCGCAGCCGTTCAGCGTCGCAGCCGACGAGCTAACCGTGAGCCTGAAATTGCGCCGCAACGTCGTACTGGCGAAATATGCTCGTCAGTTGGAGGAGTTGTATCGCTAGGCGAACTGCCGGCGTTAGCCGGCTGGTGGAGTGACCAACCGGGCGATCACTTCACCAGCCGGCTAACGCCGGCCGTTCGCCAAGGGGATACCGATACAATCGCTCCGCCAGCCAGGAGAGCGAGCCAGGCTCCTCGGGTGGGCGTTCGTAATGCCAGCGGCGATGGCTCGGCACCAGCTCGTCGCCGACCGGCCAGGGTTGAAACGGATTATGTCCAAGCGCGGCGATCAGCTTGTCGCTGTTCATGCTCACGTTGCCGGCGCGGGGCGGCATCGGGCCAGCCTCGCGGCGCGGACAGCCCTTGAGCAAATGCGGATCGTAGCCGCCGACGCGATTGACGATTTGAGCGATCTGGTAAAGTGCCAAAGGACGCGGCCCGCCGGCGTGGAAGAGACCCGCCTGACTTCCCGCCAGAAATTGCTCGAAGACGCGGTTGAGATCGTCGGTGTAGGTGCAGGAACGCACTTCATCAAAGTACAGGGTGGCCGGCCGGCCGTTGCGGAAACGCGATTGAATCCAATCGATGGCTCCCGCATGGCGATTGAAGCTCGGACCCATTGGCAGCGAGATGCGCAGGATGGCCGCCTCC
>Ga0209062_1004610_pt1 | contig 14181 bp, 11 predicted proteins | sample Coa_R2_2_FD_187158 | JGI IMG/M metagenome (GOLD analysis project Ga0209062, IMG submission 187158) | Surface soil microbial communities from Centralia Pennsylvania, which are recovering from an underground coalmine fire - Coalmine... | ecosystem: Environmental > Terrestrial > Soil > Unclassified... | reverse complement strand
AGACGAAGCTGATACGGAGATCGCGCCTGCTGTGCGCATTCTGGCTTTCAGCAGCGAGGATTGCCGCCAGTGCCACCAGTTGCAGGAACCGGCGCTGCGGCGCGTGCAGGCGGCGCTGGGCCAGCGCGTGAGCGTGATCGAGGTCGACGCGCCCGCCTCACCCGAATTGACGCGGCGTTACCATATTCTCACCGTCCCCAGTACGGTCATACTCGATGCCGGGGGCCACGCTCATGCCGTTAATTACGGCTTTGCCAGCACACAGCGTCTGCTGCAACAGGTTGACGAGGCGCTGGCAAAGATTGTGTGACCTTCCCTCGCATGGCATTCTGAGCGCAGCGAAGAATCTGAAGTACGCTATCATGACAATCGCTTTCCCCGCATTCTTCGCTGCGCTCAGAATGCCATGACCAGGTTGAACGGGTCAGGCAGTACGGCGCATCTGCTCTGGTCGTTCGGCGGGCGGGGCCTCGCTATAGGGCGAGCGGATTTGCTCGATCTTGCCCAGCAAAAACAGGTAGCTGAGGATGCCGAGAACCAGGATGACACCGGCGATGATGAAGTTCACGGCGAACGAGCCGGTACTCTGAAACAGGAAGCCGGCGACAATCGGCGCGACGATACCGGCGATGTTGTTGAAAAAGTTCATGATGGCCCCGACTGAGCCGACGGTGCCTTTCGGAGCGATCAGCGCGGGGATGCTCCAGCCGATAGGCGCGGCAAAGGCCAGGCCGCCGAGGGCAATGGAGATCCAGATGATTGCCACCGTCGGGTTGGTAGTGAAGGCCGCGCCGATGACGGCGATGCCGAGCAGCATGCCGATAGCCAGCAGCGTCTTGCGCACCCGCGTCGAGTCGTGGCCGCGTTTAATCAGCCAGTCGACGAGCCAGCCGCCGATGAAGATGTCCGTCGCGGTGGCCACAATCCAGGGAATGATGGTGTAGAGACCGCTTTTCAGGACGGACATGTGCAGCGCCGTCTCTAAGTAGCCGGGAAGCCATGTCAGGAACAGGTAGAACGAGTAGCCATAGGCCATGAAGCCGAGCGTGAGGCCCCAGACCTTCGGCTGGCGCAGCAGGAAGCCCAGGTTTCTCAAGATGCCCTGCTCCGTCCCCTCGCTCTCCGGCTGCGCGCCGCCCTGCACGATGTATTCGCGTTCCTCCTGCGAGAGCGCGCGATGTCTCGAGGGATTGCGGTAGGCCACCCAGAAGAGGGCCGCGTAGAGCAGGCTCAGGACGCCTGTCAGGTAAAAGCCGGCGCGCCAGCCCCAGACGGTCACGGCGGCAGCGACGAGCGGAACGCCAATCACATTCGAGAACTTGGCAGCCGCGTCAAAGGCGGACGTTGCCAGCCCGCGCTCGTTCAACGGGAACCAGTAGCCGGTGGCCTTCGAGGAACCGGGAAAGGCGGGCGCTTCGGCGATGCCGAGCAAAATTCTTGAAAGAATGACCAGACCCAGCCCGCTCACGATAGCCGTCATGAAAGTAGCAATGGTCCACAGAATTGTTCCCACGCGCATGAGCCATTTGATGCCTATTTTGTCGAGCAAGGCTCCAACGGGAATCTGCAGGATGGCGTAGGACCACAGGAAGGAAGACAGGATAATGCCCATCTCCCCGGCTCCCAGGTGAAATTCGGCTTCCAGCGGCTTCGTCGCCACCGAAATGTTGACACGGTCAAAGTAGTTGATGACAATGCCGATGCCGAGCAGAATGGCGATGCCCCAGCGCAAGTTGCCAACCCGCGAGCGCGCGGGGCGTGACGGTGCCTGCATCATAAACGTTCCTCCTCCACATTGAGTGCCATAAACGGACACGTATCTATAGATAGCTAACCTGCTTCTATCACGGGCCACGTGGAGGAAACGTCGCACGATTCGTGACACGAGCAGACTTTGATATCATAATATGAGGGCAAAACTGGAAAGGAGGAACCATCACGATGAGATTTGGCATCTGCGCTTCATATCGCGAAGCGGCAACGTTAGAGACGTATCCCTTTGATTACCTTGAAGAGAATGTGCAGCGTTTCTTAATTCCAGAGCGTCCACAGGAGGAGTTTGAGAAACTCTGGCAAGAAGCCCGTCAGCTACCGGTTCCAATCGAAGCCGCAAATGTCCTGTTTCCTGCTGGTATTCGCCTGGTAGCAACGCCAACACAATCAGTAGACACGAAGCGTCTGGAACGCTACATAAAAACGGTCCTTCGGCGCGCCGAACAGGTCGGCATCCGTATCATCGTCTTCGGCAGTGGGCAGGCGAGGACCTGTCCGCCAGATTGCAGCTACCCTGACGCCGTGCAACAGATCAGATCACATTTCTCTCAATGGAGTGAATGGGCGCAGAATCACGGCGTAGAGATTGTCCTTGAGCCTCTACGTTACGAGGAGACCAATACTCTGAACACCGTCACCGAAGCAGGCGCACTTGTCGCAAGTATTGACCGCCCGGCTGCAAGACTGCTGGCCGACTTCTATCACATGGCCTGCAATAACGAATCTCCGCAGGATATTCTCCCCTGGTTCTCTCTTCTCTCACACGTCCATGTGGCTGAGCAGCGAGAGCGTGCGGCCCCCGGTCGCTACGGGGAAAATTTCCGCCCCTTCTTCGCCGCCCTCCACCGGGCTGGCTATGACCGCCGCATCTCCATCGAATGCCACTGGCAAAACTTTGCTATTGAGGTTGGGCCAGCGATAGAGACGCTCAGAGAGCAATGGATGGCTGCCAGAAACAAAAGCTAAATGCGCAATATTCCTGAAAGCCGAGGCGGCGATAGACGTTGAGACCCATCTTTGTAGATTGCAATATACCGAAGCGGTAGCCCTTTGCGCGGGCCGCGAGCAAGGGGGCTACCGTCAGCGCCGTGCCAATGCCATGACCGCGTGCTTCAGGCAGCGTGGCGACATTGTAGATACCGGCAACGCCGCCGCCCAGGAACAACATTGAGGTTGCCACCGGCTCTCCGTTGAGCAAGCCCAGGTAGTAGCCCACTGATGGAACACGCACAAAGCCATAGCGGGCGCAGAGGTCAAGCAGCATGTTCTGTATGCCATCCGGTATCCCGGAACCAACCGTCATTGTGCGTATCCACTGCTTGAGCGTCTCTCCATCGCTGACCTCTTTGATGACCAGCCCTGGCGGCAGCGGATCATCTTCGCGCAGCGCCAGCAGGTCAAGAGCCATGCCGGGCGCCTCATCATCGCGTATCCAGCCAGCAGCTTCCAGATGACTTCCCAGGTCTGTCGGTTGCGAAGATGGGCCAAGCAGCCATGCCGCCGGGACGTTGCGATCCTTGAAATGTCCCGTTACCTCCTCGATTTTTGCATCTACATCGGCGGATGTGAACGCTGCGCGCACAACGCCATTGCCGAGTTCAAAGGGAAGGCCGGAGATAAACCACTGTTGCTGTGGTTCATCGTGGAACTCCGCTACCAGCGCCCGCCCCCAGAGGATAGCCAGTTCCTGCACGTTCGCTTCCATCGCGGAAATCAATGCTGGTACCGAAAAGTCTGAAAGGATGTTACTCATGGTATTACCTCATTCATCTTCAGGCGTGTCATGCTGAGTGAAGCGAAGCATCTGAGGCCGCCAATTGGTCAGTATGGTTCACTTAGATGCTTCGCTTCACTCAGCATGACATGATTGTGACGTTTGGTCAGGAACCGCCCATGCGCACCGCTACAAAACCTTCGCCGGGGCGATAGTCGGGGGATTGATGGCGGAAGTAGGTGTTATAGAGGTGGGCGTAGTGGCCGCCGCGCTGCATGAGCGCCTCGTGGTTGCCCTCCTCGACGATGCGGCCCCGGTCGAGAATGATGATGCGGTCGGCGTGACGAATGGTCGAGAGCCGGTGGGCGATGAGGATGGCGGTGCGATTTTCAAGTACGAGGTCAAGGCCCTCCTGAATCTGCGCCTCCGTAAGCGGGTCGACGCTGGCGGTGGCCTCGTCGAGGATAAGGATGGATGGCTTTTGCAGCAGCACGCGGGCCAGAGCGACTAACTGGCGCTGGCCCATAGAAAGCGCGCGCCCGGCTTCGCCCACCAGCGTGTCCAGGCCCTCCGGCAGCGCCTCGATCCAGTCGCCGCCGCCGATTTGCCGCGCCACCTGCGCTACCTCCTCGTCGCTGGCGTCGGGCCGGGCATAACGGATATTGTCGGTGACGGTGCCGGAGAAGAGGAATGGCACCTGCGGCACAATGCCCAGATGGCGGTGATAGTCGCGCAGGTCGAAGCTGCGAATGTCGCGCCCATCGATGAGCAGTTGCCCGCCCTGGAACTCGTAGAAGCGAGCGATCAGCCGGGCGATGCTGGATTTGCCCGCGCCTGTATGACCGACCAGCGCGACCGTCTGGCCCGCCGGAATGCTCAGATTGAAGCCTGCCAGCACCGTTTGTCGGTCGGTATAGCTGAAGAACATATCTTTGAAGTCGACGCGGCCCTCAAGCTGCGGCACCGGCTCCGAGGCGGTTTGCTGCACGCGCGGCTCGGCATCGAGCAGGGCGAAGACGCGCTCGCTGGCGGCAAGGCCAAGCTGGAACTGGCTCCAGAACGAGGCGATACTGGTCAGCGGGAACCAGAGCAGGCTGATGCTCTGCACAAACAGGAACCAGTCGCCGGGCGAGATGGCATGATTCAGCACGTCCAGCCCGCCGAAGTAGACGACGATGGTGGTGCCGACGTTTGCCACCATCACCAGCAGGGGGAAGACGCCGTTGTAGACGAAGCCGGAACGCACATAGACCTGATAGGATTGCTCGTTGATCTTGCGGAACTCGTCATACATGTTCTGTTCCTGCCGGAAGTTCTTCGCCACCGTAATGCCGCTGATGGCCTCCTGAATGTTGGCGTTGACCCGCGCCCCCGAACGCTGCGAACGCTGCGTCGTGCGCCGGGCGATGCGCCGGAAGCCGAGAGCGATGGCGACAATGGCCGGGGCGATGAGCAGGGCAAGCAGAGCCAGCCGCAGGTTGCGAAACAGCAGCACCGCCGCGATCAGGAAGAACAGTAAAAACTGGCTCAGCAGGCTCAGCGTGAGCGTTACAACCGTCGCGAAGTCCTCTGTATCCGAAGTGACGCGACTCACGATTTTTCCGCTGGGAAACTCATCATAGAACGACATATCGCGGGCCACGACGGCGGCGAAGGCATCGCTGCGCAGCTTCATGGTCACATCGCCGACGGCGCGCGCCGTAAACCACTGACGAAAGAAGTTGGCCGTCCACGACAGCACGCCCGCCGCCAGAATAACAGCGATCAGCGCCAGCACGGTTTGCAGCGTGCGCGACTTTGCCAGCGTATCGATGCTTTGCGCCACCAGAATGGGAAAGGCGGTGTCCAGCAGCGAGTTCAGCACGACCAGCACAGCCACGAAGCTCATCAGCCCCAGTTTGGGCCGGAAGTAGCCAGTAATGCGCGCGACCAGCTGCCGATCAGAATAACTGCGGTCATACGCCTCGGCATCCAGCCCATCCATGAGAAAGCCCATGTATAGTCTCCTTTATATGAATCGACCCCATGTCATGCCCATCGACGCCGTGCCGTAAAAACGGCTCGCGGACATATCATCCTGAGCGCAGCGAAGGATCCGCAGTGAGCGCGAGCGAACTGCCTGCCGCCTCAGATGCTTCGCTCCCGCTCAGCATGACACGTACCCCTGCCTCAGATGCTTCACTGTCGTTCAGCATGACAGGCGGTTGGATTTGCTGTTTCGTCCCATGATGCGCGAAGATGCGGCGATAGAGGTCGCAGCGGGCGAGCAGCTCTTCATGGGTGCCGCAGTCAACCAGTTCGCCCTGGCGCAGGACGAGGATTCTGTCGGCCCAGCGGATCTGCGAGAGGCGATGGGTGATGAGCAGCGTGGTGCGGCCCTGCAAGAGGCGACGAATGGCTCGCTGTATCTCATCCTCCGTCGCGCTGTCGATGGCGCTGGTGGAGTCGTCGAGAATCAGGATGCGAGGGTCGGTGAGCAGGGCGCGGGCGATGGCGATACGCTGGCGCTGGCCGCCGGAGAGCGTGACGCCGCGCTCGCCGATCATCGTCTCGTAACCTTCCTTGAAGCTGAGGATGAACTCGTGGGCCTGCGCGTCTCGCGCGGCCCGCTCAATCGCCGCCTGGTCCACCTGCTGGCCCATGCCGTAGGCAATGTTCTCGGCCACCGTGCGCGAGAAGAGGAAAATATCTTGCTCGATGGTCGAGACCTGCGAGCGCAGCGCGTCCAGGCTCCAGTCGCGCACGTCCACGCCATCCACCAGGATGCGCCCGCTATCCACGTCGTAGATGCGGTTGACCAGCTTTGTCAGCGTGCTTTTGCCCGCGCCGGTCTGGCCGACGATGGCGATGGTCTGCCCCGGCGAGGCACGGAACGAGACGTTTTTCAGCACGGGCGTCTCGCCGTAGCTGAAGGTGACGTTCTCAAAGACGATCTCGCCGCTCATCTTCTCCGCGTAGCCGCCTTCGTTCTCGTCCAGTTCCGTCTCTTCGCGCAAGATAGCCAGGATGCGCCCGGCCCCGGCGATGCCGAGTTGCAGCAAGCTGAACGTCCAGTTGGAGTTGCCGGCAGGGAAGCGCATCATGCCCATCAGCCCCATATAGGTCACAAGGCCGCCGATAGTGAGCTGGCCAATGGAGATGAGGAACAGCCCGTGCAGGAAGCCGCCCACGAGGGCGATGGAGAGCAGCAGGATGGGCAGGTAGCGCGCCTGCACCTTGCCATTCTCAACATAGAAGTCGCGGTAGAGCCGCGAGTTGCGTTCAAACTTCGCCCGTTCCTGCGCCTCCTGCGAGGTGGCCTTGACGACCTCGATACCGGCAATGGCCTCGTTCAGCCCGGCATTCATGTTGCCAAACTCCTCGCGCATGCGGTCGGCCACCGGGGCAAGCCTGCGCGAGAAGTGGCGCAGCGCGAGCAGATAAGCGGCGGTAAAGAGCAGGGGAGCCAGCAGCAGTTGCCAGTTGAGGACGCCAATGAAGACGAGCGTGACGATCAGGCTGACAGACGAGTCGATCTGCACGTCCATCCCCGGCACGATCATATCGCTCAGGCGCATCATATCGTTGTTGGCCCGCGCCATGATATCACCCACGCGCTGCCGGTTGTGGAAGGTCTGGCTTTTGCCGAGCAGGTTCAGATAGAGTTCGTCGCGGGCGTCGCGAGCCACGCGCTTGCCCAGCACCTCGGCAGAGAAACGGGCCAGCAGGTCGAAGCAGCCGCAGACCAGCACGACCGCCAGCAGTTCCAGCGCGATGCTCACCAGCCGTGTGCGTCCCTGCGTACTGTCAAGAACGGCGTTGAAGGCCAGACCGGTGAAGACAGAAACGGAAGCGATCAGCACATTCGCCATCACCGTTCCCAGCAGGAAGCTGGCGATGTAGCGTTTGTAGCGCAAGACATGCGAAAGAATCCAGCGTACAGGGCCGGAGCGGTTATAGGAATGCTCACCGGCAACAGTAAACTCACGTTTAGACAAGGAGACCTCCAGCAGGTGCCTGAACGGGGAACCTCATTGGCAGCATAACGCAGCAGTTCAATCAACCAGTACATCAATGATACCCCATCCCGTAGGCCGACCGCAAGGGATCGACCCTACTATAGACGAGATCCGGCACGCTTCTACAGGCATTGATGATGGGATGGCATCGTTCGTCTATAGTAGGGCCGATCCCTTGCGGTCGGCCTGCCGGGTGGGATCAGCCTATGGGTAAGGTAAGTCTACACACGCTGATCTACATACACAAACTGTTCGACATGAGGATCGAGCCGTTGCAAACGAGTACCCAGCGCCACCATCAGCGTCCCCATCTTGCCAATAGTGAAACGCAGCATGTTCCCTTGATTGGAAGCCTGAGCGGCCAGATGATGCTGCTCCGCCTCATGGTGAAGCTCTTGACGATGCATCGTAATCAGTTGCTCATGGAGAAACAGGTTCATCATGCCTCCTCTTGACCGTGTCTTTTGCTCTTGACCAACGTTTTCTTCTCACAGAACAAGTGTACCACGAGATACCTGACACCTCCTGTCATGATTTGTGGTATGCTTATGAAGGAAGATAAATTCAGTGGTGACAGCCATTTGAGAGGGTAATCTTATGCGTGCAGACCGGCTGCTTTCGATTATGATGATGCTACAAACGCGGGGACATATTACGGCCAGGGAATTGGCGGAACGGCTGGAAGTCTCGGAACGCACGATCTATCGCGACCTGGAAGCTCTGGGGATGGCGGGCGTCCCCGTCTACACGGAGCGCGGGCCGGGCGGCGGCTGCATGCTGGCCGAGGGATACCGCACGGGACTGACCGGGCTGACCGAGACGGAGGTGCGCACGCTCTTCATGTCCGGCTCGCCCGGCCCGCTGGCCGATTTAGGCATGGGCAAGGCGCTAGAGGCCGCCCTGCTCAAGTTGCTGGCCGCGCTGCCGCAGACGCACCGGCGCAATATCGAGCGGGCGCGGCAGCGCATCCACCTCGACGCTGCCGCCTGGAGCTATTCGGAAGAGACGCTGCCGCACCTGCACACCATTCTGGAGGCCATCTGGCAGGACATGAAGCTGCGCCTGCTCTACCGCAAAAACGAGCGCGACATCTCGCAGCGCATTATCGAGCCGCTGGGGCTGGTCGCCAAAGCCATGATCTGGTACCTCGTGGCGGCATTGCCTGGCGGGGAGTTGCGCACCTTCCGCGTCTCGCGCATTCTCGAAGCCGAGCCGACCGGCGAATACTTCCAGCGACCCGAAAGCTTCGATCTTGCCTCCTACTGGGCCGAGGCGTGCCGCCAGTTCGAGTCAAGCTGGCTGCGCTATCAGGCCACGCTGCGCTTCTCCCCCGAAATCATCGCCGAACTCCCCTTCATCTTTGGCGAAAGTATCACCACGCTCATCGAACAGGCCGAGCCGCCCGACTCTGAAGGTTGGATTCTGCTCACCCTCTCCTTCGAGTCCTTCGAAGCTGCCCGCACCCGCGTCCTCGGTCTCGGCACAGGAGTCGAAGTGGTCTCCCCCGTTGAATTGCGCCAGAGCGTGATCCAGTTTGCGAGGGGGATTGCCGCGTTTTATGAGGGGAGGGAAAACTAAAGGAAAAACTGCCCGACAGAGACCGGAAAATGCGGCACTACTTGCGAAAGCATTAACATCTTGCCCTGAAAAATGCCTCGCGCTCGATAATTACCAGATTCCCATACCCATACCTCGACAGTATGAGCAACCGGATCAACAATCCAGTATTCAGGGATGGCAGCGCGAGCATAAGCCAGTAGCTTATTATGCCGGTCATAGGTACTGGAACTTGGAGAGGCAATTTCAACTACCAGATCAGGCGCACCGATAATATGATGTCCTTTGAGCTTGCCAAGACTTTCATTCAGCAGTACGACTATATCAGGCTGAAACACTGTATTATCGGCCAGCTCGACATCAAGGGGAGCCATAAATACCTGTCCAAGTCCGGCCAGTTTGACGTGTGTGCGCAGGTGCGCAAAAATCTCACCCACAATCCCCTGGTGAGACCAGCTGGGGGAAGGAGCCATATAGAGTACTCCATTGATAATTTCGTATCGATGCCCATCATCAGGCAGGTTCGCATAGTCATTATAGGTCCATCGCCCCTGTGTCGGGCCAGGAACCCGATCCGCCGGAATGACCATCGATGGCTGCTCAACCGTTGTCATAATTCCCTGCCTCTCGCGAAAAGAAAAAGCTTCAAGTAAGGATACACCTGGAACTAGTATACCATAAAGTTATCATACTTTCCCTCATCTGCCAATCCCTGCTACTGCTTGCAATAGCTTAGCTATTTCCCTCTATTTAGAGTATCATAGCGTGTAAGCACTGAGTGTTTTCTTTTTTGAGACGAGACGAAAGGCAGGATTGAAATGACCACAGTAGAACGACCGTCAGTGGTATTACCTGCTGATTGGGTTCCAGGACCCGCGCAAGGTTCCTGGACATATGATGATTACGCTGCTTTACCCGATGATGGGCAGCGATACGAAATTGTGAATGGAGTGCTTGTTCTGGCGCCTGCGCCCACGCCCGATCATCAGTCAATCGCAGTGAGGATTGCTTACTACTTGTTTCCTCATGTTGATCTTGCAGGGATTGGCAAACTCTTCCCATCTCCCATTGATGTGGATCTAGGACCCAAAGATGTGTTTCAGCCAGACCTGGTAGTTGTACTCAATGAGCATCTAAACCGGGTGACAGCGAAGAAAATCATTGGCGCACCCGATCTGGTGATAGAGCTAGCCTCTCCAAGTACTGCAACTTATGATCGGCTTACTAAATATCAACAGTACGCTCAGGCGGGGATTACCGAGTATTGTATCGTCAAGCCCACTACCCATACCGTCGAGGTGCTGGTATTAGAAGATGGGGAATATCATTCACTGAGTGTCTTTTTGGGGCGGCAAACATTACCATCGTGGGTTGTGCCAGTTTTCCCTGTGCCTGTTGAGAAATTCTTCGTGTGATATGCAAACGGATAGCAAACTACCATGCGCCGGGTACCTGCAAGGGATACCCCTTCTATATATGCCCCGCACATATTTCCTCACACCGTCGCTCGCTGTACCCTCGTAAGGAGCGGATTCGCGTATAGTAGGGGTACCCCTTGCGGGTACCCTGCGGCTGGTACCCTGCGGCTGGCGGGTACTGGAGATGGCGGGGCAAACAATAGTAGGGCTATCCCAGCACTTCCCCCACAATCTGCGGGTAGCCGCGCAGGAACTCGCCGGTACTCATGGCGCGTTTGCCTTCAAGCTGGAGGCGGTCGACAATGAGCAGGCCGGAGCCGGTGACGATGGCGAGGACCTGTTGCCCGCCCTCTTCGCGCTGACTAACCGTTCCCGGTACAATTGTCTCGCCAGGAAGGGCTTCCGGTTCCACTTCCAGGGCGCGGGCGTGGACGATTTTGAGCAGTTTGCCGCGCCAGTGGGTGTAGGTTCCCGGCCAGGGGGTGTAGGCGCGTACCATGCGCGCCAGCACGGCGGCTGGACGCTGCCAGGAGATTTCTCCATCCTCTTTGCGCAGCATGCGTGTGTGTGTGGCCTGTGTCTCATCCTGTGGGATGGGCGTAATTTGCCCACCGATCCAGAGCGGCAGCGTTTCCAGCAATGCCTGCGCGCCCACCTGCGCCAGCGTCTCTGTCAGGCTGCCGGTCGTCTCCTCTCCTGTGAGCGGCACTGTGCGTTTGAGCAGCATGGGGCCGGTGTCGATGCCCGCGTCCAGCAGCATAATGGTCACGCCCGTCTCATGCTCGCCCTGCAAAATGGCTTCGGAGATGGGCGAGACGCCGCGATAGCGAGGCAGCAGCGAGGCATGGATGTTGAGCGTGCCGTAGCGCGGCTGGTCGAGGACGGCCTGCGGCAGAATCTGCCCGAAGGCGGCGACGATATAGAGATCGGCCCTGTAGGCGGCGAGCGCCTCGATGTTTTCCGGCTTCTTGAGCGAACCCGGCTGCCAGACGGGAATGCCGTGCGCCAGCGCCGCCTGTTTGACGGGCGAATAGACAATCTCCTGCCCGCGCCCGACCGGCTTATCGACCCGCGTAATCACGGTCGCGATCTCATACCCCTCTGGCAGCACCTTGCCCGGCTCCCTGCCCGCGATCAGCGCCTCTAATGCCGGTACCGCGAATTGCGGCGTACCCATATAGATGATACGTATCATTGCTAATCCTTCCCTCTCTTCACATCCGAAAATTTTCCCTATCTTAGCATATAAGTGCTACTCATACACCCGTTCAAGGCTTTTGTGGGGGAAGTAGGATATACTTCTGATACAGGGGGAGACACAATGCAACATCGATGCACAGACAGGGTATGCAACGGATGATAAACAGGAACGAACAGGCAGGGCTATACACGAACGCCCTGACCGCCGACACTCGCGGGACAAGCGAGCGCGACGTATATAGCAGGGCCACCCCTGGCGGCTGGCCTGCGGACAGAAACGGCGCCGCGCTCTACGGTGTTTCTACTACGACACCGCCGACAGAGGGCGGGGACATAATGCAGCGGGCGGACGAGGTGAACACGGCGCTGTACTTGCTCAATCGCCCGCAGATCAGTACGCTGGTGCTGAGCGGGGATGCCGGGGCAGGCAAATCGACGCTGGCGGCGCTGCTGTATCGCCGCCTGCAGACGATGGCGCGCAGCGGACAACCGGCCCCGCGCCATATGGTCTGGCTTGGACTCGGCCCGCATACCACCCTGCCCGACGCCATCGCCGCCATCCTCAGCGTCCTCGGCGCGAGCGACCCTGCCTTCTTTTTTCTCAAGCCGGAACAGCAGATTTCCCTGCTCCTGCTCGCCCTGCGCCGCCCGCAGGAACCGGCCTTGATCGTGTTCGACCATTTCGATGAGTGGCTGACTTTCGGAGAAAATACCATCACCATCAACGAGGAGCGCGGAGCCGTTTCGCTGCTGCTGGATATGCTGCAAACCGATCTGGGGGCCAGCCGCGTGCTGCTCACCAGCTATCGCTCTCCCTTTGCGCAACACAACGCGAGCGAAGAGGATGAGGCGCGCGTGCGCTCCTACTTCGTTTCGCGGCTGAGCATCCCGGAGGGAACAACCCTGTTGCAACAGCGCGGCGTGCAGGCCACGCCGGAGGAGCTTTCGCTGCTCTGGCAACGCTGCGCCGGGCATGCCTATGCCCTTGTCCTGTGCAGCACGCTCTGTTATCTGACCGGCGCTCACCCGCGCTACCTGCTCAACGCGCCTGAATATCTGCCCCTGTGGAACGGCTATGTTCCCCTCAACCTGCTCGCCGCCGTCTATCACAACCTGAATGCCGTGCAGCGGGCATTGCTGCGCTCCCTCAGCCTCTTCGACGAGCCAGTTCCATTGCAGGCCATCAGTATGACCATGCGCAGCGAGGAGTACAATGGCGCGACCGATCTTCCAACGCTCGAACAGGAGGTGCGGCTACTGGCGCACCTCGCGCTGGTGCAACCGCGTCTCGACCGGCATGGTATCCCCTGCTACGACCTGCATACGCTGCTGCGGCGATACATCCTCGACAACTATCTCGCAGGCAGCGAGCGCCGCACCAGCGGCCTGCTGGGGGTGACGGGGCCGCTGGCGGGAATGGCAAACTCGCCCGAAGCGGCGCGCGTGGCCCTGGCCGCCGGTCATATGCGCGTCGCCGCCTATTACCAGCAGCGCGCGCGGCAGCAGGCCGTTCCCCGCGAGCAGAGGCGCGGCCCACAGGATGTCGAGCCGCTCATCTACACCATTCGCCACTTCTGTCATGGCTGGCACTGGCAGCAGGCCTGCGACCTGCTCTTCAGCGAGGGCCTGCACGAGGATATGGTGCAGTGGGGGGCATGGAATACGCTGGTGGAACTTTACACGATGATGCTGCCGCCGCGCGGGGTGCTGGCGCGCGAAGATATCGCGCTGCTCTGCGGCCATCTGGGCCTGCTTTATGGCCGCCTGGGCCACGAAGCGGAGAGTCGCGCCTGCTTCGGGCATGCGCTTGCCCTCTATCGCGAGTTCGGCGACACGCGCGGCGAGGCTACAATACTGACCAACCAGGGCGAACTCTCGCGGGCGCGGGGCAACCTGCGCGAGGCACGGGCCTGCTTTGAACGCGCGCTCACCCTCAACCGGCAGCCGCTCGACCCTTTTCTGGAAAGCGCCCTGCGCCACAATCTGGGTTTGCTTGCCTCTGATGAGAGACAACCGGAGCAGGCGCTGCGCTACTATCGCGACGCGCTGCAATTCCTCAAACAGGCACCAAAGCACCCGTATCAGGGCATGATTCTCACCAGCATCGGTCTGCTGCTCTTCGAGCAGGGGCGGCGCGAGGAAGGGCTGGCCGTGCTGCTGGCCGCGCTTACCCTGCGCCAGTCCCTCTCCGACCCGACCTCACACTCCATAGAGCTTTTCCTCAAGGCGCTGGAACAGAAGCTGGGCCTCTCCGCCTTCCGCGCCCTCTACCAGTCTGCTCAGGCGATACAGGGACAGGTGCTGAGAAATATTCTGGCGTGATACATTACAGGCATCATAACCGCTTATCTGCTATAATTCTTGTAAGAAGTCGAATTTTTTCTGTATATTATTGAAAACCGGCTTGCACGTGTCATGCGGAGCGGCGTAAGCCGTTAGCCCTGAGCAGAGCGAAGGGGAAGCGTCTGGCTGCTACGCCGACTAAGCCGTTACTTCGGATGCTTCGCTGCGCTCAGCATGA
>Ga0209062_1004609_pt1 | contig 14182 bp, 13 predicted proteins | sample Coa_R2_2_FD_187158 | JGI IMG/M metagenome (GOLD analysis project Ga0209062, IMG submission 187158) | Surface soil microbial communities from Centralia Pennsylvania, which are recovering from an underground coalmine fire - Coalmine... | ecosystem: Environmental > Terrestrial > Soil > Unclassified... | reverse complement strand
CAGGCAATGGCGAGGACGCGCGCATCAAGTCGGCCATCGGCATCGGCGCGCTCCTGGCGGACGGCATTGGGGACACCATCCGCGTGTCACTGGCCGAGGAGCCCGAGAACGAGATTCCCGTGGCGTTCGAGATCGCCCGGCGCATCCAGCCGGCTGATCTCCCGGCGGTGCCGGATTTTGCCGACTATCAGAAGCCGCAGGGCCAGGTTCGCGTTCACGGCAGCTACGTTCGCCGTCCGGCCGACCAGATTGGCGGCATCGGCGGCCACTCCACCATCGCCGTCGTCGGCCCTGGTCCGCGCGCCGACTTCTCGGACGTTCCGTCCGGCGCACTTGTGGCCGCCGGCGCGACCGCCTCGGAGATCATCCGCTGCGCCCGCGAGCTGGCGGCCCAGCCTGGCGATGCGCCTATCCATCTCCGGATGGAGAGCGCCGACCTCATCGAAGCTTCGGTGGGCCTCGGCTCGCTGCTGTGCGACGGCATCGGCGACAGCGTCGAGATCGCCGCCGGTGTGCCGGAGCAGGCGGAGGAGCTGGCGTTCAACATCCTGCAAGCTTCAGGCGCCCGCCTGAGCCGGACGGACTACGTCGCCTGCCCGGGCTGCGGCCGCACGCTGTTCGACCTAGAGAGCACCACCAACCGCATCAAGGCCAAGACGGCCCATCTGCCCGGCGTGCGCCTGGCCGTGATGGGCTGCATCGTCAACGGCCCCGGCGAGATGGCCGACGCGGACTTCGGCTACGTCGGCTCAGCGCCTGGGAAGGTGAACCTGTACGTAGGCAAGGAGCAGGTCGCGCGGGGCATCCCCACCGAAGAAGCCGACGAGCGGCTGATAGACCTGATCAAAGCCCACGGCAGGTGGGTCGAGCCGCCCGCGTAGCACTGCCTATCCGACTTGTATCGGAATGTCGGCACGTCCTGGCTCGAACACTCGCTTAGGCTCGCCGTTCTCCGCCCCATTGGAGAACAGCGATAGCTCAAGGGTATAAGGGCCGGGAGGCACATCGGCCGGCAGGCGCATGCGCAGGGTTCCGGCGAAGACGTCGCCTGGCCGCCACGTCTGTGTTGGCGCATCGTCCTCCAGGGCCACGCCTGAGCCGAAGCCAATATCGTCGAACCAGTCGGAGTAGACTTCCTGGCTTGTTGCCGGATTGAGGAGCTTGGCGCTTGCGACATAGCTGGCATGAACCCGGTGCAACGCACGCCAGGTGACCTGGATTGGCATCGGCTGGCCGGACCGCACCTGAGACGGCAGCTTGGCTGCGAGTAGCTCGACATCATCGTTCATCATGGCGACAGCGGAGGATGGCACGGCTGCAGGAGTCCTGAACAGCTGAACGACTCCCCGAGATGCCCGCGACCCAACCACCAGCACAGCGAGCGTCCCGCTCACCGCGATGGCGGCCTTGGGCGACGGCAGTTTGCGGATGACCACCGTCGAAAGGATTCCCAGGACCACGATCCCGAGCAACTCGCCCCGGAACTGGTACGAGATCTCAGGGCCGAACGCGACCGCGATCCCGACCTGCTCCAGCAGCAGCAGGTACAGGAACGCTACTCGCCAGCTGAGCATCCCGCGGCGGAGCGCAATTGCCGAGAGGGGCGCCGAAGCCCACAACGCCAACAGCCCAACACCCTGGAAAGCCGCCAGTCGGGATACCCATGGCCATTGCACCAGGTATTCCAGCCCGGTCACGATGAGCCGCCCCACTGCTGGAATGGACAAAGGCTGCCCGCGAAGCCTGCGCTGCCATTCGACCGCCCCGCTGAGAGGGACAAGTGCGGGTTGCCCTGATGCCAGGTAGTTTCGGAGAACCACCAGGCCCAGCTCGGGCAGGACGATGGCCGTGAAGAGGGCTGCCGAGGCCGCCTTTCGGCGTGCCAGCAGCGCGATGACCGGGATCGGCAGGAACAGGATGATGGTGGTGCGCAGGTTGGCCGCAAGACCCATCAGCGCAGCGGCCCATATCAGCTCCGTTTTGGAGCCTGTCCGAAGCTGGCGAAGCAACAGCCACAGGCTCGCGAAGAAGATGGGCAGCGCGAAATCCTCACCTAGGAGGCGTCCGTCGAAAGGCAGTACGTAGATTTCGCCGACGGCTACGGCCAGGAGACCGGCGACAACCGCGGTGCGCCTGTCCCAGAGATCTCCGGCAATGCCGGCAGCAAACACCGCCAGAGCGCCGAACAGCAAGTACTGGACAAAAATGATCCCTGCCAGGCCGCTGCCGGTGAGCGCGTGCAGTCCGGCCAGCAGATAGGCGTAGAAGGATTGGAAGTACCACGGCTGGCCGGTGAAGGGCGCGTCGCCGTTGTTCATGAGCAGCCCATGCTGCAGGACGTCACGCGCCTGGGTCTCGTACGTCAGCCAGTCGTCGCCCAGGTGCAGCAGGATCGACCGCCCGTAGTAGGGCAGGGCCAGGAGGTATGCCTGAAGAGACAGCCCCAGGAACAGCCAGCCGGTCCAGCCGATCCGGACGGTGGCTAGCCCGGGCAGCAACAGTGCCAGATAAAGCACAGTCAGCGCATCATCGACGTCTCGCGCCGCATCACCCAGGAGGAGGCGCGCGTCCGAGTAATGCTGGGCGAACAGGCCGTCCGCTCCGAGAAGCTTCAGGTGCGGAGCTCCCCAGCCCTTCTGATATGTCAGCCCGCCGGGGCTGAGAACCGCCATATCAGTGGTCGCGACGCGCGGCGAAGAGCCCCGAATCCAGCCTATCCAGCGGACGGAGAACGGCATCTGGCTGGCATCTGGCTGAGGGCGGCGCCCCGGATCGGGCCAGATGGTCATCCGAAGTGGCTCGTCGTTCAGAAAGTCGAGCGGCACTTCGCCGTCGGTGAAGTCGATGCTGAGGTCGGTGCGTACCTGCATGACCGGCCCGCTGAAATCCGAGCTGGCGTAGTAGTAGCCGACCAGGCCACGGTGGACGGTCGCGGGCGCAATGGCCGCCTTGGCCACACACAGCGCCACAAGTCCGACCACGACGTACACACGCACGGTGCCACGCAAGGCGAGCAAGCACCCAAGGACAAGCGCCGGGCCCGCCAGCCTGAAATCCCAGGGCAGCCCGGGGCTGAAAGAGGTGGCGTCGCCGGGAATCACCAGGAACGCCGCGACCAGCGCCACGAACAGCAGCCGGCGTGCCCAGGCGGGATCACTCGCGGCAACGAAGGGAGAGCGCAGCTGGGTGAGCCAGTCGGATTTCGGTTGGGCGGGACTGCCAGGCGGAGTCGCCACTGGCGGGGCGGGCGAATCTACCATTCACAGCGCCAGGGCTGCTGATTCACCCGTGAATCTTAGGCTGTGATCGGCTCTCACACCGCGAGCGCCGCGGAGGACGGCCGGTGAATTGCTGGAGCCCATCGGGGTGTTTCCGAACTGGCGCGCGTGTGCGCGCTCCCGCACGATGCCCGTCGGGCTCGCACTGGGCGTCCTCCTGCTGGCGGCGTTCTTTCGGCTGCACCGGCTGGATCAGGTGCCGGTGGGGCTGGCGCCGGATTTGGCGTTCGATGGGATGGACGCTCGGGATATTCTGGCGGGGCACCTCGGCGTCTTCTTTCCGCGCGATAACGGGCGGGAGGCCCTGTTCGAGTATGTTCAGACGCTGATCCTCGCTGGGGCGGGGTTCAGGCCGTTGAGCTTCGCGTATGCGGGCGCGGCGGTGGGCATGCTGGGCGTGGCGGCCGCCTATCGGCTGTGGAAGGCACTGTTCGGCGCGCGGGCCGCCCTGCTGGGCGCGGCGCTGCTGGCGGTGAGCTTCTGGGACGTGACCTCGAACCGGATCGGCTTTCGGGTGAACAGCCTGCTGCCGCTGGTTGCGCTGTCGCTGTACTTCTTGTGGCGGATGCTTGTCAGCGGCTCGCGGCGGCATGCGGTGTGCTGCGGCGTCGCGGCCGGGCTAGCGCTGTACACGTATCCCGCGGCGCGCCTGCTTCCGGTGCTGATCGTCGTCTGCCTGTTCGCCACCTGGAAGCTCACGGCAAAGCGGGCCGGGCAGGTCATGCTCGCCTCAGGAGTGGGCTTGCTGGTTGTCGCTCCCGAGGCGCTGTACTTCGTGCGCCACCCGGAGGAATTCCTGCTCCGCCCGCAAGCCGTGGCCACCAGCGCGCCGGCCGCCAGTCTGGCCTCGACGGTGGGCATGCTGTTCACGCGAGGCGACGTCAACGCCACCTGGAACCTCATCGGCCAACCGGTGTTCAGACCGTGGCAGTCGGCGCTGTTCCTTGGCGGCCTGGCGATTGCCCTGTGGCAAGCGCGCGAACGGCCGGCCTGGCGCTGGCCTGTGGCGTGGCTGGTCATCATGCTGCTGCCCGCCGCGCTGTCGGTGGACTCGCCGGACAGCCAGCGGGCGCTCGCGGCCGCGCCGGCCGTATTCCTGTTCCCGGCTGTCGCTCTCGATGCTCTGGCCTCGCTGTTCGCCCGAAAAGGCGTCGCCTACGCGACGCTGTCGCTCACCGCGGCCGGAGTCTCGGCCAGCTCCAGCTATCTCGACTACTTCCAGAAGTGGGCCGCCAATGCCGACGTGTACGGCGCCGTGGACGCAGGCCGCGTGCACATGGCCCAGTTCGTGCAGCAGCGCCCTGAGAGCCGGGTCTTCTTCGCCGACAGCGACATCACCGGGCACGTCGTACGGATGCTGGACCCTCGCACCGAACAGGACGGCTGGCTGCCGGAAACGTCGGCCGCCATTCCGGTGCCCTCGCACATCGAGGGCGACACGCTGTACGTGGCCACGGTCGGCGCGGCGCTCAAGGACCTTATCCCGCAGTGCCTGCCCGGTGTGGAGACCTGGTCGCGGCCCCTCAACCCTCTCAATCAGCCGGACTTCTACGCCTTCACCTGGACACGGCAGTCCGCTGACGCGTTTCTTTCGAGCCTGAGCCCCGCGGGCCAGCGATTCACGGATGATTACGAGCTCGCTGGGTACAGGGTCACGCCGGCGGAGGGCGGCGTGAGCATCAGCGCTCTATGGCGGCCGCTCCAGCCCTCCGGACCGTATGACATGTACGTCCACGTGATCGACGGCGCCGGAAAGGTGGTTGCCCAGTCGGACCGGCTGGCCTGGCCGGTGAAGGACTTTCGAACTGCCGAGGAAGGCCTCGGTCCAGTGCGGCGGGGCTATTTCGACGAGGGCTGGGAAACGGACGATTCGCTCCTCACGGCGCATCAGCTCAGGCTGGCCCCGGGCAGCTACGTGGCGGAGATCGGGCTAACCCGGCGCGATCCTGCCGATCCCAGCAAAACCACCGGCACGCTTGGCTCTATCCGGATTCCAATAGCCGCCTGAGCTGCCATGCCCGCATCGCAGATAATGTCCCTGGCATGCCCGTGAACCGTGCGCAGCACGTCGTGCGCGCCAAGGCGCCGCTGCGGGTCAGTTTCTGTGGCGGCGGGACGGACGTGCCGCCCTACCCCGAGATGCGCGGCGGGCTGGTGCTGTGCTCGACGATCGACCGCTACGCCTACGCCACACTGATCCCGCGGCTGGACGACGAGATCAGCATCGAGTCGCTGGACTATTCGACGGTTACCCACGGCAACGTGGACGAGCCCCTGGCATACGACGGCAAGCTGGACCTGGCGAAGGCTGTCGTCAATCGCTTTCACAGCCAGCCGCGGGGTATGAAGCTGTTCCTCCATTCGGATGCGCCGCCGGGATCAGGGCTGGGCTCGTCGTCGGCGCTAGTGGTGGCGCTGGTTGCGGCGCTTGGCTCCTACCAGGACGTGTCCCTGAGCCGGCACGAGCTGGCCAGGCTGGCCTGGGAAGTGGAACGGCTGGACATGGCCATCGAGGGCGGCCTGCAGGACCAGTATGCGAGCGCCTTCGGCGGATTCAATCTCCTGACTTTCACCGCCGAAGGCGTCGGCGTTGAACCGCTCGATCTCCGGCCCGAAGTGATGAACGAGCTGGCCTACCGGCTCATCCTGGTCTACACCGGGAAGACACGCATGTCGGGCAGCATCATCGCCCAGCAGGTGGAGGGCTACCGTGCTGAGGCGCCGGAAGTGCTGGCCGCCCTGGACGAGATGAAGCAGATCACGCTGCAGATGAAGGAGATGCTGGTCCATGGCCGCCTGGACGAGTTCGGCGACCTGCTGGACTCAGCCTGGCAATCCAAGCAGCGGCTGGCGTCCGGCATCTCCACCCCCGAGATCGACGAGCTGTACGCGGCCGCACGCAAGGCCGGGGCCTTGGGCGGCAAGATCACGGGCGCCGGCGGAGGCGGGCACCTGCTGCTGTTCTGCCAGTTCGACAAGCGCCACCGCATTCGAGACGCCGTCGAGCGCACGGGGGCCAGCGTGGAAGGCTTCAGCTTCGAGCCGCGCGGGGTTCAGACCTGGACGGTGGAGTAGCCCGCCAGCAATCTCATAGCCGCGGCATGTTCAACAGGTCGTGATAGCTGATGAGCGCGATGAACGTCAGCAGGATGACCATGCCGATGAAGTGGACCACGCCTTCCTTGCGCGGATCCACACGCCGCCCGCGGATGGCTTCGATGACGACGAACAGGATGCGCCCGCCGTCCAGCGCCGGAATCGGCAGCAGGTTCAGGATCGCCAGGTTCACACTCAGGAAGGCGGCGAACTCCAGCAGCGCCTGCGGGCCCAGCTGAGCCACCTCGCCCGTAACCTGGGCGATGCCCACCGGGCCAGCGAAGTCGGGCGCGATGGTGCCCCGGATGGTCTCGAACAGGCCAATCCAGATGGCCGCGAAGACGTGCCAGGCCTCCTGCACGCCCATCGCGAATGCGGACCAGATGGGGTACTGCTTGTTCACCAGCTGATCGCGGATGGCCACGCCAACGTTGCCCTGCCCTTCGGGCGGGTTCTCGCGGGGCGTGAGTGTCAGCGTGCTCGCCTGGCCATTTCGGACGATGCCGATGGTCGTCGGCTGACCCAGCCGGAACTGCACCTGGTCGCGGAAGTCCTGGACGCTGTGGATTGGATGGCCCTGCACGTCGGTCACCTGATCGCCCGCCTGCAGGCCAGCCTGCGCGGCCGGCGAATCGCTCTGGACGCCCGAGATGAACACGCGGCCCGTGGGCGTCGGCATGCCGATCATGAACACCGCCGTCAGAAGCAGCGGCGCCAGGATGGCGTTCATGATCGAGCCCGCCGCCAGCACCACGGTGCGCGTGCGCTTCGGCTTGGAGGCGAAGCTGCCGGGGTTCATGGCCGCGGCTTCTGAGCCGTCCTCGCCCTCCATGCGGGTGAAGCCGCCCAGCGGCAGGAGGTTGAGGGAGTAGATGGTGCCCTTGTAGGTGATGCCGAAGATCCGGGGCGGGTAGCCGAACCCGAACTCGCGCACGGTTATCCCCGCCAGCTTGGCCGTCACGAAGTGGCCCAGCTCGTGGACAAACACGAGCAAAAGCAGGATCGGGATGATCCACAGCCAGTCCACGGCTAGTGCTGAGTGCTGAGTGCTGAGTGCTGAGCCGCGGAGCGTACGAGCTCGGAGCCGAGACCGGGTCGAGCCGCGCTCTGGCGAGCCAGCTCAACCAGCCGGCGCCGCGCCCACACGTCGGCTTCCAGAATGTCGCCCAGGGTGGGATTGGGGAAGCTCTCGTGCTGGTCGAGGGTTGCTTCTACCAGGCGCGGAATGTCCATGAAGCCGATGCGGTCCTCGAGGAAGAGGCGCACGGCTTCCTCGTCGGCTGCGGCGAGGACGGTTGGGAATGTCCCGCCGCGGGTGCCGGCCTCTTTGGCCAGGCGGATGCAAGGGAAGCGGCGGTCGTCTATCGCCTGGAAGGTCAGGTCTTTCGCGGCGATGTCGAGCCGCGGGCTGTTGATGGGCAGCCGCTCTGGGTAGGCGATGGCGTAGGCGATGGGCACGCGCATGTCGGGCACGCCAAGCTGCGACTTTATCGAGCCATCCAGGAACTCCACCATGGAGTGGACGATCGACTGCGGGTGGATGATGGCGTCCACCTGGCTGAAGGGCAGATCGAACAGGTGGTGGGCCTCGAGGATTTCCAGGCCCTTGTTCATGAGCGTGGCCGAGTCGATGGTGATCTTCGGGCCCATCACCCAGTTAGGGTGCTTGAGCGCGCGCTCCTTCGTGACCGAGGCCAGCTCCTCGGCCGGCAGCTCACGGAAGGGGCCGCCTGAGGCGGTGAGGATAAGCCGCGCCACGCGCGAGCGGTCTTCGCCCTGGAGGCACTGCCAGATGGCGCTGTGCTCGCTGTCGATGGGATAGACGGGCGTGTTCGCGGCGCGGGCCTGGCGCATCACCAGGTCGCCGGCCATGATCAGCGTCTCCTTGTTCGCGAGGGCTACAGGCGTGCCGTGCTCCAGTGCCGCCAGGGTCGGCTCGAATCCGGCCTTGCCGGCGGTGGCGACCACCACCAGGTCCACGTCGTCCCGGCAGGCCAGCTCGACGAGCGCCTTGGGGTCGGTGGCGACTACCTTCGGATGGAACTTCTCCGTCTGCTCCTGCAGCAGAGGCGAGACGTGCGATGCGGCCAGCCCGACCACCTCGAACCGATCCGGGAACTGGCCCACCACGTCCAGCGTCTGGGTGCCGATGGAGCCGGTGCTGCCCAGGATGGCCAGGCGCTTCTTATCGAGTGCTGAGTGCTGAGTGCTGAGTGCTGAGTCGGAGGGTGTGGTCGTCATTTAGCCACCAGGAGCGCGAAGTAGTAGACGCCCACGGTCGAGAAAAGCAGGCCATCGATGCGGTCGAGGATGCCGCCGTGGCCTGGCAGGAAGCTACCGGAGTCCTTCACGCCGACCTGCCGTTTGATGGCCGATTCCACGAGATCTCCCAACTGGGCCAGTACAGCAATCAGCGCTCCAAGCCCGATTGCCTGAGGATAGCTCAGGCCCAACACCTTAACCGTGGCCAGGCACAGCGCCGCGGCCAGAACGATGCCGCCGATCGTGCCGGCCCAGGTCTTGCCGGGGCTGACGGCCGGCCACAGCCGTTTGCGGCCCCAGGTGCGGCCGATGACGTAGGCTCCGGTGTCAAACACCCAGGTGCCGGTGAGGGCCGCGCCCATCCACCACAGGCCGTCCTTGCCGTTGCGCAGCAGGATCATGTAGGCCGGCAGGAGGCTGGTGTAGAGCGAGGCCGAGACGTTGAGGCCCCAGCGGTCGAAGACGTTGGGTTGGGCATGGCTCAGCAGCAGCAAAATCAGGGTGGTCATGAACAGCGGGCCGACGAGGTAGAAGAAGCTGCCGCCGGGCAGCGCCCAGGCGCCCACGATGCAGACGAAGACCAACATCGGGCCAATCCACGGGATCGGCGGGCGGCCACCTTTGAGAGCCATGTTCAGGATTTCGGATGTGGCGGCGATGGCCAGGATGGCCACCCACAGAAGCCATTCCCAGTTGCCCAGGTACAGGAGGCCCAGGTTGAGGGGAACCCAGGCTATAGAGGTGAGGACGCGGACCCTGGAGTTAGCTGTTGATGCCGCCGAACTTCCTCTGGCGCTGCGCGTAGGCGTCGATGGCTTCTTCGAATTGCTCCTGGCCGAAGTCGGGCCACAGGACGGACGTGGAGTAGTACTCGCTGTAGGCCGCCTGCCAGATGAGGAAGTTGCTCAGGCGCATCTCGCCCGCCGTCCGGATCACCAGGTCGGGATCGGGCAGCTCCGAGGTGTAGAGATAGCGGCTGAACAACTCCTCGGTCACGTCGTCCGGGTTGACCCGGTCGCGCAGCATGCGCTGTACGGCGTCCAGAATCTCGGCCCGTCCGCCGTAGTTGAAGGCCACGTTCAGCTTGAGCCCGTCGTTGTGGGCGCTCTCGTCGACGACCTTCATGATCTCGGTCCGGAGCGGGCCGGGGATGCCCTCCAGCCGCCCTATGACATGCAGCTGGATGTTGTTCTCGAGGATGGTGCTCTTCTCTTTACGAACGGTCTCGCCGAAGATGCGCATCAGCGCCTTGACTTCCCAGTCAGGCCGGGTCCAGTTCTCGGTGGAGAAGGCGTAGAGGGTGAGCACGCCGATGCCGAGCTCGTGGGCCTTCTCGGAGATGCGCCGGATGTTACGGGTGCCGGCCTCATGGCCGGCCGCTCGGGGCAGCCCCTGGCGCTGCGCCCAGCGGCCGTTGCCGTCCATGATGATGCCCACGTGACGTGGGACTGTCTTGGTGAGAACAGCCCCCATCACACCTCCATCATTTCGGCTTCTTTGGCGTGTCCTATGTCGTCGATCTGTTTGATATACGAATCAGTGAGCTTCTGCAGACGTTCCTGGGCGCGCTTGTCGTCGTCGGCCGAGAGCGTCTTTTCCTTTTCCATGGCTTTCAGGTGGTCGATGGCCTCGCGCCGCACATTGCGGACCGCCACGCGGCCCTCCTCTACCTGCTTGCGCACCAGCTTCACCATGTCGCGGCGGCGCTCCTCGGTCATGGTGGGGATGGTCAGGCGGATGTGCTGGCCGTCGTTGTTGGGGGTGAGCCCCAGGTCCGATTTGAGGATCGCCTTCTCGATGCTGGCCATGGCGCCGCGGTCGTAGGGCTGGATGACGATGGTTCGGGGCTCGGGCGTCGAGATGTTGGCCAGCTGCTTCAGCGGCGTGTCGGTGCCGTAGTACTCGACGTGCAGGCCTTCGACGAGGCCCGGCGAGGCCCGGCCGGTGCGGATCGAGGCCAGCTCCTTGCGCAGCACCTCGATGGAGGACTTCATCTTCGCGTCGGCGCGGTCAACCACGTCTTGCATGAGCGAATCTCCTCTATCCGTCGGCGATGACCGTGCCGCGCCCTTCTTCGCCGCGGACAATCCGTCGCAGGTTGTCCTCGCCGGGGAGCGCGAACACGATGATCGGCAGGTGATTATCCATGCATAGGGTAATAGCGGTGGGGTCCATGACCTCCAGGCCGCGGTTCAGGGCCTCGATGTATGTCAGGTGCTCGAATTTCTTCGCGGTGGGCACCTTGCGCGGGTCGGCGTCGTAGACGCCGTCCACCTTGTTCTTGGCCAGCAGCAGCACCTGCGCCTCGATCTCGACGGCCCGGAGGGCTCCGGCGGTATCGGTGGTGACGTAGGGGTTGCCGGTGCCGGCGGCGAAGATGACCACGCGGCCCTTCTCCATGTGCCGGGTGGCCCGGCGGCGGATGTAGGGCTCGGCGACGGAAGCCATGGGAATGGCGGTCTGGACGCGCGTGGGCACGTCCTGCTTCTCGAGAGCATCCTGCAAGGCCATCGCATTCATGACGGTGGCCAGCATGCCCATGTAGTCGCCCTGGACGCGGTCCATGCCGGCCTCGCTGGCTGCCAACCCGCGGAAGATGTTGCCGCCGCCGACCACCACGCCGATCTCGACACCCAGGGCCTTGGCCAGCTTGATCTGGTTGGCCACCTCCTGGACGACCGGCAGGTCCAGCCCGAACTCCTTGTTGCCCATGAGCGCTTCCCCGCTCAGCTTGAGGAGGATGCGCTGGTAACGCAGGTCCGGGCCGGACAAGCTACACGCCCAGTTGGAAGCGGGCGAATCGCCGGACTCGGATCGGCTCCTGGAGCTTGCCGCTGGCCTCTTTGACCAGCTGCTCGATGGTCTTGCTGGGGTCCTTGACGTACGGCTGCTTCAGGAGCACCACTTCCTGGAGGCGCTTCTGGATGCGGCCGTCGATGATCTTGTCCTGGATGTCCTTGGGCTTGCTGGCCACGTCCGCCTCTGCACGATAGGCCTCGCGCTCCTTCTCCATCCACTCGGCGTCCACGTCATCGGTGTCCACCGCAACGGGGTTCGCGGCCGCGATCTGCAGCGCTATCTCGTGGACCAGGCTCTTGAACTCGTCGTTCCGGGCCACGAAGTCCGTGGCGCAGTTGACTTCGACGAGCACGCCCACGACATTGCCGCCGGCGTTATGGATGTAGGAGTCGATCAGACCCTGGGCGGCCTCGCGGCCGGCCATCTTGTCGGCGCGCTCGAGGCCGCGGCGGGCAATGATGGCCTTCGCCTTGTCCTTATCCCCGGCGGTCTCCTCCAGGGCCTTGCGGCAGTCCATGACCCCCGCGCCGGTCTCGTCGCGGAGCTCTTTGATCAGGGCAGCGGTAACTTCGGCCATGCTACTCCGCTGCCCCGGCGGCCGTGGTGACCGGCTCTCCAGTCTCGGGCGAAGCCTGAAGCGGTGCGCCCTCGTAGCCTGCTGGTGGGTAGCCTTCCGGCTCGGCTACATAGCCTTCGTAGCCTTCGCCACCCTCGTAGTTCTCGTAGGCCTCGTACGCGGCGGCCTCTTCTTCTTCCTTGGCCAGAGCCTCGGCCTCGGCGCGGCCTTCGAGGATGGCGTCAGCGATCTTGGACGTCAGCAGCTTGACCGCGCGGATGGCGTCGTCGTTGGCCGGGATGCCCCACTGCACCTCGTCCGGATCGCAGTTGGTGTCGAGCAGGCTGACGATCGGAATGCCGAGGCGGTTGGCCTCCTTGACGGCGATGTGCTCTTTCTTGGTGTCGATGATGAACAGCATGTCCGGCAGGCGCTTCATCTGGCGGATGCCACCGAGCAGGCGGTTCAGCTTGATCATCTCGTCCTGGAGGCGCAGGGCCTCCTTCTTGGTCAGGAGGTCGAACTCGCCCTTCTGCTTGCGCTCCTCGAGATCAGTCAGGCGCTTCAGGCGCTGCTGGATGGTCTGGTAGTTGGTCAGCATGCCGCCCAGCCAGCGGGTGTTCACCCAGTACATGCCGCAGCGCTGGGCCTCTTCGCTCACTGATTCCTGGGCCTGCTTCTTGGTGCCGACGAACATCATCGTCTTGCCTTCGCGGGCCTGGTCCTTCACCCAGTTGTAGGCTTGGGTGAGCTTCGTGACGGTCTGCTGGAGATCGATGATGTGGATGCCGTTGCGCTCGGTGAAGATGTAGCTCTTCATCTTCGGGTTCCAGCGCTTGGTCTGGTGCCCGAAGTGGACGCCTGCTTCGAGCAGGAGCTTCATGGAGACGATAGCCATGGTTAGATAGGTTCCCCTTTCGTTGTTGACCTCCGCCCTGGACTCCGGCAGGCCGCCTTGGCGGACCACGAATCGGAGCCCGTGGAATGGGCGTGTGGAATTCCGTGTAATTGTAGCCAGCGGCAAGCTGGTGTTCATCGCTGGCCAGCTTGCCCGGGATGAGTCCGGCAAGATCGTCGGCAAGGGGGACATGGCCGCTCAGATCCGCCAGACCTGCGAGAACATCCGGCTGGCGCTGGCCTCCGTTGGCGCCACGTTCGACAACGTGGTGGAGTCGATCACCTTCGTCACAAACATGGCCGAGTACCGCAAGCGCTCCGACGTACGCCGCGACTACTTCGGCGCCGAGCCGCCCACCAGCACAACCATCGGCATCTCCGAGCTGGCCGACCCCGACGGCATGATCGAAATCCGCGTGACAGCCGTCGTAGACGAGTAGGGGCCCTCAGCTTGCGGGGCTCTCCTCGAAGCGCAAGACGGCCTGGCGGAGATCGTCCGGCAGCGGGACCGGGCGGCGGGTGCTGACTTCTACGAGCACCTGCGAGTTGACGCCAATGGCGGCCAGGGCGCCGTCGGGCCGGACGAAGGCGTATTCGAGGCCTGCGCTGGAGGTGCCGAGGCGGGCCACGCGGACACCCAGGCGGATGGCGTCGTTGAACTGCACCTCCGCCAGGAAGCGGCAGTACTGCTCGCCCATGAACAGCGAGACGGTGTCCATGCTGGCGAAGTAGGTGTCGTAGCCCAGGTTCGCCCAATACTGGAAGGAGGCCCACTCCTGCCAGCCGAAGTACGTGAGCTGGCTCATGTGGCCGTTGGCGTCGGTTTCGTACAGGCGCGGCCGGAAGTCCAACCAAAGGTGGAAGCGCCGCAGCCACTCCTCCGTATTGGCGGGCAGGTCCAGGGAGATCGAAGCAAACGGAGGGTCTAAGGGCATCAGCACGATAATCGCATCGTCATGGCCAAGCCAAAGGTGTTCGTCAGCCGCGTCATCCCGGAAGCCGGCCTGCGCCTGGTGCGCGAGCATTGTGAGGCGGAGGTGTGGCCGGGCGACGAGCCGCCGCCCCGCGAGGAGCTGATGCGCCGAGCCCCGGAGCTCGAAGGCATCCTCAGCATGCTGACGGAGCGCATCGACGCCGAGCTGATGGATGCCGCCCCCAGGCTGCGGGTGATCAGCAACTACGCCGTTGGCTTCGACAACATCGACATCGCGGCGGCTACGCAGCGTGGCATCCGCGTCGGCAATACGCCCGGAGTGCTCACGGAGACCACGGCCGACCTGGCGTTCGTGCTGCT
>Ga0209062_1004606_pt1 | contig 14195 bp, 9 predicted proteins | sample Coa_R2_2_FD_187158 | JGI IMG/M metagenome (GOLD analysis project Ga0209062, IMG submission 187158) | Surface soil microbial communities from Centralia Pennsylvania, which are recovering from an underground coalmine fire - Coalmine... | ecosystem: Environmental > Terrestrial > Soil > Unclassified ... | reverse complement strand
CATTATTGCCACCTCCATTGCCTCCCAACGAGTGGAAAGTTAGCATACCCTGGACGGTATTGCCGTAGATCAAGGCGTCGTTTGCGTAAGAGTTGATTTGACCGACCAGGGAATATTCGACCCCAACGACGTCGGCGTTCGCGTCGAGGGTCAACGTGTTCTGACCGAAATCGAGGTTCTTGAAGTTCGTGAGGAAACCGTTCTGGGTGACTTCGACATTGCCGGTAACAGTGTAGTTGTTCGCGGAGTAGCCGGGATCGCCTCGGATGGTGAGGCCCGGCTTGTTGATGGTGCCGCCGGCGATCGTGGCGCCGGGTTCGAGCTGGATGGTGTCGCCGGGTTGCGCCGCATTATAGGCGGACCAGAAGTCGCCGTAGACGTTGTTGAAATTGAAAAGCGCCGCCGGATTGACATACTCGGTCGTGGAGGGTACCAAGCGGTCCTCCAACCCTTCCAGCTTCAACTGCGTGAAGCGCTGGGGCCGGCTCGTCGGCCGATTCCAGCTTTCCTTGACTCGAGCAACGAGGTGGGACAGTAAGCGTTTCATGAACATCTCCTCATAAAAGTATCTTTTGGAGCAATCGCCAGTTCGTCTCCACCTCTTTCATGTCCGTCCGCGGCCAGACCGAACACAGCCGCGCTTTTTTTCCTAAAATTGCCAGCGGCTGTGGACGTGCAGGACTCTCGGCCAATCTCGGGCGATTTTCCCCTCATTTTTTCTTCATCAATCATTTGGTGTGACGCTGGGAACAATAGATCTGGAGTAGATAGCGGGTCTGGAGTCGATAGCGGGAGCGAACCATGGTAGATGAAGATTCCTTCACGACTTACGTGCGGCGCTTACGAAGCGGCGATGCCCAGGCGGCGGCGGAACTGGTGCGCCAGTACGAATCGACCATCCGACTGGAAGTGCGCATGCGCCTGCGCGACTCCAGGCTGCGGCGCCACTTCGATTCGATGGACGTGTGCCAATCGGTGCTGGCCACCTTCTTCATCCGCGCCGCGGCCGGCCAGTTCAACCTCCAAAAGCCCGAGCAGTTAGTGCGCTTACTGGTCGGCATCGCGCGCAACAAGCTGTCCACCCGGTCCAAGCACCCCCGGGCCCAAAAGCGTGATGCCCGCAAACTCGAGGCGCTCGACCCGGAGCGACTGGGGGCCGCCGGGTCCAGCCCGAGCGAACTGGTCGCGGCAGAGGAGTTGTTGTGCGAGTTCCGCCGGCGGCTGAGCGAAGAGGAGCGACGGCTGGCAGACCTGCGCGCCGCCGGCCACGCCTGGGCCTACATCGCGGCCCAGATGGGCGGCACGCCCGACGGCCGCCGGGTCCAGCTGGACCGCGCCATCAGCCGCGTCAGAGGGGAACTGGGCTTGGAGGAGGACAACGGTGATTGAACGCAGCCCGATGGAAACAGTTCCCGGAGCAGACCTCCCGCTGGCACGGCGGTTAGAGCATCTCTGGCAAGCTGGTGAGCGTCCGGACGTACACCGCTTCTTGGCCCTGGCGGGTAGCATAACTCCTACAGAGATAGTCGCCGTGCTGGGCATCGATCAGTGGCAGCGCTGGCAGGCCGGGGAGCGCGTGACGGCGGAAGAATACCTGGGCCGCTACCCGGCCTTGGCCGGCGCTCTGGAACACGCCCTGGAACTGGTTTACGGCGAATTCCTGATCCGCGAAGGGCAGGGCGAGACGCCGAAGCTGGAGGAGTACCAGGGTCGCTTCCCGCTCCTGGCTGACCGTCTCCGGCAGCAAGTGGAGCTGCACCGCGCCCTCGCATCAGGCTCCGCCGTTACCAACTCCCCCGGATGGGGCACACTGCCGATCCAGGGGGCGCCTGCCGCTGCCAGCGACGTGCTCCCCGCCGCCTGCTCGCGCTACCGTCCGCTGTCGCTGCACGCCCGCGGCGGCCTGGGCGAAGTCTACCTCGCCGAGGATAACGAGTTGCCCCGCCAGGTCGCCCTCAAACGCATCCGCCCCCAATACGCGGGCATCGAATCCTGCCGCCGCCGTTTCCTGCGTGAGGCAGAGATCACGGCCCTACTGGAACATCCGGGTATTGTGCCGGTGCATGGCTTAGTCCACGACTCCCACGGACAGCCTCATTACGTCATGCGCTTCGTCAGCGGCGAATCCCTTCAAGCCGCCATTGATCGTTACCACGCCACTGGCCAATCCCCTAATGGATCGGAGCGTCTGCTGGAGTTCCGGCAACTGCTGCGTCGCTTCGTGGATGTGTGCAACACAGTGGCTTATGCCCACAGCAAGGGCGTGCTCCACCGCGATCTCAAGCCCGACAACGTCATGCTGGGCGCGTTCGGCGAAACCCTAGTTGTCGATTGGGGGCTGGCCAAGCTTATAGGCGAAGCCGAGGCGGCCGGCGCCGCGACCGCTCCGGCCGGCCAGCCGGGGCCGCAAGCCACGGCTGAAACGACGCAGACGGGCCATATAGTGGGGACGCCGGCATACATGGCCCCCGAACAGGCGGCTGGACGGCTGGACTTGCTCGGCCCGGCCAGCGACATCTACAGCCTGGGAGCGACTCTATATGTCTTGTTGGCGGGCGAACCTCCCTTCCAGGAACGGGTTGTCGAACGGTTGCTGACCCAGGTCCAGCGCGGCGAATTTCCGCCCCCGCGGCAGTGGAAACCCGCCATCCCCCAAGCGTTGGAGGCGATCTGCCTCAGAGCGATGGCCTTGCAGCCGGAGAAGCGGTACGCGACAGCCCTGGATTTGGCGGCTGATCTGGAGCACTGGCTGGCCGATGAGCCGGTGGAGGCCTATCGCGATCCGTTGCCGGCGCGTCTAGGGCGCTGGAGCCGGCGACACAAGCCGCTGGTGGCGGGAGCGGCGGCGCTGCTGCTAACGGCGGTAGCGGCGCTAATAATCAGCACCGTACTGATCCGCCAGCAGCAAGTACAGACCGAGCAAGCCAAGGTGGCGGCAGAGCAGCAGCGCGACCGGGCCGAATGGAACTTCGGCCTGGCCCGGCGCGCGGTGGACGACACGATCACCAAGGTGGCGGAAGAACCGCTCTTGGAGCAGGCGAACTTCCACGACTTGCGCAAGAAGTTGCTGGCGTCGGCGCTGCCGTATTATCAGGAGTTTGTCCAGCAACAAAGCGACGATCCCGAGTTGGAAGCAGAGCGCGGACGGGCCTACTTTCGGTTAGCCCTTGTGCGCGGGGAGATGGGGATTGACTCCCCACGGCCAGCCGAAGACTCCGCGGTTAGCCCTTGTGCGCGGGGAGATGGGAGAGACGAAGCACGCGATAGCTGACTACCGGAGAGCGGCGGCGATCTTCGCCCGTCTGGAGGCCGCAGTTCCGGACCAACCCTCCTATCGCCAGGAGCTAGCACGAAGTCACAACAACCTGGGCCTTCTGCTGGCCGACTTGGGCCGGCATGGCGAGGCGGAGACTGCGTATCGGACGGCCCGCGCCCATCATGTGAAGCTGACCGAGCAATTCCCCGCCGCGCCCACCTACCGCAAGGAGTTGGCCACCAGCCACAACAACCTGGGTAATCTACTGCGCGACCTGCACCGTTATGAGGAGGCAGAGAGGGAATATTGGGCCGCTCTGGACCTCCAGGAAGAGCTGACCAAGCAGTTCCCCGCTGTGCCCACCTACCTCCGGGATATGGCCAAAAGCCACAGCAACCTGGGAGGTCTGCTCGCTGGCCTGGGCCGACGTAAGGAGGCGGAAACGGCGTATCGTTCGGCCCTGACCCTCGAGGAGAGGCTGGCCGAGCAACTCCCCGATCAACCCGATTCTCGCCGGGTGTTGGCCAACAGTCACAACAGCCTGGGCCTTCTGTTGGCCGCCGACTTGGGCCGGCGTGACGAGGCGGAGAAGGAACACCGAGCGTCCCTCGCCCTTTATGGGAAGCTAGTCGAGCAATTCCCCGCTGTGCCTGCCTACCGCGAGGAATTGGCCGCCAGCCACAACAACCTGGGCAATCTACTGCACGACCTGCGCCGGCATGACGAGGCAGAGAAGGAATATCGGGCCGCCCTAGACCTCCGGGAGAAGCTCGCAGAGCAGTTCCCCGACCTGACCGAGTATACCGTGGACCTGGGAGGCAGATACTGCAATTCTGGACGGCGGTTGCTTAGCCAAGGGCAGCCAGAGGCCGCTTTGCCGTGGTTTGACAAGGCCATCGCCCGTTTGCAGACTGTCCTCGACAAGGACCGGCGACTGGCGAAGGCACGCTTGGTTCTATGCTACGCCCACCATGGGCGTGCCTCGGCTCTGATGCAGTTGAACCGCCTCGTCGAGTCCGTCCGGGAGTGCGATCGAGCCATCGAGCTGGACGAAGGGGCCATGCGCAACGTTTTCCGCCTGCTACGTGCGGGCTGCCTGGCTCAAACCGGGGAGCATGCCCGCGCCGTGGCCGAGGCCAACGCCCTGACCGAAGGAAAGGACGTATCCGGCTCCACGCTATACGACGCCGCCTGTGTCTGCGCTCTGGCGGCGGCAAGCGTGAAAGACGATGTCAAACTTAGCGAGCAATACGCTAACCGTGCCATGGCCCTGCTGCGCCAGACTCAGAAGGCCGGTTACTTCAAGGAGCAAACCAAGGTCGCCCACCTGAAAAAGGACAGCGATTTAAAGGCGCTGCGGGAGCGGCCCGATTATCAGGCTCTGCTCAAGGAACTGAAGACGCCCGTTAAACCCTGACCGGAGAGACTGGGCCTGGGAACCTGGCGGAGATGCGCGACTGGGAATCGCTGGCGCAGTTGCCGCCGCAGCAACGGACGGACTGGATCCGGCCGTAGGCAGAAGTGGACGAATTCAGTAGACGATTCGCCTCTCCTTGCAATTGAAGTGCCATCGTGTCATACTGCGATAAGATAAAACTCCTGATGAGTACAACAAAGAACACTCTCGTTCCCAAGCAGCACTTGGGATCGCTTGGTCGCTAAGCTCTGCTTCGCGACTTATCGTCGGAAAGGGAAGCAGTGCTTCCCGACCAGCGTTCCCAAACAGCGCTTGGGAACGGGGGAGCTTAACCATGTCCGCAGGTACGACATCGTATTTAGTTGTCCGTCGCGATGATGGCTTCGGGGACGTTTTCCCGCTTGTTGGCGGCCAGACCTACACGCTGGGCCGGGCCACGACCAATCGTATCGTCCTCAAGGACGATTTGTGCAGCCGTGAACACGCCGAGATCAGCTTCGGCGGAGGCCGTTGGCGTATTCGCGACCTCAACAGCCTCAACGGTACACGAGTCAACGGAATCCGTCTGGACGGCGAATGGGAGCTAGCGCCGCAAGACGAAGTCTACCTAGGCCGCACGCACCTGCTGTTCGTGGAAGACATGAATCAGCTGCCGGACATGCCCCAGCAAAAGGACGAACCGGAGTCGGAGGGAGTGGCGATCCGCAAGCGACTTGGGCAGACGCGCTTCTTGACTCCGCAGCCGCAACCAGCCGAGACGGCAAACGAGGGAACCACGACTACTCCTTCGCAGCGCCACGCGCTGAGTCGCGATTTGTCTCTGCTCTATCGGTTGGCGCTCGATATGGGTTCGGCGAGCAGCTATGATGAGCTTTGCCGCATCGTGCTCGATGCCCTGTTGGAAGCCATCCCCGCCGAGGTCGGTGCCATTCTCTCGGTGGCGCGCGACGCGAACGACCGGAATGGCCCGCCGGCCGGCGTCCGCGTCAATACCGGCGACGGAGGGAAGCAGCTCCGCGGTATCGAATTGGAAGTGACGGCTCATCGTCATCGCGATCCCAGCTTGCATGATTATCGCCGCGTTTCCGAGTACGTCAGCAACGAGGTGCTGGCAAGCCGCGAGGCAATCCTCGCGGAAGACGTGGCACGTGACCGTTATCTGCGCAACCGCGAGAGCCTCAGCGATCTGGGTGCCACCAGTCTCATCTGCGCTCCCATCGTATTCGGCGATCGCGTGCTTGGGCTGATCCACTTGTACTGCACCAATCCGCACAAGGCGCTGGACGCTGAGGATTTGGAGTTTGCCGTTGCCGTGTCGAAGCAGCTCGGCGGCGTCATCCACCAGATGCAGCGGCAGGTCTCGCTGACGGCTGAAAACCGCTCACTTCGCGAACAGCTGCATGTTGAAAGCGAGTTGATTGGAGAAAGCACGGCGATGCGGGACATCGAGCAGCAAATCGCCCGCGTTGCTGGCACGAACGCCACCTGCCTGATTCGCGGAGAAAGCGGCTCCGGCAAGGAGTTGGTAGCGCGAGCCATTCATTACTCCAGCCTGCGCAAGGACGGGCCGATGGTCTGTCTCAATTGCGCGGCTCTGACCGAGACGCTGCTGGAAAGTGAGTTGTTTGGCCACGAAAAAGGCTCGTTCACCGGCGCCACGGAGAAGAAAATCGGCAAATTCGAGGCCGCCAATCACGGCACGATCTTTCTCGATGAGATCGGCGAGATGAACATCGGAACGCAGGCGAAGCTGTTACGCATCCTGGAAGGCCATCCCTTCGAGCGGGTCGGCGGCAGCGTGCCGATTCGTGTCGATGTCCGCGTGGTAGCAGCGACGAATCAACCGTTGGAACTGGCTATCCAGGAGGGGCGATTCCGCCGTGATCTTTTCTTTCGTTTGCAGGTCGTCGAGATCCGTGTGCCGCCGCTGCGCGAACGCAAAAGTGACGTAACGCTCTTGGCCGAGCACTTTTTGAAGCGGTTCGTGCGCGAGACCGGTCGTAAAATCCGTGGCTTCGCGCCGGCGGCGCTGCGAAAAATGGAGGAATACGATTGGCCGGGAAATGTCCGTGAGTTGCGCAATGTCGTTGAGCGCGCCGTCGCTCTCGGATCCGGGCCGTTCTTGGACGCCAATGACGTGTGGCTGTCATCTCTCGAAATCCCCACTGCCGCGCCGGTCTCGAGCGAGGCAGCCTATCGTCCGATGTCCCTGGAAGAAATCGAGAAGGACCATATCCTGAGAACGCTGAATCACACTGACTGGAACAAGAGCCAGGCCGCTCGAATCCTCAACATCGAGCGCTCGACCCTCGATCGCAAGATCAACAGCTATGGATTGAAACGGTGATTTATCAATTCTTTATAGAAATCGCATGTTCGCCGCGCGACACTGCCCCAGCCGAATGAGGTTTCGACGCGTTCCCGCGACCGCTGGCCCATTTGTCGGCGGCGCTCCGGATCGGCGAGAAGCTGGTTAATGGTGCCGGCAAGGTCCAGAGCGAAGCGTTCTGGATAACGCGGCTCGAAATCACCCTCCCCGCGCGGCTCGAATGGCACCAGCAATCCTGTCTCTTCAGGAATCACGACTTCTTTGATGCCGCCGACCGCCGAGGCCACGACCGGCGTTCCGCAAGCCATTGCTTCCAAGTTGATGATGCCGAACGGTTCATAGACCGAAGGGCAGACGAACAGGGCAGCCTGCGAGTACAGCGCGATAACGTCTTCCCTGGGGAGCATCCTCGAAATCCATATCACGGCATTGGCCGTGTGCCGACGTGCTTCCTCGACTGCCTCCGTCATCTCGCGGCCAATTTCCGCCGTATCGGGTGCACCGGCGCAGAGGACGATTTGCGTAGCTGGATTGATTTGCGGAATCGCGTGGACGAGGTGGATGATTCCCTTCTGACGCGTGATTCGGCCGACGAACAGAATGTACGGTTGGTTCGGATCGATGCCGTGGCGGGCCAAGACAGTGCGATCAGGCGTGGGTTTGTATTGAGCGAGATCGATGCCGTTAGGGATCACGCGAATCCTCTCTGGCGCCACACCGTAGAGCGTATGAACATCCTCGCGCATTGACTCGGAAACCGCGATCACGCCGTCGGCGTTCTGGTAGGCGGTGCGTTCGATCCATGTGCTGGCCTGGTAGGCAGTGCCCAGCTGCTCAACCTTCCAGGGACGGTGCGGCTCTAAGGAATGCGTTGTCAGCGCAAGCGGCGCGCCGGTCAATTGGCGGGCCAGGCAGCCGGCCAGGTGCGTGTACCAGGTGTGGCAATGGATCACATCGATGTCGCGCAGACTTCCGGCCATAAGAAGATCGCGCGCCAGCGTGTCCATGAATTTCTCATGGCGCGGATCTTGGAAGGGCAAGGTGAAACTCGGCCGCACACCTCGGACGGTTAGATTGCCTTCGCGAATCGATTGGTCGCCGAAGGAGAGAACGGTCACGTGATGCTCGCCATTATCGAGACGTATCAGCTCGCGCGTGAGATACTCGACGTGAACGCCGGCCCCGCCGTAGACGTTCGGCGGATATTCGTTGGTCAGAATGGCGATGCGCATTGTCCCGCTCTCTTTCGGTTGCTTCCGCTTACGCTACAGGCTCCGTCCCCTCTCCGTACGCTCGCCCCGATTCGTACAATTCCAGCCTCAATCGGTATTCGGCCTTCTCGCTCTCGGTGGCCAGTTCAATCGCGCGTCGCTCCTGCTCAACCGCCGCGGCGAATTGTCCAGCGGCGGCGTAGGCGACGGCAAGCGTGTCGAGGAATCCCGCGTTTTGCCATTGAGTTAGTTCACAAGCACGGCGAGCATGCTCGATCGCCCGCGCAGGATCACGCTTTTCTGTAACTGGATTTGTCGCCCACAACCAAGCAAGGTTGTTGTAAGTGCGGGCATCGTCCGCTTGGAGACGTAAAGCCTCCAAGTTGTCGGCAATCGCTTGATCGTAATTGCCTAAGTGCGCATGGATACGGCCGCGATTGTGATAGAGCGATACATCATTCGGTGCAAGCCGCAGGGCTTGCGTGTAATCGACAAGAGCTGCGGCGTGGTCGCCGCGGTCGGCTAGGGTATTGGCTCGGTTATAGAGAGGCAGAACGAAGTCCGGAGAGGCAGCGATCGCGGCGGTGAAATCAGCGAGCGCCGCGTCGAGGTTGCCCCTGCGGCGGTGGGCGTTGCCGCGATTATTCAGAGCGCCGGCGTGGTTGGGATGCAGGCGCAGGGCCTCGGTGAAATCGGCGATTGCCTGATCCAACTCGCCAAGCTCGGCGTGGGCGTTGCCACGATTGTAGTGGGCAGGCGCATATCCTGGTTCCAGTCGGATTGCCTCGTTGAAATCAGCGATCGCCTCCGCGAAGCGCCCGCGTTCGGCGTGCAAGTTGCCGCGATTGTGGTAGGGGCGAGAGAAGCCGGGATCGATCTTGGTGGCCTGGGTGAAATCCGCCATCGCGGCATCGAAGTCGCCACGCTCGGCGTGGACATTACCGCGACTGTTCAGGGCGCGAGCATTGGCAGGATCGTAACGTAGTGCTTCGGTGTAGTCGGCCAGCGCGCGTTCGTGATCGCGGAGTCGGGCATACGTGTGGGCGCGATTGCATAGCGTCAGCACATCGGCCGGATCGAGTTTGAGCGCCGCGGTATAGTCGGCTATGGCGTGTTCGTGATCTCCGAGACTGCAATAGACATTGCCGCGATTGGTGAGCGAGGCGGCATCCTCGGGAACCAGGCGTAGGGCGGCGCTGTAATCGGCGATGGCCGAGTCCCACTGATCGCGCTGGGCGTGGACATTGCCGCGCTGGAAGTAAGCGGCGGAGTGGTCGGACTGAAGATCGAGAACGCGAGTATAGTCGGCGAGCGCCTCATCGACCTCGCCTCGCCGCGCGTTCAGGTTGCCGCGATGGAAGTAACCTGCAGGGGATTCCGGATCGAGACGAATTGCCTCCGCGAGATCGGCCAGCGCTTTATCGAAATCGCCCTTGTCTGCATGGGCGTTGCCGCGCAGCAGATAGGAGCCGACAGACTCCGGCGATAGTGCGATGGCTTGCGTGAAATCGTCGATCGCCGCATCGAGATCGCGCAAGGCAAGGTGTTCCAATCCGCGCTCGCTGTAGAGAGTAGCGCTCGGCTCCAAGGCCAGGGCGGCGCCATAATCGGCGACGGCGTGCTGATGCTGGTTCATGGCGCTGTAGGCTGCGGCGCGATCGCACAGAGCGCGGACATTGTTGGCATCGAGCTGCAAAACGCGCGTGAAATCGGCTACGGCGCGGGCGTATTCCCCGAGCAACGCGTGAACTTTGCCGCGATTGCCGTGCGCCCACAAGTTGCGCGGGTCGAGACGAATCACTTCGGAATAATCGGCAACCGCGAGGGCATGATCGCCTTTGCCATAGTAGGCATTGCCGCGATTAAAAAGCAGCACCGGGTCGCGCGGATTCAGACGCAGTGCTTCGTTGTAATCCGCGAGCGCTCGATCGAAGTCGCTTTTCTGGGCATAGGCAAGGCCACGGTTGGCGTGTGCCTCAATATTGCGTGGCTCCAAACGCAGTGATTCGGTGTAGTCGGCGATGGCGGCATCGAGTGCGCGATTACGGGTGTGCGTCAGAGCGCGGCGGCGATACAGCCCCGCATCCTGGGGTTGCAGTTCGATGGCTCTCGTGTAATCGGCGACGGCTTTGTCGAAGTCGCCTTGACGGGCATAGGCGTTGCCGCGGTTGATGAGGACAGCGACTTGATTTGGGTCGATCGCCAGTGCGGCGGTGTGTTCGGCGATGGTGATCTCGTGCAGATCGTGTTCAATGCGGCGCACGCGTTCGCTTGCCTCGGGAAGTTGCGAGAGGCGATCGAGCACGATTCCAAAATGTTCCGGTCGGGCGGCAATCGTCCAGGCGGTGCAGTCGGCGAGGAGTTGTCGCCATGCCTCGGACACCAGTAGCAAATCTCCGCCATCGGGATCGGGCCGTCCGCCCAAAGCAAAGGCGCACACCTTGCCGAAACTGTAAATATCGGAGTGCGGCCCGATCCAAACTTGGCCTTTGGGTCGGCCCACTACTTCGACGGGAGCGAAAGGAATCGTGCGAGAGACGCTACGCCCCAGCGTTGTCTGCGAGCAGGCGTCGGGATTGCTGGCGCAAGCATGGATCAGGGTGCGCTTGAGGCCAAGCCCGGTATCCAGCAATTTGACGCGCCATTGGGTTCGTAGGTCCGGCTTTTCAGCCTGACTTTCTGAAGAGTCAGACTGAAAAGCCGGACCTACAGTGCGACGGCACAACAGAACCGCCGCCGGGCGCAGACTCCGGTGCAGGATGCCGCGGCCGTGCGCCCCTTGTAGCGCCCGCGCCAACGGCCAGGCAATTTGTAGCCAATCTTCCGGCGTCAGCGGTCCCTGCTGAGCGACATGCTCGGCCAGCGTCTGTCCTTCCGCATATTCCAGCACCAGATAGGGCCGCGTTTCTTCGCCGCCGGCATAGGCACAATCGTGAATGCGGACCAATGCCGGATGGTCGAGATCCTGCAAAGATCGCATGTCACGAAACAAAGCTGCTACATCACGATCGAGACTATCGGCCCGCAGCGCCTTGACGACCACCCGCCGGTTGTTGGCCCGTTCGCGGCACAGAAACGAGACGCCGAACCCGCCGGCGCCTAGGATGCGTTCTGGCTCGTAGCGTGCAAACGGGAATGGCTCGAACGTCTCGGCATCGAGCGCGACCGCGCGGCGCAGACTGGCCAACGCTTCGTTCCAATCGCGGCGTTCGAGCGAGGCGCGGTAGACATTGTGATGCGCTTCCGCTTGCGAGAGGGGGTCGGCAACCAGCCGGGCCACTTCCTGAAAGTCATGCTGGCTCGATTCGAGATCGCCGATCACGATTTCCAGCTGAGCCAGGCTGTTGAGGAGGGCCGGCAGACGCCGCTGCTGCTCGGTCGGCAATTCGCGGAAGCGCTTGACGAGATCCTGCACGATTTCTCGTTCGCTATCGCGGCGCAGGGCCAATCCATCGCGCGGCCGCACCGCGCAGGGATGCAGATCGTGACGGCGTTTCAACTGCAAGACCGCCTCGTACAAATCGGCACAAGATTGACCGTGTTCGTGCTGTTCCGCGTGCAAATCTAACATGAGAATCCGGCTTCCTCACCCAACGACGGGGACCATCTAGGCATTATTGTAGGGAGGGAGCCTCATGGAGACGGGAGGCGTTTAGCCGCGACCGGAAGAGAACGCGCCTCCGCGCTCCCCTACTGGTCGCGGCTAAACGGGGAACTTGTTTTGGACACCGCCAAAAGTCACTTCTTCTTCTCGAACTCGTCTTCCTTGCCCTTGGGATCGACCGTGACCAGTTTCTTATCGGTTAGGGTCTTGATGGTCATAGTTTCCTTGTTTTCCTTGCCGCCTTGCATCAAGACGACGCTGAGCTTGTCCCCCTCGACTTTGTAGGTGCCTTCCAGGGTAAAGGTTTGAGACGTTTTCTTGTTGTCTTTCGACTTCACAGGGACGGAGACGGTGATCTTCAATTTCCCATCCTTGGTGAACAGGAGGACGGCATCCCCAGGTAAACCACCGGCCGACTTGGTGACTTTCCAGGTCCCGACGATCTTGTCCTTGTCCACGGCTTTATCGTCCGCAATCGCGGTCACGGCCAGGCCGACGAAGACGAAACATGCCGCCGGAATCGCAGACAATCGAAGTAAGTTCATGAGAAGCTCCCTACTCGTGAGGAAAAGGCACGGACGACGTGTCCGCGTTTCTCTGCGAGGCATTATCGGAGTCACGGCACCGAAGTGCAAGCAAGCTAGGCCAACAATTCCTTGACCACCGCGCCGTGAACATCCGTCAGCCGATAATAGCGCCCCTGGAAGCGGTAGGTGAGCCGTTCGTGATCGATGCCGAGAAGGTGCAGGATGGTCGCCTGCATGTCGTGGACGTGGACGGGATTTTCGGCGATGTTGTAGCCGAACTCGTCGGTGGCACCGTAAGAGAGGCCAGGTTTGACGCCGCCGCCAGCGAGCCACATGGTAAAGCAGCGCGGATGATGATCGCGGCCATAATCCGTGGCCGTCAGCTTGCCTTGGGAGTAGTTCGTCCGTCCGAACTCGCCGCCCCAAACGACGAGCGTCTCGTCGAGCAGTCCACGCTGTTTCAAGTCGGTGAGGAGCGCGAAGCAAGCGCGGTCAACATCTTTACATTGCCGGCGGATACCCCCGGGCAGGCCGCCATGATGATCCCATCCCGGGTGGTAAAGTTGGATGAAACGCACATCGCGCTCGGCCAATCTCCGCGCCAATAAGCAATTGGCAGCGAATGTGCCCGGCTGCCGTGCTTCGGGACCATACAACTCGAACGTCCGGGCCGGCTCTTTCGACAAATCCATGACCTCCGGCACGCTTGTCTGCATGCGGTAGGCCATCTCGTACTGGGCGATGCGAGCGGCGATCTCTGGATCGCCGGTCTTCTCCTCTTGGACCGCGTGCAGCTCCGCGAGCCGGTCGAGCATCTTGCGGCGGCTTTCTCGACTGACGCCGTCGGGATTGTCGAGATAAAGCACCGGCTCCCTGCCGCTGCGAAATTGCACACCTTGGTGCATGCTCTGCAAGAAACCGTTGCCCCATAAACGGGCGTACAAGGGTTGATCGATGCGATCTTTGGAAATCAACACGACGAAGGCCGGCAAGTTCTCGTTGGCACTGCCCAATCCATAACTGAGCCATGCCCCCATGCTCGGCCGTCCCGCCAACTGCGAGCCGGTCTGGAAAAAGGTGATGGCTGGATCGTGGTTGATCGCTTCGGTGAACATCGATTTGACGAAACACAACTCGTCGGCCACCTTCGCCGTCCACGGCATCAGATCGCTGAGCCACGCGCCGCTCTTGCCGTGGCGAGCGAATTTGAAGATGGAGCCAGCGAGGGGCAAGGTGGCTTGATGGGCCGACATGCCGGTCAATCGCTGCCCCATGCGGACGCTGGCCGGCAAGTCTTGCCCGTTCATCTTGTTGAGTAACGGCTTGTAGTCAAACAGATCATGCTGCGACGGCCCGCCGCTCATGAACAAATAGATGATGCGTTTTGCTTTTGGCGGATGGTGAGGGGCTTTCAATATGCCCGCGAGCGGAGCGCCGGAGGAATCGCGTGCCAGGAGATGCCACAGAGCCGCGGCACCGAGGCCCATGCCGCAACGAGCGAGGAAGATGCGGCGATCAGGGGAAGCGGCTCCGTCAAGAACGTTCGTCATGCGTCTTTGTTCGTCTGTTTGCCTGTGCAGACTTCATTTCACGACACTTCGTATAAGTGTATCACCCTCCATCGCAAGGAGGAAAGGTAATCAAGTACCCCGACCAGGATTTGAACCAAGACCACCTCGTTCGAAGCGAGGGATGATTTCCCTTTCACCATCGGGGCGTGAGTGGACCCACCGGGAGTTGAACCCGAATTTCCAGTCTGCCGAGCTGGCGTCCTCCCTTTGGACGATAGGCCCGATTGTCAATGGACCGCCGGAGATTCGAACTCCGATTGCCGGCTTGCGACGCCGGAGT
>Ga0209062_1004604_pt1 | contig 14198 bp, 12 predicted proteins | sample Coa_R2_2_FD_187158 | JGI IMG/M metagenome (GOLD analysis project Ga0209062, IMG submission 187158) | Surface soil microbial communities from Centralia Pennsylvania, which are recovering from an underground coalmine fire - Coalmine... | ecosystem: Environmental > Terrestrial > Soil > Unclassified... | reverse complement strand
AATCGTCCCACACAAAGGGCTTCACGTCCGGTTCGATGATTATGTCCGCCTGCTGCCGCCACGCCAGGTCCGCGTGCCGCTGAATGATATTGAAGGACCGGCTCAAAATATCCGTGAACGTGCGCGGTTCCGCCGAATTGCCGGCCTCCAGATAAACCGCGATGACGATATCCGCGCCCAGAAGCAGCGCGCCCTCTACCGGAACCGGCGCCGTCAGAAATCCATCCACCAGCGTGCGCCCTTCGAATTGAATCGGCACGAAGAGCCCTGGATACGCGCACGAAGCGCGTAGCGGCGGCGCCAGCGGTCCATGCGAATAATAAACCGTCACTCCGGCATTGATGTCCGTTGTCGCTATCGCCAGAGGAGTCTTCAGTTCCTCGAACGTTTTTGCCGGCGTGAATCGCGCCAAATACTTTTCCATGCGCTGGTTGGTTGCCAGCCCAAGCCAGGAGGGCGTCCAGCGCCCGAAATCCGCGAACGTCGTTACCCCGCCGATTCGCTGCATCTCGTCGAGCGAGCCACCGGCACAGTACGCGGTGCCAATCAGCGCGCCCACGCTGGTCCCGGCGACCACGTCAATCGGTATATTTGCTGCTCGCAGTACGCGCAACACCCCAATGTGCGCGATTCCCCTGGCAAATCCGCCTGCCAGCGCCAGTCCCACGCGCGGCCGCGCCTTTGGCCGTCCTTCATTGGCATAGGCAAACGCGCGAAACCGTTCTTTGGCGTTCCGCAACCAGCTCATGGCCTCGGGCACACCCCGCTCAGGTACTTCCCTTATTTTAGAGGGATAACCCGCGGCACCGGGTTGGTTTGACCCCGCGATGCCCGGTTTTGTAACCTGTGCGTCCATGCCTATCCCGCCTCGGAAGGCCCACTCATGAAACACCGAATCGACAAGGCAGTTGTGCTCGGCGCTGGCACCATGGGTTCTCGGATAGCCGCGCATCTCGCCAATGCCGGCGTGCCCTGCATCCTGCTGGATATCGTCCCGCCGGCTCTCCCCTCGAATGCTCCCGCTTCCGAGCGCAACAAAATCGTCCGCGCCGGTCTCGATGCCGCTAAAAAGTCGCGCCCGGCCGCATTCTTTACCGCCGCACTCGCGGACCGCATCGTCATCGGGAACTTTGAGGACGATCTGTCTCGCGTCGCCGAGGCCGATTGGATCATGGAAGCGGTCGCCGAAAATCTTGAAATCAAGCGCAATCTGCTCCAGCGCGTGGCGCAATTCCGCAAGCCGGAAGCTATCGTCACTACCAATACCTCGGGCCTCCCCGTCCATCTAATTGCCGAAGGCATGAATGAGGAGTTTCAGCGGCATTTTGCCGGTACGCATTTTTTTAACCCCCCGCGCTACCTGAAACTCGTCGAACTGATTCCGGGACCGAAGACTTCGCCGGACGTGCTCGAAACACTCACCGAGTTTTGCGATCGCCGGCTCGGCAAAGGCGTCGTCCTCGCCAAGGATACTCCCAACTTCATCGCCAACCGCATCGGCACCTTTTCCATGCTCAACGCCCTGCGCCAGATGAACGCGCTCGCCATGACCGTCGAAGAGGTCGACGCCTGCACCGGACCGGCCGTTGGCTGGCCCAAATCCGCCACGTTTCGTACTGCGGACCTCGTCGGTATCGACGTCCTCGCACACGTCGTCCGCAACATCTACGAAACCGCTCCGAACGACGAATCGCGCGAAATATACCGTGTGCCGCCGCTTATCGAGGAAATGCTCAAGCGCGGCTGGCTTGGCGACAAAGCCGGACAAGGCTTTTACAAGAAGCTCAAAAGCGACGGCGAGAAAGAGATTCTGACGCTCGACACCAATACTATGGAGTACCGCCCGCGCCAAAAAGCCAAATTCGCCTCGCTCGAAATGGCCAAAACCATCGACGATACCCGCGAGCGGCTGCGTGCCCTTGCCGGCCCCGTTCTCCAGGGACAGAATGGCGACAAAGCGCAGCAGTTTCTCTGGCGCGGACTTTCCGAGACGTGCCTCTACGCCGCGCGCCGCATCCCGGAAATCTCTGACCACATTGCCGATGTTGATCGTGCCATGCGCTACGGCTTCGCCTGGGAACTTGGCCCCTTTGAAATGATGGACGCTATCGGCGTGAAAGCATTCGCCGCCCAGGTGAAAAAAGAGGGGCGCGCCCTCCCCCCGGTCATCGAGAAGATGCTCGCAAGCGGTCGCGACGCTTTCTACGAGTCGGCCAAAGGCGCAACCACGGTTTTTGATCTCGTTCGCGGCTCGGAAAAAGTCGAAGAGCCGGATGGCGTGATCCTCCTCAAGTCGCTGAAAGAAGCGGGACGCGAAGTCGAACGCAATCCCGGCGCAAGCTTGATCGATTTAGGCGACGGCGTCGCCTGCGTCGAGTTTCACTCGAAAATGAACGCCATTGGCGCCGACCTGATCGCCATGATCCACAAAGGGTTGAAGCGCCTCGAATCCGATTTCGACGCCCTGGTCGTCGCCAATCAGGCCGCAAATTTCTCCGTCGGCGCCAATCTGATGCTCGTCCTCGTCGCCGCGCAAGAGCAGGAATGGGACGATTTGCATCTCGCTGTGAAGCAATTCCAGAACGTCAACCTTGCCATTAAGTACGCGCCAAAGCCCGTTGTCGTCGCGCCTCAAGGCATGGCCCTCGGCGGCGGCTGCGAACTTAACCTGCACGGCGCCCGCATTCAGGCCGCCGCGGAAGCCTATCTCGGCCTGGTAGAAGCAGGTGTCGGGCTCATTCCCGGCGGAGGTGGCTCCAAGGAAATGCTTATCCGCGCCAACGAACACGCTGCCAGCGGCGAAGACCTCGATCTTTTCCATGCCCTCAAGCCGGTATTCGAGACTATCGCCATGGCCAAAGTCGGTACCAGCGCGGAAGAATCGCGTGAACTCGGATTCCTTCGCCGCGAAGACCGCGTTACCATGAATCGCGACCGCGTTGTCGCCGACGCTAAGGAAGCGGCGCTGGCACTCGCGCGCGCCGGCTATCGCCCGCGTGCCGCCAGTTGGCAGGAAGCTGCGCAGACTACGCAAATCAAGGTTCTCGGAGAACAGTTCCTCGCCGGAGCGAAGCTCGCCATCCATATGATGGTTCGTGGCGGCTACGCCAGCGAATACGACGCGCACGTGGCGCGCAAGCTCGCTTATGTCCTCGCCGGCGGCCCGCTCAGTTCACCTCAATTGGTCAGCGAACAGTACGTCCTCGACCTCGAGCGCGAAGCCTTCGTCTCCCTCTGCGGCGAAAAGAAAACGCAAGAGCGCATTGCTCACACGCTGAAAACCGGCAAGCCCCTGCGCAACTGAGCCGCCCTCTTTAGGACCCAGGAGTTCCGCGCGTGTCGCCGGTGGACAATTCTCTACGATACCGGCACGGAAAAGTGCTCGTGAACGATTTGCAGAACGCCCTTGCCATCCCGGTGCAGCACGTGCGTGGCGCGCACAATCTCGAGCTTCTCCTCGACGCGCTTTCCGCCTCCGAGGTCTCGCCCGGTCGCCTGGAACTGAAACGTATAGCTGGCAACTGCCGCGTCCGGTCCGCACAGCACCACGTCGATCGGTCCCAACTTAACGTCCATTCGCGTATCCGAATTGAAATATTCGCGCGCCCGCCGCATCGCGCCGAGCCGCCCCGGCTCGCTCCGGCCCATCGCAATCTGAAACACCGTGCTGCCCGGAGCGTAAAATGCGTTCAGCGCATCCTCGGACTTGGCGAGAAACGTAGACCAGAATCTCTCGATGGCTTTCCGCGCCTCTTCTGCTGTGATTTTCTCCAAGGGAACCCTCGCATGAAGTTTTCTCTAAGCTACCTGGCACGATACCCTTCTGAGAGCGGGATTTACGCTCCGTTGCCGAACCTGTAATGGGCGCGGAGCTTGGCTCTCATTTCCTTTTCTCGGCGGGAAGAATCGCAAAATGCCGGAACCGTACAGAATCGTAGTATAATGACGCTTGCGATTCGTGTGTGATGAACAGAACAACGCTCCTTCCGCCGCGCGAAGCGGCCCGCATTCTTGGCATCAGCTATCCCACATTGAAGCAGTGGATTTATCGCGGCAAGATTCGCACCGCAAAAACCCCTGGGGGCCACCACCGCGTACCCGAAACCGAGATCGACCGCATGCTTCCGAAGCAACTCGACCGCGGTGAAATCGAAACTCGGCGCGGAGGCTTTCGCAAAATCAGCGGCCGCAATCAGCTGATTGGTCGCGTGCTTGCCGTAAAATATGGCGGCCTTCTCGCGCAGGTCACCTTGTCCCTCGGCGAGCAGCGCATCACCGCCATCATCACCGCGGACGCCGCAAGAGAAATGCGCCTAAAGCCCGGCGAGCGCGCTGCCGCACTCATCAAATCCACCGAAATCATGATTTTGCGTGTCTGAGGCTCTTCCTTCATGAGCAGCTTGTAACCGGTGGCTCCGTGGCTGGTGAAAATCACATCCTGGCTCTCGCGCTTCGGCTTTTCGCGCTGCTGCTCGGTTACGCCGCGCCTGCCGGCCTGTGCTTTGGACAGCCCTGCGAAATTCGCGTGGCAGCTGCTTCGGACCTGAGCTTTATCATGCCGGAATTGGCAAGCCAGTTCGAGCGACAAAGCGGTTGTGCCCTGCGTGTCAGCTACGGCTCAAGTGGCAACTTCCTCTCCCAGCTCCGGAACGGCGCTCCGTTCGACGTTTTCTTCTCCGCGGATCTTGAATATCCGAAACGTCTGGAAGCCGCCGGCCTGACCGAAGGCCGCGTTTGCGAATATGCGGTGGGGCGCCTCGCGCTTTGGGCTCCCGCCAACGCCTCTGTGAATCCGGCTTCAGAGCACTGGAACGCGCTGCTGGATCCTGCCGTCGCGAAAATCGCTCTCGCGAATCCGGACCATGCGCCTTACGGCAGGGCGGCGATTGCCGCTTTGAAAAAAGCCGGGGTTTACGAGCGCGTGAGAACCAAGCTGGTTTTCGGCGAAAACATTTCGCAGGCCGCGCAGTTCGTGCAATCCGGCAACGCGCAGCTGGGAGTTCTCGCGCTCTCGCTCACGCGCGCTCCGGCAATGCGCCAGGGGAAGAGTTGGGAAATTCCCCCGGAATTCTATCCTCTCATTCGCCAGGGTGCGGCAATTCTCAAAGGCGCGCGGAACGCTGGCAGCGCGCGCCGATTTCTCGAGTTTCTCCAAAGCGCGGGTGTGCGCGAAATTCTGCGAAGATTCGGCTTTTCTCCGCCGCCGGCGGACTAGGTTCGAGAAGGCGCATGGAATCGCTCTGGCTTTCCGTCAAGCTGGCCGCGTGGGTGGCCGGGATCCTGCTGGTGTTCGGGATACCGCTTGCATACTGGCTCGCGTTTTCGCGCTGGCGCTGGAAGTTTTTCGTGGAGGCTGCCGTCGCCGTGCCGCTCGTTCTCCCTCCAACGGTGCTGGGCTTCTACATGCTCGTCGCCATGGGCCCGCAAGGGCCGCTCGGCAGCGCCTGGAGCAAGCTCTTCGGCCGCGGTCTGGCTTTCACGTTCCAGGGGTTGATCATTGCTTCCGTGCTTTATAGTTTGCCGTTTGCCGTGCAGCCGCTTGTCGTCGCCTTTGAAGGAGTCGACCGCAAGCTGCTTGCAGCCTCGGCTGTGCTCGGCGCCGGCGAATGGAGCACGTTCCGCCGCGTGATTCTGCCGCTTTCTTTGCGCGGTGTGGCAACCTCGGCCATCCTCAGCTTCGCGCACACGCTCGGCGAATTCGGAGTGGTGCTGATGGTCGGCGGCAATCTTGCCGGCATCACGCGCACCGTCTCCATCGAGATCTACGACCGCGTGCAGTCGCTCGATTACACGCAAGCAAACCGCCTTGCCCTCCTGCTGCTGGCACTCTCCTTTGCGGTGCTTTCGTTTGTTTACGGCATGAACCGCCGCGTGCGCCGGCGTGTGTGGATTCCGTGGGCCTCCCGGTGACGCCGGAAAGCCTCACTGCGGAAGTGCGGCTCGAGCGCTCGAGCGACGGCATGAGCCCTTTCCTCCTCGACGTTGCTATCGAAATTCCGCCGGGATTCACCATGCTTTTTGGTCCCTCGGGAGCGGGTAAGTCGACGCTGCTCGACTGCGTTGCGGGTCTCCTAAAGCCATCTGGCGGAAGAATCGCCATCGGTTCCCGTGTGGTTTTCGATTCCGCGCGCAGCGTGAATTTGCCGCCGCAGGCGCGCCGCATCGGCTACGTGTTTCAGTCCCTGGCTCTCTTTCCCCATCTGAGCGTGCAAGAGAATGTCGCCTACGGCTTGCTCGGACTCGACCCAGCCCAGCGCAGGACGAGGACCAAACGGATTCTCGCGGCGTTCCAGCTCGAGAAATTGCGAACGCAAAAACCCGGCGAACTCTCCGGCGGCGAAAAACAGCGTGCCGCTTTGGCGCGCTCTCTCGTAACGCAGCCGCGCGCCTTACTGCTGGACGAGCCGCTCACCGGACTCGACGCGGCGCTCAAGTCCGCCATCCTCGACGACTTGCGCGCATGGAACGCGGAAGCGCGCATCCCGATTCTCTGCGTAACGCACAGCCGCGATGAAGTGGATGCGCTCGGCGAGCGCGTCATCGCGCTCGATCGCGGGCGCGTCGCCGGCGAAGGCACTCCCGCTGATGTCCTGGACGCGCCTCGCAAGCGCCGTCTGGCGCAAGTCGCGGGATTCGAGAACCTGCTCGATGGCACCGTGCTCGACCTGCGCGAAACCGACGGCGTGATGCGCGTCGCGCTCGGCGAAGCCGCCGCAGAACTTGAAGTGCCCCTCGGCTACGCTGCGCCCGGCGACCGCGTGCGTATTGCGATTCGCGCGGGAGATATTTTACTCGCCGCCGAGAAGCCAGGACGGCTTAGCGCCCGCAATCTGCTGCGCGGCCGCATAGCGCAACTGCAGGATCGCGGCGCACTCTGCATCGCGAGAGTCGATTGCGGAGCGGAATTTCAGGTTCACCTGACGCGAGGCGCGGCGCGCGAACTCGAGCTTGCCCAGGGAACGCCCATCTGGCTCATCGTCAAAACGCACTCCTGCCACGTCGTACGAGATTAGCTGTCCTCCGGGAGCGTCCGTCGTGCGCAATTTCCGCCGCGAGCGGCGCCAGAAGCCGAAATTCATAAGCCGGGATTCACAAGACTCAAGCGCTCGCCGCTATTGGTGCGCGGCGCGCGAGCCGGAGCCTGCCGTTTTGGAACTCGACGGCGGGGAAAATTTAACTTCATTGGCTTCGAGGCCGCCCTCCTTCGGCGTGGCATGAATCACGACGAGATCGCCGACGGCCAAATCGCTGGCCTGCGCGGGTTTATCGGGCACGGTCTTGTCGGCCCCCCGAGTATGCTCGAGAAACACAGTGGAAGTGGCCAGCTTGACCATGACGGAAGTGCCGTCCTTCAGCTTGACGACGAGGGAATCCGGATTGATTTTCTCGACTGTTCCCATAACGTGTTTCTTATCGCCATGCGCCAAGGCAACCGCGCCAAGGACGAGTGTGAAGACGAACGCAAGCGCGACTTTTTTCATCGGGGCCTCTCATCCTGCGTCTCAGCCTGATCCTCATCCTGTGGACCGGCACGAAACGCATTCTATTCCACTGGGAACGGCGTCCTTCGGAGCAACCATACCAGCAATCGTGGAGATCGCAAATGGCTCCCGGTTCTGCGGGTTATCTCAATGCCTAGGCTTCGGCGAGCCAACGGACGCAGCACCGGCTGCCGGAGCGTGCGATTGGCCGCCAAGGAAATCTTCCTCCTGCTGCTCCTCTTCGCGGTCTTCGGGACCTTTCGGATTGTAGCGATCCATTTCGACGAGTTCTTCGGGAGCGAGGCGCGGAAGATGGCGAATGAAATGAACGAGCTTCCAACTGTCTTCCGCCGCGGCTCCATGGCCGGAGAAGGCCGGCATGCCGGTGAAGCGAACGCCATTTTCAATGATCCAGAATAGTTCGCCGTCGGAGAGCTTTTGTGTGTCAGGTTTGCGCAGATCGGGAGGGCGGGGATACAAGCCGAGGCCGAAGATGGTTTGGCCGTCGCCATTGTTGTCATGGCAGACGGCGCAATGATCCGCGAAATGCAGCCGGCCTTCGCGCAGCGTTTGAGGATTGAGGGGAACGGGATTTGTCAGGCTGCGCGCGTTTGCCGGAGTCGCGAGACGGCGCGCGTGACGCGCCAGAAACGCTTCAAGACGGCTCGGCGTAGCCCGCGAGCTCAAGCCGTCATGCAGAATGGCCGCACCAAACGCGATGGCAAAGCCGATGGCGGCAAGACTGATGATCAAAATAAATGGGCCGCGTTTCATGCTCCGCTCGACATGGTAGTCGAAGCGGAGCAACGGCGGCAAGCTAATGAAAACGGAAAGGATAACGCGGATCCCTTGGCGATGATGGCAAGCCAAATTGCGCCGCTGATGGTGAAGCAAAGGGCGCGGCGGCTATTAAAACGGCAAACAGATGAGGCACTGCCTGTGGCAGGACGCCCGGCGCGCACGGTCTGCCGGGAACGAAAAAAGCCAGCCTGTTGTAATTCCACAGCGCAACAGTTCCCCGCGAGCTTCTGAACTCTGACTACTCGCCGGCTATCGGGCGGCCTGGGAAGCGGAGGACGGAGTATAGGCGCTCCAAAATTCGTAGCGGTCGCGATGCGTTTCGGGCTCCGCAGCGATGGTTTCGCCGAAGTGCATTGCGGCGTAGTGGTCCTTGCTGTTGTAGGCTGGCCAGTGCGGGAGGTCCGTTCCATTGGGGTCGCCAAATTTGACGAAATTGGCCCAGTAGGAAGACATGACGTCGGAGATTTTGTAGTCGGCGGGCTGCCAGGGATTGGGCTGCGACTTCAGCGCGCCAAAAACGTATTCGAGCTCGCACGCGTGCCGCGCGCCGAGTTCCGCCGCATTCACACCATTGATTTTCTGATCGGGACCCGCCGGCGGAGTGCGGTCGAAGGAATAGCGATAGACGGCGGCGTGGCTGGTGCGATGCTGTGAATCGAGCCATTGCCAAGTCGAATAGACGATAAAAAGGTCGCTCGCGAGGTCAATGGCGGAACGGCGGGCTTCGGCGTCGGTGGCTGCGGGATAAAGCTTCGCCACTTCGCCGGCTTGCTCACCGTATTGCTTGTGCAGTTGCTCGGCGAAGCTCCGGGAAGTAAACGGCTCCTTGGCGAATACGACTCCGAAAGACGCTTCGTCGTGATTCCAGCCGGCGAGGAGCGGAACGTGGCTCTGCTTGCCTTCGGCGAAAATTTTGGCCACGTCTTCCGGGAGGACATAGCCATCCACGTTGGGCCAGAAGCGGAAGGGTGAATCTTTCGCGACGACAGCGAGGAGTTCCTGCGGACTCTTCGAGCGAAGTTCGGCAAGCGATTTGGCTCCGGCGAGCGTCATGAATTTTGCGCCGGCTTCCTCGGTTTCCGAAAGCGGCCTCATGGAGAGATTCCCTGCTTTCGTGGGGAAGAAAGCGCCGCTCTCGCCAATCGCGCCGCGGAAGAGGCCTCTGGCGAGAGGCGAAGCCATGAGCGCGCTGACGGAAAGCGAACCGGCGGATTCGCCCGCGATGGTGACTTTTTCCGGGTCGCCGCCGAAAGCGGCGATATTGCGCTTCACCCATTCCAGCGCGGCGATCTGATCCATCAAGCCGTAGTTGCCGGAAGCGTGGTGGCCGGATTCGGCGGTCAGCTCGGGATGAGAGAAAAAGCCGAAGACACCAAGACGGTAGTTGGCGCTGACAACGATGATGCCTTTCTTCGCGAAGTTCTCGCCGTCGTAGCGCGGCTCGGAGCTGGAGCCGGCCTGGAATCCGCCGCCGTAATACCAGACCATGACGGGCAGGCGGTCGTTCGCGGACTTGGCGGGCGTCCAAACGTTGAGGTAAAGACAATCTTCGCTCATCGGCTGACTGGGGTTGTCGCGGAAAATCATGTCGGAGTAAATCGGGGCTTGCGTGCAGCGCGAACCGAACTCGGCGGCTTTGCGCACACCGGTCCACGGCTTAACGGGCTGCGGCGCCTTCCAGCGCAAATCGCCAACGGGAGGCGCGGCGAACGGGATGCCGCGGAAAACGCGGACTCCAGGCGTGGCGGTCGTGCCTTCCACAAGACCGGAGGCGGTCTTGACCTGATCCGCTGCTGCATTTCTGGCGAAGAAAATCGTGAGCATTCCGAGCGCCACCGCGAACAATTGTAATGTCTTGCGCACAGCCATAGCCGCCTCCTGAAACGCGCCTATCATAACTGAACCTGGTCAGGGAAACGAGGCACATCGCGATGAGGCGAGCAGGGACGAGTCGGTTTGCAGGCCCGTATAAGGGCGGGTTCCGATTCGCGTCGCGGCTTGCTACCATGCAGGAAGCCATGCGAGAGGGCCGCCTTTGTGTTGGTGCGATGCAAACCTTCCGGGAATACTGCCATGAGCGAAGCCTCCCGAGTTTCTCCTTCTTATCCTTCTTATCCTTCTCCGCCATTTCCTCGAGATGTGGTCGCGGGCAGCCCGCAGCCGGTCCGGGATTGTCTGGAAGCCGTGCTGTGTGGTGAGGAGCTGGATTTCGACGGCGGCCTGCTGCTGGCGGAAGCGGAAGGCCCGGCGCTGGACGCGCTGATCGCGGTCGCGGACTATTTGCGGCGCGAGACTACAGGCGATGTGATCACCTACGTGGTCAACCGCAACATCAATTTCACGAACATCTGCTTTGTCGGCTGTAGCTTTTGCGGATTTGGCCGCGGGCCCAACGCCGCGGACGCCTACTCCCTTTCCTTCGAGCAGATCGTGCGCAAGGCGCAGGAGGCGTGGGAGCGCGGGGCGACGGAAGTGTGCATCCAGGGCGGCCTGCCGCGGGAGCTCGACGGCTTCTACTACCGCGACCTACTGCGCGCGCTCAAACGCGCCCTGCCGGAAATCCATGTGCATGCCTTTTCGCCGATGGAAATCGCTTACGGCGTGGACAAGACAGGAATGCCGCTACGCGAGTATCTGCGCATGATGAAAGAGGAAGGACTCGGCAGCATTCCGGGGACCGCGGCGGAAATTCTGGACGACTGCGTGCGACAGGAACTCAGCCCGAACAAGCTTCCCGCTGCGCGCTGGGTGGAAATCATCGGCGCCGCGCATGAGCTGGGGATACCCACGACTTCGACGATGATGTACGGCCACGTGGAGAGGCGCGCGGATTGGGTGCGGCACTTGCTGCTGCTCCGGGAAATCCAAAAGCGGACAGGCGGGTTCACGGAGTTTGTGCCGCTCGGTTTCATTCACCAAAACACGCGGCTCTTCCGGCATGGCGGAGCGCGGCCCGGCGCCGCGCGCGAGGAACATTTGCGGGTGCACGCCCTCGCGAGGGTCCTCCTGCATGGGGCCATTCCGAACGTGCAAGTGAGTTGGGTGAAGATGGGCCTGGAGCTTTCGCTCGAATGCATGAATGCGGGGGCGAACGATTTTGGCGGAACGCTAATGGAAGAGAGCATCTCGAAAGCGGCGGGCGCGACATTTGGAGAATACGTGGCGCCGGAGGAGTTTCGCGCGCGCATCCGCTCGATTGGCCGCACGCCGGCGGAACGCACGACGACGTACAAACTGCGCCAGATGTATGCCGAAGAGCAGAGCGCGTTGGAGGATGGCCCCGCCCCGTTACCGGTCATTTCTCGGGAGTGCCGCGCCATGGCGGGCGGCAACTAGGATTCGTGCCCAGTTGGTCATGCGCGCCTTGCTCCTCCCCGTAAAAGATCTGCGAAATGCAAAGCAGCGGCTGGCCGGGCTCCTCTCACCCGAAGAGCGCCTTGCGTTTGCGGAGGCAATGCTTGCGGATGCGATTCGGGCGATCCAAAGCGTGCGGCGGGCCGAAAAGGTCTTTGTCGTCAGCAGCTACGAACCCATGCTGCGCGTGGCCGAACAGAACGGCTGGGAGTTTCTCCGCGAGGAGCGGCAGATTTCAGAGAGCGATTCCGTGGACGCGGCTTCGCGGCTATGTGAGCAGCGCGGCGTGACGGCGCTGTTGCGCTTGCCTCTCGACCTTCCCCTTGTGCGGGCGGAGGATATCGACGATTTGCTGGCGACGAAATGCGCTAACCCGGGAATGGTCATTGTGCCGTCTCGCGATGGGACCGGGACGAATGCCCTGCTGCGCACCCCGCCCGCGCTTTTCCCCTCGAGATTCGGTACCGGTTCGTTTGCGAAGCACGTGGCCGAAGCGGAGAAGATCGGCGCGCAGGTGAATATCCGCCGCTACGCACGGCTCGAAATGGACGTGGACGATGAATCGGATTTGCGCGCGCTGCTGCGGCAGGACTTGAGCGGAACGGCGACGCACGAATGGCTTGCGCGAAGCCGTTTTGCGAGAGACGTCGCGTTGGCGGGAAAGGCCGCCCGGGTCTGAAGCACAAAGATGGCGGCCGATGCGCCCGCTTCTGCATTGCGGTTTCATTGCGGTATCGAGAGAAAACTGCAATAACGTTTGCCTCTGAACGCTTCGGGCGCAGCCGCGCTGGCTCTGCAACGTGAGATCCCGCCGGGGCCGGCAGTCTACCGAAGCTCCAGGTACAGAAGCTGGGCGTTGAAGAAGAGGATGGCGGCGGCGAGGAGCCAGGCGACCAGCGCCGTCGCGCGAGAGTTCGCGAACTCTCCCATTTTGTGCTTGTCATTTGTAAATTGAATCAGCGGAATCACCGCGAACGGCAACTGAAAGCTGAGCACAACCTGGCTGAGGATCAGCAGCGAGGTTACTTTCCCTTCCCCCCAGACGCCGATGACGATCACCGCCGGTAGGATTGCCAGCGCCCGCGTGATGAGCCGGCGCAGCCACGGCTTCAGCCGGATTTGCAGGAAGCCTTCCATGACGATTTGCCCGGCAAGCGTGCCCGTGAGCGTGGAATTTTGCCCCGATGCGAGGAGTGCGAACGCAAAGAGGGTACTCGCCAGACTGGCGCCCAGCACGGGGCTGAGCAGCTTGTAGGCGTCGGCAATTTCCGCAACGTCGCGCAGGCCGCGCGCATGGAATGCCGCTGCGCCGAGCACCAGAATCGCCGCGTTGACGAAGAGCGCAAATCCCAGCGCCAAAGTCGAATCGAGAACCGCATAGCGCAGCGCTTCCTTCTTATCCCGCGTGCCGCTGCCAAATGCGCGCGTCTGCACGATGCTCGAATGAAGATAGAGATTATGCGGCATCACCGTGGCGCCGAGAATTCCGATGGCGATGTACAGCATTTCGCTATTGCGCAGAATTTCGGCCCGGGGCAGGAATCCGCGCGCCGCCTCCCTCCAAAGCGGTTGCGCGAAAAAAATCTCGTAGGCGAAGCAAGCGGCGATGGCGGCGATCAGGGTGACAACGAAGGCTTCAACGAGCCGGAAGCCGCGGCCCTGCAGCGCCAATACGACCAAGACATCGAGCGCCGTTATCAGCACGCCGGCAAGCAGCGGCAAACCGAAGAGAAGCTGCAGTGCCACCGCGGAACCCAGCACTTCCGCCAGGTCGCAAGCGGCGATGGCGATTTCGCAGATTACCCAAAGCGCCAGACCCGTCCGCCGGGAATACTGTTCGCGGCAGGCCTGCGCCAAATCGCGGCCCGCAACGATCCCTAGCTTCGCCGAAAGCGCCTGTAAAAAGATCGCCATGAGATTGCTGATTAGGATGACGCTAAGCAGCGTGTAGCCGAATTTCGAGCCGCCACCGAGATCCGTGGCCCAGTTCCCAGGGTCCATGTAGCCGACGGCGACGAGATAGCCCGGGCCGGCGAAGGCGAGCAACTTGCGAATCCAGGAAGCGGTTGGGGAAACCGGGATAGTGCGGTGCGCTTCCGGCAGGGAAGGGAGGCGAGCACGCCAGGCGGGAGAAGATGCCGCAGCGGACGAAGCGGCATCCGCTGCGAAGTCCGCGGGCGCTTCGGCGTCGAGCTGCTGTTCGGTCGGGAGTTCCATTGTTCGCTTTTGGCTAGGTATTAACCATAGTTAATACTGTTCGTAAACTACGCTTAATATCCCTCGCTTGTCAATAGGTCGAATCACCTATCGTCGCCGCGGAGGCAACCTCCTGTCCGCGGGAGCGCGGCCTGCTCGGATCGGGACCGCCAAAGTCATCTCGCGCCAGTGGGCGTCACAGCGGCATCCAACAACGGTGGAACCACCGCCCGGAGGACCGAAATGCCCGCACCCGCACCGCGCAACGAGGGGATCAAGATTACGCTGCAAGTTGGAGCAGAGCTGCGCATCCGAAACGATGGAGAAGTCATCATGGACAATCCGGAAATCGAAGTCGCGGCGGAC
>Ga0209062_1004603_pt1 | contig 14202 bp, 19 predicted proteins | sample Coa_R2_2_FD_187158 | JGI IMG/M metagenome (GOLD analysis project Ga0209062, IMG submission 187158) | Surface soil microbial communities from Centralia Pennsylvania, which are recovering from an underground coalmine fire - Coalmine... | ecosystem: Environmental > Terrestrial > Soil > Unclassified... | reverse complement strand
CGCCACCAAACCGTTCGGCTTCATGCCGTTCTACCCCGGCCCCGGGCTGGGCGGGCACTGCATCCCGATCGACCCGTTTTATCTTTCCTGGAAGACCAAGCAGGCGGGCATCGAGGCGCGATTCATCGAGCTCGCCGGGTACATCAACGGCCAGATGCCGCACTTCGTCGTCGACAAAGTGCAGAACGCGCTCAACGACGCCGGCAAGCCGGTGAAGGGCTCGCGCATCCATGTGATGGGCGTGGCCTACAAGCGCGATATCGACGATATGCGCGAATCGCCGGCGCTCGACGTGATTCTGCTGCTCGAAAAGCGCGGCGCGCAAATCACGTATAGCGACCCGCACGTGCCGGTCCTGAAGTTGGACGGATTGAACCTGCAAGCCAGCCCGGAAACCGAGGCCGCGGCCGCCGATTGCGTGGTGATTGTCACCGATCACACCGCCTTCGACTACGCCGCCCTGGTGAAACGCGCCAGCCTCATCGTCGACACACGCAACGCGCTGAAGGGAATCGCCTCGCCGAAAATTGTGCGGCTATAGCGCTGGCCCGGTCTACGGCGCGGGATCGCCAACCGCGGAGCCGTCCGCGTGAGGTTCGGAAGCCGTTTCCTTCTGCCGGTAATCGCCGCGGCTGAAGTATTTCTCCAGCCAGCAGTAGAGCGCCACGAACAGGTAGCGGCTCCCCATTTCCTTGATCTTCAGCTTGGAAATCCCGAAGCGGCGGTTGCGCCACGTGATCGGCAGCGCTGTCCAGGAGTAGCCGCGCACGATGGTCTTGAGCGGCAGCTCGACCGTGAGATTAAAATGCGGCGAAAGGAAGGGGCGGCAGCCGTCCAGCGTGCGCCGGCGGTACGCCTTGAAGGCGTTGGTGAAGTCGTTGAACGGCACGCCGAACAGAAGCCGCAGAAACAGGTTGGCCGCGCGGTTGATGAACAGCTTGTGCGGCGGATAATCGATCACTCCGCCGCCGCGCAGAAAGCGGGATCCGAAGACCGCATCCCATCCCTGCCCGAGCAGTTCCCAATACCGCACCACGTCGCGGCAATCGTCGGACTCATCGGCCATCATGATGACCACCGCGTCGCCGCGGCTCTGGTCGATGCCGCAGATCACGGCGCGTCCGAAGCCATGTTCGCCGGTGTTGCGCACGGGGTGCAGAGTCGGGACCTTCGCGGCCAGCGCCTGGACCACCGCCCACGTCGCGTCCGTGCTGCCGTCATCCACGGTCACGATTTCATGCGGGATGTTCCGCAGGCGGAGCTCCACATATAAGTGCTCCACCGTGGACGCAATCGCCCCCTCCTCGTTCCGCATGGGGATCACGACCGACAGCAGCCGCAAGGGCTCGGCGGCCGAACGAGGCGCGGGCCCGCGGCTCATAAGCCGCTCCTTTCCAGCCAGTCCGGGTGCTGTTCCGCGTGGATGGCGATGCCTTCCAGCAGCTCGGGCAGGGCGATTTCCGGCGACCAGGTGAAGTCTTGAGCGGCATCCCGGCTGTCCATCACGATCCAGGGTATATCGTAGGGGCGCGTGGATGCATCCGGCTCCGGCGCGTGCCGGCCGAAACGGGCATTGCACCAGCCGGTTAACTGGGCCAGCGACATCGCATTCGATGGTCCTCCGCCCGCCACGTAGAGCCGCTGCCCGCCGGCGCGGCCGCTCGCCATCTGCCGGTCGAGCAGGCCCGCGAGATCGCGGGGATGGAGCGCATCGCGCACCTGCCGGCCATGACCGCCGAAGCCGATGTAGCGCAGCCGTCGCCGCGCGCGGTGGGCGTGGATCCAATACGAGAAGATCCCCTGGTCGGGCGTGCCGAACTGCCCGGCGCCCGCCAGCACGCCGCAGCGGTCGATCCATACCGGGAAATCGAAGGCGGCGCCGTACTCCTGCGCCAGAATTTCACAGGCGAGCTTGGTGCTCCCGTAGAGCGAAACCGGCGGCGCGGTGGAGAAGCCGGCGCCGATGCCGCGCGCTCCAACGCCGGGCGGAAGAGGCGCCGCGGTGTCCAGCGCGAACGCGTCGCCGCACACCTGGAGCGGCAGCGCGGCGAGAGCCGCGATCGAGTAGACGCGGCTGCTGCTCAGCAGCACCAATCCCGCACGCCGCGCTTTGCAGTATTCCAGAATGTTTCCGAAGCTCGCCAGATTGTGCTCGAAAAGCTGGCGGCTGCTGCCGTTGCCCTGCACGCCGGCGAGCACGCTGGCATTGGCGGCGGCGTCGATCACCCAGTCGGCGTCCGGCAGCGTTTCGACGTCGCTGGCCGCGCGGATGTCGCCATGCATCACCTGCACGCCCAGCCGGCGCAGCCGGAGGCGGTTCGATTCCGATCCCGGACGCTGCAGGTTGTCGACTCCCGCGATCTCCAGCCCCGGGCGTCGCTCGAGCAGGCTTTCGGCCACGGCGCTCCCCGCGAACCCGCAAACGCCCGCGATCAGGATCTTCATGGCGTGGCTCGCCGCGCCAGCCGTTCCATCCAGCTCGCCGCGATCTCACGGAAAATATCGTCCAGCGGCCGCTCGATCCGCCATTCCGGATAGTGCGACTGCATCTTGCTCAGGTCGCTGTAGTAGCAGATGTGGTCGCCGATGCGATTCTGCTCCACATAGGTCCAGCGCATCGGCCGTCCGGTGATCGCCTCGGTCCGGCGGAACGCCTCCAGGATGGAGCACGAGTTGCCTTTACCGCCGCCCAGGTTATACACCTCTGCGACGCGCGGCGCTTTCCAGAATTCGTACAGAAACCGCGCCACATCCTCGGAGTGGATGTTGTCCCTCACCTGCTTGCCCTGGTAGCCGTAGACCTTGTACTCGCGCCCCTCGATGTTGCATTTGACCAGATAGCTCAGGAAGCCGTGCAGTTCCACGCCGGAGTGGTTCGGCCCGGTCAGGCAGCCGCCGCGAAGGCAGCAGGTGGGCATGCCGAAGTAGCGGCCGTATTCCTGCACGATCACGTCCGCCGCCAGCTTGGAGGCGCCGAACAGCGAGTGTTTGGACTGGTCGATGGAGAAGCTCTCGGGAATGCCGTTGGCGTAGGCCGGGTCCGCGAAATCCCAGCGCGTTTCGCACTCGCGCAGCGCGATCGTGTTCGGCCGGTCGCCGTAGACTTTATTGGTCGAAAAGTAGAGGAAGGGCGATTCCGGGCAGAACTGCCGCGCCGCTTCGAGCAGGTGCAGGGTTCCGAGCGCGTTGACCTCAAAATCGAGGAAGGGGATCGTGGCCGCGAGATCGTGCGACGGCTGCGCGGCGGCGTGGACGATCAGAGTCGGCCGCGTCTGCCGCACCAGCTCCAGGACGGCATCGCGGTCGCGGATGTCGAGCGCCGAATGCCGGTAGCCGGGGACCTCCTCGCGCAGGCGGACCAGAGACCAGGACGTATCGCCCTCCGGTCCGAAAAACACGGCGCGGTGGTTGCTGTCGATGCCGTGGACCTCGAAACCGATGCGTCCGAACCAGCGGCACACCTCCGAGCCGATGAGGCCGCAAGAGCCGGTGACGAGAATTCTGCGAGGGTCGGACATTGGGTACCCGGCGGAAACCGCTCACTGTAACACGACGTTTGCGCCGATCGAAGCACGGTGCGCAAAGCCGGAGCGGGAAACGCGCTACGCCCTCCGGCCGCGGAACCTGACGCCCTCCAGGCCCTCGAAATGCGCGTCCTGGGTCCATAGGATAGCCTCGTGTGCCCGCGCGGTCGCGAGAATGATGCTGTCCGCCAGGGGCAACTTCAGTTCGTGCCCCAGCTTCGCAGCGGTCATCGCCAGCTCCGCATCCAACGGCACTACCATCCCTTGCTGCATGTGCACAGCTGCCTGGATTGCCTCATTCTCGCTACGTTGCTGGAGTACGCGTTTGAAGACCTCGTAAATGGTGACAGCCGGGGTAACCAGGCGGGGGATGTCCTCGATAGCGGGCGCGAAGAAATCGCCCGCCTCTCCCCCGGCAAAATATTCCAGCCAGGCGGAGGAGTCCACCACATTCATATGCGATCGGGCTCGCGCTCAATGTGGGTGTCGATTCCCTTCAGGAATCCGCGCATCCGCCGCATCGGCTGCACCGGAATCAATTCGATGCGGCCCTCGTACAGCATGACCCGGCATTTCTGGCCGGGGCGGATGCCGAGATGCTTCCGTACCTGTTCGGGGATCACTACCTGGTACTTGGAGGAAACCTTAACCGTGTCCATCCGTAATACAAGCTTAGCATCGATCGCGGTAGCGTAGAACGATCCTACTCCTGCCGCACGATCGGCATCCGCCAGCCCGTGCCGAATGCCCGCGAGGTCACTTTCAGGACGGGGGCGGCCTGCTTGCGCTTGAATTCGGCCATGCGCACCATGCGCAGCACGCGCCGCACGGTGGCTTCGTCGAACCCCTGCGCGATAATCTCCTCGGCAGACTGGCACTGCTCCACGTGCAGCTCGAGGATCCGATCCAGCAAATCGTATGGCGGGAGGCAGTCCTGGTCCGTCTGGTTGGGGCGCAGCTCGGCGGAGGGCGCCTTGGTCAGGACCGCTTCCGGGATGTCCGGCGACCGCCGGTTGCGCCATTGCGCCACGCGGTACACCATCGTCTTGGGAAGATCCGCGATCACGGCAAGCCCGCCGTTCATATCCCCGTACAGTGTGCAGTAACCCACCGACATCTCCGACTTATTGCCCGTCGTCAGCAGGAGGCTGCCGAATTTATTCGACAGCGCCATCAGCAGGTTGCCGCGGATGCGCGACTGGATATTTTCCTCGGTCACATCCGGCGGGAGCCCGCGGAAGGCGTCCGCAAGCGTGACATCGAATGCTTGCATGATGCCGGAAGTTGGCAGCGCGAGCGTGCGAATTCCGAGCCGCAGCGCCAGATCCTCGGAGTCCGTGACGCTGCCCTCGCTCGAATACACCGAGGGCATCATCACCCCGAGCACGTTCTCCGGTCCCATGGCATCGGCCGCGATGGCCGCGGTGAGCGCCGAGTCGATGCCGCCCGAGAGCCCCAGCAGCACTTGGCGAAAGCCGGTCTTGCGCGCATAGTCGCGCACGCCCAGCACCAGCGCGTTCCAGATCTCAGCCTCGGGCGTGAAATCGTCCGGCGCGATGGAGCCGCTCGATCGCGCCAGGTCCACCACCAGCACGTCCTCGGCAAATCCCCGCGCCCGCGCGAACAGGCGTCCGGCGGCGTCGAAGCTGGCGCTGCGGCCATCGAAGATCAGATCGTCATTGGCGCCCACCTGGTTCGCATAGGCCAGCGGCAGGCGGTATTTGGCGGCCATCTGCCCCAGCATTTTCTCCCGCAGCAACTGCTTGCCTGCGGTAAACGGAGAGGCGGAAAGATTCAGGATGGCTTGCGCGCCGCGCTCGGCCAGCGTCTCGATGGGATCGCGGTGGTAACGGCGGCGATGCCAGAAATCGCGGTCGTTCCAGACGTCCTCGCAGATGCTGATCCCCAGCCGCCAGCCGTCGAGCTCGAGAATGCCGGGTTCGCGCGCCGGCTCGAAGTAGCGGTCCTCATCGAAAACGTCGTACGTCGGAAGCAGCGTCTTGTGGAAGGCCGGGCCCACTTCCCCGCCCCGCAGCAGAACCGCGCTGTTGAACAGCGGGCGTCCGATGTCGGCCGGATTTTGCGTGGCCACTCCCACCAGCAGCGGCGGGCCATCGCGGAGCTCCCGCGCGAGATGCTCCAGCTCCTGGCAACTGCGGCGGACGAAGCCGGCGTTCATCAGCAGATCGCGTGGCAGATAGCCCATCAGCGCGAGCTCGGGCGTTACCGCCAGCTCCGCGCCCTCCTCGCCGGCACGCCGGGCGGCGGCCGCGATCAGGGCCGAATTGCCGCGGATATCTCCCGCCGTGGAATTGATCTGCAGGATGGCGAGGCGCAAGGTCCGGTTCGCTTTCGATGGGGCTTTGAAGATCAGTGTATCAGGCGGCCGCCTGCGCCACGTCCGTAAGCGCGAAATCGCTGCCTTTGAACAGCAGCGGTTCGCCACGCTGTTTCGCCAGGGCATAGGAGAAACAGTCGCCGAAATTCAAACCCGCGGCGTGGCGCCCTTTGCCGTAATTGCGGTATGCGGTGCGGGCGATTTCCACCTGGTCTTCATCGACCGGCACAATCTCGAACCCGGCCCGGTGCAGGAAAAGATCCAGCTCGCGCCCGCCGTGTTCCCCCTTGCGGGACTCGATCACGATTGCCGTTTCCAGCAAGGTGGCGGCGGAGACGAGCCGCACCGGCGCAGCCGCAATCCACTCGTTAAACGCCCGGCGCTCGGGCCCGTCCGTCAGGATCGCCACCAGAGCGGAAGTATCCACGACCATTAGCGCGGAATCCCGTGTTCGTCGTACCCGATGATTTCATCGGACGGACGCGCGTCCAGATCCGGCAACGAGGCACAGCGCCGTGCGATGGCGTCGAGCTGATCCGGAAGGGACCGGTGTTTCCGCCGCTCGAGCCGTTCGAGGCGCTCCCGCAGCGCGTTTGTAATGGCGGCCGTCAAACCCTCTCCCGTGAGCGCCGAGACTTGGCGGGCCAATGCTTCGGCCTCTGGGCTTTTGATGCTCAAACCCATGTATAGAAGTATAGCAAACAATATAGAAGTATACCCCTATTATTGCATGCATATGCATGTCACAATTGAGATATGCGGACGACCGTGGAAATGAAGCCAGAACACCGCAGTGCGCTCCTGGCATTGGCCGCCCGGCGCGGAGAGAAGGGATTTTCCGGGGTGCTCGAAGAAGCCATCGAGCTGTTTCTGGCCGGAGAGGAGGCACGGGAGCGGCGCATCGAGACGCTTCGTTCGCTCGCCGGGTCGCTATCTCAGGATGAGGCCGGGGAATTGCGGCGGGAGGTTCGGGCTATCCGGGAGAGCTGGCGTTGATCGTCGCGGATACGGATGTGCTGATCGACTACCTGGCCGGTGTGCAGCCGGTCGCACGGCAAGTCCTCGGCTACGTGGAAACGGAGCGGCTGAAAATCACGGCCATCACAGTATTCGAGCTGCTGAGCGGAGCGTCCGAAGGCCGGCGCGGGGAAATGATCCGCAAGCTGGCCGGCGCGCTGGACGTGCTTCCGCTGGACCGGCCGGCCTCCGAACGAGCGGCGGCCGTACGCCGCACGCTCGAGCAGCGCGGTCAGCCGATTGGGATGGGCGACAGCCTGATCGCGGGCATCGCCCTGGCTGGCGGCTTTCCGCTGTTTACCCGCAACCGGAAACACTTCGAGCGTGTGCCGGGTCTGGAACTCGTACAAGCCGCGGAATAGCCATGTCGGCCGACCCGTGTTCTGTCCGCGGCTGCGGCGAAAGCGCGGCCGGCATTACCTTTACAGGTAGGAGTCATACCAATGCAGGTCACCAGCAAGGGCCAGGTAACGTTCGCCTTGGAACGCATGCAGACTGGAGCGAGTGCGATGGCGTGCTTCTCGACCACCGAAGGCCCGAACTGGTAGTGGCGGAGATCCTGCGCCCTATGCGCTCGCTCCGGCGCTCTGCTCCATGAAGTAATAGCCGATCATGTGCAGGATGATCATGTGGGCGTCCTCGATGCGCCCCATGTGCGGATGGGAAACCTGCAGATTGAGTCCGGCGAGCTTCGCGAGCGCGCCGCCGTCCCGCCCGCTCAGGCCGATGGTGCGGCAGCCGATCGAATTGGCGTACTCGACCGCGCGCAGCACGTTGGGAGAATTTCCCGAACCGCTCACCGCGATCAGCACATCCCCCGGCTCGGCGAAGTTCTTCAACTGTTCGACGAACACGCACTCATAGCTGACGTCGTTGGAATACGCGGTGATGGTGGGGAGCGAGTCCGTGAGGGCCATGATGCGGAAGCGCTTGGGCCTTCCGAAACTGGCGCCTTTCACCAGGTCGGTCGCGAAATGGGACGCTGTGGAGGCGCTGCCTCCGTTGCCGCAGACGAAAATCCGGCGGTCCTGCTCGCGCGCCTCGGCAAGCAGCCGGATGGCGGCTTCGACCCGCTCGAGGTCGATCGTCTGAATGGCCGCCAGGAGATCGGCCTTATAGCGCTCCGGAAAAGACATGTATGTATTCATTAATAGCAGGTCTTGCGAGGCGGACATGCGTGGGCAAACTATCCCCGTTAGCCTTCTCATTACGTGCTAGTACGAGTGCGTCTGTTCCGTCTATCCAATTGATACATAAGGCAGCTATAATCCGATCTTTACGGCATGATCCGCCTCTTCAAAGTCTTCGTGCCGGTAGTCACGCTGCTGCTGCTGGTAACGGAGGTTTTGCTGATCGCCGGGGCCTTTGTAGCCGCGGCCTTCGTGGCGCTGCCGGATGCCTGGATTTTCCTGCAATCGGACGGGGTCTACAGCATCGGCCTCGTCGTGCTGACCATGGTGGTCGGCTTCTACCTGCACGACCTTTACACCGAGATTCAGGTGCAATCGAAGGTCCTGCTGGTCCAGCAGTTATGCTTCATCACCGGCGCGGCGTTCCTGCTGGAGGCTCTGGTCAGCTACGAATATCCGGTCCTGCGCATGCCGCTGCACGTCATGCTGCCGGGAGGCCTGCTGGTGCTGCTGCTCGATTACGGCTGGCGTCTCTTATTCAGCTTTTATACCCTGCAGATCAGGGGCGGGGAGCGGCTGCTGCTGGTGGGCGGCAGCCCGCTGCTGGGGGAAATCGCGGAGCAGGTGCAAAAGAAGCCGGCACTGGGCCTGCAGGTCATCGGTTTCGTCGATCAGGGGAATCCCGCCGAACCACCAGGCGGCAAGTATCTCGGCCCGCTCGAATCGCTGCGCGAGATCGTTGCCGCCACGCATCCGGCGCGCATCGTGGTCGGCATGATCGAGCGGCGCAACCGCCTGCCCGTGGCGGAGCTGCTCGACCTCCGCTTCAGCGGCAACATCGTAGAGGAGGCCGCCACCGCTTACGAACGAATCTGCGGGCGGGTTCCGGTGCGGGAATTGCGGCCCTCGCAGCTCATCTACTCCGGCGACACCGTACGGCTGCGCCACGCGCTGATGTACCAGAAGGCCACGAATCTCGTGGTCGCGCTGATGGGCCTCGTGGTGGCGGCGCCTCTCATGCTGCTCACCGCGCTCGCCGTGCGGCTGACCTCGCCCGGTCCCGTGCTGTACCGGCAGGTGCGTGTCGGCATGGGGGGCAAGCCGTTCGTGCTGTTTAAATTCCGCTCCATGCGCTCGGACGCGGAGGCGGCGACCGGCGCCGTCTGGGCCGTCAAGAACGATCCGCGGGTGACGCCGGTGGGCCGCATCATCCGGAAAATCCGCTTTGACGAGCTGCCGCAGCTCTTCAATGTGCTGAAGGGCGAAATGTCGATCGTGGGCCCGCGGCCGGAGCGGCCGGAGTTCGTCAAAACTCTGGTCGAGCAGATTCCGTATTACCGCCAGCGGCACGCCGTGCGCCCCGGCATCACCGGGTGGGCGCAGATCAATTACAAATACGGCGACACCCTGGAAGACACCATCGTCAAGCTGGAATACGATCTCTACTACATCAAGCACATCTCGGTCAGTCTGGACGCCTATATCATCTTCCACACCTTGAAAGCGATGCTGCTCTCGCGCGGGGCGCAATAGATGGGCGTCATTGCCCAGGCGGAATCGCCGTCGAGCCGCATGGCTGGATGCACCGGAATTCCGTGCACCGGAATTCAGAGCCCGGTGACCGCGGCGGCGTTCTCGCGGAACAGGCTGCCTTCGCGGATGTAGCGCCGCACCATGGCGAGGCTGCGGTGGCCGGTCTGGTTCATGATGGCGCGCTCGCTCGCTCCGCCCATGGCCGCCGCCGTGGCGAGTCCCGCGCGCAGGCTGTGGCCGGCATACTCGGCGGCATCGTAGCGGCCTGCCGGCAGCGATCGTTTGACGATCCGCGCCACCGCCCGGCCGGAAAGCCGCTGGTTCCGCACATTGCCGTGACGATCGATCGGACGGAACACCGGGCCGGAAGCCTCGCCGGAGGCCTCGCGCCATGCCTCGAGCGCACGAACCGGGCAGGTTGCGGCCTGCCTTCCCCTCGGAATCCCGATGCGTCTTCCCTGCCCTTCCGGATCCGTCTTCGAGCGGCGCACCATGACCGCCAGGCCATCGCCGCGGAACTCGACATCTTCCCAGTCGAGCGCGACGAGCTCCGATCGCCGGAACGCGCCGGCAAACCCGGCGAGCAGCAGCGCGCGGTCGCGGATGCCGATCGCGTTCGCCGGCAATCGTTCGAGCATGGCGCGCAGGTCTTCCAGGAGCACCGGCTTTTTTACCCGCGGCGCCGTGCCCTTGGCGCGGCGGATGCCCGCGAGCACCGTCCGCACGCGGGCATCCGCGGTCGGGCTGGCGTATCCGGCGAGCTGGTGCGCCTGCGAGATGGCGGACATCCGCCGGGCGATGGTGCTGGGTTTGGCGGCCGCGGCGAGATCCGCGGCATAGAGCGCGACGGTTTCCGCCGAGGCCGGCAGCGGCGCGGCCTCGCGGCCGTGGCACCAGGCAACGAAGTGGCGCCAGTCGGCGGCGTAGGCGCGGACGGTATTCGCGGCTTTGGCTTGGGATGCGTAAGCGCGGACGAGTTCCCCGGCGGAAGCGTCCGGAAGATTGCTGCCGGGCGCCGCCGGCCTCCCGTTCACTACCAGATACATGCCGCCTCCGAATACTTCGCAATCGCCTGATCGGAGGTGACGAGCGCCAAGTGCCCGGCAACGGCTTGCGCAATGAGCAGGCGGTCGAAAGGATCTCGATGTAGGGGCGGCAGCCTCTCGAGTGCGGCGATGTGCTCGATGCGGACCGGCAGAATGCGCGCCTGGAGATGGCGGGCGGCCTCCCGGAACCATCGGGCTGTATCTTGGATGCCCAGTTCGGGTTTGAGGGCGATCTCCCAGGCGGAGACCACGCTGACCGTCAGCTCCGCTCCCGCATCGAGCAGCAAGGCGCGCACGCGGGCCGAAAGCCGCTCGGGCTGGCGGGCCGCCCACAGCACAGCGCAGGTGTCGAGGAGCGCGGTCATCGGCCGGAAAGAAATGCTTCGGCTTCCTCGTCGCTCATGGGACGCAAGGCGGCGTCGGGAACGGCGCCCCGGTCCCATCCGAGTCGGCGGGCTGTGGGCGGGGGAAGCGGCGTCAACCGAGCGACGGGAACGCCGCGACGGACAATAGTAACGGTCTCGCCATCCTCGGCCAGCTTCAGCAGGCGGGAGAGCTGGGTTTTGGCCTCGTGGACAGTGACTTCCATGGCAATCCGATTTTAGCTAAAGCAAATGACCAAGTAAAGCTGAAGTCCGATAACGTTCTATTATCGGATCTTAGAAAACCTAGATTTGCAACGATCGTTGCAGAACATAGCGAACTGCGGTAGTTTGGTTCGGTAACGCCGTTTCAGCGACTTATGCCCGCCACGCCGCTCTGGATCCACCGTCTCGCCGAGGGCATTCCCGCCCTGGCCTCCCTGCCCCAGGAGTGGATCGATCGCCGGACGCTCGAAGAGGTCCTGGGCGTCAGCAAGTGGACCGCGTGGCGAATCCTGCGGCAGTGCGGCGCCGAACCCGGCCCCGGCGGCGTTCTGATGTGCCGGCGCGAGGCGCTGGCGGAACACCTCCGCCGGTCGCAGCAAGATGGGCGGCTCGGGCCGGAGATAGCCCGGCGCGAGCGCGTGGCGGAATATCTGGACGGCATGCTGCGTTACGCCAGCCGTAAGCATAAGGAGATCGCCCGCGATGCGGCGGCCGGGGAAATGCTCGGCAGCCGCCTGGCCAACCTGCCGGAGGGAGTCGAGCTCCAGCGCGGCGAGCTGCGGATCGGTTTTTCCGGCAGCGCCGATTTTCTGAAAAAATTCGGGGCAGTGGTCTTCGCGCTACAAAACGATTTCGAGCGGCTCTCGGAATTTCTGGATGGGCCGCGGGGCGTCTGACGTCCGGCGGCGCAACCTGTCACAGTTTTGTACTTGTGGCCGAGGCGGCGCCATCTTATACTAAGTCCAACCATGCCGCGGAAAGCGCCCCCCAAGATAGAGGGTCATGACGATGAAACGGCCGCTATCTTGATGGGCATTAGCCGCCGGACGCTTCTGCGCCACCTCAAGAGCGGCTCCGTTACGCCGCCCGCCCTGATGCGCGGCAAGAACCGCCGGGCTTGGCGGGAGGCGGATATTCAGAGCGCGAAGAATCAACTCCGGGAGAAATTGCGTGACCGAGCGTATTAAGATCGTGATCTCCAATCAGCGGGGCGGCGTCGCCAAGACCACCACCACGCTGACGTTGGCGCGCTATCTGGCCGACCGGGGGCGCAAGGTGCTGGTGATCGATACCGATCCGCAGGGCTCCATCACCCCGATGCTGGGGCTGAAACCGACCGCCAACCTCTACGATTTTCTGGTCAAAAACTTCCGTTTCGAGGAGTGCGTGACGCCGGCGCACCCCAAGATCGACGTGATCTGCAGCGCCCGTAACACGCTCGAAGCCGAGCATAGCATCCTGGGCCAGGTGTTCCGGGAGTTCATCTTCGAAAAGGTGTTCGGGCCGTATGAGTCCCGGTATGACGCCATCCTGGTGGACGTAGCGCCGTCGATCAGCCTGCTGCAGACCTGCGCCATGATCTTCTGCCGCCACGTGCTGATCCCGGTGGCGATGGAAACGCTCAGCCTCCAGGGCTGCTCGGCTTCGATCAACGCCGCCGATGTGCTGAACAAGCAGTTCCGGGACGGCACCGTCAGCGTGCAGACGGTTGGATTTTTGCCCGTCATGGTGAACCCGCGGCTGCAGATGACGGAACTGGTGATGAACGCCCTGCGGCAGCTCTCGCAATTGCACCAGGTGCCCATCCTGCCGCCGATCCGGCAGGACGTCGAGGTGGTCAAGTCCGCGAAAGTAAAGAAGTTCCTGGTCGATCACGCCCCGGGATCGCGTGCCGTGGCCGACTATCATGCAGCCTTCCAGCAGTTGCTGGATCATCTCGAAACGGAAACGCTCAGTGGCCAGAAGCGCGAAGCACAGCGGACGTCGTAGCCGGAATTTCAAAGACGAGCCGATCGACGTCGGCGAGCTGGCCGGCATGTCGAACGTCGATGGGATGCTGTCGTTCCTCGACAGGAAGCCGGACGAGTACGCGCGGCTGTTTCGGGGGGCGCGGCCTGCCGATTCGGCAGAGCCTCCTCCCTCCCCCGCGGCGAGTGAGTCAGCATCGGGTTCCGGTGCACCGGAAGTAACGGCAGCGGAACCGAATGCTCCGGCAGCCGATGCGTCGAGCGATCTGGAAACCCACGCAATACCGGAAGTCGATGCACCGGAATTGACTGCGCCGTTAGTAGAAAGACCGATTTCTGCTCCACCGATCTCCGAGGCCTTAAATATCGGTGCACCGGACTCCAATGCGCCGGGAACGGTGGCGGAACCAGCCTCGGCGCTTCCCGGCGGTTTGGAGGACAGGCGCGGCACTCCGGAACTGCCTCTAGCGAAAGTCGGTGCACCGGATCCCATCCCGCCGGAGGTTGGCGCAGCTGAGTCCGCCAGTGCGGTTTTCGCTGCACCGATATGCGGTGCACCGGACTTATCTGAGGCATATGTCTACCGCCCGCGGCGGCAGCCTCTCCGCCTTGCCTCGTCCGCCGAAGACGGACACACCCGCGGCGAACAGGCGCTGCTCGACACGCTGCGGCGGCTAGCCAAGCCGTCTACCCAGGGCAACTTCCGCATCATCGCCATCGGCGAGCGAACCCTGGCCGGCGAAGCGCGCATGGCTTACAGCACCGTCCAGGAGAACCTCCGCGCGCTAGAACGGAAGCTCGCCATCGAAATCCGCGCCCGCGGGCCGCAGCAGCCGAAAGCGTATATTGTGTATCCGGATGACGAGATCCTGCGGCGACGTCAGGCGATGGGCCTGACGCACGTCATCCGCCGCACCAGCGGAGTCTCGCTGGTCAATCCGGAGCAGGGAATCCAGGAGCCGTGAATGTCGGTGCACCGTGCGCCGGTGCGCCGCGAATCGCGCCATTTCAATTCACCGGCGGCGTCGCGATACGATAACGAATATCCTCATGTCCGTCGCATCGATCTCGCACCAGGGTTTCACGTTGTGGTTTACCGGCATGTCCGGGGCAGGGAAGACGACCATCTCGCGGCTCATCGAAACACGCCTTCGGGAGCATGGCGCGAAGGTGGAGCTGCTCGATGGCGACGTGGTGCGGGAGAACCTTTCGCAAGGCCTGGGATTCAGCAAGGCGGATCGCGACGCCAACATCCGGCGCATCGGCTTTGTCTGCGAGC
>Ga0209062_1004601_pt1 | contig 14203 bp, 12 predicted proteins | sample Coa_R2_2_FD_187158 | JGI IMG/M metagenome (GOLD analysis project Ga0209062, IMG submission 187158) | Surface soil microbial communities from Centralia Pennsylvania, which are recovering from an underground coalmine fire - Coalmine... | ecosystem: Environmental > Terrestrial > Soil > Unclassified... | reverse complement strand
TTCGATCCAGGTGCGCACGATCACTTCCTCGTCGTATCGCGCCGGCGACGCGTAGCGGCAGTTCGCCTCCGCGACCGCCAGCAGGATACCATCCTGCTCTTCCATATCGCGATAGCGGATCCCCGCCGCGCGGCAATATTCGACGCGCCCCAGCTCCATCCAGACCAGATAATTCGCGTAATAAACAATGCCCATCTGATCCGTTTCTGCGTAGCGGACGCGCAGGCGAGTCTCAACGCGGCGCATTCAGCAGCTCCTCGGCGTAAAGCGCGCCGGCCGCGGTCTCTTCGTGCTTGAAAAATACATAAACATCCCGGCCGCCGCTGAGCAGCGAGGCCACCCGCTCCTGAATTTCAGCCCGCTCCGCGGCGCTGTAGTCGCCCTTGCGTAATCGCGAATAGACGAAATCCGCCGTGATCACGCGCGGGATCTCCAGCTTGTCCGATTCGGCCAGGCACAACGACACGCGGTGTTTCTCCAGCAGCCGGTATACTTCCGCGTCCAGCCAGGACGGATGGCGGAACTCGAAAGCATAGCGCAAATCGCCCGGAAGTTTTTCGACAAACGCCGCCAGCAGCGGCACATCGCGCTTGAAATTCGGCGCGAGCTGGAACAGCACCGGCCCCAATCGCCGCACCGAGCGGAGCGGATCGATGGCCTTGAAGAACGCGCCGGTAAACTCCGATTCCTGTAATCGCAAAATATGGGTGATCCGCTGATGCGCCTTGCAGGCGAAAAGGAATCCGGCCGGCGTGGCTTCCACCCATTTCTGAAGGGTCGAAGCCGCGGGCAACTGGCGGAAAGTATAGTTAATCTCCACCGCGTTCAGCCGCGCCGCGTAATGTTTCAGGAAATCTTTCTGCGCGGCTTTGGCGGGATAAAAGTCCGGTTTCCAGCTTGGATATGCGAACCCGCTGGTTCCACAGTAAAGCCGCGCCATAGGTGCAGGTTACACTGAAAGGAAGTGATTCCGAAAGGTTCCCAAGCCGAGAGGACGCCCCACAAGGCGCGCGAGGCCGGCAAGCCGAAAAAATCGGCGTCGGAAAGCCTGCGCGCCGTCTGGCCCGACCTGCGCGAAATGATTCTGCCGCGCCGCGGCCTGCTGATCGCCAGCTTTTTTCTGATGGTGATCAATCGCGTAAGCGGCCTGGTGCTGCCCATTTCGACCAAGACGATGGTCGATCGCATCATCGGCGCGCATAATGAGCGCCTGCTGGGACCGATGGTTCTGGCGATCGTCTTCGCCACCATGATTCAGGGCGTCACGTCGTTTTCGCTGACCCAGCTTCTTTCCAAGACCGGCCAGCGCCTCATCGCCGAGCTGCGCCGAAAAGTGCAGCAGCACGTCGGTCTTCTGCCCGTTTCCTATTACGACGCCAACAAAAGCGGTGTGCTGGTGGCGCGCATCATGAGCGACGTCGAAGGCGTGCGCAACCTGATCGGCACCGGCCTGGTGGATTTCGTCGGCGGCCTGATGACCGCGCTGTTCGCGCTGGTGGTGCTGATCCGTATCAGCCCGCTGATGACTGGAATCACGTTCTTTTTCGTGGTGATTTTTTCCTTCGTGATGAAGCAGGCGTTCACCAAAATCCGTCCTATTTTCCGCGAGCGCGGAAAAATCAACGCCGAAGTTACCGGACGGCTTACTGAATCGCTAGGCGGCGTGCGCGTGGTGAAGGGTTATCACGCCGAAGAGAGCGAAGCCCAGGTTTTTTCGGGCGGAGTCGAGCGGCTGCTTCAGAATGTTTTGACGTCGCTCACCGCGACCTCGCTGATGAGTCTTTCGGCCACCGTTCTGATGGGCATCGTCGGCGCGATCGTGTGGTTCATCGGCGCGCGGCAGATCTTCAACGGAACCCTGACGCTCGGCGACCTGATGACCTTCATCGCGTTCCTGGCGTTTCTGATCGCGCCGGTGATTCAGGTGGTCAGCATCGGAACGCAGTTGACCGAAGCGCTCGCCGGCCTCGATCGCACCCGCGAAGTTCTGTCGGAAAATCGCGAAACCAGCGATCCGCGCCGCGTCGTGAGCATCGGGCCAATCCAGGGCGAAGTGATTTTTGAAAACGTCGGCTTCTCCTACGATCCTTCAAAGCAGGTCCTTTTCGACGTGAGCTTCCGGTCCGATCCGGGGACCGTCACCGCTCTGGTCGGCCCCTCCGGTTCGGGCAAATCGACCATTATCAGTCTCATCAGCGCTTTCCACACTCCCCACCAGGGCCGGATTCTCGTCGATGGCGTCGATCTTTCGACCGTTCGCCTGGATAGTTATCGAACTCAGCTCGGAGTGGTTCTTCAGGATACGTTTCTGTTCGATGGAACGATTCAGGAAAACATCGCTTTCGCGCGGCCCGGCGCGACCAAGGAAGAGATTCTCGAAGCCTGTCGCATCGCTCGCGTGGACGAATTCGCCGAACATTTCGAAAAGAAGTACGACACCATCGTCGGCGAGCGCGGCGTGAAATTATCCGGAGGACAACGCCAACGCGTCTCGATCGCACGCGCGATCCTCGCCAATCCGCGGATTCTCATTCTCGATGAAGCCACCTCCAGTCTCGACTCCGAATCGGAGGCGCTGATTCAGGAAGGTTTGAAGTACCTGATGAAAGGGCGCACCACGTTTGTCATCGCGCACCGCCTTTCGACCATCCGCCGCGCCGATCAGATCCTGGTGGTCGAGGCCGGCCGCATCGTCGAGCGCGGCACGCATGAGTCGCTTTACGCCCTGGGCGGCCGCTACTGGGATCTGTACACGCGCCAGCACGGAGTCGAATCGAATCTTTTCCTCGCTCCTGGCGAAGGGGACCGGGTGGAAGACAGCGCCAGCGGATCGCCCAAGGAAGCCGCGGCCATCAACGAAACGCTGCGCCTGCTGCGCGGCCGCTAGCAGCCCCTCAGAGGCAAGACGTTACCTCTGAACTCTTGGCCCCGGCCCTCTGGCGAAACTCGACATCGGCGGCGGCGGGACGGGCTGCGGCTCGGGTATGACTTTTTTCGGACGCGAATCGAGCCGCGTCAGAATCATCTCTTCCCTGATGCGGCCAAACTTCGGCGTACCGGGCTGAGCTCCCGTCGCCGCCACCATTTCATCGGTGATCTCAAGCGCCGCCGGCAGATATTTTTGGAAGTAGTTCCGGATGCGATCCTGCACCAGCCGCTGCTCGGAATAAACCATGAGATACAAAACTAGCTCGCCCGGCGCTTTCGATAACACCTGGTAAAGCTGCGAAGGCTTTTGCAATTTCGGGCTGCGCAAATCCTTCTCGAATTTTTTCGCCGCCGTTTCCAGCCTCTGCCAGGCGGCCACTTCGGCTTTGCTCAGATCGGCGGCTTTGATCAGCGCGGACCGCTCCTTCGCGTTCAGCTCCTCCATCAGGATCCCCAGAAACAGCGGCATCGCATTCACGCGATAATCGACCGGCGCCGTCTGCCGCGCCTTTTGCAGCTTCAGGAACGTCGCCAGATTCAACTTGTCGCCTGCGAGCGCGGGCGAATACAGCGTGATCAGCTTTTCCTCCTCCAGCGCGCGCATCACGTCGCCGATCAGCGGCTCGGCCGCGATGTGCCGGAGCTCGGCGCCCAGCGCTTCCGGCGTAATCTTCGCCAGCATCTCGGCTTCCCGCGCGTTTTCGTATTGCAGCCGCGTCCGTTCGTCAATCGCATAGCCGAGGCGCACCTTGAAGCGGATCAGCCGCAGCATCCGCGACGGATCGTCGTAGAACACATAGTTGTGAATCGCCCGCAGCTCCTTCCGCTCGATATCGCCCACGCCGTTGGTCGGATCGATCGGCAAGCCGAGCGACGCACGATTGAGCGACAGCGCAATGGCGTTGATCGTAAAATCCCGCGAGCGCAGATCCTCATGGATCGTCGCGGGCGCGACCTGCGGTTTTCCGCCCGATTTGGCGAACTTCTCCGAATGAGCCATGCCGATCGATGCCGTAACGCCGCCCGGAAATTCCAGCTCCACGCACTTTCGAAGATCGTCCGTGCCGATGACTTTGGCGCCCATTTTCTCGATCGCTTTGCCGAGCTTCAAGGGATTGGCTTCGATCGTAAAATCCAGATCCCGCACCGGAAAGCCGCCGATCATGTCGCGCAGCGCGCCGCCAGTCAAAAACAGGTTCGATCCGGCCGCGGCCGCGAGCTTCTGCATCTCACCCACCACACGGAACTGTTCCGTGCTCAGGTGGCTTTCCAGCATGAACATGTAATCGCTCATTCGATCCCGTCCTCAGATCTCTCACCCCCAGGCGGCTTCTATGCCCGCGGATGATGTTGGTCGACTGTTTCCCGAAGCCGGCGCCGCGCCACATGCGTGTAAACCTGCGTGGTGGAGATGTCGGCGTGCCCGAGCATGACCTGCACGCTGCGCAGATCGGCTCCCCCTTCCACCAGGTGCGTCGCAAAACTGTGCCGCACCACATGCGGCGTTAATTTTCGAAAAATCCCCGCCTGCCGCCCATGCCGCCGGATCAGTTTCCAAAAACCCTGCCGGCTCATGGCTTTCCCCCGCGCCGTAACAAACAGAAACCGGCTTGCCCGGCCCTTCAGTAATGCCGGCCGGCCATTTGCGAGATACTTATCGATCGCCCGCCGCGCCGATTGGCCAAATGGAACCAGCCGCTGTTTGTTCCCTTTGCCGATCACCCGCAGCACGCCCAGATCGCGTTCCACCGACGCCAGCTCGAGCTGGCACAGCTCGCTTGCGCGCAGACCGGTGGCATAGAGCAACTCCAGCATGGCGCGATCGCGCAGTCCGGCCGGCTCATCCTCGGGCGGCGCCTGCAATAGACGATTAATTTCATTTTGATTCAAATATTTAGGCAGCGTGGACCACTGCCGGGGACTGCTGAGAAATTCGGTCGGGTCGCGGTCGATTTCGCCCTCCCGGGTTAAAAATTGGTAAAAATTCCGCAGGGTCGTGATGTGCCGCGCAATCGACCGGGCCGACAATCCCGCGTTGTATAAGGAATCTACATACGCGGAAAGCTGCTCGGCGGACATCTCTTTCGCCGGAACTTTGCTTTCCGCGCTAAATCTTTTTAAATCAATCCGGTAGGATGCAATCGAATTGGCTGCCAACCCCTTTTCCACGCGGCAGAAGCTCAGGAAAGATTCGAACCGCGCCGAATCGCGGGCAAACCCGTTCATTAGAGCTAATGATACAATACTTGCGAAATTGTTTGAAAGGAAATCCTGGAAGAAAGGGCGATAAGTGGCTGGAAGCGCCAATAAAAAGGTCCTCGTGTCCCGTTTCGACCGGGAAACGCTGCGCGGCTTTATGCAATCCCCCGGCGGATTGACGGCGGAACAGATCGAGCTTCTCACGCCCGAAGGCGCGCTCTTGAAAATCCCCTATTCGGAAGCAAAGGTCGTTTGTTTTGTGCGCGATTTCGATGCCGGTGAGACTTGGCGCGAGCATCGCGCCTTCTCCACCCGCCCGAAAACGGCCGGTCTGTGGGTCCGGCTGCGGTTTCGTGATGGCGATTCCCTGGAAGGAGTCCTTCCAAACAACCTGATGCAGATTGAATCCTCGGGCTTCAGCCTCATTCCACCAGACCCGACGTTTCAGAACCAGCGTATTTTCATCCCCAGGACGGCTCTTCAAGACGTTCAGGTACTTGGCGTGATTGGCAGCCCCCTGCGCCGCCGAACCTCCAGGAAGGTCGAAAAGGAGAAGGGCCAGTTGGAGATGTTCGGCGAACCGTAATCTTTTCAAATCTCACCCGAGCCCGGCGTGTCGGGCCGCCTCGCATGTATACTGATGTGAGTTCGATTTTTTCACGTTTAAGGATCGATATGAATCGGTATACGTTTCTCCTTCCTGCTCTCGTTTTTGTCGTAAGCCCCGGATTCCGCGTGGTTCAACATCGGCCCGCGGATCGGCATGCGCCCATCATCATTCGTCACCGCGCCGGCACCTCGACCACCAGCAGCAACTGGAGCGGATACGCCGTAACCGGCGCAAACGGATCCGTCAGCGACGTCCAGGGAACCTGGATGGTTCCGTCTGTTATCTGTCCTTCGTCCGGGAATCAATACGCCGCCTTTTGGGTCGGCATCGATGGCTATGCTTCAAATACGGTCGAGCAGATCGGCACGGAAGCGGATTGCCAGAGCGGCAGCCCGATCTACTACGCGTGGTACGAGTTCTACCCGCATCTTTCCTATTACATCGCGATGGCGATTCATCCCGGCGATATTATGCAGGCGCATGTCTCGGCATCCGGCGGCAACTTTATCGTAACGATCAAGAACGTGACCACGGGCGCAAGTTTTACGACCGGACAGAAGATGGCTAATGCGAAAATGTCCTCTGCGGAGTGGATCGCCGAAGCCCCTTATAGCGGCGGCGTGTTGCCGCTCTCCGATTTCGGCACCGTAAACTTCAGCGGCGTTCAGGCAACGGTTGGAAAAACCACCAGCGGATTGGCCGGATTTAATCAAAACAACGTTTTCGATATCACGATGGACAACCCCGATGGCGCAACGGCGGTTCCGTCGTCGTTCTTGCCTTCCACCTGCCCGCAGACGGGCAGTTGCGCCAGCAATTTCGGAATCACCTATTATCCGCCGGCGTCGTAACGCAACCTGCACGGCGCTCTGCTTTTTGCCGTCTATATACTACGCGCGCGTAAGTTGAATGCGCGAGAATCGCTATAAGGGCCCCGGATCGTGGTCGTTTCCCGTACGCTGATTTTTGCTCTTTCGATTCCTGCCTTCTCTCAGGTAACCGTTCAGGCCGTCACCGATGCCGCCGCTTTCGGCCCGCGCGTCGCTCCCGGCTCGATTGCCACGATTTTTGGAACCAATCTCGCCAACACGAGCGCTCAGGCGTCAGGCTATCCTCTGCCCACCACGCTCGGGGGAACCACCGTCACGGTGGAAGGCATCGCCGCGCCGCTGTTTTACGTCTCGAGCGACACGATCAACTTCCAGGTTCCTTCGGCGACGCCCACCGGATCGGCCACGCTCACGGTGCAGGCTCCCGGCGGGACCAGCGCCGCATTCACCTTCACTGTGCTGCCCCAGGCCCCGGCGATCTTTCAAAGCGGCACGAACCACGCCGTGGCCCAAAACAGCGACGGATCCACCAACAGCGATTCAAATCGCGCCGCCGCCGGGTCCGTGCTGAGCGTTTATTTCACCGGCCAGGGACCGGTCACCAATCCCGTGCCCGACGGGACCGCCGCGCCCAGCTCGCCGCTCTCCAACTCCGCCGCGAACTACGGAGCCACCATCGGGTTGACCGGCGCAACCGTACAATTTCTCGGCTTGGCGCCATCCTACGCCGGCCTCGCCCAGGCCAACATTATCGTCCCGAATCTTGCCACCGGCGATTATCCGCTGGTGATCAACATCGGCGGAATCGTCAGTACATCGGCGATCGTTTCCATTTCCGGCTCGGGATCGTTCACCAGCCCGCTCGCCCTTGCCGGATTTGCGCCGTTTACAAGCGCCAACACGTCGAGCACGGCGCTGCTGAACAATACGGTTTACGTCTGCGGATCGAACCAGATCACCATGGTCGACGTGAGCAATCCCGCGCAGCCCAAAGTCGCCGGATCGTTCGGAAGCGCGCAGTTAAACGGCCAAGGGACGATTTGCGCGGTCAATCCGAACACCAGCCCGCCGATCCTTGTGGACGTGGTGGGCGCTTACGCGCTCAACAGCAACATGGCCTTGGCGGTGTATAGTCTCGCGAAGAATCAATCGCCGGCGTTGCTCACGGTCGCCGCCACGCCGTATCCCTACATCGTCAGCCTTAGCTTCTCCGGCACGGCGGGCTTCGTCAGCACCAGCTACTTCAGTTTCTATACCAGCAGCCTCTCGATTTTCGGCCAGACCGGCGAATTTGCGGCCTTCGATTTCACCAATCCATCCGCGCCGCAGTTCGTCTCTGTCTTATCGCCCAATTCCATCACCGATCAGGAGCTGAAACCCTACTCCGCCGCGATCGATGCCACCGGATTCGCCTATATTGCAAGCAGCACCGGCACGGGCAGCAACACCGGGGGCACGGGCGTAATCGACGTGGTGAGCATCGCCACGCCCTCGGCAATGTATGGAATCGAGCAGGTCCCGGTCAGTCCCGCCGCGATTATCCTCAGCTTCGACGTTTCCGGCAACACGCTGCTGGCGTGTGGAAATACCACGGAAAATCGCAATCCCGGCAATCCGAATTTCGGCTTCACCGGCGACCTCACGCTGACGGTGATGGACATCTCCGCGGTGGAAACACCGTTGATCCTCAATAGTATCCAAACGAATCTTCAAGTAAACGGTACGTTTTATACCGCCGCCTTCAGCAATGGCGTTTTCGCCATCGTCAACAATGCGCCCGTCTCCGATTACGACGGCCCGCCGACACTGATGATCGTCGACGCCCGCACGCCCTCGAATTTGATCCTGTATCCGGTTCAATCGCAGTTCGGTTTCGGGGGAATGGTAGCCACCAGCGGCGGATACCTGCTCGCCGGCAGCGATCTGGGCTTGTATGTGTACAAGCTCCAGCTTTAGCGCGGCAGCCCTCCAGGCGTTATGCGATTCGCAGATTGGCCGCCGCTTTTAAGCCCAAATCCGCAAACTCGCCGCGCCGCAACTTCACGAATCCCGCCGCCGCGATCATCGCTGCGTTGTCCGTCGAAAGCGCCGGACTCGGGAAATAGACCGGATACGGCAAATGCATCTCCGCGGCCGCGCGCCGCAGACCGCTGTTGCACGCCACTCCGCCCGATACGATCAGCGCCCGCGCGCCGATCTCTTCCGCGCTGCGCTCGGCGCGCCGCAGCAGTTCCTCGATCACCGTCCGCTGAAACGACGCCAGCAGATCGAGCGTCGCGCGCGGCGTCACTTTCAGCCAATCCTCCACTGCCGGCGCGTGATTGGAGCACAGGATCGCGCGCCGTGCGGCGATCTCCTCCTCCATCCCGCGCGCTTCCACCCATCTGAGAACCGCGGTTTTGATCCCGCTGAAACTGAAATCCAGCGCATTGCCCTTCATCTTCGCCAGCGTGAATCGTACCGCTCGCGGATCGCCATATGGCGCGAGCCGGTCGATCACCGGCCCGCCCGGATATCCGAACCCGAGCAGCTTCGCCACCTTATCGAACGCCTCGCCGGCGGCGTCGTCGCGCGTCTTGCCGAGAAGCCGGTATTCAAATCCCTCGCGCACTTCATACAAATGCGTATGCCCGCCGCTGACCACCAGCGCCAGCGCCGGATACTCCACCGGGAACTGGCTCGCCACGGCGTGGATATGCCCTTCGATGTGATTCACCGCGATGAGCGGAATCTTCTCCACGGCGCTCAGCGCCTTGGCATACGTGATCCCGACCAGCAGCGAGCCCACCAGACCGGGACCCTGCGTCACCGCGATGGCCGCAAGCTGATCGAGGCGCGTTGCCGAAGTTTCAAGCGCCAGCCGCACCGCCGGCACGATGGCGCGCAGATGTTCGCGCGAAGCCAGCTCCGGCACGACGCCGCCGTATTTTGCGTGCGTCGCCATCTGTGAGGAAACAATGGAGGAAAGAATACTCGATCCATCCTCTACCACCGCCGCCGCCGTTTCGTCGCAGGACGACTCGATGCCCAAAATCCTCACGCCGTGCCTATTTTCGCACCTTCGGTCCTTCGGATGGATCTCAGAAAAAGGTACTCGTATACGTGACACAACCACGAGAATCCAGTAAAAAGGATTCATGGTTGAGGACGCCAAGCCCGCTGCCAGCGCGCCGGGGCAAAGTGGAAGTGAAAGATTCATCGGCGGCAAAGCCCGGACCAGCACATTCGTGCAAAAAAAGTCACTGGGACTGGCGGCAAGGACAAGACGGCGGTGATCGTCGTCCTGGAGCGTAGCGGAAAAATCCGGGTGAAAATGATCGAAAGCCGCCGAAAAGGACCGCTTCAGGATCACGTCAGGCAACACGTCGAACCCGGCGCTGAAGTGTTCACCGATGCTTTGAATCGTATCAATGTTTGAAATCGCCGCTTTGCGAGGGATTCGCCGCTTGGCGTTGAGGTATCTGTACGTGTTCTCTTCAAGAGTGCGAGATTGGCAGAACGCCAAGCCGTAGGCCGTCATATCGGTGCGAATGAACGCAGCCAATCGGCTCTAAAAATCCACCTTGAGCATGCGATCAGCCGTCCGTTGGCACTGGGCTGCGACGGCCCCAAAATCGGATCGAGAAAGTTGCCGCTTGACTCATGGCGCGCCATTGCCGCTACCATTGGCACCGCGGCGGCTTCCATCTATCTTTTTTCCGGATCGCGCGTCTAAGAAGTTTGACTCCAAGCTTCACTTCAGGGAAAAGGGGAGAGCCCTACATTATGAAAATGTTTGCCGTTGTCGCTGTTTTTGGTATTTCCGTCGCATTTGCGCAGACGCCTGATGAAAAAATCGCCCGCGCGTTAGCCGCCGCCCCACGCCAGATGCGGGAAGGGGCAACTGTCATCCAGTGGAAGTCCGATGGGACTTACGAGACCTTGAAGAAGGGCTCCAATCGCCTGGTCTGCTATGACCGGTCCGGCGAGCCGGGGCGGCAGCCGTTCGCGGTACAGTGCACCAGCGTTGGAAATCTTGAACGTGTGGCGCAAAACCGCAAGTTCGAGGCAATCGCCGATCGCGAAGCCAGGAAAAAGGCGCTGGATGCGGCCGAAGCCGACGGAACGCGCGTCAAACCGGAGTTCGGCTCCGTTTGGTACGACATGAACGGACCGGATCAGGAGCACGCGAGAATCCACGTGACGATCGCGGTTCCCGGAGCCACGTCGCAATCGACGGGCCTTCCCGATAATCCGAAAAACGGCGGCGCCTGGATCATGAACGCGGGCACGACCACCGCGCATATCATGACGCCCGGCAGCTAAATCGCTACTTTGGCAGCGCCGCGCGGCCCTCGTAGGCTTCGAACACATTCGCGATTTTGCCGCACATCACCACTTCACCGTGGTCGAGCCAAACCGCGCGGTCGCACAGCTCCAACAGCATTTGCTTGCTGTGCGACACGCAAAGGAACGTCTTTCCGGCGCGGCGAAAATCGCGGATGCGATCGTGGCACTTCGCCTGAAAATCCTGGTCTCCCACCGCCAGCACCTCGTCGACGATCAGCACCTCCGGATCGACGTTGACCGCAACCGAAAAAGCGAGCCTCACGCCCATGCCGCTCGAATAGGTGCGCAGCGGCTCATCGATGAAGTCCTTGACGCCCGAAAACTCGACAATCGCGTCGAACATCCCGCGTGTCTGCTTCTCGGAGAAACCTAACAGGGCTGCGTTTAAAAAAATGTTTTCGCGGCCGGTCAAATCGGGATGGAAACCCGAGCCGAGCTCGAGCAGCGCGGCCACGCGCCCCTGGATTTGAACGCTCCCCTTGTCGGGCTGCGTGAGCCCGGTGACGATCGAAAGCAGCGTGCTTTTGCCCGCGCCGTTGCTTCCGATGACGGCGACGCTTTCGCCGTTCGCCACCTGGAAGGAAATGCCCTTCAGGGCGTGAAAAGCGTGACTTTCGCCATCTCCGCCGCCGAACCAGGAAGCCAGATGATCGCGAAAAAGCTTTTGCCCGCTACGCCGATGGAACGTTTTCCAGACGTTTTCGCAAGTAATTACGTTCATTTCAGAGATAATCGTAAAAGCGGTTTTTCAGGCGGCGGAAGACCATCCAGCCGAGGCCAAACGAAATCAGCGACACGGCCGTCAGCTTTTCGAGCAGAACATGAGACGGCGGCCGGGCCGAGAGAAGGATTTCGCGCATGGCGAGAATCAGCGCGGCGAGCGGGTTGTACTGATAGATGTCGCGATATTGCGGCGGAATCATGGAAAAATCGTAAATAATCGGCACCAGCCAGAACAGAACCAGCGTCGCCGACTCCACCACGTAGCGCGTGTCCCGTACATAAACGTTCACCGCGGCGAAAAACAGCGCGAGCCCGCAAACGAAGATCACTTCCAGCGTCCACACTACCGGCAGCCAAATCCAGTTAAAGTTCACCGTGATCCCGCTCAACATCGCCACCAGCAGCAGGAGCGCGATCTGGATCAGCAGATGCAGGCAGTTCGATAAAACGCTGGTGATGGGCATGATTTCGCGCGGCACGGGGACGCGCTTCACCAGGCCCGCGTTATCGATCATCGACGTCGTTCCCGCGCTCCAGGCCAAAGCGAAAAAATTAAACGGAACCATGCCGCACAGGATGAACACTCCCCAATGAGGCGTCGAGGTGGTGAAGATCTTGGTGAAAACAAAGGTGTAAACGCCGAGCATGATCAGCGGATTCAGCAGCGACCAGAACACGCCCAGCGACATGTTGCGGTAGCGCACGCGAAAATCCTTCAAGATCAGGTTTTTTAGCAGGAACCGGTATTCTCCCCGCCACATTACGTTACTCCTTCGAACCCGATCACGCCATTGTAGCCCAGGATGAGGGATTTCCCAACCGCGGCGCGCGCGAACCATCTGATAGCATAAGATTTTCACCGCTTCTCCAGCTATGATCCGTTCTTTTCGAGGAATGACGCCACGTGTCGCCGCATCGGCGTATATCGACCCGAGCGCGGTGCTGATCGGCGATGTTACGATCGGCGAGCGATCGAGCATCTGGCCCAACACGTCGCTGCGCGGCGATACCGGACCGATCGTGATCGGCTCGGAAACGAGCATTCAGGATAATTGCGCGCTGCATCTGGATGAAGGCTTTCCGCTGACGGTCGGGGATCGCGTCACGGTGGGGCATTCGGTGACGCTGCACGGATGCACGGTGGAAGACGATGCGCTGATCGGCATCGGCGCGACGGTTTTAAATGGCGCGCGGATCGGAAAAGGCGCGGTGGTGGCCGCCGGGTCGCTGGTGCCGGAATTGATGCAGGTCCCGCCGGCGACGCTGGTGATGGGCGTCCCCGCGAAACCGCGCCGCCCGGTATCGGCCGAAGAGCAAGCGCGGTTTGCCGAAGGCGTAAAGCACTACGTGGAGAAGGCGCGGCTCTACCGACGGGAGCAGGCGCGCGTTTCCGGCGGCGAAGACGCAAAATGATTTCGGCGGTGAAAGGCACGCGCGATATTCTTCCGCCGGCGAGCGCCGTGTGGAATCACGTCGAAGCGGCGGCCCGCGAAGTCTTTCGCGTCTTCAATTATCAGGAAATCCGCACGCCGATTTTCGAAGAAACCGCGCTTTTCGTCCGCGGCGTCGGCTCCGATACCGACGTGGTTTCGAAAGAAATGTATACGTTCCAGGATCGCGACGGAAGTTCGCTGACGCTGCGTCCGGAAGCGACCGCTTCGGTGATGCGCGCCTATATCGAACACCGGCTCGACCAGATTCCGGGCGTGAAGAAGTATTACTACATCGGTCCGATGTTCCGGCGGGAACGGCCGCAGAAGGGGCGTTTCCGGCAGTTTTCGCAGATCGGCGCCGAGGCGATCGGGTCGGAATCGCCGCTGGTGGACGCGGAAGTGATCGAGCTGGTGATCGAGATTTTAAAGCGCGCGGGACTCAGCGGATTCACGCTGCTGCTGAATTCGATCGGCGACGCGAACTGCCGGCCGGCGTATCTGGAGCTGTTGAAGGAGCGGCTGCGCGCCGTGGCACCGCGGATGTGCGGAGATTGCCAGCGCCGCGCGGTTACGAATCCGCTGCGCGTGCTCGATTGCAAAGTGCCGGAGGATCAGCCGATCATCGCCGCCCTGCCTTCGATCGTCGATCATCTGTGCGGGCCGTGCTCGGAGCATTTCGCCGCGGTTCGAAAGCAACTGGACGCGCGCGGCATCGGCTACCAGGTGACCCCGCGGCTGGTGCGCGGCCTCGATTACTACATGCGCACCACGTTTGAGATTACGCATGGCGCCTTGGGCGCGCAAAATTCGGTGCTCGGCGGAGGACGATACGACGGATTGGCGGAATCGATCGGCTCGCGCATCGCCGCGCCGGGGATCGGGTTTTCGATCGGCGAGGACCGCCTGGTCATGAGCGTCGAAGCCGCGCATCCGGACGCATTTAAACCGGTGATCGACGTTTTTTTGGCCCCCTTGGGCGAGGCGGCGGAGCTGGCTTCGGGCGCGATCGCGGCGGAGCTGCGCGCCTCCGGGCTGGTGGTCGAGAGATCCGCGGATCGCAAATTGAAGCGCGCGCTGGAGGTGGCAAACAAGATCGGCGCGCGATTCGCCCTCATCGTTGGCGACGATGAGCTTGCTTCGGGAAGCTTTCA
>Ga0209062_1004598_pt1 | contig 14214 bp, 12 predicted proteins | sample Coa_R2_2_FD_187158 | JGI IMG/M metagenome (GOLD analysis project Ga0209062, IMG submission 187158) | Surface soil microbial communities from Centralia Pennsylvania, which are recovering from an underground coalmine fire - Coalmine... | ecosystem: Environmental > Terrestrial > Soil > Unclassified... | reverse complement strand
TGGAGCGATGCAAACCGTTTCGGCAAATGGCTGGAAGTGGAACTGGCGGCGACCGAAACACTAGCCGAAGCCGGCCAGGTGCCGGCGGAAGCGGCGGCGACCATCCGGGCGCGGGCCAAAGTGGACGTGGCACGAATCCACGAATTGGAAGCGCGCGTGAAGCACGACGTCATTGCGTTCACGATGGCGGTCGGCGAATCCATTGGCGACCCTGCGGCAGCGCGCTGGCTGCACTACGGCATGACCTCGAATGATGTGGTCGATACGGCGCAAGCGCTGCTCGTGCGAGACGCGGCGCGCTTGATTGAAGCGGCGCTCGCGAAATTCAGCGGCGTGCTGGCGAACCGCGCGGAAGAGTTCCGGTATACGCCGCAAATTGGCCGGACGCACGGCATTCATGCCGAGCCAATCACGTTTGGGCTAAAAGTCGCGAATTGGTATGCGGAGAATCAGCGGAATATCGGGCGTTTCGCGGATGCAGCGGAGCAGATGGCGGTGGGCAAGATTTCGGGCGCGGTGGGCAACGCGTCGCACCTCGGGACGGAAATGGAGGAACGTATTTGCCAGCGGCTCGGGCTGCGGGTAGCGCCAGTGGCTTCACAGGTGATTCAGCGCGACCGGCACGCGCAGTTTCTGAGCACGCTGGCTCTGATCGCGGCCACGCTCGAGAAGATTGCGCTCGAGATCCGGCATTTGCAAAGAACGGAAGTGCGCGAAGCGGAAGAACCCTTTGGCGGCGAGCAGCGCGGCAGCTCCGCGATGCCCCACAAGCGCAATCCGGTAACCTGCGAACAAATCTGCGGACTGGCGCGGCTCGTGCGGTCGAACATGCTGGCTGCGTATGAAAATGTGGGACTTTGGCACGAGCGGGACATTTCGCACAGCTCGGTCGAGCGTGTGATTCTGCCGGATTCCACGATCCTGGTGGACTACATGCTTGCGAAGATGACCACGGTCATCGGCGAAATGCGCGTTTTCCCCGAACGCATGAGAAAAAACATTGAGTCCACGCACGGGCTGGTTTTTTCCGGCCAGTTGCTGCAGGACCTGGTGGAAAGAGGCATGCCGCGCGACGAGGCCTATAAGGCCGTCCAGGAAAATGCCATGGCGGCGTGGGAATCGGACACCAGTTTTCGCGAGCGCGTTGCGCGGGATGCGCGGATTACGAAATACCTTGACGCGCAAGCCTTGGCGCATACGTTCGATTTGGCGCGCCAGTTGCGATTTGTGGATGCTATTTTCGAGCGGGTGTTTGGGGCCGAAAAGGAGCAAGATGGCGCGACAAGACGTGCCGCGAAGCCAGCCTAGGAACTTGCGTAGCAAAGGGCGCCCTCTTCGGGCGCCCTTTTTGCCTCTTCTGAATTCGATTAAAGTGAACTCAGCTGCGGAGGCGGAAACCCACGTAAAACGGCCTAGCTTCGCAATTTACTCGACGCGCTGCACGTAACGTGCTTCCGATGTATCGACGCGAATGCGGTCGCCTTCATTCACAAAAGGCGGCACGTTCACGACCAAGCCGGTTTCCAGAGTCGCAGGTTTCATGACCGCGCTGGCAGTCGCCTTCTGCAGCGTCGGCTCGGTTTGCACGACCTTCAGGTCCATCGTGTCTGGCAGCGCGACGCCAATGGGCTTATCCTGGAAAAATTCGATCTTCACGACGGTGTTGGGAACGAGATAGTAGACGGTTTCGCCGAGCTCTTCGCGAGTCATCTGCATTTGCTCGTAGTTTTCCGTGTTCATGAAGTGGAATACGTCGCCTTCGCTATACAGATACTCGAACTCGATTTCATCGAGAATGGCTCGGTCCACGAATTCCTCGGCACGGAAACGGTAGTCAATGATGGCTCCCGTACGGAGATTTTTCATGCGCGTCTGCATCGAGCCACGCTTGTTGCCGGGAGTGCGGTGCTCGGTGCTGAAGACGGAGTAAAGATCGCCCTCATGCTGGATGACCATGCCTGGGCGAAGAAGAGTTGCTTTAACGCTGCTCATCGTTTTCTTGCGGCCGGAGAGAGCCGCCGTGCTCCTGTTCCGTTCTTGGCGTTTTCGGGAGTTCCGGCGGCGGACCGTATTGCAATACTGCAATGCGGCGCGCGGAAATCACACGAGGCACGCTGGCAATGCGACGTCCCAGCGCGAAGAAACAGTATAGAGGGGCGGATTTATGGCGGTCAATCGCCTGGAGGATGCCGATCAGCGAGGGCTCCCCGGCGCTGAACCGGCGTTACGGCATGGTGCCGCCGGAACGCTGTTCGGCCGCCTGTGCCATGATCCTCTCAATTTCATCGGGGTCGCGGGGCAGTCGTTGGCTCAGGAATTTGTGGCCCGTATCGGTCACGAGGAAATCGTCCTCGATGCGCACACCCAGATTTTCTTCGGGGATGTAAATCCCGGGCTCAATGGTAACGACCTGGCCGGACTGGAGCGGTGCGCACGAGGAGCCCGGGTCGTGGACATCGAGGCCAATGTTATGGCCGAGGCCGTGAATGAAATATTGGCCGAGCGGACGGCCGTGCGAATCCTTGCCATGCGAATTGATGTAGTCGTAGGCGATTCGGAAAAGGCTATTGCCGCCACGATTGCACATGGTCATGCCGGGCTTTAGGGCGGCAATGGCGGCGTTCTGCGCGCCGAGAACAATCTCGTAAATCTCGCGCTGGCGAGGAGTGAATTTGCCGTTGGCAGGCAGCGTGCGGGTGATGTCGGCGGAGTATCCGGAAAACTGGGCGGCCACGTCCAAAACAACGATGTCGCCGTCCTGAATTTTGCGCGAGAGTTTGTCGTAGTGCAGAGAAGTGGAATTCGGACCGGCGCCAACAATTGGCGCGTAGCCTTCGGCTTCCGAGCCGCCCATGGCATGCACTTCGACCATTTTCGCCGCGACCTGATATTCATAGAGCCCGGGACGCATCATTTTCATGGCGGCGAGATGGCCGTCGAGAGACAGGTCGATGGCGGTCTGGAGAAAGGCGAGTTCGGTCGGCGATTTGACCTGGCGCAGCGCTTCGAGCTTTGCTCGGATATCCGTCAAGGTTGCGCCGGGCGCGACATCATGCAGCCAATCTACGACTGCCTTTTCGTGCGGGTAGCCTCCGAGTTCCCTTTCGTAAGGCAAAATGGTGTAAAAGCTGGAATGCGATTTGGCGAGCATTTCCACGGTTGCACGCAGTTCAGGAAAGGGCTTCACGCTTGAAAAACCCGTAGTCGCCTGGATGCCGGGATCCGCCGGCGAAAGGCGCACACCGTTCCATTTTTCCTTTTCCGGATTCTTCCCTGGCAGAAAGAGAATCTCCGGAGCGATGCCGCCTGTCTGCGCCTTGTAAGGCAGGATGACGAGAGCCGCGCCTTCCTCATTGTGTCCAGTGAGATAATAGAAATTGTCGTCTTGCGCGAAAACGTAGGATTGCGAGGATTCTTCACGCCCGGTGAGGCCCCAAAGCACAAGGGGCGCGTCAATTTCCGCCGCGATTTTGGCGCGACGCGAGGCATAGACCGAATTGGGCTCGCGCTCGCGCCGCTGCTGCGCGCGAGCAGGAGCAAGGGCTGCGCCCAGAAGCAGGACGACCGGGAGGACGTAGCGGACGGCATTGGATTTCGACGGAAGGCCAGCGGACATCCGGTCACCTCGCGATCCCGATCCCCTGCCGGGGGCAACGGGGACGTGATAAAGGTTCGATTGTATCCGAAGTTCTCCGCGCCGGACTGTCACATTTGCGCGTTCCAGGCATCAAAGACTTGTGCGCGTTTCCTTCCGGTTTTTCGTCTTTATTGCGGTACTCCAAACAATTCTTTTTTTAGCCCACTTTTTCCTGTATGAGACTTGGGCGAGTTCCTTCGGCTCCGGCGTATACCGCACGGGAGTGTGGCTGCCGGTTGCCCTTGCGCTGTTATCCGTGAGCTTCGTTGGGGCGTCGCTGCTGGCTTTCCGTTATGCGAATGTTCTGGTGCGTGTTCTATACCGAATCGCTTCTGTTTGGCTCGGACTTCTAAGCTTTCTTTTCTTCGCGGCATGCCTTTATTGGATCGTGCGCGTAATCGCGTGGGCCGCGCAAATTCACCTGAATGCACGCGTCCTGGTGGTGGTGCTGTTCGTTGCCGCGGCGATCACAGGCATCTACGGCCTTGCTAATGCGGCTCTTACGCGAGTGCATCGCATTACCGTGCGATTGCCGAATCTTCCCTCAGCATGGCGGGGCAGGCGGGTGGTGTTGGTCAGCGACATGCACTTAGGCCACATTTATAACGGCCGTTTTACCCGGCGAATTGTCCACATGGTCATGCGGGAGAAGCCGGATAGCGTTTTTATCGCGGGCGATCTGTACGATGGAACGACCATCGACGCGGAGAAAGCCGCTGAGCCGCTATCGGACCTGCGAGCGCCGTTAGGCACGTTCTTTGTGGCCGGGAATCACGAGCAGTTTGGCGACGACTCAACGTACTTGCGCGCCATCGCGCATGCCGGCGTCAGGGTGCTACGCAACGAGAAGGTCGACCTCGAGGGGTTGCAAGTCATCGGCGTGCCATACCGCGATGCCACAAACGACGCGCACTTACGGTCCGTGCTGGAGCGCGCCGGCGTGGACCGAAACCGAGCGAGCATCCTCCTGACGCACGCGCCAGACCGGCCCGGCATCGCCGCGGAGGCCGGAATTTCGCTGCAAATTTCAGGTCACACACATTTGGGGCAATTTGTGCCTTGGACGTGGTTCGCCAAGCGCATGTACCAGCAATACGTTTACGGACTGCACCGCTGGGGTACGATGCAGATTTACACCTCGAGCGGAGCAGGCACTTGGGGACCGCCGTTGCGTGTAGGATCGAAGCCGGAAATTGTCGTGTTTGAGCTGGACGCGACCCTGGAGCGGACGCCTTCAGAAGCCGGGAGCGCCCGACGCGGCCGGACGCATGTCGGGAGCGTTCACGCCGAAGCGTAGATGAGCGAACCAGCTCTGGCTAAGCGACATGAAACCGGTATAGAGGTAACCCCACACGAAGAGCAGGAGGAACGGAACCGTAGCGTAGTTCTCATTCGTGATGGCGTAAACCACCGTAAGCGCGAAATAGAGCCCAAGCAAAACTTCGGCGTAAGGCATCCAGCCGGCTTTGTTTTTGTATTTCTTCGCCACAAAAGTGTCCTTTTTACCCTCGATGCGGAATTTCGGCGTGCGCGCAAATTCTGACTTTTTGCCCATTAGCGCCTCGATCACGGCTTGCGCGTTGCGCACCGAAATTCCGATGCCGGTGGCCATGACAAAAGGCATGTAAAGGAAGGTGCGCCACCAGGTCTTTGGCCGGAGTTCTTTCTGCGCAACGAGATAGAAGCTGGAGATCGAGCACGTCGAAGCGAGAAACAGCGGCAGGTCAATCAGCAGCATCTGAAACCAGCCCTGATAAAATCGCACGATCATCGCTGGCAACAGCATGGTGGAGAGCAGCACCATCAGGGGATACGAGATGTTTGCCGTGAGGTGAAAGAAGGCTTCGGCCTTCACATGCCAGGGGACATCCGCGGCGAATACCTTCGGCAGAATCTTCTTCGCGGTTTGCATCAAGCCTTTGGCCCAGCGAGCTTGCTGCGCCTTGAAGCCGTTCATATCCACCGGCAACTCGGATGCGCATTCAATTTCGGGAAGATAAAGGAATTTCCAGCCTTTGAGCTGGGCGCGGTAGGAGAGGTCGGTGTCCTCGGTCAGCGTGTCGTGCTGCCAGCCGCCAGCCTCCTCGATGGCCTTGCGCCGCCAAACTCCCGCGGTGCCGTTGAAATTGAAAAAGGTACCGCGTCGCGAACGCCCGCCGTGCTCTACGACAAAGTGACCGTCGAGCAGAATGGTTTCGACTTGCGTGAGGAGCGAGTAATCACGATTGAGGTAGGTCCAACGGGTCTGCACCATGCCGATTTTGTCGCCGCCATCTGGATTGACGAAATGAGGAATGGTGCGGCGAAGAAAATCCGGTTCAGGGATGAAGTCCGCGTCAAAGATGGCGACGTATTCACCTTTTGCTGATTTCAGGCCGTTTTCGAGCGCGCCAGCCTTGAACCCTTCCCGGTTCGTGCGATGGATATACTCGATGGGCATGCCCTGGAGCGCGTGCCGCTCGACGCAATCGCGCGCCACCTGGCAGGTCTCGTCCGTCGAGTCATCGAGGACCTGGACGTCGAGGAGTTCGGACGGGTAGTCGAAGCGCGCAACAGCCTCTACCAGGCGCTCGATCACATAGCGCTCGTTAAAGATGGGCAACTGCACCGTCACGCGCGGCCAGTTGGAGACGGGCGGAGGCTGCGGCGGAAGGTTCTTCGCGTATTTGAAGTAGTGGTAGACCAGGGAATACCGATGCAAGCCATAAATGGCGAGCACAAATAGCACGATGAAATACGGGATCATCATCGCCAAATCGAACGCATTGGCGTGATAGATCCCGGCAAAGGTGCGGTCCGTGATCTTGTGCCAATAGTGAGTCAGCGGACTCTGGGCGGCTAAACCAGCGGCAAGTAGCAGGGTAGTTGACACGGTATTCTAGTCTCTTCAGAAGCCCCGGGGCGCGACCGCACGAGGGAAACAAACACCGGAATTATAAGCATTGCGCGGTGCAAACCAAAGTAGCGCGGCAAATCCGGCGGCCTAAGGGACCAGCACGATTTTGCCAAAAGCGCCTGGCGCCATGACCTCCTCATGAGCTTTCGCCGCGTCCTTTAACGGCAGTTCCTTGCCCACCACGGGCCGCAGAGTGCCATTCTCAAGGCCTGCCGCGATGGCGGCGTGCACTTCGCGAGCTTCCGGTTCGGTGATGGCCCAGAGCGTGAAAGCGTGCACGGCTCCCCGGCGCGCCATCAGGTCCCGCGGTGTGACCATCACGTCACCACGACTGCCGATTACTACCACCCGTCCGTTTTGCGCGATGAGCTTAAGATCGTGGCCAAGATTTACGTTGGCGAGCATTTCAAGGATCACATCCGCGCCCTTGCCGTTTGTCGCTTTCAGGATGGCGTCGCGGTAGTCCGGCTTGGAATGGTCAAAAACCTGGTGCGCGCCCTCGCGTTTCACCAATTCGATCCCTTTTGGCGTGCCGGCCGTTCCGAGAACCTGCAAACCCATCGCGTGCGCGATTTGCACAGCAGCGATTCCGACTCCCCCGCTGGCGCCGTGAACCAGCACGGTTTCGCCGGGACGCGCCTTTGCATGATGCAGATACGCGTGGAACGCCGTCCCGTAGGGCACATAAACTCCGGCACCTTGGGCGAAGGAAATATTCTGCGGTAAGTGGTGCACCTGGCTCTCGAGCGCGAGCGTGTACTCCGCGTAGGTGCCGGTGAGGTTGCGCCCGATATAGACGCGATCTCCCGGCTTGATCGAGCTCACACCGTCGCCGACCGCTTCCACGATTCCTGCTCCGTCCGTTCCCGGCGTATACGGCAGGTTTGGCTTCACGGCGTAATTTCCCGTGCGGGCGTAGGTATCCGCAGGATTCACGCCGCCCGCATGCACCCGCACGAGAACTTGCCCAGCGGCCGGCTTAAGCGCTGGCACCTCCTCGAGCTTCAGTACTTCCGGACCGCCAAACTGCCGAACCACGATCGCTCGCATATGTCGCTCCTTGAGAAGGGGAACGGACAGATCGGTCCGCTCCCGGTGCTTCAGAAATGGTCGTCAGCCAGGATTTTCGCAGCTTCCGGTGTTTTCTCCCACTTACTAGCCCACCCCGAGGTCTGCCAATTGTCCTTGGATTGCTTGGGCGGAATCCAGGGCGGCAGACTCTGCTTCAGGTAGGTGGCCAGAGCGAAAACGTAAGGCTCGTACATGTTGCGCAACTCCGTAAGCTTGGCGTCGGCCTCGGAACCCTCGCGCAGCGTCATTCCATGCCGCGCAAGAATATCGCGAATGAGGCGCAGATCCTGCGCGGGCAGACGTTCGACCGGCAGCGGCTTCGGACGCGTGCCGAATACCTGGGATAGATCAACAACCGCATGCCGCGCGATCGCAAAGGTGAGGTCCGCCTGCCGGGCGCAGGTACCCTCGATTCCGACCTTCACCAGAGCGCAAGCATCGAGAATCGCCGTGAGCGAGGATATCCAGGATTGATTGTCGTGCTGGGAGCGAAAAAAGGCGAGCACCGGATAGGAGAGGTGGCTCTCCATCAACTCGGCGGACCATAGCTCCCATGCCTCGAGCAGCTCATGGAGCGCTTGCTGGCCGTGCGTATCGCTGTGGCGGCGAAGCAGCTCGCCCGCGGATGGCGGGCTGCCTGCGCTGCTGTCCAGAAGCGAGATGTTCACTTCGCGCTTGGAAAAGGAACCATAGATGAAAGGCAAGTACCCGATAACAGCAGCCAGGAACCCCAGGCCGAAGCCCGATTCGGAAGCCCGATTCGGCAACGACGAGAAAGCGCGCGAGACCGGAACGCGGCACCACGTCGCCGATCCCCAGAGTGAAGAACGTTGTTCCGCTCAGGTAAGCGTCGGTCCAGAATCCCGGCGCGATTCCGGTGACGTTTACCGCCGAACCCGCCCCATATTGCATTAGTCCGAAGCTCAGCACGAGGCCGATGGCCCACACGCCGACAAGGATCAACAGCGATATCGGGCCGAAAAAGCCGAGCAACGCCTCGCGCGTCCGGCGCGAAGGAATCACGGCGGCCGCGCCCTTCCAGAGCGTCCACAGGATGCGGTAGAAGGCGCGGGTGAGGCGAAAACGGCGCGTCACGCGCCTTGGCAAAATGATGGCCTCGAAGGCGTCCCAGATCACCACCAGAAAAAGGATGAGGCCAGCGGCGAACGGGCCCGGCATGGGAATCACGGACGGCATTGTGCGGATTCCGGCGGTTTCCACGAACAGCGCAGCAACTCAGTCCTCAAGCCGCGAGGTCACGCTGATCTCCGCCTTGAAGAGCTTCGAGACCGGACAACCTGTCTCCGCGTTCTTCACTGCGGTGCTGAATTTCGCTTTGTCCGCGCCGGGAACGTGTGCCACGAGATCAAGATGGCTTTTCGTTATGGAGTAACTGTCTCCTGCTTTTTCGAGCGAAACCGTCGCGGTGGTCTCGAGCTTCTTCGCGACCATGCCTTGGGCGGCAAGCTGGGCGGAAAGGGCCATCGTAAAGCAGCCCGCGTGAGCCGCGGCAAGCAACTCCTCGGGGTTGGTGCCAACCCCGTTCTCAAAGCGAGTGCTGAAGCTGTATTGCGCGCTGCTTATGGTACCGCTATCCGTGGAAATCGTTCCCTTACCCGATTTCAAATCGCCTTGCCAAACCGCCGACGCTTTGCGCTGCATATGCGTATTCCTTCCGTTGTAGGGATTTTCGAATTGGATTCACTCGATCGCAATCCGGGTATATTTGGATTGCTCGCCGAGGTAGCGCGGAGTTCGAGTATCGCATGAAATCCATTCTGACGCAGACGGCCCACCGGCCTTGGCCGCTTCCGCGCGGCCCCTGGGTGATGGCGCAGACGTGGCACGATTTGCTTTTTGCTCACTGGCCGATGGCGGTCGAGAAGCTGCGGCCGCTCATACCACCCTCGCTGGAGCTCGACACTTTTGAGGGCCACGCATGGCTGGGCATCGTGCCGTTCCGAATGACCGGCGTGCGTCCGCGAGGCGCGCCTGCACTTCCGTGGTTTTCCGCCTTCCCCGAGCTGAACGTTCGCACCTACGTCATCCACGGCGGCAAACCGGGCGTGTGGTTCTTCAGCCTGGACGCGGCCAATCCGGTCGCCGTGGCCGCTGCGCGCGTTCTCTTTCATCTGCCCTATTTTCGCGCGCGGATGAGTTGCGTCAGCGAAGGGTCGGCGATTGCGTATCGCAGCCAACGCAAGCATTCAAACATGCCGATCGCCGCGTTGCGTGTTCGATACCGTCCCGCCGGTCCCGTGTTTCACGCGGCGCCGGGTAGCCTCGAGCACTTTCTGACCGAACGATATTGCTTGTACACGGCAAGGCCTCGGGGACCTATCCTGCGCTGCGAGGTCCATCATCCGTGCTGGCCGTTACAGCCCGCGGAGGCCGAATTCACGGAGAACACGATGCCAGCTTCCGACGGAATAGCAACTCCGGAAGGGGCGCCGCTGCTGCATTTTGCCAAGCGGCTGGATGTGACGGTCTGGCGACCGAAGCTTCTCGAGAACAACGGCCGAACGTCCCTCACTGGAGACACTAACTCTCAATGCAGTGTAGCAGAATAACTAATAAGTGATTCCGCGCAGCGGCAGTGGCGCACCGCCTTCCACGTGAACGTGCTGGTTTATGCTGGCGTTGGTTCCCCTCTTCGAAAGGACTTCGCGTGCCGAAGGAGAACACTCTTGAACTTAGCGGCTGAACGGCTCATGAGCATTGCTTGCGCAATGCTGATCCTCCCGGTTTTGTGCTCTCCGGTTCAGGCGCAAACTTCGATCATGCTCGTCGCCACGGGTTCGAGCCTGCCAGAGCCGCTCTACCTGCTCTGGAATGAAGAGTATCACCGCGCACACGCCGAGACTCAGTTGCGCTATCTCCCCGAAGGAACGGGCGAGAGCGCCACGCGCATCCTGGCCGGTGCGGGTGATCTCGGCGGCGGCGACGCTCCCATCCCCGAGAAGCAACTGAAAGGCGCAGCGCATCCTGTGGTCGAGTTGCCCTCGGTTTTGATCGGGATCGCGATTGTGTACAACGTGCCGGGCGCGGCCAGTCTGAGGCTCAGCGGGCCGGTGCTGGCAAATATTTTTTTGGGCAAGACGACGTCCTGGAATGATCCGGAAATCGCCAAACTAAACCCCGAGCTGCATCTGTCCGCCTTGCCCATCAAGGTGATCCACCGCACGGATGGCAAAGGCTCCAGTTACATATTTTCCGACTACCTGGCAAGAATCAGCGCGGACTTTCTGACAAAGGCAGGACGCAGCGTTTCGCCGAAGTGGCCGGCAGGCGTTGGAATCAACCGCACCGAGGATCTGCTGGACAAGGTACGTAAGACGCCGGGATCGATTGGCTACACCGAACTGAACTGGGCCGAGAAATCGGGACTGCCGATGGCGCATCTGCGCAATGCTGCCGGGGAATTCATCAAGCCGTCTGTGGCCTCGATTGCCGACGCAGCTTCCGCCCTTGCCGGTAAAATGACCGAGGACTTTCGTGTGTCGCTCGTGAATGCCCCTGGCAAGGCCAGCTATCCGATCGCCAGCTTCACGTGGCTCTATGTTCCTGAGCGCGCACAGGATCCCGCGCGAGGTCAGGCCGTCGCGGAGTATTTGAAATGGGTCTACAGCGCTGGCCAGGAACTCGCGCGAGAGCACGGGTACGCGCCTTTACCTCCGGCCGTGCTGGAGAAGGTGCGCGCCAAAGCCGCCATGGTGCGCTAGGCGGGCGCAGCAGGTCACACGTTCAGGGATAGGGAGACGAGTCCCGGCGGGGGTGTCGCCGGGAGCGGTGCCATCTTCGATCGGTCGACGCGGTTGTAGAGCGTGTCGCGCTCGACCGGCTCGCGGCCGGCCGCGCGAATCAGCCGTTCGAGTTCCGCGCGCGGCGTGAACTCAGAGGTTTTTGCGCCGGCGTCGTGATAGATCTTTTCCTCCACAACAGTCCCGTCCAGATCGTTGGCGCCAAATCGTTGCGCGATTTGCGCGATGCTCGGCGTCAGCATGATCCAATAGGCTTTGATGTGATCAAAGTTGTCGAGCAGCAGCCGCGAAACCGCTATGTTGCGGAGATCGAGATAGCCGGTGGTCTTCGGGATGTGCGAGAGCGCCGTATTATCCGGATGAAAAGCCAGAGGTATGAATGCAACGAAGCCGCGCGTTTCGTCTTGGAGTTCGCGGAGCTGGATCAGGTGATCAACGCGCTCTTCTTCCGTTTCCACATGGCCGTAAAGCATCGTTGCATTCGAATGCAGCCCGGCCTGATGCGCCTTGCGCGCGGTGCTAAGCCACATTTGTCCGCTGACCTTGTGATCGCAGATGATCCGCCGCACGCGAGGATGGAAGATTTCCGCGCCTCCGCCGGGGCAGGAATCCACCCCCGCTTCCTTCATCTTCCGCAGCGTTTCCTCGATCGAGAGCTTCGCGATGCGCGCGAAATAGTGCACCTCGACCATCGTGAACGCCTTCAGGTGCACGCCTGGACAGCGCTTTTTCAAACCCCTGATGAGCTCGAGAAAGTAGTCAAAGGGCAGGTCCGGGTGCAGGCCGCCGACGATGTGAAACTCGGTGGCGCCCTCGCGCACGCCCTGCTCCGCTCGCCGGTAAATCTCCTCGAGCGCGTAAGTGTACGCGCCGGGCGCATTCGGATCGCGGCCAAAGGCGCACAGCTTGCAATGGGCGACACACACGTTCGTGGGATTGATGTGGCGGTTCACGTTGTAATAGGTGATGTTGCCGTGACGCTTTTCGCGGACGTGGTTCGCCAGCCAGCCGACACCCAGCAGGTCCGGCGAACGGTAAAGCGCGACGCCGTCTTCGGGTGAGAGACGTTCGCCCGCGAGCACTTTTTGCGCAATCGGCTTGAGCCGTTTGTCGGTGAGCGTCAATTCAGCCACGGTGCATCCACACACCTATTATTCCATGGTTTTTCCACTCTTTGCCGCAAAGCAGGAAATTTCGGGATGTTGCGAAACAGGCGCAACGTTCAAACCCGCCACACGGCAGCGGCAGCACCCCAACAAAGCAGAAACGCCATGCCGATGTAGCCGTTGACGGTGAAGAAGGCGGCGTCCAATTTGCTCAAATCGCTGCTTCTCACGAGCGAATGCTCGTAAGCGAGCAGCGCGGCGACGACTGCAATGCCAGCCCACGCGGGCCATGGCAAACCGAAAGAAAGAGCGAGCCAGCTCAATAGCGCAACCACGAGCAGGTGCATGGCGCGCGAAATCCACAGTGCAGTGGCGATTCCGAAGCGTTTGGGCACGGAATAGAGGCCCGCCTGCCGGTCGTAATCCACGTCCTGGCAGGCATAGAGCACGTCGAAGCCTCCCACCCACAACGTGACTGCCGCACTCAGAATGAGAATGCGCGGGTCCAGGCCGCCGCTGATCGCGATCCACGCTGCCGCCGGCGAGATGCCGAGGGCAAAGCCCAGAAAAATGTGCGACCAATTGGTGAAACGCTTGGTGAATGAATAGAAGAAAAGTATGGCAAGCGCAACGGGCGCGAGCTTCAGCGCGAGCGGATTGAGCTCCCACGCCGCCACAAAAAAAATGGCAGCGGCTGCGAGCGTGAAAAACCAGGCAAAGCTCAAAGTCAACGCCCCAGTAACGAGCGCGCGCTGCCGGGTACGCGGGTTTTCGCGGTCGTAACGCAGGTCGACGATGCGGTTGACTGTCATGGCCGCGGAGCGCGCCGTCACCATCGCAACCGTGATCCACGCGAATTGCCGGAGCGTTGGCCAAGCGTGAAGCGTCGCGCGCGCGGCTAGCAGCGCGCCCGTCAACGCAAACGGCAAAGCAAAGACGGAGTGCTCGAACTTAATCATTTCGAGCACAGTCCGGAGGCGGCCGCCCATTGCGACTACGCCTCCGCCTTCCGCGCCGCCCCGGCGCCTGTCCAGCGGTACATTTCCTCCTGCGGCAAGCCGATTTGCGCCAGCACGCGGCAGATGTATTGCGTGACCAGGTCATCGATCGTCTTTGGCTGATGATAAAAGGCGGGAACAGCGGGCATGATCACCGCGCCGGCTTGATGCGCTCGAAGCATATTTTCCAGATGAATGCGGTTGAAGGGCGTATCGCGCACACAGAGCACCAGTTTGCGATTTTCCTTCAGCGTTACGTCGGCGGCGCGAGAGACCAAATCATCCGCGATGCCATTCGCAATGGCGCCGAGCGTGCCCATCGAGCAAGGCGCAACGATCATCGAATCCACGGCGCTACTTCCCGAAGCAATCGACGCTCCGACGTCCTTGTTCGGTAGCAGCTCGATTTTCGCCGGTGTTCGCCCCAGGAGGCGGCTCGGAAGCTGCTTCAGATCGCCCGAGTTGATGCCCAGTTCCTGGGAGAAGAGGCGCTGACCAGTTTCCGTGACCACGAGATGAATGCGCGTCACCCGAGGATCACGATCGAGCAAGTCGAGCGCCTTCTGCGCCAGAATGGCGCCACTCGCTCCAGTCACACCCATAGTCACGATTTGTTTTTCGCTCGGCGACATGTTCGCGGTTAGCCACAGTGTCCCAGCGGCTTCCGGGCAAGTCAAGATTCCGCATAGCTCATGGGGGCGAATCGCGGGCGCGGCGTCGTATGCTAAACTTCGCGGCTCAAGTA
>Ga0209062_1004592_pt1 | contig 14232 bp, 15 predicted proteins | sample Coa_R2_2_FD_187158 | JGI IMG/M metagenome (GOLD analysis project Ga0209062, IMG submission 187158) | Surface soil microbial communities from Centralia Pennsylvania, which are recovering from an underground coalmine fire - Coalmine... | ecosystem: Environmental > Terrestrial > Soil > Unclassified... | reverse complement strand
GTCTGGGAGCCGGACGCCGGCACCATGGCGCTCTATGAAAAGGCGCGCGGCATCGCAACTGAACTCGGCATGGAGCTACCGCATGGCAGCGCCGGCGGCGGTTCCGACGGCAACTTCACCGGCGCCATGGGCATCCCCACACTCGACGGCCTGGGCGTGCGTGGTGCGGATGCGCACACGCTGGGCGAGCACCTGATCGTGGCAAGCCTCACCGAGCGCGGCCGGCTGATGGCGGGCCTGTTGGCGACGTTGACGTAAGGCGCTAGGCTCCCGCGCATGGCAAAACCCGCCGCAGCACCTCGCATCATTCCGTTCAAGACCATTCGCGCCCGCGCGGAGAAACGCAAGGGCGGCGCGGACGCCTTGCAAAAGCTGTTGCCGCGCAAGCCCGATCCCAAGGCGCTGGCAAAGCTTTCCGACGACCGCGCGCTCGCGGAAATGACCAGGCGGGTGTTCTCCGCAGGCTTTGCCTGGAGCGTGATCGAGGCGAAATGGGACGGGTTCGAGAAAGCCTTCCTCGGCTTTGTGCCGGGGAAGTTGCTATTCCAGCCCGACGACTACTGGGACGGGCTGCTGCGCGACGAACGCATCGTGCGCAACGGCGCCAAGATTCAGTCCGTGCGCGAGAACGCCGCCTTCGTGCAAGAGATTGCGAAGGAGGTTGGTTCGTTCGGCAAGTTCCTGGCCGCCTGGCCTTCGTCGAACGAGGTCGCCCTGCTCGATCTCCTCGCCAAGCGCGGAAGCCGGCTCGGCGGCAACACCGGCCAGATGTTCCTGCGCTTCGTCGGCTATGACGGCTTCGTCACCTCGCAGGACGTGATCGCATGCCTGCGCGATGCGGGGCTCGATATCGGGCCTGAGGCCAAATCGAAAAGCGACCTTGCGAAAGTGCAGGCGCAGTTCAATGCCTGGGCCGAGGAGACAGGGTTGCCCTATGTGCAGCTGTCCCGGATCTGCGCGCTGTCCATCGGAGAGAACCGCAGCGAAGACCACGCCGCTTGATGCTGTTCCGCAAGCCAGAACGGCGCATTTCGCAGATGCGATGGCATGCGCCTTGCAAGCGATTGGCAAACCCGATCGACCGCCATTCGAAACGATGCACACTTTACAAGGTCATGCAGATGCATTCACAGTCGCGTTTGACAGCGCAAGCGATCGCCGACATCCGGCCTAAGTTCAAGACCTGAGACCTCATCATGCTCGGATATCTCGTTCGCCGCATGCTCGCTGCCGTTCCCGTCATGGGCGTGGTGGCGCTGTTCGTGTTCATGCTGCTGCGGATCACGCCGGGCGATCCCGCCGCCATCCTCGCCGGCGACAATGCGACGCCAGCCCAGCTCGAGCGCATCCGCGCCTCGCTCGGCCTCAACGAGCCGCTCTATGTGCAGTTCTTCACCTGGGTCAACAAGCTGCTGCATGGCGATCTCGGCGTATCGCTGATCTCCAATGTGCCGGTGCTGAAGATGATCGGCCAGCGCGTCGAGCCCTCGATCTCGATTGCGCTCTCGACCATCATCCTTGCGGTCCTGATCGCCGTGCCGCTCGGTGTGATCGCGGCCTGGAAGCATGGCACCTGGATCGACCGCTTCGTGATGGGGCTGTCGGTGCTCGGCTTCTCGGTCCCGGTCTTCGTGATCGGCTATGTCTTGATCCAGGTCTTTGCCATCGACCTGCGCTGGCTGCCGGTTCAGGGCTTCAAGAGCATCACGGCCGGCTTTGGCCCGTTCCTCGAGCGCATCATCCTGCCGACCCTGACGCTCTCATTCATCTATGTCGCACTGATCGCGCGCATGACGCGCGCGGCGATGTTGGATGTCATGGGCGAGGACTTCATCCGCACCGCGCGCGCCAAGGGCATTGGCGAGATCGCGGTGCTGCTCCGCCACGGCCTGCGCAATGCGGCTGTGCCCGTGATCACGGTGATTGGCACCGGCTTTGCGCTGCTGATCTCGGGCGTCGTGGTCACCGAAAGCGTGTTCAACCTGCCGGGCATCGGCCGCCTCACCGTGGACGCGGTGCTGGCGCGCGACTATCCCGTCATCCAGGCGATGATCCTCCTGACATCGCTGATCTATGTCACCGTCAACCTGCTGATCGACGTCGCCTACACCCTGCTCGATCCGAGGATTAGGTACTAATGGCGATCGATACCCTTCCCGAACCGTCGCTGCCGATCACGACGCCGCTGCGGCCGAAGCTCGGCTTCTTGACCGCGACCCCGATCATCGCGGTCGCGACCATCCTGCTCCTGCTCATTGTCGCGGTCTCGGTGCTGGCGCCGTGGATTGCGCCGCATGACCCGCTGCAGCTTGCGCCGGCCTTGCGGTTGAAACCGTCGACCGCGCAATTCCTGCTCGGCACCGACGGCTATGGCCGCGACCTCTTGTCCCGCGTCATCTATGGCGGCCGCATCTCGCTTTTGATCGGCATTGGCTCGGCGATCTTCTCGGTCGCGGTCGGACTCCTGATCGGGCTCGTCTCCGGCTTCTTCAAATGGGTCGATGCGGTGTTGATGCGCGTCATGGATTGCCTGATGGCGATCCCGAGCATCCTGCTTGCGATTGCGGTCGTCTCGCTCTCGGGTGCGAGCATCATGACGGTGCTGATCGCAATCACCATTCCGGAAGTGCCGCGGGTCGCGCGCCTGGTGCGCTCGGTGGTGCTGGCCGCGCGCGAGGAGCCCTATGTCGAAGCCGCGATCTCGGTCGGCTCCAGCCTGCCCAAGATCATGTGGCGGCATCTGATGCCGAACACGGTCGCGCCTCTGATCGTGCAAGGCACCTACGTCTGCGCCTCCGCCATTCTCACCGAAGCCATCCTGTCCTTCCTGGGCGCCGGCATCAGCCCGGAGACGCCGACCTGGGGCAACATCATGGCCGAGGGCCGCGCCTATTTCCAGATCAAGCCGTCGCTGATCTTCTGGCCGGGCCTCTTGCTGTCGATCGCGATCCTGTCCATCAACCTGGTCGGCGACGCCGCCCGCGATGCGCTCGATCCGCGCATGAAGCAGCGCGAGGGCGGGAAGTGATGGGGATGCAGCCCTCACAAGCGCCACGCGCAACATACTCCGTCATTCCGGGGCGGTGCGAAGCACCGAACCCGGAATCTCGAGATTCTCAGGTGCGCAATTGCGCACCATAGTTCACGCTTCGCGTGCCCCGGAATGACGGTGGAGAAACGAAGGTATGACCGACACCATCCTCGACATCCGCGACCTCGTCGTCAGCATCGGCAAAAGGCCGGACGCCAAGCGCATCATCGACCGCATCTCGCTTCAGGTCGGGCGCGGCGAGACGCTGTGCGTGGTCGGGGAAAGCGGCTCGGGCAAATCGGTCACCTCGCTCACGGTGATGGGCCTGTTGCAGAAGGGCACGCTGGTGCCAACCTCGGGCAGCATCAAGCTGGTCGGCGAGGAGTTGCTCTCGGCGGGCGAAGCCAGGCTGCGGCAGCTGCGCGCCACGCGAATGGCGATGATCTTCCAGGAGCCGATGACCGCGCTCAATCCGGTGGTGCCGGTCGGCCGGCAGATCGACGAGGTGCTGCGCGCGCACACCAGTCTCGATGCGCGAGCGCGGCGCAGGAAGATTCTCGAGATGATGGAGCAGGTCCGGCTGCCCCAGATCGAGCGCATCTTCGCGTCCTACCCGCACCGTCTGTCCGGCGGCCAGCGCCAGCGCATCATGATCGCGATGGCGCTGGTGCTGGAGCCAAAACTCCTGATCGCCGACGAGCCGACAACGGCGCTCGACGTCACCACCCAGAAGCAGATCCTCACTTTGATCCGCGACCTTCAGCGCGACCACGGCACCGCCGTGCTGTTCATCACCCATGACATGGGTGTGGTCGCCGAGATCGCCGACCGCGTCGCGGTGATGCGCCAGGGCCGCCTGGTCGAGACCGGCGCGCTCGATGCCATCCTGCGCACGCCGCAGATGGACTACACTCGCAACCTGCTCTCGGCGGTGCCGAGCCTCGTGCCGCGCGCGCCGCGCCCGGAGACCGAGGAGCCGGTGGTGCTCGAGGCCAACGAGCTCGGCAAGGTCTATCGCGAACGGTCTTTCCTAGGCAAACACCGCGAGGTCAAGGCCGCCGACAATGTCACGCTCACCCTGCGCAAGGGCCGCACCCTCGGCATCGTCGGTGAAAGCGGCTCGGGCAAATCGACGGTGGCGCGCTGCATTGTGCGCCTGATCGATCCGACGTCCGGCGGCATCCGCCTGGTCGGCCGCGAGATCTCCGGCCTGTCGCGCCGCCTGCTGCAGCCGCACCGCCAGCGCATCCAGATGATCTTCCAGGATCCCTATCGCTCGCTCAATCCGCGCATCACGACCGGCGAGAGCATCGCCGAGGGTCCTATCAATTATGGTGTGCCGCGCGAAAAGGCGCTGGCCCGCGCCCGCGAGCTGCTTGAGCTCGTGGGGCTTCCGGCCGATGCGGTCTCGCGCTATCCGCACCAGTTCTCTGGCGGCCAGCGCCAGCGCATTGCGATTGCGCGCGCCCTCGCGCTCGATCCAGCCGTGCTGGTCGCCGACGAAGCCGTCTCCGCGCTCGACGTCTCGGTGCAGGCGCAGGTGCTGGAGCTGCTCGACGAAATCCAGCAGCGGCTCGGCATTGCGCTGCTGTTCATCACCCACGATCTGCGGGTCGCCGCGCAGATCTGCGACGACGTCGCGGTGATGCAGCATGGCGTCGTGGTCGAACAGGGCCCCGCCGCGGAAGTGTTGACCAACCCGAAGCAGCCCTATACGCGCGCCCTGTTGGAGGCCGCCCCCAGCCGCGGTTGGGATTTTGCCAATTTCCGTCCCGTGGGCGACGCGGCGGTCGCGTAAGGCGCGACGCCATTGCCGCCGTCATTGCGAGGAGCAAAGCGACGAAGCAATCCAGGACCTCACGCATGGCCCTGGATTGCTTCGCTCCGCTCGCAATGACGGCGAACCGCAGCGCTCGAGCTCACTCGTCATGCAAAAGTGGAATTGCTCCACGCCTTGCGCTGGTTGCAATCACGGGGCTAACGTCGCCCGCCAGGCGCCATCCCGCGCAACCGGACCAGAGAGACATGCCAACCATCGACCGCATCCAAGGCTACGCCGACGAATTGACCACCATTCGCCGTGACCTGCACGCCCATCCCGAGATCGGGTTCGAGGAGGTGCGAACGTCGGGCATCGTCGCCGAGAAGCTTGCGCAATGGGGCATCGAGGTGCATCGCGGCCTCGGCGGCACCGGCGTCATCGGCGTGCTCAAGGGCAAGGGCAATGGCGACAAGCGCATTGGCCTGCGCGCCGACATGGACGCGCTGCCGATGGAGGAGAACACCAATCTGAAATGGCGCTCCACCATTCCCGGCCGCTTCCACGGCTGCGGCCATGACGGCCACACCACCATGCTGCTCGGCACCGCGCGCTATCTGGCCGAGACCAGGAATTTCGACGGCACCGTGCACTTCATCTTCCAGCCGGCCGAGGAAGGCCTTGGCGGCGCCCGGGCCATGATCAAGGACGGGCTGTTCCAGAAATTCCCCTGCGACGAGATCTACGGCCTGCACAACGCGCCCGACCTCAATCACGGCGAGATCGCGGTCCTGCCCGGCCCCGCGATGGCCGGCGCCGATTTCTTCGACATCGCCATCCAGGGCTATGGCGCCCATGGCGCGATGCCCGAGCGCTCCAAGGACGCGGTGGTCATCGCGATCACGCTAGCGCAGGCGCTGCAGAGCATCGTCAGCCGCAATGTCGATCCGATGCATCCGGCGGTGCTGTCGATCACCCAGATCCACGCAGGCTCCGCCTATAATGTGATCCCGGGCGAGGCAAAGCTCTGCGGCACCGTGCGCGCCTTCTCCGACGAAGCGCGCGCGCTGATCCGCGAGCGCATGCGCGCGATCTGCGCCGGCATGGCGACCGCCTTCAATTGCGAAATATCAGCCGATATCCGCGACACGTTCAGCGTGCTCGTCAACCAGGAGGAGCAGTCGCGCGTGGTCGAGGACGTCGCCCGCACCATCGTCGATCCCGCAAAAGTCTTCACCCGCGCCAAGCCCAAGATGGGCAGCGAGGATTTCGCCGACATGATGCAGGCGGTTCCCGGCGCCTATTTCTGGATCGGCCATGACGGCTCGGTGCCGGTGCACAATCCCGGCTATGTACTGGACGACAAGATCCTGCCGATCGGCGCCAGCGTGTTCGCCCGTATCATCGAAACGCGGCTTCCGGTGGGCTCTCATGCATAACCCGGCATCGGACGACGCTGTCACCTCGCTGCACGACCTCTCTGCGGTCGATCTCCTCGCCGGCTATCGTGCCAAGCAGTTCTCGCCTTCCGAGGTGATGGAAGAGGTGCTGGCGCATGCGGAAAGCTGGGAGCCGCATATCAAGGCGCTGTACGCCTTCGATCCCGACGGCGCGCGCGTGGCCGCCAAGGCCTCGACCGAGCGCTGGCAAAAGGATGAAAAGACCGGCGTGCTCGACGGCGTGCCCGTCACCATCAAGGATAATATCGCGACCAAGGGCCAGCCGGTGCCGCTGGGCGCGGCGAGCGTGAAGCTCGTACCGGCGGCGGCGGATGCACCACCTGCCGCGCGGCTGCGCGAGGCCGGCGCGATCATCTTCTCCAAGACCACCATGCCGGACTACGGCATGCTGTCGTCCGGCCTCTCCAGCTTCCATCCCCTGACGCGCAATCCCTGGGACCTGTCCAAGAATCCAGGCGGATCGAGCGCGGGCGCCGGCGCTGCGGCTGCAGCCGGGTATGGCCCGCTGCATCTCGGCACCGATATCGGCGGCTCGGTGCGGCTGCCCGCCTGCTGGTGCGGCCTTGTGGCCTTGAAGCCCAGCCTCGGGCGCATCCCGATCGATCCGCCCTATGTCGGCCGCGTCGCCGGCCCCATGACGCGCATCGTCGATGACGCCGCGCTGATGATGAGCGTGCTGTCCAAGCCCGACCGGCGCGATGGCATGAGCCTGCCGCCCAACGACATCCACTGGAAGGCGCTGGAGAAGTCGCCGCGCAAGCTGCGCCTTGGCCTGATGCTCAATGCCGGCACCGGGCAGGCTCTGGAAGAGCCTGTGCGCGAGGTCGTGGTGAAGGCCGCGAAAGCCTTTGAATCGGCGGGCAGTGTTGTCACCGAGGTCGACGGTATCCTGACCCGCGACATGCTGGACGGGCTCGACAGTTTCTGGCGCGCCCGGATGTGGGATGATCTCGACAAGCTCGATGCGAGCGCGCGCGCCAAGGTGCTGCCCTACATCTACAAATGGGGCGAGCGCGGCGCGAAGCTGTCGGGCGTCGAGGTGATCCGCGGCTTCAACGCCACCATGGCGATCCGTGCGGCGGCCGCGAAGCTGTTCTGCGACCTCGACTACGTGATCTCGCCAGTGTCGCCGGTGGTGAAATTCCCGGCCGAGTTCGCCTCCCCGCTCAACGACCCCGACAAGCCGTTCGAGCACATCGCCTACACCGTGCCGTGGAACATGGCGGAGAATCCGGCGGTCTCCATCAATGGCGGCTACGACGCCGATGGCTTCCCGATCGGCGTGCAAATCATCGGCCGCCGCTTCGACGATCTCGGCGTCCTCGCAATGGCCAAGGCATTCGAAGCCCTGCGCGGGCCGCCGCGGCCGTGGCCGAGCCTGCCCGGGAAGTGACAGGCGCGGTCAGCAATAGGCGCCGTCATTCCGGGACGATGCGAAGCATCGAACCCGGAATGACGGTACCAAAAATAAACAGAGGAAACACCCATGGCTTACGAGAGCATCACATACGAGGTCGCCGAGAACATCCTCACCATCACGTTGAACCGGCCCGACAAGCTCAACGCCTTCAACGCGAGCATGCAGCAGGAACTAATCGACGCTTTCGACCGCGCCGACAAGGATGACGAGGTGCGTGCGATCATCGTCACGGGCGCGGGCCGCGCGTTTTGCGCCGGCGCCGACCTGTCCTCCGGTGCCAATACCTTTGATCGCGACGCGCGGCGCGGGCCGGTCAAGCGCCTTCCCGACGGCAAGATCGACTACAGCGACGCCAATGTGCGCGACGGCGGCGGCCAGGTCACGCTGCGCATCTTCAAATGCCTCAAGCCGGTCATTGCCGCCGTGAATGGGGCAGCCGTCGGCATTGGCGTCACCATGCAGCTTGCGATGGACATCCGCATCGCGTCATCGGAAGCGCGCTTCGGCTTCGTGTTCTCCCAGCGCGGCATCGTGCCCGAGGCGGCGTCCAGCTGGTTCCTGCCGCGCATCGTCGGCATCTCGCAGGCGCTCGAATGGTGCTACACCGGCCGCGTCTTCCCGGCGCAGGAGGCGCTTGCCGGTCGCCTGGTCAGCAAGGTGGTGCCGCCGGAGGAGCTGTTGCCGACGGCACGCGCCCTGGCGCGCGAGATCGCGGCCAAGACCGCGCCGGTCTCGATCGCGCTGATCCGCCAGATGATGTGGCGCATGTTGGGGGCCGACGATCCCATGGAAGCCCACAAGGTCGACAGCCGCGGCATCTACACCAGAGGCCGCTCCGAGGACGTCAAGGAAGGCGTGACGGCGTTCCTGGAGAAGCGCCCGGCGGTGTTCAGGAACAAGGTATCAGCCGACATGCCGGACTATTTCCCCTGGTGGGACGAGCGCGAGTACAAGTAACTTCGGAAGGTCGCCGCAGTTTGTCGGGTGGGCAAAGGAGCGCAAGCGACGTGCCCACCATCTTGCTCCGGACTCCGGGCCGGTGGGCACGCTGCGCTTTGCCCACCCTACCGACTTACATCACCAGCGCGACCCGTCCGATCGCCTTGCGGTCGATCAATAGCCGCATCGCTTTCGCAAAATCCTCCAGCGGCAGGCGGTGCGAGACGTTGGGGCGGATGCGGCCCTCCTCCGCCCATTGCAGCAACGTCCGCATGCGCACTTCGCCGAGCGCCGGGTTCTTGCGCGCAGCTTCGCCAGCGCGCACGCCCAGCACGCTCGCGCCCTTGATCAGCACCAGGTTGGAGCGCGCGAGGCCGACACCGCCGGTGAAGCCGATCACGAGCAGGCGCGCACCCCAGGCGATGCAGCGCAGGCTGCTCTCGAAGATTTCTCCGCCGACGGGATCGAACACCACGTCGGCGCCACGCCCGTCGGTGAGGCGCTTGACCGCGTCGCGGAACGGCTCGCGCGAATACAGCACAAGATGATCGGCGCCGCGCGCCTTCGCGACCGCGAGCTTGTCCTCCGACGAGGCGGCGGCGATCACGGTCGCACCGAGCAGCTTGCCCATCTCGACCGCCGCGAGGCCGACGCCGCCGCCGGCACCGTGCACCAGGAGCACCTCGCCGGCCGCGAGCTGGCCGCGATCGACGAGCGCATGATGGGCCGTGCCGTGCGCGGCGAGAAAAGTCGCGCCCTCCGCATAATCGAAATTGCTGGGCATCCGTGTCAGCTGCGAGGACGTCACCACCGCCTCGTCGGCATAGGCGCCGTGCCGCATCTTGACGATCACCTTCTCGCCAATAGCGACGCGCGAAGCACCATCAGCCTCGATCACGTCGCCGGCCGCCTCCACGCCCGGCGTGAACGGCAGCTCCGGCTTGAGCTGATAGTCACCCGCCGCCATCAATATGTCGGGGAAATTGATGCCGGCCGCGCGGATCGCAACCCGCACCTCGCCCTCGCGCAAGGCGCGCGAGGCGACCTCCTCCAGCCGCAGGCGCTCGGGCGGACCGAGCTCGCGGCAAACCACCGCGCGTCCCATCAGGCGGCACGCTCCTTGCGCCGGATCAGGGCCTCGCGGATCAGCGGCAGCCGGTCATTGCCGAAATACATGTCGGTCTTGTCGAGGAAGATGGTCGGCGAGCCGAAGCCGCCGCGCGCCATCACTTCGTCCGTGTTGGCCTTGAGCTGATCCTTGATCGATTGCTGCGCGATACCGGCGAACAGCTTTTCCGCATCCACGCCGACGCGCCGGCAGACCTCGGCCAGCACCGCGTCCTGCGATATATCCTGATCCTCACCCCAATAGATCTCGAACACCGCACGCGCGAACGGCACCATCTCCTTGCCGAGGAAAATGCAGCCGCGCATCGCCTTGACGCTGTTCACCGGAAACACCGTCGGCCGCATCTTGATCGCAAGCCCCGCCGAGCGCGCCCAGTCCTCCATGTCCTTTTTCATGTAGGCGAGCTTGGCCGGCACCGGATTGTCCCGCGACGCATAGACGCTTGGGTTGATGCTGTTGAAGATGCCGCCGACCAGGATCGGCCGCCACGAAATCTCCTCGCCGAACTCTTTTGCAAGCGGCTGGATGTTGTGGAAGGCGAGATAGGTCCAGGGGCTGGAGCAGTCGAAGAAGAATTCGATCATGGGTCTTTCCTTTTATTCGTTGTAACTCGGCTCTTGCACCGTCACCTTGAGGTGCCCGCGTCAGCGGGCCTCGAAGGGCGACGGCCCGTGTGCTAGCAGCGGGGCCGTTCATCCTTCGAGGCTCGCTAGCGCGAGCACCTCAGGAAGACGGGTTTGAAAGTCTTCACTTGTTCGGTTGACACTGACGATCACTTCCTCTCCGCCATCTCCTTCGCGCGCGCGCCGAACATGTTGCGCCGCGCCTCCTCGTCGAACGGCTCCTTGATGAACTTGCCGATCGCGAGCCCCGCCTGCACCTGCGGCCGCGCCCGCACCTCGGCGTACCAGCGCTTGACGTTGGGATAATCGTCGAGCGTGAAACCCTGCGCCTTGTGGGTCATGGTCCAGGGGAAGCAAGCGATGTCGGCGATGGAATAGTCGCTGCCCGCGACATAGGCGCCGGTCTTGCCGAGCTGCACATCGAGCACGTGATAGAGCCGCGCGGCTTCATCGCGGTAGCGCTGGATGGCGTAAGGAATCTTCTCGGCGGCATAGAGCGCGAAATGGCCGTGCTGGCCGAGCATCGGCCCCAGGCCCGACATCTGCCACATCACCCATTGAATGGTTCTGGAACGACCACGCAAATCCGCCGGGAGAAAGCGGCCGGTCTTCTCGGCGAGATAGATCAGGATCGCGCCGGTCTCGAATATCGAGAACGGCTCGCCCCCATCGGCCGGCGCATGATCGACGATGGCAGGGATGCGGTTGTTGGGGCTGATGGCCAGGAATTCGGGGCGAAACTGCTCGCCGGCGCGGATATTGATCGGGATCACTTGATAGGGAAGCCCAAGCTCCTCCAGCATGATCGAGATTTTCCAGCCATTCGGCGTCGGCGCGTAATGCAGGTCGATCATGGTTTCCCCGGGGATAAGCCGCCCCGACCGGAGCGACTTTTGTTGTTCTGTACCTTGAGCATAAGACATGGCACAGAAGGGCTCAATCAGCCAAAACCGGGAGGGCTCCATGCTGTTTCCAACCACCATCGCCGGCTCCTTGCCGAAGCCCGAATGGCTTGCCGAGCCCAACATCCTCTGGGCGCCCTGGAAAGCTTCCGGCGAGGCGCTGTCGCGCGCCAAGCGCGACGCGACGCTGGTGTGGCTGAAGCTGCAGGAGGATTTCGGTATCGACATCGTCACCGAAGGCGAGCAGTCGCGCCAGCATTTCGTGCACGGCTTTCTGGAGAAGATCGACGGCATCGATTTCGCCCACAAGGTCGAGATGGGCATCCGCAATGACCGCTACAAGGCGATGGTGCCGCAGGTGGTGGCGCCCTTGAAGCTGAAGGGCCGCGTGCATGCGGATGAGGCGCGCGTCGCCCGCACCCACACCTCGCGCAAGCTGAAATTCACTTTGCCCGGCCCGATGACCATCATCGACACCATCGCCGACTGCCACTATGGCGACCGCGTCAAGATGGCGTTTGCCTTCGCCGAGCTGTTGAACCAGGAGGCGAAGGCGCTTGCCGCCGACGGCATCGACCTGATCCAGTTCGACGAGCCCGCGTTCAACGTCTACATGTCCGAGGTCAATCAATGGGGGATCAGGGCGCTGGAGCGCGCCGCCGAAGGGCTCACCTGCGCGACCGCCGTGCACATCTGCTACGGCTACGGCATCAAGGCCAACACCGACTGGAAGCAGACGCTGGGCGCTGAGTGGCGGCAATATGAGGAGATCTTTCCGGTCATCGACAGAAGCCCGATCCAGCAGGTCGCGATCGAATGCCGCAATTCGAAGGTGCCGCTGGATTTGTTGAAGCTTCTGCCCAACAAGGTGGTGCAGGCCGGCGTGATCGATGTCGCCACCGACGAGGTCGAGACCGCCGAGGATGTCCTCAAGAGCATCGAGCAAGTGTTGAAATTCGTGCCCGCCAGCAATTTGATCGCGACCACCAATTGCGGCATGGCGCCGATGCGGCGGGAGATCGCGGAAGCCAAGCTCGCGGCGCTTGGCGCCGGCGCCAAGCTTGCGCGGGAGAAGCTCGGCTGATGCGGCCGGTTGTTGTGGCTGTGGCGTTCGCGGCGTTGGTCAGCAGCGCGCAGGCCGCCGACGACCGCACGCTGCTCAATCATTGCAAGGCGCTGGTGTCGCAGGCTTCCGCTGCGAGCGCCGAGCTCCAGCACTGCCGACAGGTCATCAAGGAATGGACACTGCGGGACTCCCGCATGAGCGTGGACGAGAACGGCCGTCCGCTGCGGTGAGGATCATCGGTTCGCGCTTGGATGCAACACGGGCCGATAGCCGGCGAGAAACGCGCGCAAGGTCGAGGGCGGCGTCAATAGCATCGGCTCGTGCAGCGCGCTTGTGACGTCGCTGTAGCCTCCCGGCGACCAACGCAGCGGCCTGCCCTGCGCAACGACAAAACTGTCCGCCCCGGCCTGTACCATTGCGCCATCGGGCAGTTTCGCCAGCCGCATCGGCAGCGCATGCAGCCGCTTGCCGCGGCCGTCGAGCCGTTCGTGATGCAGCACTGCATCGATCTCGGGCGCGAGCAGCTCGCGCTTGCGATTGCCCTCTTCCCAGGCTGCGCGAAACCGGTTGGCATCGTCGCGGCGGCAGTAGAAGCACGGGCGGTGGCCGGCGGCGAAGGCAGTGGCCTCGTCGAGAAAGAACAGCTCGGTCCAGCTCCGCCGCGTCATCACCTCGCGGCGGCGGCCGCGGAATTGCAGCACACAGGTGAGCCAGGCCGATGTCGACCAGCGCTTGTTCAGGAGGGTTCTGGTCGCGGGATCATGGATGATGCCGCGATTGCCGACAAACAGCCCGCGCTCGGGAGTGGCGATGATGTCGCCGGTCGGCGTGACGCGGTTTTGCAGGGGCATGGAGTTTGCCAATCACTCCACTGTCATTCCGGGGCGGTCCGCAGGACCGAACTATGGTGCGCAATTGCGCACCTGAGAATCTCGAGATTCCGGGTTCGGTGCTGTCGCACCGCCCCGGAATGACGATGCTCTCCTCACGCCGCGCCGTCGCGGATCGGGGGCTGGAAACTCAGCGCGGTGTCCCAGGGGAAGAAGATCCAGGTGTCCTGCGACACCTCGGTGATGAAGGTGTCGACCAGGGGCCGTCCCTTGGGTTTGGCGTAGACGGTGGCGAAATGCGCGTCGGGCAGCAATTCGCGCACCATCTTCCCGGTCTTGCCGGTATCCACGAGATCGTCGACGATCAGGAGCCCCTTGCCGGTGCCGCCGCCGAGCCGGGCGGCCTCGTCCGAAATGCCTTTGAGCACCTTCAGGTCGCCCTGCTTGTCATGGTCGTAGCTCGCGACGCAGACGGTATCGATGATGCGCACCCCGAGTTCGCGCGCGACGATCGCGGCTGGCACGAGGCCGCCGCGGGTGATCGCGATCACCGCATGGAACGGCCCGACCTCGTTGAGCCGCCAGGTCAGCGCCCGGCAATCCCGGTGGAACTGGTCCCACGACACCGGAAACGCCTTGCCCGCCCGCTCCTGAGCGCTCAGCGTCGTTTCGCCGTTCATCAGCCTCTCTCCTTCAAATAATACTGCCCGCGCTTTAGCGGCTCACGTTCAATCCCGCCAGCATCTCCTTCACCGCATTCATGGCGGCCGCAAGCTTGTCCGGATCGCGGGAGCGCACCACGAGGTTGGTGTTCGGCTTCCTGTCCTCGTCGGTGAAGGGATAGCTGCCGATGATGGTATCCGGATGGGCTTCCGCGATGGCCCGCAACGGGCCGCCGATGTCGCCCTCGCGCGCATTGGCGCGCACGGTGTCGGACAGCATCTTCACGCCGGATTTCAGCTTGGGCGAGATGATGTCCATCATCGCCTGCATGATCGAGGGCACGCCGGCCATCACGATGACATTGTCGAGCTTGAAGCCCGGCGCGAGGATTGTCGCGCTCTGGATCAGCT
>Ga0209062_1004586_pt1 | contig 14237 bp, 10 predicted proteins | sample Coa_R2_2_FD_187158 | JGI IMG/M metagenome (GOLD analysis project Ga0209062, IMG submission 187158) | Surface soil microbial communities from Centralia Pennsylvania, which are recovering from an underground coalmine fire - Coalmine... | ecosystem: Environmental > Terrestrial > Soil > Unclassified... | reverse complement strand
CCCTGTGCGATAGAAAACTTCTGTTCCCACTGATGACTTTGCCGGTTTGCCGCCACAAAATCGTCCGTCATCTCATGTTCTTCCTGCGTGGAAGGCTTCAGACAACTTCCATCCACCTGCGGAATATCTGTGACAGACTTGCCTGCGAATGCTAATGGCTCCTGCATGGGAGCCTGATAAAGCGCGGAGTAAATTTCATACGCCTCAACGGGAGCCGTTCCGCCACCCGATTGATTCAGAGGACTGGTAACTGCCAGATCGGTGATGGCGTTGCCGGCTGACTTTTTTGCGCGATGCGGAGAAATGAACCGTATCCAGGTCACCACAGCTACGATGACGATCAGCGATATTCGAAGCCGGAAACGCCATGAAATGCGCAATTGCAATACCCCCGATGAAGCGATGCACGCATATTTTGACATGAGTGCGGGGAATCCTCAGGATGCAATAACGGTTGTGTGGCGAGTCTGATGTTCGCCGCATAAATGATATGGTGCATTTGCTGTCGGAGCATAGGAAAAGCAGGTCCTCGCTATGCTCAGGGTGACAGCGTTATTGAATGAATTAGCGATTCACTACACTAAAGAGTGCGCTTGAACAGAGGCGTGGCGACGAGCAGGGTCAGCAATCCAAACCCAAACAGAAACACTAGATCTGTCCGAATCGCAGTAAAGCCGCCATCTTTGAGAAGGATCGCTTTGAACCCATGCACTGCGTAGCTGAAAGGATCCACGACAGCAATGGCTCTAAGCCACTTAGGGAAACCAGTGATCGGGGAAATAGCTCCGCTGGGAAAGAACAACAGTGTATTCAGTACACCGAACATGGCGCGCGGCACGAGCGGATCTTCCACGCGGACCATCATCAGGAACATCATTCCGTTGAATGCGATGGAGGTTGCGACGATCAGCAAAGACAATTGCAGAACGACAATAGGATGGAAGATGACTCCCAGCCCCGCGAGAAGCGAGCCGATCACGGTAAGCGTGACGCCGGACAGAACGGCCTTGATGGCTCCGGCAAGGTTTAGCCCAAGAACCAGTTCCCAGCGCGTAATAGGCGTGACGAGATAGCCCTCATGCACACCACGCGCTTTGTCGTCGATGTAAAGCATGCCGCCGCCGATCATGACGGCCACATACATGGCCAGCGCAACGGAACCAGCCAGCAGATACTTCATGTATTCGACATACGGGTAGAGCTCTACAATTTCGAGCGCGACCTGCTGTACGACTTTGGGCTGGATGATCGGCGCATTCAGCGCATCTACCAGCGACTGCATCTCGGCTTCAAGAGCGTTGCTCATGGTCTGGTCGGTGTTATCAACAACCAAGCCTATAGACGGGGAATCGCCGGCGAACACTCGTCGTGAATACTGCTTTGGAATAATGACTGCGCCCTCGATCTTGCCGGTGCGCACGTCTTCACGCGCCTGATCTTCGTTGTCATAGGGAACAGTGGTGAAGGTGCGGATATTCACCGCGATGGCGTTGAAGGCTTCGTGAATCTTAAGTGCCTGGGAACCTCGGTCATAATCCACCACGCCCATGCGCGCGCCGCGAATCTTGCCGCCGAATGCATTGCCCAGAATGATCAGCTGCACGAGCGGAAGCGTCATCGAAACCATCATGAGCGCAGGTGAGCGGAAGAATTTCCGCATCTCCCGCTCTACAATCGCCATCATTCGTTTCATGGTTGCACTCCCGGTCGCTGGGGCATGACAAAGCCGTGCGCTTTTACCTGTTCGTCGCGAAGCTGGCGCCCTGTGTAATGTACGAAGACATCATCGAGCGTGGTGTTCTGAACGCTCAGCGATTTGATTGTTTCGCCCCGATTTACGGCCATTTCGACCAGTTGTGTAGTGGTGAGGGAGCCGTTGGACGTGAGCAGGCGATACATTCCGGCGCTTTGCGCTTCGACTGCGGTCACGCCTGCGAGCTTCTTTAATTGCTCAGGCCACTCTTTTGATTCATTTGTGAATTGCGCTTCGACAACATTTGTTCCCGGAACGCTGGCCTTCAGAGCCATGGGCGTGTCAAGCGCAACCAGTTTTCCGTGGTCTACGATGGCGATGCGATCGCAGAGACGGTCCGCCTCGTCCATGTAATGCGTCGTAATCAGCATGGTCAGGTTGTGGCTGGTCTTAAGGTTGTTGAGCATCTCCCATACGGCTACGCGCGATACAGGATCAAGTCCGGTGGTAGGCTCATCGAGAAAAAATATCCGAGGGTTATGTACCAGGCCGCGCGCAATTTCGAGGCGGCGACGCATGCCTCCGGAGAGTGTTTTCGTCTGCGCGTTGCGCCACTTCAGCAGATCGACAGCTTCCAACAGCTCTTCAATATTGCGCTGACGTTTTGCTCTTGGGACCTCATAAAGTTTTGCATAGATGGAAAGATTTTCTTCTACCGTCAGGTCCATATCGCTGGTAAGCGCCTGCGGAATGACGCCGATCAGCCGTCTGACTGCATCTGCTTCGCGCGAGACATCGTGACCGGCGATGATCGCTTTTCCGCTGGTAACAGGGATCAGCGTGGTCATCATGCGAATGAGCGTGCTTTTGCCGGCCCCGTTAGGGCCAAGGAGTCCGAAGATTTCTCCATCAGCAACGTCGAATGTAATGCCGCGAACGGCTTCAAAATCGCCGTAGCGTTTGACGATGTTTTCGACAGCTATCGCTGCTGTTTGGTTCATCGCGACACCAGCTTGTCTTTCGGGATGTAAACTTCGGCGGTCATCCCGGGCACATACCGCATTTCCGGGTTGTCGATCAGCAGTTTCAGGCGAACAGTTTTGATGTCACGCTTCCGGCGGCTGACATCGCGCTGGGTGGCGAAATCTGCCTCAGCAGATTTTGCGATTACTTTGCCCTGAATGGTTGCGCCGCTCGGCATCACGACACGAAGGCCGTCGCCCACCTGTGCGGAGTCGGCTTGGGTCTCGGGCAGCGGAGCGTAGATCCAGGTCTGCGTCAGATCGGTGATGGTTATAATCGGAGTGCCGGGAGAGACGACCTCACCCTGCCGGGCTGCTCTGACGTTGACCTTGCCTGAGATTGGCGCGACAACGTTGGCGTAACCGAGCTGGATCTGTGCCTGATCGAGAAGCGCCTGGGCGTTTCTTACATCGCTCCTCGTAGCATCGACTGTCTTCGCAGCAGCCTGGGCCTGAATTGTGTTGGCCATGGCGAGTTTTACGGCGCCTTCTGCTGCGGCCACGTTTTCTTTTGCGGAATCGACGGCTGCTTTCGCAGCGTTCAAAGAGGTTGTCGCCTCATCACGCGCCTGCGCGCTCATCACTCCCTGAGCAGCCAGCGCCACAGTCCTTCGCGTATCGGCCTCCTGATGTTCGTACTGTGCACGCGCCTGGACGAGAGCAGCCTGCGCTACACGCAGCTGCGCCTCAGCACTTGTAAGCTGGCTGGACGTGCCGCCGCGCACCTGACGTTCTGTAGCGCTTGCTTCCTGCAGCTTGTATTGCTGGCTTTTCGCTGTTGCAGCGGCAGCCTGGCTCGCTGCAGCCAGATCATCGCTTTGAATGGTGGCGATCAGCTGGCCGGCTTTCACATCATCTCCTTCATCGACTGTAAGTGTCTGAATGCGGCCCGGAATGCGCGAGCTGACGACAACCTCATTTGCATCGACAATCCCGATCAGCTGCAGATCGCTGGAACGATTCGTCGAAAAGAAATACCAGGCGAGTGCGATGACCAGCAGAATTCCAAGCAGCACAAATATCCGGTTGCGCGCATTCATAGCCACTTTCTCCGAACCTTGAAATTTTTGATCTGAGGCATAGGCATATCCGCCAAAACGCGCTTTGCCAGCTTTGCGCCGCGCGCGCGATCTACAAACAGCGCATTGCCCAAAAACTGCACGGCAGCTTCGCGACGCGACCTGAGCGCCTCTACTTCGAAAGGCTTAAAAGGTAGAGCCAGACGCAGCATAGGCGCGCTCATGAAATAGAAGACATTCGCGCCAAACATCGAATACGTCACCTGAAGCCAATCCACTTCGCAAAGCTCGCCGCTGCGTACTCCTTCGTCCACGGCTTCACGTAATTTTTCGAGCAGCGGCTTGAATGCTGTTCGCATAAGCAGAGGCACAGAGCCACCCTCGCCGCGATGGAACCGGACCATTTCCTGCTGCATCAGGCTCTGAAATTCGCGCTGGGTAAGGATGCGGTCGAAGTGATTAATGGCCATGCGCAGCAGACGTTCTCCAGAGCTGTGCCTGGGATCGAGAGCGGCAAGCGCGCTGGCCACGACTTTTCCTGAAACCTCTTCAAGTGCGGCTGCATAAAGCGCTTTTTTGCTTTTGAAGTAGTAGTAGAGAAGCGCCTTGTTGACCTTTGCCGATGCCGCAATAGCGTCAGTGCGAGCGCCGGAAAAACCATGCGTGCTGAATTCGCGCACCGCTGCCTGAAGAATGTTCTTGCGTGTCTGATCGGCACGGTCATGGCGGTTTTTATTTGAAGTGGTCGAATTCATTAATTAACCAGTTAGTTAATTATATATCGTGATTACAATCCATTGCGGTGGGCTTATTTTTAACGCCCCGGAAGAACCATTTATTCGGTTGTAGATGACAATTGTGTTTGTGCTATACAATGCCGTGCCAGCGGCGGAACGGGCCAGCTTACGAATCCCTCCGTCGTGGAGGGACTCATGTCAGCTCCCGATATTGTCTGGAAAAATGGCCGCTTCGGCCAGACCTCGCGCCGAGACGCCTGGTGGCTTTCTCCCACAGCCGTATTTATCGGCTTCAGCGCTTTTATCATCTACTCCACGTGGGCGGCTTTTCAAAACCAGTACTATACCTTTGGTTCGTACATCTCGCCCTTCTATTCACCAGAGCTGTTTGGTAGCTCTTCGCACGCGCTTTTCGGGCCTAAGCCTCACTGGTATCCCGGTTTTCTGCCCTTCTCACCGGCGTTCCTCATTCTTTGGATTCCCGGCCTTTTTCGCCTGACTTGCTACTACTACCGAGGCGCATACTACAAATCGTTCTGGGCTGATCCTCCGGCATGCGCTGTAGGCGAGCCGCGCAAGGTCTATCTTGGCGAACGCAGCTTCCCGCTCATCTGGCAGAATTTCCATCGCTACTTTTTGCGACTGTCCTACATTGTCTGGGGATTTCTCGTCTACGATGCAATCCGAGCCTTCTTCTTTCCAGACGGATTCGGCATCGGCGTCGGCACGCTGGTTTTGGTCATCAACGTGATCCTGCTCGGTGGATATGTATTCGGTTGCCACGCCTTTCGACATCTCATCGGGGGCACTTTCGACCGCATATCCGAACACCCCATTCGCGGCGCGCTTTACAAATGCGTGAGCTTCCTGAATCGAAACCATAAGAACTGGGCCTGGGCGAGCCTCTTCTGGGTCGGCTTCGCCGATATCTATGTCCGCCTCTGCGCGATGGGCATCTGGCACGATTGGAGAATTTTATAGATGCCCGAATTCCAGCGCTTCTCCTACGATGTCTTAGTAATTGGAGCAGGCGGAGCAGGCTTGCGGGCCGCTATCGAAGCCGCATCCACGGGGGCGAAAGTCGGAGTCGTATGCAAATCTCTGCTCGGCAAAGCCCATACCGTCATGGCGGAAGGCGGCATCGCGGCAGCTCTGGCCAACGTCGATGACCGTGACAACTGGCGCGTCCATTTCTCTGACACCATGCGCGGCGGCCAATACCTGAACAATTGGCGCATGGCCGAATTACACGCGAAAGAAGCTCCCGAGTGTGTGCGCGAGCTGGAAGCCTGGGGCGCGCTCTTCGACCGCACCAAAGACGGACGCATCCTGCAGCGCAATTTTGGCGGACACCGTTATCCGCGGTTAGCTCACGTTGGCGACCGCACTGGCCTGGAGATGATCCGTACCCTGCAGGACCACGGCATCCACTGCGGCATGGAAGTCCACATGGAATGTACCGTGCTCAGTCTGCTGATGGACTCAGGCCGCATCGCCGGAGCCTGCGGATATGACCGCGAGAAAGGCCGCTTTTACCTCTGGCAGGCAAAGGCCGTCGTCATCGCTACGGGAGGCATAGGCCGCGCCTTCAAAGTGACGAGCAATAGCTGGGAATATACCGGAGACGGGCTCGCGCTCGCTTATCGGGTCGGCGCTGAGCTTCAGGACATGGAATTCGTGCAGTTCCATCCTACGGGAATGGTCTGGCCGATCAGCGTGCGCGGCATTCTTGTGACGGAAGGCGTGCGGGGCGAAGGTGGCGTGCTGCGAAACAGCGAAGGCCGCCGTTTCATGTTCGACGATATCCCCGACCTCTACAAAGCTCAGACTGCCGACAACGAAGACGAAGGATGGCGTTACACGCAGGGTGACAAGAACGCTCGCCGCCCGCCAGAGCTGCTCACACGCGACCACGTTGCCCGCTGCATCAATCGCGAGGTGAAAGCCGGACGCGGCTCACCGCATGGCGGCGTCTTCCTTGACATCTCCTGGATCAAGAAACACATTCCGAAATCCGAGGAGCACATTAAACGCAAGCTTCCCAGCATGTATCACCAGTTCAAACAGCTGGCGGATTTGGATATCACCAAAGAGCCGATGGAAGTCGGCCCCACGACGCATTACATGATGGGGGGTATCCGCGTGGATGGTGATTCGCAGATGTCTAGCGTTCCTGGCCTCTTCGCCGCGGGAGAAGCAGCCGCCGGACTACACGGCGCCAATCGACTCGGCGGCAATTCACTCTCTGATTTGCTTGTGTTCGGGCGCCGCGCCGGACGTTATGCTGCCGAATTTGCAAAATCTAACGGCGCGGCAGGCATTGACGAGCAACACCTTCAATCCGTTGCAACAGCAGCGCTTCAACCCTTCGAGCGCGGTCCATCCGGCGAAAATCCATACCAGATTCAATACGACCTGCAGGAGACCATGCAGGACCTCGTTGGTATCGTCCGCACGGAAAGCGAAATGGAGCAGGCCCTCGATAAAATTACTCAGCTCGATCAACGCGCCGAACGCGTCGGCATCACCGGCAATCGCGAGTACAACAACGGATGGCACACTGCAATCGACTTATCCAACATGCTGCTCGTTTCTGAAGCTGTCACCCACGCAGCCATATTGCGAAAAGAAAGCCGTGGCGCGCAGTTCCGCGAAGACTATCCGAATAAAGACGCTGAATGGGGCAACTACAACATCATAGTGAAGCGCGGCCCGAATGACGAAATGCAGATCGAGAAGAGAGCTATTGAGCCCATGCCCGAAGATCTCAAGGCGGTCATCGAGGAGAACAAGTAAATGACCACACAAACCACATTCCGCATCTGGCGCGGAAATCCGGCCGGAGGTCAGTTTCAGGACTTCACCATTCCCATCGAAGAAGGCATGGTCGTCCTCGACGCCGTGCATCGCATCCAGGCGCAGCAGGCGCCCGATCTCGCCGTGCGCTGGAACTGCAAAGCCGGCAAGTGCGGTTCATGTTCGGCAGAAATCAACGGTATGCCGAAACTCATGTGCATGACTCGACTCAGCGACATCAATCTCGAAGCGCCCGTCACACTTGAGCCCATGCACGCCTTCCCGCCTATTCGTGATCTTGTTACTGATGTCTCCTGGAACTTCCGCGCCAAGAAAATGATCAAGCCATTCAAGCCGCGTACGCCTGATGCGCCAGACGGTACATGGCGCATGCAGCAGGCCGATGTGGAGCGCGTACAGGAGTTCCGCAAGTGCATCGAATGCTTTCTATGCCAGGATGTCTGCCATGTTTTACGCGAGCATCACAAGCATGACGAGTTCATCGGCCCGCGTCTGCTCGTCTACGCCGCTGCGCTGGAAATGCATCCGCTTGATACCGAAGACCGTGTCAGTGATCTCCGCCACAAACACAGCATCGGTTACTGCAATATCACAACCTGCTGTCGCCAGGTCTGCCCCGAGTCGATTACGATAACCGAGAACGCGATCATCCCGCTCAAGGAGCGGGTTGTGGATCGCTACTTCGATCCGCTGAAGTCGCTCTTCCACATCCTGTAACTCAAAAAACAGGAGGAAATCCGATGTTCATCCTCAAGCCCATCTCCCACGACAGCATTGAAACCGCTCTCGCCAAAGCCGAGCGCTATCGCCTGCTCAATGAACCTAACGAGGCCGAAAGCATCTGCCGTGACATTCTCGAAATCGATCCCGCGAACCGCCAGGCGCGCATCAGCCTCGTTCTCGCTCTTACTGATTCCATCCCGCAGGATCCATCGGCCTTCAACCACGCACTTGCCGCTATTGAGGCCCTTGAGTCCGAATACGATCGCGCATACTACACCGGTATCGCATGGGAGCGCCGCGCTAAAGCTTATTACGAAGCAAACGGCCCCGGCTCCAGCGGCTATGTCTACGACTGGATTGCAAAAGCGCTTGAGTTTTTTGGGCAGGCAGAGCGGCTTCGGACCGCAGGCAATGATGACGCCATCCTGCGCTGGAATACCTGCGTTCGCTTCCTCGATCGCCACAAGGAACTGCGCGAAAGAACAGAAGAGGCGAGAGAACCAATTCTTTCCGAATAGCGCAGCGCTGGATGTTTTGAAATTCAGTTCTGCTTTAAATGGGTAATCAGCCGGTCCCGTACCAGCCGGATGTGTTCGCGCATGGCCGCCTCGGCGGCCTTTTTGTCGTTTGTTCGCAGCGCATCCAGAATGGCGCGATGCGCTGTGGGAGCAGTTGTTGAAGATAATCGGTACGTCTTGCAGCGGAAAAGCCATATCTGCTGCTGAATGTTTGCCAGAACGCGGCAAAGTTCCGTATTGCCGCTGGCCTCAGCAATGGCGCGGTGATAGGCAGTGTCTTCTTCAATATGCCGCAGCTTGTCTCCTGCCTTCAGCCACTTTCTGGTGTGCTTAATGCTGGCTTCGAGTGAAGCAATCAGTTTGGGCGTCACTACTGCAGTTAATACTGCGTGCGCTTCCAGAGCTTCTCGAAGATCATAGAGATCTCCGACCTCTTTGATACTGAAGTGCCGCAGATATGCCCCACGTCTCGGTTCAATGCGGATGAGCCCTTCGCTCTGCAGCGTGTTTAGCGCCTCGCGTACAGGAGATTTGCTGATGCCAAGTTGACCCGCAAGAAAATCCTCAGTCAGACGAGAGTTTTCATCAAGTTCGCCTTCAAGGATGTATCGTTTGATGCTTTCATATGCCAGCGCAGTCAGATTTCGGGGCGGAGCCAGTTTTTCTATAACAGTCATAAAGGGATAAGTTTCAGTTTTGATGGTTTACCACTCACTTGCAAGGTCCGGGACAAGTGCAAAACGCGGTTCCTTTCTTACCAAAAAGAGACAAATTTTTGACAGACAATTTTTTGGTATCTGATATATTACAGCCCAAACCATACTGTTTTTTTTGACAGTGCTTTTCCCGCCCTATTCCTGGGCTGCGCTGTCATTCATCACCTGTTCCATCAGGTTGCGCGCTATTGCCGGCTGTACATACATAAAAGCAGTTCCTTTTAGGAGGTCCACCTTGAAGCGCTTTCTGAAGGCCGTATTCATCGCATCTCTCGTTCTCTTCGCCACCCGCATGCTCTTGGCTCAATCCACCGCCACTGTATCGGGGACCGTTACTGACCCCTCCGGCGCAGTCGTTCCCGGAGCGCAGATTACGCTGCACGGCAACGCTACCGGTATTACCCGTGTCGTTACTTCTGACCGGGACGGCAGCTACACGATCCCTTCGATCCAACCGGGAGACTACAGCATCGAGGCGTCCTCAGCAGGGTTCAGCCGTTATGTCATCAAGAGCATTGTGCTGCAGGTGGACCAGAAATCGACAGTAAACATCCAACTGGCCGTAGCCTCCACCGGTGAAGTTGTTCAGGTACAGAGCAGCGCGCCTGTGGTCGATGCGCAGACCACGACCGTGGGTCAGGTCATCGACAGTGTCACGGTACAGCAGATTCCGCTCAATGGCCGGCACTTCCTCGACCTCACGCAGCTGGTGCCCGGCTCCGTCGTACCTCCGGCCAATGGCAATCTTACTTCAGCCAGCCGCGGTCTCGGCGCCAACTCCTTCATTACGGCCGGCAACCGCGAAGATTCCGCAAACTTCATGATCAACGGCATCAACCTGAACGACATGTCGCAGAATCAGATCACCTTTCAGCCGTCGATCAACACTACGGCCGAATTCAAAATTTCCAATTCCACCTACAGCGCTGAATATGGCCGCAGCTCCGGCTCCATTGTGAACGTGGCCACACGCTCCGGTACAAACGGCTTCCACGGCGAAGGCTTTGACTACATCCGCAACAACTACTTTGACGCGCGCAATTATTTCAATCGCAAGCCAAATCCGATGAACACGCTGCGCCGCAATAACTTCGGCGGAGCTTTCAGCGGGCCTATCTGGAAAGATCGCACCTTCTTCTTCCTCAGCTATGAAGGGCTGCGTCAATCACAGGACATTCTGTTGCGCAGCAACGTGCTGTCTCCGGCACAGCGCACAGCATTGGCCAATAGTCCCGCCGGGTCTGCCTATGCCGGCCTCCTCGCATTTATACCCGCTGGAAACAACAGCGACGGCACTGTCTTTGCAGGATCCTCTCCCGGCCCGGTGAAGGTCGATCAGTTCAGCGGAGACCTTCTGCATAAAATTTCAGACGCAGACAGCATGCACCTTTACTACGCCTGGCAGCAGGATAACCGCACCGAGCCGAACCTGCAGGGCAACACCATCCCCGGGTTTGGCGATCATCGCACCGCGCATCGCCAGATCGGCACCATCAATGAGGTGCACATCTTCTCGCCGAACACTGTCAACGAAGGCCGCATCGGCTTTAATCGCGTAGCCATTTCTTTCTCGCCCAATACGCCGCTCGATGCTGCCAGCTACGGAATCCAGAACGGCGTTGCGGCTCCCATCGGGCTGCCGCAGATCACTGTCTCCGACATTGGCCTCAACTTCGGCGGTCCATCCGGATTTCCTCAGGGACGCTTCGATACCACGCTCGTTGCATCCGACACTCTGACGAAAATCTCCGGCAATCACACCTTCAAGTTTGGCGGCGAGTTTCGCCGTTTCATCGGCAGCAACTTTGCGCAAACGCCCGGTACACTCACCTTCACTACAACCAGCAACTTCATAGCGGGCCAGGCAAACTCGTTTACAGTGACACCGACCAATGTCACTAATCGTATCTTTATCTCCTCTGTCGGCGGTTTTGCTTCCGACACATGGAAACTGACCCCTCGCCTGACAACGGAAATCGGCTTCCGCTATGAATGGAACGGCACGCCGGCGGAAGGCGGCCATCGCTTCGTGAACTTCCTTGCCGCTTCAGACGCCCTCGCGCACGTAGACCAGCCATACAACCAGAATCACAACTTCGAGCCGCGCATCGGTATCATTTGGGACGCCTTCGGCAACAGCAAAACAGTGCTCCGCGCCGGTTTTGGTCTGCTGGCGGATCAACCTGTATCGAACGCCATCACCGGACTTGCCGGCAATCCGCCGAATGCCAACCCGGTGAGCCTCACAGCCTCTGGCGCAGGCCTGCCGGTGGGAACGCTTTATTCCAGCGCCTCAGCCAGCGGACTTGCGCCCAGCGCAATCAATCCGCTGTTTAGCAATGCTTATACGGAGTCATACAACCTGAACCTGCAGCAGGACATTGGCTGGGGCACAGTCATGGACATGGGCTATATCGGCTCGGTCGGACGCCACCTCCGCATCCAGCGCAACCTCAATCAATTCATCTATCCGGGCGGCAAGCAAACACGTCCCTTCCCGGCGGTCTCGACGGCAAGCGATATTCGCCCCGGCTCGGCTTTGGGTAACATCGCATATATCGATTCCGATTCGTTCTCTGATTACAATGCGCTCTGGGTCACAGTTCGTAAGGCCCTCTCGCACGGAGTGCAGATGAACTCCACCTATACCTGGTCGAAGTCGATGGACGTAAACTCGCTTGGCTCGCAGGGCGGCTACAACCTGCAGGACAATTTCAATCCGCGCGGCAATTATGGGCTATCAGACTTTGATGTTCGCCACCACTTCGTCTTCAGCGGCACATGGGAACTGCCCTTCCGCGGCAATCGTCTGAAAGAAGGCTGGCTGCTCGCAAATATCACCCAGCTGCAGAGTGGTAATCCGCTCAACGTAACCACTACCTCCACATATAACGGGAATGCAGGCACAATCCGGCCTACAGTTATCGGGCCATTCTCAACCGGACGAGGTGCGGTTCTCGCGACAGGCAATGTGCCCTTTATTAACGGGTCAGCATGTACAAAGATTGTTGCAGGGTGCTCTTTTTACGCACAGCCCACCGGGTTCGGCAATCTGGCCCGCAATGCCCTTACCGGACCTGGCTTTGCCGATACCGATCTTTCTCTGCAGAAGACCACACGCATTGCTGAATCTGTTTCTCTTGTTTTGCGCGTGGACGCCTTCGATCTTCTCAATCACGTGAACTTCGGGAACCCGAATCTTTCGGCTACAGGGGCCGCCACCAGCACCTTCGGCCAGATCACGGCCACAAGGAATGCAGTCGGCGATGCCGGCTCTTCACGTCAATTGCAGTTCGCTGGCAAAATCGTCTTCTGACCGGCTCGCAATTCAGACTTTTGCTCATAGCCCGATGGCGCTGGTTTCATGCCGTCGGGCTTTCTTTTCGTTTCCGGCATGCCGTCTTATGCCGCTGCTATGATGTAGGTCTCTTCCGTAAAGGAGAAGACTCGTATGTCTGCAGTTTCCGCCTCTCCTGTCGCAGCTTCGTTGAAAGAATCTCAGACAAGCATCTCGCGTATTCCGCACTGGATTTCCGGGGCCCGCATCGAAGGCTCATCCGCACGGTTCGCCGATGTCTTCCATCCCGCTACGGGCCGCGTTCAGGCGCATGTGCCGCTGGCCGATCATTCTGAAGTTGATCGTGCCGTTATGGCGGCGGCCGATGCATTCCCCGAATGGTCTTCGCAGCCGCCTTTGCGTCGCGCGCGCGTGCTCTTCCGTTTCCGCGAAATCTTTGAGCGGCGCATGGAAGAAGTGGCCGCGCTCATCAACAGTGAGCATGGCAAAGTCATGTCCGATGCACGAGGCGAGGCCATGCGTGGTCTTGAGGTGGTCGAATTCGCCGCCGGCATCCCGCACTTGCTGAAAGGCGAATACACCGAGCAGGTGGGTGGTGGTATCGACAGCTGGTCGATGCGCCAGCCACTTGGAGTCGTGGCCGGCATTACGCCATTCAATTTTCCAGCAATGGTGCCGATGTGGATGTTTCCGATCGCGCTCGCCTGCGGAAACACCTTCGTTCTGAAGCCGAGCGAGCGTGACCCCAGCTCATCGATTCTGCTGGCTGAAATGCTGAAAGAAGCTGGCTTGCCCGATGGCGTCTTCAACGTCGTGCATGGCGATAAAGCCGCAGTCGACGCCATCCTCACGCATCCCGTGATCCAGGCCGTCAGCTTTGTTGGGTCCACTCCGATTGCCGAATACGTCTATCGCGAGGGCACGAAGCACGGTAAGCGTGTGCAGGCCCTGGGCGGCGCAAAAAATCATCTCATCGTGATGCCCGATGCTGATCTCGATCAGGCCGCAGATGCGCTGGTCGGCTCGGCATATGGCTCCGCCGGAGAGCGCTGCATGGCCATCAGCGTTGCTGTCGTAGTCGGAAACCAGACGGCGGACAAGCTGATTGCAAAGCTGCAAGACCGTATCTCTGGTCTCTGCGTCGGCGACGGCATGAAAGAAGAGGCCGATTTCGGTCCGCTCATTACGAAGCAGCACATGGAGAGAGTAGGCGGCTATGTTGAGCTGGGCGGCAAAGAAGGCGCCGAGCTCCTGATAGATGGGCGCAAGGCCGCAGTGCCTCGCGGCGAAGGCTTCTTTCTGGGAGCCTGCCTTTTCGACCACGTAAAGCCGGAGATGCGGATTTATAAAGAAGAGATTTTCGGCCCCGTACTTGGCATCGTCCGCGTCAGCAATTTTGAAACAGCCCTGCAGCTAGTCAACGAGCACGAGTACGGCAACGGCACTTCGCTCTTCACCCGCGATGGCGATACTGCCCGCGACTTTGCCCGCCGCGTGCAGGCAGGCATGGTAGGAATCAACGTGCCCATTCCGGTGCCGATGGCTTTTCATAGCTTCGGCGGATGGAAGCGCTCACTCTTTGGCGATCACGCCATGTATGGCCCGGAGGGAGTTCGTTTCTATACGCGGCTGAAGACCGTAATGGCACGCTGGCCAGCCGGCATCCGCACCGGCGTCGATACTACAATGCCCAC
>Ga0209062_1004582_pt1 | contig 14247 bp, 11 predicted proteins | sample Coa_R2_2_FD_187158 | JGI IMG/M metagenome (GOLD analysis project Ga0209062, IMG submission 187158) | Surface soil microbial communities from Centralia Pennsylvania, which are recovering from an underground coalmine fire - Coalmine... | ecosystem: Environmental > Terrestrial > Soil > Unclassified... | reverse complement strand
CCGACGCTCTGGGAGTGCCACACCTCAAAAGACCTGCTGGCCGAATTGATGGCCGAACTTTCAGGCGGCATTCCCAGTGAACTCAGCCATCTGGCAGGGGCCCTGTGGGAGCAGCACGCCGGCAATGTTCGCAAAGCCCTGCGCGACTGCTACGACATGCTGGCTCAAGGACACTGGCCTGAGGCGGTTGGGTTTCGTAGTGACACGAGGCGGCTCGCCGCTATCGTGCACTCATGATGTCAGAGCAAAAAACCCTAAATCGTAGAGAGTTCCTCCAGGTCGCCGGGACAGCAGTCACGGCCAGCCTCCTTCCTGCAACCGCGTGGGCCAGTTCGTCAGGCGTAAGCACTGTTCCGCGGAGCCGCCTGAACCGCCTGGCCAAAGGCGCCAACGTATGCCGGTGGTTTCGAGGTGGCCCCCGCTCGAACAAAGAACAACTCTCGAACTACATAACCGAAGATGAAGCCGTAATGATGCGGAAAATGGGGTTGAGCCACGTGCGGTTGTGTCTGCAGCCCCGCGTGGTCATGGACCAATCGACAGGAGCCATTCTGGCGGATACCGCGGCCTTTGTGGATGAAGCCATTAAGCGCTTCCATCGCGCCGGCTTGCTTGTCCTGGTCGACTTGCATAATGAAGATCGCCCCTCGGAATTGAACCTGGAATGGCAGAGCGCCTTTGTAAAATTCTGGAGTCATTTGGCCGCCAGGCTCAACCAGTTCGATCCCGAGTTGACCCTGTTCGAGATCATCAACGAACCGGTCTTCAAGGACCGCGAAACGGAATGGAATGGTTTCAATCGAAGATTGGCCGAGGCCATTCGAAAAAGCGCGCCCAACCACACCATCATGACTTCCGGACCGAATTGGGGTGGGATTGACGGTCTGCGGAAGCTTGAATTATTGGAGGATACTAACGTGGTTTATTCCTTCCACTGTTATGATCCCTTTGCTTTTACACACCAGGGCGCGACGTGGGCCGGGCCTGACGTTAAGCCTCTGCGCGCCGTCCCTTACCCCTCGAGCCCTGAAGATGTCGCGCCTTTGTTGACCAGCCTCGAACAATTCCCTGGCTCGAAAAAGATGTTGGAGAAGTACGGCGAACAACGCTGGAACAAAGCAAAATTGGCCGCGCGTTTCAAAGAAGGCGTCGAATGGGGGCTCAAAAACAAGGTGCCGTTGTACTGCGGCGAATTTGGCGTATACCCTGTTTACGCAAAAGCGGAGCATCGAGCCAATTGGTTCCGGGATTTCGGCCAGGTCCTGGCGGAAAACCAGATCGGGTGGGCGGTTTGGGGATGGGATGAAGGGTTTGGACTGAATCGTAAATATGTAGATGGCGTGCCCGTAGTCGATCGCACCGTTGCCGCTTCCCTGGGGCTGAAGCTGGATTGAAGCGGCCGCCCTGGCAGCTGAGGAATAGTCTGACTTTCAGCTTTCGCCCGGGTGCTGCCCGGCTAAACTCAGCATTCATCGTTTATACAATGAAAAAGCGATTCTCTATTTGCGTGGTGGCGTTGACCTCATTCCTGGCGACATTTGCCGCCGCCGCCCAGACCAACAGCCCCACCGCCTGCGGCGTCAACGCGAGGATGCTTCGGTACCCTGACGTTTCAGCAACGCAAATCGCGTTCGTTTACGCCGGCGACATTTGGGTTGCGCCAAAAACCGGCGGCGAAGCCATGCGTTTAAGCTCGCCCGCAGGAGAGGAAACCTTTCCGCGATTTTCTCCCGATGGCTCTCAGATTGCCTTCAGCGGTAATTACGACGGGAACACTGACATCTACGTCGTGCCTGCGGCAGGCGGGTTGCCACGACGCCTCACTTACCACGGAGATCCCGACCGGATGCTCGAGTGGTATCCGGACGGCAAATCGATCCTCTTCGCCTCATCTCGCTATAGCGAAAAGGACCGGTTCAACCAGTTGTACAAGATTTCGGCCAATGGCGGTCTGCCGGAAAAATTGCCTGTGCCGTATGGCGAGTTCGGCGCGATTTCCCCCGACGGGGACACGTTGGCCTACATCGCCATCTCGGTCGATTTCCGCACCTGGAAACGGTACCGCGGGGGAATGAATTCGGCGATCTGGACCTTTGACCTCAAAACGTACGCCTCGAAAAACATCACGGGCAACGAGGCCGCCAATTCACAACCGATGTGGCATGGGTCCACTTTGTACTTCCTTTCCGACCGGGATAAAAATCGCCGTGCCAACATCTGGGCATACGACATCAAGACCGAAGCGTTCCGCCAAGTAACGACCTTCGACGAGTTCGACACTCATTTTCCGAATATAGGTCCGCAGGACATGGTGTTTGAAAACGGCGGCAGGCTATTCGTGATGGATCTGGGCACCGAAAAGTATTCCGAAGTGCACATCCAGGTGCTCACGGACCGGGCAACACTGAAACCGCACCTTGAAGATGTCTCGAACGCCGTTCGTGAACCGGACATCTCACCATCGGGCAAGCGCGCGGTCTTCGAAGCGCGTGGTGAAATCTTCACCGTCCCGGCCGAGCATGGCGTGGTGCGGAACCTCACACATACGCCCGGCGCTGCCGAGCGCACGCCTTCCTGGTCACCGGACGGAAAGACCCTGGCCTATTTCAGTGATCGGAGCGGCGAATATGAACTCACGATTCGTCCCGCGGACGGCACCGGGAAAGAGGAAAGCCTGACGAAGCTCGGGCCGGGTTTTCGCTACCGGCCATTCTGGTCACCGGACAGCCGCAAGCTGGTTTTCATCGACCAGGCGATGCGAATCCATCTTCATGATCTCGATAAAAAGGAAACCCGGGAAATCGGCAAGCAACTGTGGTTGTACCAGGACGGCCTGAGCCAACTCGCCTTCGCTTGGTCCAAGGACAGTCGCTGGATTGCTTACCCACAGGACCTGGAAAACCGGCACACCGCGATTGCCCTATTCGACACCAAAGAAGGCAAATCCCATGTGGTCACCAGCGGGTATTACGACGATGACAAACCGGTCTTTGATCCCGATGGCAAATACCTCTTCTACAGTTCGGGCCGGCATTTCGATCCGCTTTACAGTGACCTGGATGAGACTTGGATTTACGCCAACTCTTACCAGTTGGTCGCGGTTCCCTTGAGGAAGAACGTCCCGTCATTGCTGGCACCTCGCAACGACGATGAAGGGCAAAAGAGCGACAAGGAAAAGGATAAACCCAAGGACAAAGACAAAAAGAAGCCTGACGACAAGGATCGGAAGAAGGACGAACCCCGGTTGGCCGAAGAGAAAAAAGAAAAGACGGGCACATCCGAAAAATCGGAGAGCAAGGACGATTCGAGCGACGAGAAGCAGGAACAGAAGGAGGAGAAACCCGCCAAGCCGGTGGAAATCGACGTGGCTGATTTCGAGAGACGCGCGGTCGTGCTGCCGCCCAAACCCGGCCGCTATGAGATTGTGTCGGCGCTAGCGGACAAGCTGGTGTACCGCCAACTGCCCCGGACGGGTGCGGAGGAAGAGAAAGCCCACTTGAAGTATTACGATTTCGAAAAAAGGGAAGAGAAAACGATTCTCGAGGATGTGGACGGCGCGATGATGGCGGCCAAAGGCGAGAAGGTCCTGGTGTGGCGCAAGAAGGAATACGCCATTATTGAACCCAAGGATGGACAGAAATTTGAAAAGAAACTGCCGATTCAATCCCTGGAGACCCTGGTCGATCCCGTGGCTGAATGGCATCAGCTCTTCACGGAAACCTGGAGGCTTGAGCGTGATTACTTTTACGATCCCAACATGCACGGTGTGGATTGGAAGAAAATGCGCGAACGTTACAGTCAATTGCTGGACGATGCGGTGACACGGTGGGACGTTAATTACGTCCTCGGCGAACTGATTGCCGAACTGAATGCATCCCACACGTATCGAAGCGGAGGAGATGTCGAATCGCCCAAGCAACAAGGTGTGGGCTATCTCGGGGTGGATTTTGCTATCGAAAACGGGGCTTACCGGATCAAGAAGATAGTTCACGCCGCTCCATGGGATGCTGAGACGCGCTCGCCCTTGGCCGAGCCTGGAGTGGAAGTGAAGGAAGGCGACTACCTGCTGGCGGTGAACGGGCTGCCGCTGGAAACCGATCGCGAGCCTTACGCGGCATTTCAGGGCTTGGCGGACAAGCCGGTCTTTCTCAGTGTGAACAGCCAGCCCAAGTTGGAGGGAGCGCATGAAGTGCTCGTGCACACACTCTCCAGCGAGGCCCGCCTGCGGCATTTGGCCTGGATCGAGAAGAACCGCCGGAAAGTGGAGGAAACCACCGATGGAAAGGTGGGTTACGTTTATGTTCCCGATACCGGCCGGCACGGCCAATCAGAATTGGTCCGCCAGTTTCGAGCCCAGTTCAACAGGGCCGGCCTGATCATCGACGAACGGTTCAACAGCGGCGGTCAAATTCCGGATCGATTCGTCGAACTGCTCGGCCGTAAAACTTTAAATTATTGGGGTGTGCGGGACGGCCATGACTGGTCCTGGCCGCAAATTGCCAACTCCGGCCCGAAGGTCATGCTGGTGAACGGCTGGAGTGGTTCAGGCGGCGATTGCTTCCCGTTCTATTTCCAAAAGGCCGGGCTCGGCCCCTTGATCGGGACCCGCACCTGGGGCGGTCTTATTGGGATCACCGGCGCGCCGCCGTTGATCGATGGCGGCAGCGTCACGGTTCCGACCTTTGGTATCTACAGCACCAAAGGCGAATGGATTATCGAGGGGCATGGAGTAGATCCGGACATTACGGTTGTGGATGACCCGTCAATCATGGCGAGAGGCGGAGATCCCCAGCTCGAGCGCGCCATCCAGGAAGTCCTGCAACAGCTTAAAACCAACCCGCCGCCAGAAGTGCGAAAGCCCAAATACCCGCTGCGAGCGGGTTGAGCTTTGGTACCACTGCCCCCAACTCCGCTGACATGCTAACCCTGTCCGGCATCAAAAAGGCCTACGCCGATCGCGTTCTGTTTTCCGACGCGACGCTGCAGGTCAATCGAGAGGATCGGATCGGACTGGTCGGCCCGAACGGCGCCGGCAAGACCACCTTGTTCTCTATCGTCCTCGGCCAGGAACAGCCCGACGAGGGGCAGATCACATTCGAGCGAGGTATCACGTACGGGTACCTGCCGCAGGAAAACGCGCCGATCGGTGATGAGACGGTGATCGAACTGGCGACCGGGATCACCCCGGAATACATCAAGCTGCGTCGTATTTTAAAGGCGTGGGACGCCGATCACCCAACCGAAGCGCTCCACCCCGAAGACGTTCATGACGATGTCCACGACCGGTTCAACGAACTGGGCGGGTACAGGCTGGAAGCCAAAGCAAAGCAGATTCTCGCCGGGCTGAGTTTCAGAGAAAAAGATTTCGACCGGCCGGCCCGGGAAATGAGCGGCGGATGGGTGATGCGGGCCCACCTGGCGCGCCTGCTGGTTCAGGAACCTGACCTGCTGCTGTTAGACGAACCGACCAACCATTTGGACCTCGAAGCGCTGCTCTGGTTTCAGGGGTACATAAAAACGTATCCGGGAGCGATCCTGGTCATTTCGCATGACCGCGAATTCTTGAACCAGGTCGTCGGCAGCATCGTTGAAATTCGCCAGAGCCGCCTCATCCGCTACCGCGGAGGTTATGACGATTATCTGCTCCAACGCGAAGCCAACGAGCAACAACTCCTGGCCGCGTTCAAGCATCAGGAACGCGAAATTGCCCGGTTAATGGAGTTCGTGAACCGGTTCCGCGCCAAAAACACCAAGGCAGCCCAGGCTCAAAGCAAGCTCAAGCAAATCGAGCGCATGGACAAAGTGGAAGCGCCCTCCAATGAGGCCGCGGCGCTCGACTTTAAATTTCCTCAGCCGCAACGCAGCGGTCAGCGCGTGATCAAACTCCAGGGCATTCATCATTCCTATGGGGAAAACGCCGTCTATCGCGGGGTGGACTTCCAGGCCGAGCGCGACCAGAGAATTGTGTTGGTGGGCCCAAACGGCGCGGGCAAGTCAACGTTGTTGAAGATCTTGGCGGGGGTGTTGATCCCGCAAAGCGGCGAACGAACGCTCGGGCACAACGTCAAGGCCGGGTACTACTCCCAGTACCGGGTGGACATGCTCAAGCCGGAGCGAACGGTGCTGGATGAAGCGCTCGACACGCCGCAAAGGATAACCGAGCAGTTTGTCCGCACCCTGCTTGGGTGCTTTCTGTTTCGTGGCGACGACGTTTTCAAACAGGTGTCCGTGCTCAGCGGTGGTGAGAAAAGCAGGCTGGCACTGGTGAAGTTGCTCCTGGACCCGCCTAACCTGCTCCTGATGGATGAACCGACAACGCACCTGGATATGTCGAGCATCGATGCGCTGGCCTACGCGCTCGATCAATTTAAAGGCACGTTGATTTTCATCAGCCACGACGTGTATTTCATCCGTTCCCTGGCAAACCACGTGGTGCATGTCAATGCCGGCCGCTTGACGCACTACCCGGGCGGCTATCAGTACTACCTGGATAAAAGCAAAGCGGCTTCGGAGCGCGCAGGTCTGACCGCAGGCTTCACTCCAGGATCGAGCCGGAACCCGCCCCGCAATTCAGAGCCGGAAAACGCGAACGAGGTCTCGCGCAAGGACCAAAAGCGCCTCGAAGCCGAGCAACGCCAGGCACGGTCGCGCGAACGCAAAGCCCAGCAGCAGCGCGTCGACGCGCTGGAATCTGAAATCCGGCAACTCGAAAAGCGCCAATCCGAACTGATTGCGGAATTGGAGAAACCAGAGACTTACGAGAAAGGCGGTGGTGCGGTGGCGATCAACCGTGAACTGATGGACATCCAACAGCGCCTGTCAGAGCTCAACCCGGAATGGGAACAGGCCGCGACTTTGCTCGAAACGCTGTGAGGATCGACCTTCAAAAGGAACGAAGGCGCCTGCCGTCGATTTGTTTGCGCGATCCGATTGCTGCGCTACATTCTCTTCTCATGAAGACAAGCATCGTTGGGCCGGCCTCAGCGGCGTTACTGTTGACGCTTCTTGTCAGCGGATGTTCCCGCGCCCAATCGCAGCCGGTCCCGACTCAAACCGCCTCAGCTTCGCCTTCCAACACTCCAACCAATTCCGCTATGGACCACTTTCAAAAGCCGACCGAGGCCGAGTTGAAACAGAGGCTTAGCTCGATGCAATTCCAGGTTACTCAACACGCGGCAACTGAGCCGCCGTTTCGTAACGAATATTGGAACAATAAAAAGCCGGGTATTTACGTGGACATAGTCTCAGGGGAGCCCTTGTTCAGCTCGTTGGACAAGTTCGATTCAGGCTGCGGCTGGCCGAGTTTTACCCGGCCCCTGGCCGAGCAATCTCTGCTGGAACACACCGACCACTCGGCCGGAATGGAACGCACGGAAGTGCGTTCGAAAACCGCCAATTCGCACCTCGGACATGTATTTGACGACGGGCCTGGCCCGACGCATTTGCGGTATTGCATCAATTCCGCCTCGTTGAAGTTTATTCCAGTCGAACAGATGGAGAGCGCGGGGTATGGCGCCTACCTGCAACCCTTCATTAAGGCTGGCTTGTATAAATCGGGTTCTGCCGCACCGCCAGCTGAGAAGAAGTAAGCCCTGGGGCGCGTCGCTCCCGGTTTCGCTGCGCATAATCTTGATTTCAAACGCGGCAGGCTGTACGCGTTGGGAGCGCATCCACTCTGCGATCGAAAGGAATGCCTATGCTCGTTGTCCATGTTCACATCCGGGTAAAACCCGAAACAGTCGAAGCTTTCAAAAAAGCCACACTCGCCAATGCCCAGGCAAGCGTTCAGGAGAAAGGGATAGCCCGTTTTGATGTCGTCCAGCAGCAGGATGACCCGACCCGGTTCGTCCTCGTGGAGGCATACCGCACACCGGACGCTCCCGCGGCTCATAAGGAGACCGCCCATTACGCGCAATGGCGCGACACTGTTGCTCCTATGATGGCCGAGCCACGCGCGAGCGTGAAGTTCGACAATGTTTTCCCCGACGACAAGGGCTGGTGATGATCCCCGAATTCGATTTCGCCACCGCGACAAAAATAGTTTTCGGGACGGGGCGCCTCAAGGACCTAGGCGCGCTCGCAAAGCCCCTGGGATCTCGAGCGCTGCTGGTGACCGGGCGGAACGCATCCCGAGCCGAGCCCACGATCTCTGCTCTGCAGCGGCAAGGGATCACCTGCACCACCCTCACAACGGATGGTGAACCTGACATCGAGTCCGTCTCCCGAGGTGTTGACCAGGCCAAGAAGAACCGGAGCGACCTGGTCATCAGTTTCGGCGGCGGAAGCGCCATCGACGCGGGGAAAGCCATTGCCGCCATGATCACCAATGACGGTGAACTCCTGGATTACCTGGAAGTGATCGGCAAAGGCAAATCCCTGGAAAAAGCCTCAGCTCCCTTTATTGCGATTCCAACAACTGCGGGCACGGGCTCGGAAGTCACACGGAACTCGGTTTTGGCCTCGCCACAGCACCGGGTGAAAGTGAGCCTCCGAAGCGCGCTCATGCTGCCCCGGATTGCGCTCGTTGATCCGGAAACCACCTGGGATCTGCCCCCGGCCACAACTGCCAGCACGGGCCTGGACGCCCTGACACAGGTCGTTGAACCGTATGTCTGTAACCGGGCCAATCCTATGACCGACGCGTTGTGCGTCGAAGCCATTGGGCGCGCTGCTCGTTCCTTGTCAGTAGCGTTCGAGGACGGGCACAACAAAAACGCTCGGGAAGATATGTGCGTCGCGAGCCTTTTCGGCGGCCTGGCGCTCGCCAATGCCGGCCTAGGGGCGGTCCACGGGTTTGCGGGGCCTATCGGTGGGATGTTCCCTGCCCCGCACGGGGCTGTTTGCGCCGTGCTCCTGCCTCACGTGATGCGTGCCAACATCGACGCGCTAAGGCTGCGCCAACCAGGCTCACACATTCTCGGCCGATACGAAACTGTCGCGCGGTTGTTGACCGCAAACCCTTTGGCAAAGGCCGATGATGGACCGCAGTGGGTGCTCAAACTGGTTCAGAAGCTCGGCATTCCACCGCTCTCGGCGTATGGAGTCACACGAGAGGCCATCGGCGATATCGTTGCCAAATCAGCTAAAGCCAGCAGCATGAAAGCCAACCCCATCGTCCTCACCAACGAGGAACTGAGCCGGATTCTTGAAACGGCGCTTTAGAAGCTTTGCTTCTTCTCGGATCGCCGACGTGCCTCGGAACAATCCCGACGGACCAATTACGCCTTGAGACCTTTTGGATCAAAATGCCACTTCTCGTTGGCTTTCAGCAGGCCTTCCCAAGTGACCTCTTCTCCGCGCTTGTAGGCAGCCGTTCGTCCCAGGATCGTGGTCAGGTTGCTGCGCACGCTGGGTTTGACGGTCAGGTTCATGCAATTGCCTTTTGCGATGTCCTCATAGAAGGAGGCTATATTCTTTTCCACGCCGACCTGGTAAATGTTGTCGGTGTCCCCGCTGAACACGTCGTCGCGGCTATGCAGCCAGCATTTTCCGCCGTAGTTGGTTTCAGCCGTCCCTGATGTTCCATGGGCGCGAACCATGATGTCGTCAAAGCCAAATCCCACCTGCTTTGAAGTAAAGGACACAACCACATCACCTGGGAAATAAAACAGGAGCGTGAAATGGTCCCAGCAATCGCCCAGGAACGGGCGCGCGCGGCCGCCTGTGCCGCAGGCTTTGATCGGATCCGCATTGACGATCCAGGTCGCCACGTCCAGCGCATGGATGTTTTGTTCCGTAATCACGTCGCCCGAGAGCACGCGATCAATTCCCCAGGTGCGGAGCCGCACCTCGGGATCATTGGGGTTCTTGCGCAGCTCTGCGTCGCGCTCCTCGAACATGAGGCTGGTCTGGTATTCTGCGTAGACGGTGACCAGCTTGCCGATATCACCCTTGTGAATCCGCGCGAGCACCTCGCGATAGGACGGCATCGCGCGCGTCTGAAAATCCACGCGAAACGCGAGCTTCTTATCGGTCGCTTTCCGTCCGCTGGCCTCTACCGATGCGCACCCGGGCACGTCCACCGCCACCGGCTTTGCCAGGTATACATGTTTTCCCGCTTCAACGGCGGCCGCGGCCTGTTCAGGGTGAAAGTAAGGCGGACTTTCAATCGCCACTGCGTCAATATTCTGTTCAAGAAGCTTCTTGTACGCGGAAAGCCCCGTGAAGCGCTTGTTCTCAGGCACATTCAATTTTCCTCCGGCCGCGTCGACGCGGTCCTGGAAGTAATCGGCCAACGCGACGACATTGTAATTGCCGTTACGCGCAAACAGCTCGGCAATCCAGGTGCCGCGGCCGCCACAACCGATCAGGCCCAGGTTGATTTTCGAATTCGCTTCGGCGCCGCCGACCAGATGAGGTTTTAAAATAGTTAATCCAACCGCCGCGGCGCCGGAGCTGGCGAGAAATTTCCGTCGTGTAATGTCGGGGCTGCCGACCGCGAAAGGCTTCTGATTCAGTGAAGGTTCTGAGTTTGGCGAGTTCATGAGAGGAGATAAAGGCGCGGCGATGGCGGTGTCAAACCTCAAACGGAATCCCGGAATGCCCCGGCAGGGATCTTATTGATGGAGGGACCGATCCCAGCGGCCGAATTCCCGGCGATCTCCGCGTTGCCGGTTATGCCGCTCGGCATCCGTCTCGGTGCTGCAGCGCAAATGCATGAGACCGTCGGTTCCGGTGTCGGTGCCAAATTTGAACAGGATATTGGTGCGTTCCACACCTCCAACTTTGTTGACGAACTCCGCCGTGACGTCACCGGTCCACTTATGCGGGTTATCGTCGGAGGTAGATGAGTTGACCCGGATGATACGGTTCAGCCCCACAATGACGTTGGTCGATTCCTCCAGCATCCTGGATTCGGCTTCAGATTGGAGCCGGGAGAATTGTTGCGACTCGGTTTCGGGCTTTGGCACCTGGGCCAATTGGCTGCGCCACCAGTAAATGGGACCGCCTACGACAACCACCAAAAGAACGGCAAGGATAAGCCAGGCCCCGGCAGCCGTAGGAGTGAGCCCGCCGACCAGCGAAGTGAGTTCGCCAACCACGGCGCGCCCGGCCGCCCGTTCAATGATGCGCCCGCACCCTGGGCAGTTGCGTTCGTTCTCGCGGATGGCCGTGCCGCAATCGGGACAGGCCAGCAGCTTTGCCGGAGCGGACCGCCCGGCCGGCAACGGCAACGGAATTCTCGGGATGAAAAGAATTGTGGGCATCCCGCAGTGGGGACACTGGATGGTCTCCCCGGCGAGGTCGGAATCGAATTCGAGATGACCGGAGCAAACGCTGCAAATACATCGTGTCCAACTTCCGGATGGACCGCCGCTATTGCTCATTAAGGCAATTTCTCACGCCGGCGCCGGCCTGTCGAGCCGGAAGGTAGCTCCCGCCCGGCCGGCTCTAGCTATGCCCTGCCCGCAAAAACTTTCGCAAAAAAACCTGGAAAGGAGTGCTGCTGAGCTGCTGAGGATCGTCCACGGAAACGATCAGTTCCAGGTCCGGTAAGCCAATCTTTTTGGCAAATTTCATCGCCCGGCCAATCACGCCGAAGTCGTGGGCATTGTCCCGGTCCGGTGTCCAATTGTCCAAAGACTGGAAGTATTGGCCGGTCGACGCGTGTCGCAAGAGTGTTCGCATGTTATGTAATCAGGTTTTGTAACAGTGATTGTGGATTGGGGCAGATCCTGTGCCAATGAGGCTCGAACCCCAAAACTCGCTTGAAAACATCCCCCGATGCGGTCACAATTTTCGCGCATGGAATCCGTTTTTACAGGGCCCGTTTATGTCGTGCGCGATAACATCGACACCGACCAGATCATCCCGGCACAGTACCTGAACCTGGTGCCGACGATTGCCGAAGAATACGAAAAGCTCGGTTCCTACGCGCTGTCCGGTTTGCCCGAATCGCTGTATTCAACGCGATACGTGAAAGAAAACCAGCTCGACAGCGACTACCCGATCGTGGCCGGAGGGCGCAATTTCGGGTGCGGCAGTTCGCGCGAGCACGCTCCCATCGCCCTGGGCTCGGCTGGTTGCAAAGTCGTCCTGGCGGAAGGATTTGCCCGCATTTTTTTCCGGAACTGCGTGGCAACCGGCGAACTTTACCCATGCGAATGCATCGACCGGCTGTGCGACATTCTCAAAACCGGGGACGTTGTGACGGTCGATCTCGATGCGGGAACCGTCACGAAGAAGGCGGACGGAAAAGTTTACCGGTTCAAGCCCCTGGGTGAAGTGCGGCCGGTGGTAGATGCGGGAGGACTTTTCAATTACGCCCGCAACACGGGAATGATACCCAAATAGGATGGATTAGCAGACTGCGCCGCCGCACCGTAGGCAAAGATGCCGGTGCACACCCGCGTTTACTTCTGAAACGGGCCGCCTGGTCCGGGCTTCCAAGTACCATCGGCTGTGCCGTACGGACTTGCCAAGACCACGGTGTAGCCTTCGGGGTCACGCAGCCAGAGTTCCCAGTGATTAGGGCCGCCGTCTCCGTCCGGCGGATTTCGGTGCCGAGGCAAGACAACTTCCGCTCCAAGCTCCCTCGCCCGGATCACTGCCTGGTCAAAGTCTTCGATTTCGAACCACAGCAGCACTCCGTTGCCGTGAGGCAGTTGCGGATCTCCAATTGCGCCATGATGATGTTCCGTTTGCCAATTGTGCAATTGCATGAGGAGTTTGCCATTTGAAACCAATTGCTCGTAGTGGCCTCCGCCGTGGCCGCTCTGGCAATTCAGCAAGCGCTGGTACCAGCGGCTGCTCGCTTCAACATCCCGGACGCAAATCAGTGGTTGTGGGAACATAAGATTGGGTGTGGTTATTTAAGCGCTTCACGCGCGTGATAGCAAAGGCCTGCTTTTCACAATTGTTACCATTTTGCCACCAAGCCGAAGCACTCGCCTGACAAGTTGACACCGTTAGCCAATTAGGGACTCAAAACTTACAAAGGTGCAAACACTATGATTAACGTTCAGCGATCTCAACGAAATCGTCAAAAACGGCTGGTAACGCTCGTCTCCGGGCTGGCACTGGCTGCCGCCATCCCAAACACTCACGCCGAGAACCCGCACGGGGGCTTTGACTCTGCGCTCTCTCGAAAAGTTCAACACATCGTGGTCATTTACCAGGAGAATTGGAGCTTTGATTCGCTCTATGGCCAGTTCCCTGGGGCCGATGGATTGCAAAACGGTTTTGACACGCTCCCGCAGTTTGACAAGTCGGTCGGCTATTCCAATTTGCTGTATCTTACGCCCGTGCCCCTCACCGGCTCCCCGGCAGTTCCCGATCCTCAGTTCCCAAATGACGGCGGCTTCCTCGGGCTGTGGTCCAAGACCAACCTGCCTCTGCCGCTGATTCCATACGACTTCACGCATTACGTGCCGTCCAACGGGCTGACCGGCGACATCGTCCATCGTTTCTATCATGAGCAGTTGCAGATCGATAACGGTGTGCTCGAAGCCAAGAACGGGGACCTCGACAAGTTTGTGACCTGGAGCGATAACCCGGGGCTGGTGCTCAGTTACATCGACGCCACCGCCTTGCCCGAAGGCAAACTGGCTCAGCAATACACGCTGTGCGACCGCTTCTTCCACTCAGCTTACGGCGGTTCGTTCTTAAACCACCAATGGTTGATTGCTGCCCAAAGCCCTCCGTGGACGGCCGCCATCCCGTCAGGTTTCAAATCCAGCTATGACCCGGTGAACAAGGTTTTGAAAGATAACCAACTCACTATCGACGGCAGTTTCGCCGTGAATACGATTCAGCCGTTGCTGGCGCCGTTTTCTCCCGGTACGCCCGCCGCCAAACGGCTCCTGATTAACAACACCGACCCCACTCAGGCCGGTTATACCTTGAATATCGGCAATCGCTTGGATGACGCGGGCATTGCTTGGAAATGGTATTCAGGCGGTTGGAACCTCGCCCTGTCCAATAACGTCGCCGCCAACACGGCCCTGTTCCAGTTCCATCACCAGCCGTTTGCCTATTACACCAAGTACGCGCCGTACTCGGATCCCAACGGCACACTGAACCCTCAGACCACCGGCCCCCAGGCGCATCTCCAGGACGAACAGCAGTTCTTTAGTGACGTCACTTCATTCAGCCTGCCGCCTGTGGCGTTCATCAAACCGCTCGGCCCCAATAACGAACACCCGGGCTATGCCGATGTCGCAACCGGCCAGGAGCACGTCGCCCAACTGGTTAGCGCCATCCAAAACAGCCCGTATGCCAAAGATACCGTCATCATTGTGACTTACG
>Ga0209062_1004581_pt1 | contig 14248 bp, 13 predicted proteins | sample Coa_R2_2_FD_187158 | JGI IMG/M metagenome (GOLD analysis project Ga0209062, IMG submission 187158) | Surface soil microbial communities from Centralia Pennsylvania, which are recovering from an underground coalmine fire - Coalmine... | ecosystem: Environmental > Terrestrial > Soil > Unclassified... | reverse complement strand
GTTTCGACAGACGGTGCAGCGAGAGCAGGAAGCGGGCCAGACGGTGCCGTGGGGGGCTAGCGTAGCCACCAAGACCGTTGAGGGGCAAGGCGCATCCCGGGGCAGCGTCGTGAGTATAGCGAGGGGACGACGGCGGGGGCCCCCGACCAAAGTTGCCCCACAGTCGCCCCCACTGTGTTTAACGGCGGGGTAGCCGCTGGCGTTACAGAGCGGCGAGCGGGGATGTAATATCGCGGGCGGCTGCGCCGTTATACAAGTGGGAGTCCCAGCCCACGGTGGCCCGGGCGGCGTAGCTTCTTTCCCTTCCACTACAGCCGTCCGGGCCACTTTCATCAGATGCGCTACGTAGAGCGCCGCGTCCTCTCACGGCACCCAGTTCTCCACGAGCAGCGTCGGCACGTGCATGAAATCGCTATCCGTCGCAAGCAGCGTCAGAGTATAGCGCAGTGCTGCCACCGCGATCAGGGCATCAGCCCGGTTCACCAGCCGCTCACGTTCATCTTCGTTGATGATAGCCTGCTGTGCGTCCATCGATTGTAGCCCCTTGTTCTTGTTACGCGTACTCCCAAGTGTGCATCGTCGCCGGCTGGAGGCCGCTGGACCTCTGCGATGCCGGCGCCGTGTCGGTGAAATCCGGGCTACGGCAAAAATCGCGTGGGCATGTGACGACCATATGTCACATGCCTAGTGTATAGTGGTCGCGTGGCCCTGACGAGGGCCGGTGAAAAGCCTGCAAGAACATCGGCATGGTGCGGCGATGAACGGGGATGATGACCGGGGCGACGGCGCGCGTCTGGAGGAGACCAAGTGCATAGCCCGCCTGATCAAGCTGGCCTACTTGTCCCTCGGCATTCTCGTCGAGTGCAGCGCACGGCGCAGTTGCCGCTCTTGAAGGCATTCCTATCGTTCCGATTCCACACGGCATTCTCAGTCTACCGCGACCAATTTCGGCGCGCTGTTCCGCGTGGGCCTGACCTGGTTTCAATGCCCATCGGCATTCTCCGTCGATTGCGACCCAGGCGAACGGCGAGATGCAACTAGACACATACATCGTTTCAATGCCCATCGGCATTCTCCGTCGATTGCGACGTTCGCGGTGGTCAAGAGCATCGCGCTCACCAACACGTTTCAATGCCCATCGGCATTCTCCGTCGATTGCGACGTCCTCGAACCGGACGGCAGGGAGACGCTCCACCGCGTTTCAATGCCCATCGGCATTCTCCGTCGATTGCGACTCGCACGGGCATACCCGGATCGTCGATAACGGGGACGGGTTTCAATGCCCATCGGCATTCTCCGTCGATTGCGACCCGCTCGTGGCCGAACTGGCGGCCAAGCTGTAGGCTTCGTTTCAATGCCCATTGGCATTCTCCGTCGATTGCGACTCGCGGCGATCTTGCGCGAGGGTAGGGGCGATAACGGGTTTCAATGCCCATCGGCATTCTCCGTCGATTGCGACGGTCAGCTACACGCCCCAAGCGCCCGTGCCCTTTAGGTTTCAATGCCCATCGGCATTCTCCGTCGATTGCGACTCGATTGCCTCTGCTTCTCCAGCAAGCAATCGTCCGACGTTTCAATGCCCATCGGCATTCTCCGTCGATTGCGACTAGGACCATTCGACGGGATAGTGATGGGTCTCGATGGTTTCAATGCCCATCGGCATTCTCCGTCGATTGCGACGCCGAAGTTGGAGGGCGATCCTTGCAGGTCGATCACGTTTCAATGCCCATCGGCATTCTCCGTCGATTGCGACCTCGGCGCCGTTCATGGCCAGCCAGGCCAGCACATTGTTTCAATGCCCATCGGCATTCTCCGTCGATTGCGACTTTCTCCCCGGCGCCCTCGCACCCGTTGGAGAAATCGGTTTCAATGCCCATCGGCATTCTCCGTCGATTGCGACGTCGCGGCCCACCGACCGCCACAGAACACGGAGGAATGTTTCAATGCCCATCGGCATTCTCCGTCGATTGCGACCGTCGTTAACGCGATGTAGAGGTTAGCAAATGTATAAGTTTCAATGCCCATCGGCATTCTCCGTCGATTGCGACGAGAAATGGATAGCGGGAAGGACAACGGAGATGAAGTTTCAATGCCCATCGGCATTCTCCGTCGATTGCGACTACAGCTCCCGAACAGGCTCACGTAGGATATGCGCTAGTTTCAATGCCCATCGGCATTCTCCGTCGATTGCGACTCGGAGTAAGCCCGTGAGCGAGAACGAACCCACCACGTTTCAATGCCCATCGGCATTCTCCGTCGATTGCGACCATGAGACGGTCTTCCGAACGGTTGTTGATCACCATGTTTCAATGCCCATCGGCATTCTCCGTCGATTGCGACCTTGCTCTGCGCGATCAGGGCGCACGCGACCATGTTGGTTTCAATGCCCATCGGCATTCTCCGTCGATTGCGACGGCGCCGGCCACGCCCAAGCGGTTCTGCCCGCTTACGTTTCAATGCCCATCGGCATTCTCCGTCGATTGCGACGGCCGGGCACAGACCCCATCGAGATCCAGTGCGCCGCGTTTCAATGCCCATCGGCATTCTCCGTCGATTGCGACGTCTGCATCGGCCCGCCCACCGGACCCATCTGGATCAGGTTTCAATGCCCATCGGCATTCTCCGTCGATTGCGACTACTATTTCGTGGATCTCGTGGATACGCGCGAGGCGTTTCAATGCCCATCGGCATTCTCCGTCGATTGCGACGATCTAGGGAGCGCGATTGAAGCAAGTCTACAACATCGTTTCAATGCCCATCGGCATTCTCCGTCGATTGCGACGACTTGGCCTCGTCAACCGCGCCGTTGACCGTCTTGAGGTTTCAATGCCCATCGGCATTCTCCGTCGATTGCGACATAGAGAAGAACCCGGCTGATGCGGCGGTCTGGACGGTTTCAATGCCCATCGGCATTCTCCGTCGATTGCGACGGCATTCCTGGGCCCAATCTATGCCAGTATAGCCCGTTTGCCCGGGCTGCCAGCGCCCGTAGTGCGACCACAGAGGGGACCATCGGATCAACTCAGACCCTAGTTGTAACACCTCTACTATCTCGCCCTCAAATGCTTGCCCTCCAGACTGTTTGGTGGCCCGGAAAGTCGCGAGAGGTCCCGCTTGAGGATTCCATCACGCGACCTCTCGCGGCTTCAATGGTTCATGCGAAATAGGCGTGCGGCTCTGACGGCGGCTGGCCGGCCAACGCCTCGATGTGTTTCTGGCACTCGCGACACAGACTGTAGAATCGCATGTGATCTTCAGCCCGGTTGATCTCGCGTCGCAATTCCTCCTGCAACATGGTCACCTGCGTCGCAGTCAGGTAGCACTCGAACACGCTGTCCTGGACGTTCGTCCCAAAACCGCTCAGTAAGCGATGCACGCGATTGCGGCGCCGGTCGTCCGGGATATCATAACTCACCACGTAAAAGCGCGTCTGCCCATGGCGTTGCACTCCCCATTGTCGTCTCGACTGGCCCACCTCACTCTCCCTTTGTCGCCCCCTCGTCGGTTGCCGGTTCTATCGAACCAAGAAGGCCGGATAGCTCCCGATCTCGCCCAGCAGTACCTTGGCTAGGAGCCGCACTTGCAACTCGATGCAGCGGCGATAGGTCGCCTTGTACCCGAAGGTAGGATGAACGATCTCGGTAGCCAGACGTTCCTCGAAGCGTTCCATGAAGGCCCGCCGTCCCGCGTCGGTGAGACGTGTGGCGCCTAACTCCGCGGTGAAATCGGTCGGCTCGATGACCCGGTTGTTGATGACGGTCAGCACGACCGAGTCAACGACTGGCGTGCGAAACTCCTCCATCAGGTCGAGCGCCAGGGCCGGCCGACCGTATCGGGCAACGTGCAAGTAGCCAACATAGGGGTCGAGCCCCACCATCTGCACCGCCGCCGAGACCTGGCTTGTCAGTAGGGCATAACCGAAACTGAGCATAGCGTTCACGGGGTCGGTGGGTGGTCGCCTTACCCGCCCCTCGAAGCTCCATCCGTCGCGGAGCAATTGGCCGAACGCATCGAAATAGGCGGCCGAGCCAACTCCTTCATGCCCCAACACTTCGGATACGGTGGTGGCCCCTTCGGCGCGCCGTATGCTGTCGCGCAGCGCGGTGGCCGCCACGCGGACATCGTGGTTCGGCCGTGTACGCGCCGCTCGGAGCAACTGTGTACGCATGTTGCGCAACTTGCCGGTGACGAAGGCCCGTGCCAGGGCGACCCGGCGCTGCGGGTGATTGTGCGCCTGGTGCTGGGCGATGCGCAGAGGAGCATTCTTGGAGAACTCCGGATCAAGTTGCCCCAGGTAGCGACCATGGGACGATAAGTAGCAGACGGAGATGCCGTTCTCCAGCAAGGCATACAGGGCTGGAGCCGTCATGGTGACGTTGCCCATCACGACCACCTGATCGACTTTGAGGAGCGGCACCTCCACCTTCTGCGCCTCCGATGTTGTCTCGCCTTGCTCTGTGCTCTTGCGGGCCCACGTCGGCGCTTGCACGACAAGACATTCGCCGTTTTTCTTCACCGTGCTATATTGCTCGGTCAGGTACAGCGTTGACATTATTACGGCTCCTCTCGACCGTGTTCTGCCGCCTGAGTGCGCAGCGCCCACACCTCGTCGGGCAAACAGAAAGCGCGCAAGCTGCAGGGCGCACAGCGTCGCTCGTCACGCAGCGGCATCGGCAGAGCGGCGACACGTGTCAGGGCAAAGGCCCGTGCAATTGCCTCCTGGGTGGCCGTGCGAAGGTCGGCTGTGAAGGCAACCGTGTGGCGCTGACGCGATGCAATATAGTAGAGATCGCCGCTTGAAATCTCCTGTCCCAGCCGCTCCTCCAGGCACAGCGCCTGCGCACAAAGCTGTATCTGGTCGCCCAGCCACCGGCCCCGGCGGCCGCGCTTATACTCTACCGGCCGCACCGTACCAGTCGCGTCCTGCTCTACGACGTCGGCGTAGCCGTGTAGGCGTAGGCGCTCCGACCAGACGTAGAGCCGCCTCAGGGTTATCCCTTCCTCGTTGTGCGTGCGCTCACCGGTATCGACGCGCTGGTGCGCATAGCGGCCGTCCATCACATGGGCGTTGACCTCCATCTCTCCCAACACGTACTCGTAGTAGAAGCGGCGTGGACAGTAGATCAAGGCGTTCAGGGCGGACAGCGGCAAACTGTCGATCGGCTCCAGCGGCTCGGTCGCCGTGTCTGTCACTTGCTCGCTGCTATGTATCACCACTCTCTCGCCTCCATCGTCTGTTGACGGTGCGATGCCCGTCGCGCTCCGTAGGGGCTAGACATCGTACCTGGCCCCAGCCCATCGTCGTCCGATAGCCGATGGCGCTGAAGCGCGCGAACGCGGCCAGAGTCTGCCATTCTGCAATCTGCCGGCACGATGGCTCAGCCATGGCGCGATAACTGACACGGCCGATGCTGCCCAGTTGCGGCCCCTTGCTGCCGTTCATGGCCACACTGCGCAGGCTGTAGCGCGCGACCACGACGGACTGCTTGGCCCACTCCTGCAACTCGGCTGGGAGCGTGTGCTCGGGCGGCGCATACTGGTTCCATCGCCGCAGTAATGAGCCGAACACCAGCTCGGGAAGCGGGAACATCTCGATGCGCTTTCCCCACTCCTGTTGCCCCAGGCTGAAGGCAAGCGGGGTAACCAGCTCTATGTCCACGGTATTGTTTGCCTGCCGCGCCCCCTCTTCCAGCAGATCGGCAAAACTGGCGCTATCGCCTCCATCCCGCGGCCGATTGCTGCTCGACTCGATGGCGAATCTGCCGGTCCCGATCTGGACCTGGCCCTCCTCACCGGGCGGCAGGCAGGCCAGGGCGCGACAGGTCACCGCGGCGATTTCATCGTGCAGCAGGCTAACCCGCCAGGAAACGATATGCCCCTGGCCGATGCTTCGCCGCCCGTCTCGGCCCCAGTCGCCCACCATACCGACCGCGAACGGCTTGCCCCCTCGCTGGTCGTGTAGCGCGCCGGCCAGGCTTGGGTCTACCGTGGCGAGCAGCTTGAGAAAGGCAGCGTGGGCCTGCTCGCCGTGCGCGGCGTCGAGCCGGCAATCGGCCAGCGCCCGCAAGCGCAGGTTAACGATCATGGGCATGGCGCTATACCTCCACCGCTACCTCGGCCTCGTCACCCTCGCCGGCGTCTACGACCGCGGCCTCCGACGGTTCATCTGCCGCGGCATCGCTGGGCAACTCCCTCAGATACCACAGGTAGATGTCGCGCCCCTCCTCCACATACGCCACAGACTGCCGGTATCCTCTGGCGCTTCCCGCCCGCCGCAGGAAACGTGGCACCTGGGCGTACCCGCACACCGGGTCGTAGTAACCGGCCGGAAGCTCGGCGACCAGGCGGTGCAAGTAGCAACAGCCGCCGTATCTGATCTCCTCGCGCTCCATCCGTCGATCCGCATCGTTGTAGATTTCGCGCCGCAAGCGCACCCGCGGGTCAGGCTGCTCGCCGCTCCGCACCAGGCAGCGGCTCAGCGGCACCTGCACCTCATGCCCCGTCCGACCGTTGGCATCGACCTCCATGAGCGTGACGGACGGCTCCCAGGAGCGCGTGAGCACCAGGCCCTTGTCGTGCGCCGGCTTGGCCGTGCGGTCGGCCTGGTAGACGTACTCGTACAGCAGCGAGAAGAGCACGTCGGCCCGGTCGTCGCGGGTGAGGTCCAGCTGATTAAGTTCAACAAACGCCTCCGCCTTAAGCGGCTTGCCATTTTGCTCGTTAAGCGTCGCGATCATGGCACTCTCCAATTGCTCGCGCGCATTCTTGGGCAGGGAACTGGTGTAGCTTTCCAGGTGGCTGCCGACGACATGGAGCGCGGCATCTGAGTGCAGCGCACGCCGGTTGCAGCGCCCGGCGCGCTGCACCAACTGCTCGGGGTAACAGAGCTGCGTGATCAGGGCATGGGCGTCCAGGTCGCAGCCAACCTCGATGGCGCTGGTCGTCACCAGTAGATATCCCCGGCCATCGGCGGCCTTGTCGCGCTCGGAAAGTAGCTCGTAACGCTTGCGTCGATCCCAGGCGTCGAGGCGCCCGTGGTAGAGCACCAGCGCGTCAGTCGGTACGCGCTCACGCAGGGCTGCGTGGATCTCTACCGCGCTACTGACGCGCTCGGCGCAGACGATCACGCGCCGGCCGGGACGCCATGCGCCGAGCGCCAGGTCGGTCAGGCGGGGCACCACATCGCTATCCGCGCATGGCTCATAGTGCAATCGAGTAGCCGGGTGCGGGCGGCCGCCGTTGGCCTGCTGGAAATCCCGCAACTGCCGCAAGCCCTCTCCGGTGGCGAAGTCGAGCACCTGCGCACCGAGACGGGCAACTTGCTCCTCTGCTTTCTTCGACATCGTGGCCGACATGATCACAACATCGCTCCCCATATCGCAGGCCAGCGCCTCGACCAGGGCCAGGAAGTTTTGCCAGGCCAGGGTGTCGTAGCAGTGCGCCTCATCGAAACAGAAGAGCGGCGGCCGCTCGCTGCGCTGCAACTGCACGCGCAAGGGGAAGATGTAGGACTTGTTGCCCGCGCCGAAGGCGAAGAAGCGGAACATGAACGAATCCAGCGTCGTCACGATCACGTCGGCATCGTACAGATGGCGGCTGCTACCTGCTTTCGGCCGCTGCTCACCGTTGACCCACACCGTACGCTCCGAGCGTTCACCCGTGTCTACGATGAGGCTGGCGCGCCGGCCGTGCCAGTCCTTTTTGGATACCTCCAGCAAGTAGAGCGACAGGCGCTGCTGCTGATCCTCGACCAGAGAGCGGCTGGGCAGGATGAGGAAAAGGCGGCGTCGGGCTTCTAGAGCAGGGGCCACGACAGCCTCTGTTTTGCCGCTGCCGGTCGGTGCCTTCAGCAGCAGGAACCCGTCGCCGTCGCTCTGGCCCAATTCAGCGCTCAGCGCGTCCTGCATCGGGTTGGCCGGGAAAGGGCAGATGCCTCCGAAGAATTGGCGGGTGGGCGCGGCTTCGACATCCTCCCCCCTCTCAGCCCCCTTCTCGGGGCGCAGGATCAGCTTCCTTGTGTCTCGACACGTGATCGGCAAGCCCTCGGTGGCCAGGCGCTGCCACAGCGGTAACACGCTCTTGAGCGAGGCGTCCTTGAACTCATTGAGACAGTCCGGTGTTGCCTCGATGACGAACGAGGGGTAACCCAGCGTCACGCTGTCGCGCTCGAACGGCCAGGGGTCCAGGCACAGCGTACCTTGGGTGTCGCCCTCCGGTTGCCAGTGGCTGTGATACTCCATGAAGGCGCGTTCGCGGTCGGGGTTGTTCGGATCATTCGCCAGGGCGTAGCTGCTGGCCTCGGCATCGATCTGGTCGCACATCTCCAGCGTGTACAGGTCGTAGGGGAAGCAGACGGCGAGGGACTTCCCTGTATCGCCCGGGTAACGGCGGCGCAGATCTGTTTGCGCTTCCGTGATCGTCGCGACATCATACTCGTGGTGCAGGCGGATCAGCCAGTCCACGTATGGATCGTCGTCGACCACCAGGAAGCGGTGCCCCCGAAAGCTGTAGCTTATCTCCGCTCGGTGAGCCTTCCCGTTGTACTGCTTCTCCAACTTGAAGGTCTGCGGCTTGCCCTCGTCGTGCCGTTGAGCCGCACGGATCACGCGCGCATGCGTCTGTTGCAGGCGGCGACCCAGATCCCCGCCGTATGCCCTCGTGGAGTCCCATTGCCTAACCAGGTCGGTGACGTGCGTGACGTGGTTCTCCAGGCTGAGCCCGATCAGCCTTATGGGCAGGTTGTCGTCGTCGTACTCGAAGAAGACGCGTGCCAACTCTCTCTTGCTTGCGTTCATGGCCGGACCTCACAGCTCATCGATACTGACCTGCGGTAGAAAGGCGCCCGATTCAGTGCGATAACCCGGCACCCGGAGCACGCCATCTACCAGGGCCAGCCGTAGCGGCTCGTACCCGACGATCATCTCGCCGTTGCGGTGATAGCGATAGACCGGATAGACGGTCGACGCCGCCATGCCCGCGACCTCAGCCGGCACAGCCACGCGCGGCCGGCCTCCGTCGACCGGCTCCAGGGCTTCGATACGTACCTCCTCGACATAGGCGTACCCTTCTTTGCCCAGCTTGCAGCCGACGTTTTGCAGGTCGGCCAATTCCTCCAGCGCAGCGCGCTCGGGATGAACGACCCAGCCAACCAGGCGGTCCACCAGCAGATACTCCCACGCGTATAACTGGAAGTTCTCTGACTGGGCGCGCTCCTGGCGGTAGAGGCGGCTGAAGGCGCTATGGGTAATGCTGCGCGGTCCCTGGCGCGCGGTGCGGTGGATGCGATATTGCTCATCGGCGGGGTAAGCTCCAAGCACGCGATACGCCGACGGTAGGGCAATAGTGGGCGGGTTCTTGAGCGCTGTCTCCGGCAGGTCGTCGCCGCGCCGTAGCCGTCGCAGACGCTCCAGATAGCCGGAGAGCGTCGGTGCCGGCGCGAACGGATAGGTCAGCATCTGCGTGCTGGCAAACGGTACCCGGCGAAAGGTCAGCCCCGCTGTGGGCTGCAATTCCAGGTGTAGTGCGTACATTTCACGACCTTTCACGCGGGTTCGTGCCGGCCAGTAGCACGTTCGTGGTGAAGGAGAGCGCGCGTTCTTCCAGTTCCTTCATGGCCGCTGCGCCGATCCAGCGCGTGAACACGCTGCTCTCCCGATGCTCCTCGATCACGTCGCCTTTCTGATCGACGCCGGTCACAGGCGATTGTCGCTGCGCGCCGCGTACCTGCACGGCTTGCGCGGCGAAGGAATCAATAGCCTCAGTCTGGTTGGTAATCGCCGGTGAGACGACGGGCCGGGCACCCAGTGGGACGCGGTAGCGATCCACCACCAGCAGCGATTGGGCCGTGCCCAGCAGGTCGCCGTTGGCCACGCGCACGCCTTTTGGGTTGCCGGCGCCAATACGCGGCAGGACGTTGAGGAAGGCGTAGGCGATCGCATTGAACTGCGCGTCGGTGATGGAGAGGCAGTGGTTGTACACCGGGTAGAGTAAAGCTGGCTGATTATACTGGCGGCGGAACGGCGTAGGGTTGTCTTCTCCCTGTTTGAGCATTTTGGATGGATGCATGGCGCGCTGCTTGGTGCTGACCTCCTGTGCCTGCACGGCCACGCCCCCTCCGTGCGTGAGGCGACCGAGATAGGTGGTCGGCTCCAACTCTTCCTCGTACAGGCTGCCACCCTGCACATAGGTGACCTTAGTCTTGCTGGTCACCAGCCCGCCGTAGACAGAGCACATCGGGCAGTCAGGGCGGCAGCAGGTGCCGGGTATGCCACAGCCAAGGGCGTCGCCCAGCAAGGTGCCATTCGCAAGTGGCGCCCAAATGAGCGTGCGCCGTTCCACACCGCGCCGCTTGCTCGGTGCGATGTAGCACTTCTCAATCACGCTGCCGTTGGGCAGCATGACCTCGACGGTCTCAACCATGTTGACGTTAACCGCTACCTCGCTGCCGAAATACAGTTCCTGCGGCGCTTCCAGGATGGCATAGATGTCGAAGTGATAACGGGCGCCTTCATTGAGAGGCAGTCCACTCACAGGGCCGGTCGTTTGCGCATTCGTGGTAGCCATCGTCTGAGTTCTCCTTACTCTTTATTCCGTGTTGTAACCAGGCGGGGGAAACGTGCGTAGAGGCTGAGCTTGAGCTGGTAAGCTAGGTCGTGGCGCGCCTTGGGCGTGTGATAGCGCTTCTCATAGAGGTAGAGATAGATCCCCTGCAGGGTATCGATGGTCAGGCGATATGCTGTGCGCCCTTGCTGCCCCTCCTCGCCAAGGTCGTTCGCGACAGTCGCACCAGGTGTCAGCTCTACTCTCGGTACCTCTATGCCGGCTTCTCTCAACAGGTCAAGCGCCTCCGTGGCTATGGTGCGCGTGTCCTGAGTAACGCTCAGAAGGGCGGATGGGATGGCCTGGGCATACGACTTGAGAGCCTGTGCCAGATCGTAGCAGAATTCTTGAGGCTTGCCCTCGACGTGCTCGATGAGCTTGCTTAGCTCGCGGTCGATAGTCGTCTGTACCTGTCCGGCAAGGTCGTGCCGTGCCGCTGAAATGAACGGGACGAGCAAGCCGGTCAAGGCCAGCACGTCGCGATAGGTACGCAGGTCTCTGTCGCCGTCTGGTTGCGCGGATTCAGTGGCCACGTGTTGTCCTCCTTTATTGCCTTTGTGTTGCATCTCGCCTTGCCAGGTTTGAGTGATTGTGCCCGTGAGGGTATCCAGATGGGCGCGGGCCACGGGGCTCAGGTCGTCACCGCGCCGAAATGCGCCGATCATTTCGTAGACGGCCTCGTGATAGCGGTCGGCCTGGAGAAGGCGCACGGCGGATGAGAAGAGCGCCAGGTTGTGCCTTGAGGCGCTTACCGTCGTCGGGCGCACGTCCAGGATCTCGAGCAGCCCAGCCAGGGCAACGGTCTGGCGACGGGGCACGGAAATGTCGCCGCCATCTATGCTGACGACGACTGTGTTGTCGCGCAGGCTATCTGCCGGGAAAAGATCGGCCACCTTGAGCATGGCGTACTGCACCTGCCCCAGACTTTGACTGAGGGGTTTCACGCCATTCGCCTCCTTGATCCGCTCGGTACACGTTATCTGGCAGTAGCGCCCGGCAATCAGGTTTAGCTCACCCAGTACCATCTGGCGCAGGTGATCGTCGTAGAGGTACGGTCCGTCGGTACCCCGACGCAGTGAGACGATGACCGCCTGATCGGTCGGTTTGATCGGGCAAAGCATGCAAACCTGCATGCAGGTGGGACAGGCCAGTGGCCGCCGTTCGCGCGGGCTCGACTGTAGGGCTTGCGACGGACTTTCCACGACCAGCTTGGAGACCTCCGCGCCTTCTTTCGCCGCGAGCAGGGTACCGCACACATAACAGGCCTGCCGCACATCGTCGCCGGCCGGCCGCGCCATTGTCAGTGGCGGGTCAAGCGTAACGAGCGGGCGGATCGTTGCGAAATCTCCGTCTGCCAGCTTGCTCACGACCTCCTGTGATCGGGTAACACAGGCTGCCATATAATCGGGGCGGGGGCCGATCTGCGTGCATCCGGTGCGTGTCATGCTCTCGCTTATCTCGCCGACTCGCTGGCGCACGCCAGCCTCAAGTCCTTTGATCACGCCTTCCATGGCAGCAATTGCCGCATCATAGTTGGCGTGATTCTTGGCCAACTCCTTCTCCAGTCGCGTGCGTTCACCGGGGCCTCTGGCTTCCTTTATGCGCCACTCCTTACGTCTCATATCACTATCACGCTGTTTCACGCTGGCGTTGTAGAAACCCAGCAGTGCCACGGCGTGGTCCTTGGTCACGGGAGGCAGTTCGGGCGGGCTGAAGCCCTGGCGCGAGAGCTTGACCGAGTTCAGGACCAAAAGGAAGCTGCGGCGCAGTTCTGGCAGCGAGAAGGCGTGGGCTACGTACGTCGTCCAGACTTCGTCCAGGGCGAATGGAACGGTCTGCGGCACAAAGAGGATAGCCTCGGCTCCGTTGTCATTGTTGTCGTAATCGGGAAGGACGGCGCAGTGGTGCTCTTCCCACATGTAGTCAAAGAAGCGCGTCAGGAAGGTCTCATAGGCGATCCGAGCCTGTTGCTCCTGTGGCAGCGTAGCCTTGTGCAGCCGTAGCAGGGTGCCGATCTCCTGCCCGCGCCAGCGCACATGCTGCCCGTCGCACGATGGCCGCTCAGGACTGTCCGCCCACGCCGCTTGCTCCTGGATACGGTGCAGGGCACGACGCAGGGCCGGCCAGTATGGTCGGCGAGGCTTGTCGTCCAGGTCTTTCAGGTGCGGGGCCGCCTCCCGAATGGGGACGACCCCGCTGGCGGCCGCTGCTGCCAGGCAGAGCAACAGCGGCCGATCAGCGTTACTCATAGATCAAAACACCTCACTTTCAGAACAATTGGTCGTCCAGATCGTCGGATCGATAGGCCGGGCAGCCCTGCCGCACCGAGCACCAAGCACAGTAGCCGCCGGGCGTGGCCACCTGTGCCGCGCTGTCCTCGGCCAGTAAGCCGACGATACGCCGCACCGCTGCGCGGCCTGCCTCAATCTGCGTGTCGTCTAGCTCCACGCTCACGATCTGTTGCTGAGCCGGATACAGCTGGGCGACAATTACACGTTCGGCATCGCGCCAGGCGTGCCATGTGAGCAGAGTGTAAATCGTCGCCGACGGTTGAGCAGCTAACTCTTCCGCTGATGGGACGGCCGAGCCGGTTTTCAGGTCAACGACGTAATACGTCTGGAGGTCTCGTGCTACCAAGTCGAGACGCCCAGCTAACTCAACAGCTAGTCCCTGCTGGCCGAACAGGGTTCTTGGCGGCGTTGCAACATATTGTTCACTGGCTATCGGTGTCGCGGCAACGGAGTCGAGCCACGCATACGTCATGTTCAGGGTGGTCTCTGCGGTCTCAGCTTCGTCGGATGCTGGCTGGATTCCGGCCATGCGTAGCAGAACGTTGAAATCAGGACATCGGCCGGCGAGAGTTCCCTTTACCGAGTATTCTAGTACTCGGTGGAGGCGTTCACCCCGCTCGCTGGCTTCAGTTGGCCTGAAGGGCGGTGCTAGCGCCGCCGAGCGGGAGCAGCGATGGTAACGGTCGGCCAGCGATGGCGGGATCCGGAATACGCGCTGGAAATCTGTTTTGGGCACGTCTTACCTCCGAGGGCATAGCTTGGGACGTGCCGCACGCGGTATACTAAGGGTGCGGCACGTCGTGATTCGATCCGGGACTTGCCAAAGCGGAGTAGGCTGTTCGCGCAGTCCTACTCCGCCGCCTTCAACGCCGAGCTGTATATAGTATCACTTGCCTCCTTTCGTACAAGTTGGCCAAAGTCTACCATGGTTGCAGCCGCCTGTCAAGCGGTCGAGGTGATATTATATAAAGCACGTGGGCGTACGCCATCTGGTAGCGTCCTCAGCCTTGGTTGGCGGCGCCGGATAATGCCGATTGGTTTTGCAAAATACTCTATGGCAGTACCTCCAGTTGCTAATGCCGATTAGGGCATCCCTCCCTTCTTCGCCCCATCGTACCAGGCCGTCTTGGACAAAAATTGTCCAAGACCCGCCGGTCATGAAGAAGATGCTCACCAAGCGCGGCTGTCAGTCGAGCAGGTGGTTCGGCTCGGCCGCGTACAGTAGCGCCATGGCCGCGAATGCGCAGGCCATGGCGCGACACAGCTCCGGCGGGTCAAGGGCGCGAGCGTAGGGGCCATAGCCCAATAGCAGACGCTCGGCCTCGAAGAGGTTGCGTGCCCTGCCGCTGACGATGACA
>Ga0209062_1004580_pt1 | contig 14250 bp, 9 predicted proteins | sample Coa_R2_2_FD_187158 | JGI IMG/M metagenome (GOLD analysis project Ga0209062, IMG submission 187158) | Surface soil microbial communities from Centralia Pennsylvania, which are recovering from an underground coalmine fire - Coalmine... | ecosystem: Environmental > Terrestrial > Soil > Unclassified ... | reverse complement strand
CCGGCGCGACGAGGATTCGCTGCGCGCCGCGATTTCGTCGTCGCTTTCGCTGGCGCACAGCCAGCCGAAAGACCCCGGATTGCTGGCAATGCCGGGCCGGCAGCGCTATCGCGCGGTGAATCGCTTTCTGAGGCAGACCGCCGCGATTACGCCGGAGGATCGCGCCCGCGCGGTGAGGCGCGCCTGCGATCTGGCGATCAAGAACGGGCAAGTGGCCGCCGGAATTTTCGCCACCGGGCAATCGCGTTTGGCGATCGGCAACTCGCGCGGCCTCTATGCCACGTACAAGCAGACGCGCGCGGAGTTTTCCATCACGATGCAGGAAGGCTCCGCGGCAAGCTGGGCCAAGGCCAATTCACCGGACGTGCGGGCCTTCGACCCGCTGAAACTGGCGGCTCGCGCTGGCGAGAAGGCGCACCGGGCGGTGAATCCGGCGGAGATAGCGCCGGGGCGCTACAGCGTCATTCTGGAGCCTGCCGCCGTACTCGATCTGATCGGTTTCCTGTTCTACGATTTCGCGGCGACCGCCATTCGCGACAAGCGCTCCTGCTTCAACGACCGGCTAGGGAAGAATCTATTCGACAAGCGAATCTCGATTGGCGACGACGTGTACCATCCGTTGCAGCTTGGCGCCCCCTTCGATGGCGAGGGGATGCCGCGGGAGCGCGTACAGCTGGTTGACCGCGGCGTGCCGCGAAATCTGGTCTACTCGCGCCGCAGCGCCAAACTGGCTCGCAAGAAGCCCACGGGGCACGGGTTCGCCCTGCCCAACGAATACGGGGAAGCGCCGATGAATCTTGTCGTTTCAGGGGGCGATTCCTCGATCGAACAGATGATCGCGGCCACGGAACGCGGCTTGCTGGTCACGCGGCTCTGGTACATCCGCGAGGTAGATCCCTACGAAAAAGTCATGACCGGCATGACGCGTGACGGTCTGTTCCTGATCGAGAAGGGGCGCGTTTCCCGCGCGGTCCGCAATTTCCGGTTCAACCAGTCGCTGCTCGAGATGCTGCGCAATGTGGAACTGCTGGGTCCTGCCGTGCGCGCCACGGGCGAGGAATCGTTCGAGATGGTCGTACCGGCGATGAAGATCCGCGAGTTCCACTTCTCCGAAGTGACCAAATTTTAGAACTGGGCAGGACGAGTCCGCCGAGATACAAGGGAGGCGAGGCGGAGGAGCGAAATCCGGCGCGGCCGGGCGGAGCCTGCACGCCTGGGAGCACTCGGGCTGACCTACGAAGAATTTCGTTGACACTACGAATCTCTTCGTAGTATCCTGCTGGCATGGCCAGTCAGCGCACACAGAAACCCACCGCTTCCGAACTGGAAATTCTCCGCGTGCTTTGGGAGCGCGGGCCTTCCACCGTTCGGGAAGTGCATGAATCGCTCAGCAAAAAGAAACGGACCGGCTACACGAGCGTCCTTAAACTCATGCAGATCATGACCGCCAAGGGCACGGTTCGCCGCAATGAAGAGCAGCGCGCGCACGTCTATGAAGCGGTGCAACCGGAGGAGAAAACGAAGCGCCAGTTGGCGCTCGATGTTCTTCAGCGCGTCTTCGACGGTTCGGCCAGCGAGCTGATGATGCATGCGCTTGCCGGTCACAGGGGTTCGAAAGAAGAAGCGGAGGAACTCCGCCGTCTGCTGAACGAATACGAAAGGAAACTGCGATGACGATGGCTTTGCGCTTGCTCTCTCCGGAACTCATGCGGGGAATCGCACTCTCGCTATTGCATTTCCTTTGGCAAGGCGCGGCGATCGCAGCTCTGGCTTACGCCGCGCTGGCGCTCTGCCGCAGCGCTTCGGCCCGCTACGTGGCTGCGGTATTCGCGATGGCGCTGATGCTTGCCGTTCCCGTTGTGACGGGCGTTATTCTTAGCTCTGGCGCTTCGCAGAACCCGGTGGGCGCCGGTCCCGCATCTGCCGTTACCGCATCGGGCGCAACTCCGGCACTTACGCGTGAATGCTGCGCTCTTTCCGTTCGGGAGGAAACCGCTGCCTCGCGGCTCGCTGCATTCAGCGCCATGGCGGCCAGCTTCGCGGGCCGCTCGCTGTCTCCCGCCGTTTGTCTGGCCTTGCTCGAAATCTGGTTCGCGGGCGTTCTCCTGCTGAGTCTCCGTTCGCTTGGCGGATTCGTCGTGCTTGAGCGGCTGCGCCGGCGGGAATCCGCCGTCCCGGTCCCGGACGAAATCCTCGAACTGTGCCTGGAGCTCCAGGACCGCTTGCATTTCAGACGTTTCATTCGCTACTGCAAGTCCGCGGGCCTGGATGCGCCGGCCGTCGCGGGCTGGCTCCGCCCGGTGGTGCTGCTTCCGGTCTCGGCCATCAGCGGACTCACTCGGGGGCAGATCGAGGCCGTCATCGCGCACGAACTCGCGCACATCCGCCGCCACGACGCGTTCGTAAATCTGCTGCAAGTCGGCGTGGAAACTCTTCTTTTTTATCACCCGGCCGTCTGGTGGCTTGGCGAGCGCATCCGCGAAGAGCGCGAGAATTGCTGTGATGACGCCGCAGTCGCCGTGTGCGGCAGCGCGGTCACGTACGCGCACGCGCTCACGCGGATGGCGGAATCGCGCAGGGCTCCCGGCCTTGCGATGGCCGCCAACCGCGGTCCGCTCGCGGCGCGAGTCGCTCGTCTGCTCGGTATGGCGGGCGAAGGCGAGAGAACGCGCTCCGCCAGCCTGTCGGCGGGCATCCTCTGGCTCTCCGCCGCGCTCGTTGCGGGCAGCGCCCTGATGGGCATCGCACACGCCGCTCGCGCGCAATCGCCCGACGCGCCTCCCGCGCCAGCTCCCGCCGCAGCACCCGCGGCGCCCGCGGACTTTGACGCCGCGTTCATTGTCACCGCGCCTGCTCCGGGTTTGCGCCGGGCTCGCGCACCAATTGGCGGGAAGCCAGCGGCGCCAGCGTCCGCACCGCGCGCTCTTGCTATTCCCCGGGTTGCGGCGTCTCCCGCGCAAGGTCCCGCACTTTCCGCTCCCGTTGTGATTCCAGCGCCCGCCGCGGCAGGACCCGCACCGAAAGCTCCCGTTGCCCGGCTTTGGGCCTGGGCTTTTCCAGCGCCAGCGCCTGCTGCGCCCGGCTGGACCTCAGGCCAATCCGGCAACGCAAGCCAGATGCCGCAACCCAGCTACATCGACAGCATGAAGGCTGCCGGCCTCGAGAATCTCAGCGTTGACGACCTTATCGCCCTCAAGGTGCAAGGCGTCACCGCCGACTACGTCAAGCAGATGCGCTCGCTCGGCTTCCAGACAGATGCCGGCACCATCATCGGCATGAAGGTGCAAGGCGTAACGCCAGAGTACGTGAAGCAGATGCGCGATCTTGGCTTGAAGGGCGACAGCGAGACGATCATTGGGATGAAGGTACAAGGCGTCACTCCCGAGTACGTGAAACAAATGCACGATCTCGGCCTTGCAGCGGATGGCGAAAGCCTCATCGGCATGAAAGCGCAAGGCATAACTCCTGAATATGTCAAACAAATGAATGACCTTGGGCTGAAGCTCGATAGCGACGATTTGATAGGGATGAAGGCGCAGGGTGTGACGCCCGCTTACATCAATGCGATGCGTGGTCTTGGTCTCAAAGCCGATTCCGACGACATCATCGGCATGAAAGTTCAGGGCGTCACGCCCGAATACGTCAAGAGCTTCCAGGACATTGGGCTGCATCCCGGCATCGCTGAAATCGTCGGCATGAAGGTGCAGAGCGTCACGGCGGACTACATCAAGAAAATGCAGGACGCCGGACTCAGGCTCGATATTGACGACGCGATCGGGGCAAAGGCACAGGGCATTACACCGGAGTTCATCGAAAAAGTCCGCAGCCACGGTTTCAAGAATCTGACGCTCGAGCAATTGGCGGCGCTGAAGCACGCCGGCGTCCTCGACCCGCAGTAGCCGGTCGCCTGCTCGACGGTGCCGGTCTGCGGCTCGTGGCTCAGACGGAAGAGCGGCCAGTGCAAAGTCCCGCGGTTTTCAGCACAGTTGTCCCCGAGGAGGAGGAAAGCCCATGAAACGGCGCGATGCGATTCTCACCTACTTCGTGATTCTTGGAGCGCTGCTTGTTGCCTGGGCCGTTCGGGCCGCCGAAACACGAGAAGGGAATTGGACTCTTCGCCATTCCGAGGAGCCTGGCAAGGCCGAATTTGGCCTTATCATGCGTCAGCATCACGGAACGTCGCACCATGAATCCGATTGGCCGCTCTCCGTTTTCGCCGGCCTCGACGTCTCGAGGCCCGGTAAGCAGGAGGTACATTTCACCGTGTCCCGCGACGCGGGCCGCTTCGAATGCGAAGGCTATCTCAACAACGGAGAAGGAGCCGGCCTATTCCATTTTTTTGCCGATACGAAGTTCGCCGAGGAAATGGGCGCGCTCGGTTTCACGGGGATTGATGAAGACAAGCAATTCACGATGGCTGTCATGGACATCACGGCCGCCTTCGCCAAAGAGATGCGGGCGTTGCGCCTGCGCGGGCTCGATACAGACAAGCTCATCGCCTTCCGCATCTTTGGGGTGAGCGCGAAATTTGTCCAGGACCTCCGGGCCGCCGGAATTGCCGCGGAGGATTCCGACCATCTTGTTGCTTTCCGCATTCACGGCGTTTCGCCGGAAATGGTCAGGTTCCTTCACGACGCCGGTTATCAGCCCGGGGAAGAGACACTTGTGGCCATGCGCATCCACGGCGCCACTCCCGAATGGATCACACAGCTAAGGCAGGAAGGCTACGACCATGTGGCATTGCAGCAGCTTATCGCCTTCCGAATTCATGGCGTTTCGCCCGAGTTTATCGCCAAGCTCGCCAGCCTCGGCTACAAGCACCCGGAACCGGAGCAACTCGTGGCCATGCGCATCCATGGCGTGACGCCCGAATTCATCCAGGAGATGAAGTCCCGCGGCATGAACGATCTCTCGATCGATCAGCTTGTGAGCCTTCGCATTCACGGGATCAACTGACGTTCCGGTCGTGTCGCGTTCGGGGCTCGCCGGTGGCGGTTCGAGCCTTCGATTCGTCCGGCTTCCCTGTCCTTCGAATCCTTACCCGCACCGTTCCGTTCTTCGGAGCCGGGGTGAATCCTCTACATCCGGCTCGCTTGCTATACTGTTTCTCCCATGTCCGCCGCGATCGAAATGATAGCTCATGCCGACCTGCCGACGCGCTACGGCAGGTTTCGAATCTTTGGATTCAAAGGCTCCCGGCCCCAGGAAGAGGCCGTCGCTCTGGTTCGCGGCAAGCTCAACGGAGCCTCCGGATCGAAATCCGCGCCGCTGGTCCGAGTCCATTCCCAATGCCTTACCGGAGACGTGCTTACTTCGCTTCGCTGCGATTGCCGCGCGCAGCTCGAGCTCGCACTCAAGAAAATCGGCAAGTCGGCTTCCGGGGTGCTCCTCTACCTCCCGCAGGAGGGCCGCGGCATCGGCCTCATGAACAAGCTGCGGGCGTATCAGCTCCAGGATGGCGGCATGGACACGGTTGAGGCCAACGAGTCCCTGGGTTTCGCCGCGGACGCGCGCGATTACGATTTCTCCGCGCAAATCCTCAAACAGCTTGGCGCCACCAAAATTCGCCTGCTCTCCAACAATCCCGAAAAAGTCCGGCAGCTCGAGTCCGCCGGTATCCGCGTGCTCCAGCGCGTGCCCTGCCAGCCGCGCATCTCCCGCATTTCCCGGCAGTACCTGAAAACCAAAAAATCCAAGCTAGGCCACTTGCTGACCGGGCTCTAACTAAGGCCGGTGAGGAGGGGTCCTGGCCGAAGGTCCTGCGCTACGGTTTCGGCACGCGGGAGGTCGTGTCCGGGCTGGTATGGTGTAAGTTATTGCTGGCGCTGGAGTTGTGTTTGACCAGGGACTATTGCCGCGCAGAGGAGGGAAGGAGCAGCACTTGGCCTGGGAAGAGGAGGTTTGCGTCCCGCAACGCCGGGTTGGCGCTCGCGATGCAGGACCACCACGCACCGTGACCGAAGACGGCTCTCGCAAGCTTCCAGAGGGAGTCGCCCGGTCGTACCGTAACGGTGGATGGACTGGCCGTTGGAGCGGCGCCGATCGCAGGAACGACCAGAGTCATGCCGGGTTGGAGCCGGGCGGGATCCACCACGAAGGGATTCGCCGCAAGCCACTCGTGCCAGCGGGAGCCACGGCCCAGATACCTTCGCGAAAGGGTCCAGAGCGAATCGCCGGCGTGAACGGGTACGGCGTGGAAGGAGCCAAGTGAAGGCCGGAGGGGAGGCGAATCGCGAAGCACAGGTGCGGGCGGATTCGGACGGAAAGCGCCGGCTGTGGCGGAAGGTTCGACAGGTGAATGCGCGCCGACGAAAAACTCCGCGCCGAGAGTCTCGGGCGCACCCGGCTGCTTGCGCTCGAGTGGAAGCAATTCGTCAGGCCGCAGCGAACCCGCCGAAATAGCGGGACCCGGCGTGTGCCTTGCCGGGCGCGCTACCACAACCGGACGAATCTCGGAAACGGGAGGAAACAAAAAGGCCTTTTTCGTTCCGAATGGAGACTCGAGGGCCGGGGAATTTTTCGCTGGACCGAGATTCACCGGTGGGGCGGCTCGGAGGTTTTTGCGCGGCTCGGAACCTAGGCGCGGACGCGAAAACGGATCGCGGCGGAGCACGGCGGAGGGCGGCTCGGGCTCGCGATGAGATTGCCCGAGTGGCCTTACGGGTGCGAGCGGCGGCAGCGCCACGGGATTTGGCGCGGCGTGCGCGGCGCGCGGCAGGTTCATGCGAAAGGGCTGGCGCTCCTGAAGCTTTTGCGCAAGCATCTGCTGCTCGCGCGCGGCCTTCTCCGCGCGATAGCGGCGCGCGATTTCCCCGAGACTTTGCGGGGCGCCGCCAGCCGGGCTGTTCCGAGCGCCAGCGGCAACATCGGGAGACTCGGTGGCGCCGTTTGCCGCATCGAGCGCCGGCGACGGTTGGGGATTTGGCGCGGGCGCATTTTTCTTGCGGGCTTCGACCGCGGCGCGATCGCGCGGAGTCAGAATGTGTGCACGTTTCAAATCGTCGTTCGTGTAAACGTGGCGCTGCCCGGAAGCCACACCGGCAGGTTGTGAAGCAGCGGCTCGCGCTTGGGTGTTCGCGGCTTGGTTATTGGGCGCCGGCGCGGCTTTGCGGGCCTGCTCCTGCCGAGCAGCTTCCGCGACATCCTGCGCGGGAGAGCGAGGAACGGCGAGCAGCGACACCAAGCCAAACGCGCACGACGCGAGTGCGCTTGCGCGAAACAGGCCCGGGAGGGATGGGCGTTTGCGACGCATCGGTTTTTACTGGCTTCTCTTGGGCTACCGGGGACAGGCCGGAACCAGTCTCAAGCTGGGGAGAGTATACCCCGAAACCGGGGAAAAATGGGGGCGTGGCGCGAATGGGGAACTCGAACTCCCGATTTCCGGTCAGAGACCTTCGACGAGGATCATTTCCGTGTGCGAGGCGCTTTGGCGGATTGCTTTTGGTTCAGCGTACTCCTTGGAGTTCCACCAGGCGCGAGCCGCGGCCACGTCCGGAAATTCGACGATGACGAAGCGCTTCGGCGACCAGGTGCCTTCCAGATTTTCCACTTTGCCGCCGCGAACCAAAAAGCGGCCGCCATAGGCATCGAGCGTGGCCTGGACGCGTTTGCGATAGTCCTCGTAGCGGACGGGGTCCTTCACGACGACGTCGACGACAACGTAAGCGGCCATGCGTGGCTCCTGGAAAGGATTGGTGATGCTCTCGCCCGCGATTTTACGGCATTTCCGCGGCGCACGGGAACGCCGCGCGGAAGGCGAGGCTAGTTTAGTGCGCCGGCACAGGCACGGTCGCGAGTCCGAGCGCCTCCATGATGGCGTCGTGCAGCGCGGGACGAACCTGGGCGATCTTGTGGTTTTCTCGCGTGGGGTTCACGCGATTGGTCAGGAAAACCACAAAGAGCTGGCGATCGGGATCAATCCAGATGGAGGTGCCGGTAAAGCCGGTGTGGCCGAAACTATGCGGCGAGAAGAAATGGCCGCTCGAGCTGCCTTCGGTGGGAACGACCCAGCCGATGGTGCGGGTGCCGCCGGAAAGTTCCTGCGGCGCGGTGAATTGCGTGACGGTGGCGCGGCGCAGAATGCGTTGATGCGCGTACACTCCGCCATTGAGCAGCATTTGGCAGAACGAGGCGAGATCGGGCGCGGTACTGAACAGTCCTGCATGGCCCGAGACGCCGCCGATGGCGTAGGCGTTTTCGTCGTGCACTTCGCCTTGCAACAAGCGGTGGCGGAACTGGCTGTCCACCTCCGTTGGCGCAATAAGCGGCCAGAGTTTTTTCGGCGGCCGGAACATCGAATCGGTCATGGCGAGGGGGCTGAAGATGTACTGGCGCGCGAGGTCGTCGAGCGTGCGGCCGGTGAGGCGTTCGATGATTTCGGCCATGAGGATAATGCCGAGATCGGAGTAGACCATTTTGGTGCCGGGCTCGTATTCGAGCGGCTCGGCAAAGATGCGGTCGAGGGTGTCCTGCTTGCCTTTCGAGGTGCGCCAGTATTCCTTGAAGGGAGGAAGGCCCGAAGTATGGGTCATAAGATGGCGGACGGTAACGGAATGGCGCCATTCAGGCTGTGGACCGGAGGCCCATTCCGGGAGATAGCGTTCGATCCTGGCGTCGAGGTCGAGAGGAACAGGGAAATCGCCTTCGACGAGCTTGGCGACGAGCGTGGTGGTGACGACGACTTTGGTGAGCGAAGCGAGGTCGTACATCGTACTGGCTTGCACGGCGGGGGCTTTCGCGTCATAGCTGAGCTTGCCGAAAGCGTGGACGGCGACTTTGCCTTTGTAGCCGATAGCGAGAGTTGCGCCGGGAAAAGCTTTGTCCGCGATAGCCTTTTCGACGACCGCGTAAGCGGGCCGGAGCTGCGCCTCGCCGCGCACATCCATCGGCTGCAGGGTCATGGGATTGGCGGGGACTTCGAGGCCGAAACCCGCCTGGAGGGGGACGCCGGGAATGGTGACGGGGAGGTGGCCGCGCACGGGAATTTCGCCGAAGAGCGCGCGGGCGGCGGAGATTTGCGCGACATCGCTGATGCCAAAGGCGGCGAGCCACGTCTCGGCTTGCGGGAAACGCTCGATCAAGTACGGACTGCCGAAGGCGAGAGTGACGACGGGCTTGCCGGTTTTGTAGAGCTGATCGGCGAGGGCAGCCTGCTCGCGCGGCACGTCGATATTTCCCTTGCGATCCGAGACGCGGACGAAAAGGGCAAGGATGGCGACATCGTAAGAATCGGGCGGGGGCAAGCGGAGATTGCTCGCGTTGACGAAGCGGGTATCGGCGCGCAGGGTGGTGACGGAATCGAAGCGCCCGCGCAGTTCGCGTTCGAGGTCCTCGCCGGGGTAAGGCTCGGGATCGGCGTAGAGGGCCAGGAGCAACGCCCGCGAGGGCTTTGTGCCATCCAGCGGGAGGCGTTTGGGGATGTCGCGGAGAAGGGTGATGCCGCGATCGGAAATCTGCTGGGCTTCGGCTTGGGAGGCAATGCCGCCGAGCTTTTTGTTCATCGCATTGATATCGACGAGGCGTTGCTTCTCGAGTCCGAGGCGGGCCTTGGCTTCGAGGATTCGGCGAACCGAAGCATCGAGCCGTTCGCGGGGGATGCGGCCGCTCTTCACGGCATGTTGCAGTGACTCGAAGGCGGCATCAGGAACCGGAGGCATGAGCAAGGCATCGGCGCCGGCGAGAACCGCGCGCACAGCGGCTTCGCCGGGAGCAAAACGGACGGTGATGCCGCCCATATCCATCGCGTCGGTGATGACGAGACCTTGAAACCCAAGCTCATGGCGCAAGAGTCCGGTGAGAATATTCGAGGAGAGCGTGGCGGGAGTATCGGGATCGGGCTCAAGCGCGGGAATGGAGAGGTGGCCGGTCATGACGCTGCCAACACCCGCGGCAATCGCAGCCCGGAAGGGAACGAGTTCCAGAGTTTCGAGGCGCTGTTTATCGGCGTGAATAACGGGAAGATCGATATGAGAATCGGCGGCGGTATCCCCGTGGCCGGGGAAATGCTTGGCGGTGGCCAGCGCGCCATTTTCCTGAGCGCCGCGAATAAATTCGGAGACGAATTGCGCGACGCGCGCGGGGTCTTCCCCAAAGGAGCGTGTATTAATGATGGGGTTCGCTGGATTGTTGTTGACATCGGAGTCCGGCGCGTAAATCCACTGGACGCCGGCGGCGCGTGCTTCGAGAGCGGTGATTTTGCCCATGGTGTAGGCATCGGGCGGATTGCCGGCGGCGGCGAGGGCCATGGCGGTGGGGAAGGAGGTGCCTTCGTCAAGGCGCATGGCGGAGCCGCGCTCAAAATCGGCGCCGATGAGCAGCGGGAGTTTTGATTTGGATTGCAGTTGATTTGCCAGCACGGCGGTGGGATAGGCCTGGCTCTTGACAACCCCGAGCGGCGAGCCCTGGGTGACCAGGATGAAGCCGCCCACGTGCAAGTCGTCCACGTCATGCATCATCTTTTTGTACGCGGGCGAATCGGTGGCGGTAAAGCTGCCGTGATAGGTGGTAAAGAGCAGTTGGCCGATTTTCTCGTCCGTGCTCATCCGGCGGATGGTCTTCTCGACCCAGGCCCTGGCGGCGGGCGGCAGTTTCTTCAGGCTCGTGCTCTTTTGCCGGGCGTTTTCCTTGGAAACGACAGGTGTGGCGGATGTGTTCGCGGCAGACGGGCGGCTTTGGCTTTGCGCTCTCTGGGCCATAAGAAAGATGATGATCGAGCAGGGAATCAGCAGCAGAAACCGGGCGCGGTCCTCTCGCATTCGTGTGAAGTCTCCCGAACGGCGCGCCTGAGCTTCGCGTTTATATGTAGCACACGCACTTTGCACTCACAACGAAACCGGGCGCGAAACGTTCCAAAATACCATGGCAGTTTACAGGGGAGCGGATGAATCGATCAGGAAAAGTTTCTTGGGACAAGAGGATTTGCGTTCTGACGATATTAGTGCTGGCGTGCGCGGCGGCAATGTGCGCTCCGAGAATGCTTGCGGGACAAGAACGGACGGCCAAGCAAAAACGCGTGGCGGGGCATCGGGGACGGGCCGGGCGCGTGCAGACGGGCCTGGACGTGCTGGAGGCGGAAAAGTTCGCGCCGCTGCGCGGGAAGCGGGTGGGACTGGTCACAAACCATACCGGACTGGATGCGCAGGGGCGCACGAACATCGAGTTGCTGAGGCATGCGCCGGGAGTGCAGTTGGTGGCGCTTTTCAGTCCCGAGCACGGCCTGATGGGCGTTGCGGATGAGAAAGTCTCCTCGAGCAAGGACGCCACGACGGGCTTGCCGATCTACAGCTTGTATGGAGAGGAGCGGCGCCCAACGGATGAAATGCTGCAAGGGATCGACGCGCTGGTTTTCGACATTCAGGACGCGGGAGTGCGCTTCTACACGTACACGGCGACGATGGGCTATTGCCTGGAGGAAGCGGCGAAACGTCACATTGCGTTTTATGTGCTAGACCGGCCGAATCCGCTGAACGGCGATGTGGTTGAAGGGCCCATGCTGGACCCGGACAAGACGTCTTTTGTGGCGTACTACCCGGTTCCGGTGCGCTACGGACTGACGATCGGCGAGCTGGCGCAGTTTTATAACGGCGAGAAGCATCTCAACGCGGATTTGCACGTGATTGCGATGAAGAACTGGCACCGCAATTATTTTTTCGAGAGCACCGGCGTGCGGTGGGTGCCGCCATCGCCGAATCTGCGGACCACGAAGGCATCGATCGTTTATCCCGGGATTGAAATCCTGCAGGCTGCGGGAGTTTCGGTGGGGCGGGGCACGGAAACGCCGTTCGAGCAATTCGGCGCGCCGTGGATGGACGGCGAAGCCGTTGCGGAAGCGCTGAACGTGCGGCGTTTGCCGGGGCTGCGTTTTGCGTCGCACCCCTTCATTCCGGTGGCGGGATTGGATGCGGGGCAGCGCTGCGGGGGGGTGGGCATTCGCATCACGGATCGCGGCGCGGTGCGGTCCATGCGGCTGGGAATCGAGATTGCGGCGATTCTCTACCGGCTGTATCCGCACGAATTCGATCCGGGGAAGCTGATCGCGCTGATCGGGAACGAGGAGACGATTCGCGAGTTGAAAGAGAAGGTGCCGCCGGAGCAGATCGTGGCGAATTGGTCGGCGGAGCTGGAGAGGTTCGAGGCGATGCGGCGGAAATACTTCCTCTATAAGTAGCCTAAAGCTCGCACGAGAGGGTTGTGTTAGAGTCGAGGACATGCGCATCGTTTCGCTGCTGCCATCAGCCACGGAGACGCTGTTTGCACTTGGACTGGACCGCGAAGTTGTGGGCGTGTCGCATGAGTGCGACTATCCGGCCGCGGCGCACGGCAAGCGCGTAGTGATTCAATCCCGAATCCCGAAAGAGGCGTCCCCCTTCGAGATTGACCGGCTGGTGCGCGAGTACGTGGCCAAGGGCGAGAGCTTGTATTCGGTCGATGCACAGGCGCTGGAGGAGTTGCAGCCGGATCTGATCATCACACAGGAGTTGTGCCACGTTTGCGCGGCATCGCCGGATGACTTGGCGGCCGCCCTGACCCGCTTTGCAAAGCGACCGGAAGTGCTAAGCCTGAATCCGCAGGACATCGGGGATGTCTGGCGGGATATTTTACTGGTTGGCGATGAAACAGCGCGCGGACCCGCGGCGGAGGCGCTGGTGAAGAAAATCGCGGAGCGGCTCGGCGCGCTGGAGAAACAAGTGCGGCGCATTCCGGAAAGCGACCGGCCACGCGTGGCATTCCTAGAATGGCTGCAGCCGTTCTATGTGGGCGGACACTGGGTTCCGGAGATGGTGGAGCTGGCGGGAGGAACGGACGTGTTCGGCAAGGCGCGGACGCCTTCGTTCCGCGTAACGCCGGAAGAAATCGCGGAAGCGGCGCCGGAGATTCTGCTGGTGGCATGCTGCGGGTACAATGCCGCGCAGTGCGCGGCGGAATTCGCGAGGCTGAGCCTCCCGGAAAGCTGGACGGCGATTCCGGCGGTGCGGCGGAATCGAGTGTATGTGTGCGAAGCGAACAGCTACTTTTCGCGGCCGGGGCCGCGGCTGATTACGGGAGTTGAGGCGCTGGCGAAAGTGCTTCACCCAGAGCTTCGAGTGAGTCCTGAGGCGGAATCAAGCGGGGCGATTGTGCCGATGGGGATGAGCGCGACGCGCGCGGCGCAGGCGTGAGGTCCTGGGTAAGGTACGGCGGCTACGGCTGGCTTGGCGCTGACGAGGCGAGGTGTGCTGGCGCAAGGGCCTTTTGCCGGGAAGACCAATAGCGATAAAAGGGAAGGCCAGCGAGGATAAGGAGCAGGCCGATGGTGGAGCGGCCAGGGCGGTCGAGCCAGATATTGAACGTGAGGGCGAGTGCGCCGAGGACAAAGATGCCCGGCACCCAGGGATAGCCCCAGACGCGATAGGGCCGCGGCGCGCTTGGCTCCGTGCGGCGCATGCGGAAGAGCGCGACGACGGCCAGTCCGTAAAAAATCCAACCAGCGAAGATAAAGAGATTCGTGAGTTCCTCGAACGTGCCGGTCAGCGCCATGAGGCTGGTAAGCACGCATTGGAAGATCAGCGCGCGGCCGGGCGTGCGGTATTTTGGGTGAATGCCGTCCACGATTTTGAAGAAGATGCCATCGCGGGCCATGGCGTAGGGCGGGCGCGCGCCGCTAAGCACGGAAGAGTTCATGGAGCCAAGCGCGGAAATGACCATGGCCAGAGTGATCCAGCGAGCGGCGCCGCTGCCCGAGACGCGCTGGACGACATCGGAAGCGACGTGAGGAGAAGCGGCGACACTCGAGAAGGGAAGCACGGTAAGGCAAGCGGCGCTGAAGAGCAAATAGATGAGAGCGACAAAAATAACGCCGCCGGCCAGGGCGCGGGGGAAGTTTTTGCCTGGGTCGGCGACTTCGCCGCCGACGAGGTTCAAGTCTTCCCAGCCGTCATAGGCCCAAAGCGCGGCGGCAAGGGCAGCGAGAAATGCGCCGAAAATAGGGCCGCTGCCCGCGCCGGCTTGCGGCCAGAAGGGGCCGAATCCGCCAGTGTGCGCGGACGAGGGAGAGAAAAGCGCGACGCCGATGACAATGAGGACGGAGGCAACTTTAATGGCGGTGAGGACGACCTGCACGGCGCCGCCGAGGCGCACGCCGAGGCAGTTGACCCAGGTCATGATGACGATCCAGACGACAGCGAGCGGCTGCGCCCAAGTGAAGGCGAAATCGTATGGCTTGATCCAGCCGGTGAGGCCAGGGATCGCGATGTGAACGGTGAATAAAGGCGC
>Ga0209062_1004577_pt1 | contig 14253 bp, 10 predicted proteins | sample Coa_R2_2_FD_187158 | JGI IMG/M metagenome (GOLD analysis project Ga0209062, IMG submission 187158) | Surface soil microbial communities from Centralia Pennsylvania, which are recovering from an underground coalmine fire - Coalmine... | ecosystem: Environmental > Terrestrial > Soil > Unclassified... | reverse complement strand
AAAGTGGCCGCCAAAACTGCCATTGGCCCGCAACGGCCGCTCGAGGTTCACCAGGGATCCGATCCGGGCAAACTGGAGGTTCGTCCGAGACCACGTTTCCTGCAGCAAATCGAACCCGACCAGCCGCGATGCGCGACCGGGTCCCAGCTTCACAACCGTGAGGCAGCAACCATTGACCGCCAGGCTGTCGCCAGGTTTCAATCCCCGGCCACAAACCTTTGCCCGTATAGTCAGTTCGATCGATTTCCCGGTAGCCTTGATTTTTTCAACCCTGCCCGATTCTTCAACGATTCCTGTGAACATAGAGTTATCGCTTCCGTTGGACCCCTTTCTCAGAACGAACGCAGGCCGTCAATAGCCAATCCGAACCGAGCCTGCGCCACTGAACGTCCAGCAGTTGAAGCGCTTCATTCAGGCTGCGGGCCCCCTTGCCTGCCACCGCCTTCAACGCATCCGCTCCACCGAGGATCTTCGGGGCATAAAAAAAAGCGACGCGCTGCGCAAATCCGCCGAGCAAAAATGAGGCGTTCACTTCGCCTCCGCCCTCGACCAGCAAGCTCGTGACCCCATCGGCGCCGAGTTTCCTGAGCAACCATTCTACATCGATGCGCTCGCTCCGACCCGGCGCAACCAGCACCTGCACCCTGGATGCCAGCGCCCGGCGTCGGACCCGCGGCGCAGCACGGCTCACCACAACCGTCGTCGCAGCGGAATCCGAATCCTGAACCAGCTTCGAGTCGACCGGAGTTCTGGCCATGGAATCCAAAACAACTCGGCGCGGGGTTTTGCGATCTTGACCGCGCTTTGACGCCCCCGGAATTCGCACAGTCAGAGAAGGATCGTCGGCGAGAACGGTGTTAATACCCACCAGGATTGCGTCGACACCCTGTCGCAGCCTCATGCTCCACGCCCGTGCAGCGGTGCCTGTTATCCATTTTGACTCACCGGACCTGGTGGCGATCTTGCCGTCCAGAGTCATTGCGGCTTTCACCGTGACGAACGGCATTCCACGTTTCACCCAGTAATTGAACGCTTCGTTAAGCTGTTCGCACTCCTCCTCGAGCAAACCTCGCTCGACCGATATCCCGGCTCTTTGTAACAGAACCAACCCTCTTCCGGCGTGACGCGGATTGGGATCGATCGCCCCGACGAACACCTTTCGAATTCCGGCGGAAATGATTGCGTTCGTGCACGGGGGCGTTCTGCCAAAGGTGCTGCAGGGTTCGAGAGTGACGTATAGGCTGGAGCCCCTGACCTGGTGACCGCGCCGCCGGGCGTTATTCAAGGCCTCAATTTCCGCGTGAGGCAGCCCGGCGCGATGATGCCAGCCCTGCCCGATAACTTTGCCTCCTCGAACCAGGACCGCCCCCACCATCGGGTTTGGCGACGTGCAGCCGAACCCGCGCCGCGCGAGTTGAAGGGCTTGCCGCATGTATTCGGTACCGGATCCCATGAAGCCGCGGCCAAATCAGGAACGTTCGAATAACGCGAGAGCGAATTCCTTCGCATCGAACGGCTGCAGGTCGTCGGGTTGCTCTCCCAGCCCGATGAACTTGACCGGCAGCCCAAGTTCCTTTTGAACGGCGACGACCATGCCGCCTTTGCTCGTTCCATCCAGTTTGGTCACCACCAGTCCGCTCAAGGGCACAGCCTTGTTGAACTCGCGCGCCTGGTTGAGAGCGTTCATTCCCGTAGTCGCATCCAGCACCAGCAACACTTCGTGCGGAGCTCCCGCCAGTTGTTTGCTCATGACCCGGTGAACCTTTTGAAGTTCCTGCATCAGGTTGTGCTTGGTATGAAGCCGGCCGGCGGTGTCGATGAACAAAAAATCCGCGCCCCGGGCCTGGGCGGCAGTCACAGCGTCGTGGGCCACGGCGGCGGCATCGGCGCCGTAAGCGCCCGCTACAACTTCGATTTTCAAGCGTCGGCCCCAAAGCTGGAGTTGCTCGATGGCAGCCGCACGGAACGTATCGCAAGCGGCGAGCATCACGGATTGACCCCGGTGTTGAACCAGGTGCGCCAGTTTGGCGGCGGTTGTGGTTTTGCCCGTTCCATTCACACCGACAATGGAAACCACCGTTGGACCGCTGGACGCCCGCACCAAATCGGGCCGCGAAGGTCCCAGAGCGGTTTGGATCTCCGCCTGGGCGATCGCAAACACATCCTGCCCCGAGCTGCCCTGGGATTCATAAGCTTTTTTGACGGCGCCCACAATCTGCTGGGCGATCTCCAGGCCGAGATCGGCCGAGATGAGAACCGCTTCCAGCTCCTCGATTTCCTCTGAGCCAAGCCTGGGCGAGCGCGTGACAATGCGCTTGATTTCGTGTGAGAGCTTGCTGTGGGTTCGCTGAAGCCCTGATTTGAATTTGTCGAATAAGCCCATAGTTAAAACGGGAGGATCATCGCGCCGCTGAGAGAATGAGCGGGAACTTCGGCGGGGATCATGCCGAGAAATGACTTTCCGAAGCCGCTTTGCGCTGGGCGGCTCTTGCATGGAGTTTCTCGACGTGCTCGTAAGGCAGCCGCACCGATCCGATCAGGGGGCGGCCCTTGCTCAAGCCGTGACAATCCGAGCCCCCGGTGATGAGCAGGTTGAATCGTCCAGCGATTTGAAGGTAATGGTCCGACAAGGCCGCGCTGTGTTTGGTGTGAAAACATTCGATCCCATCCAAGCCCGCTTGGACCATCGCGGGAATGATTTCGTCGCTGCGGTTCAGCCCGGGATGCGCCATCACGGCCACACCACCCGATTGATGGATCAGCCCAATCGCTTCGGAGGCCGACATCTTGAACTTGGGCACCCACGCCGGACGGTTTTTTTTCAGAAAACGTTCGAACGCCTCATCGAGACTTCCCACAAACCCGGCCTGAACCAGCGCTCGCGCGACGTGCGGTCTGCCAGGTGCACGGCAATTTGCCAGCGCGAAGACCTCTTCGGCCTGCAAAGGCACGTTCATCTGGTTCAAACGATGGACCATCTCTCGAATCCGGTCCTGGCGTACGGTTTGGAATTTCCCAATCTCTTTAAGAAACCTGGAATTCTGAAGGTCGATCAGGTAACCGAGCACGTGGATCTCATGGCCATCCTGCTCAGCCGTCAATTCGGTGCCGGCAATGAATTCAATGCCGGCGGCCTGGCAAGCCTGCCCCGCAAGGGCGCAACCTTCCACGGTGTCATGATCGGTCAGGGCGACGGCATGAAGATTTTGGCGCAGCGCCTGCTCCACGAGTTCCTGCGGCGAGTACGTGCCATCGGAATAAAACGTATGCAGGTGCAGGTCCGCCACCCGGGCGCCGGCGCTGGTGCTCATTTGACGATCCTCGCCGGGCGCATCAACTCGCCTTTGACTTTGTCGAGAATGCCATTTACGAATTTCCCACTGTCCTGGGTCGAAAATTTCTTGGCGATATCCACAGCCTCGTTGATGCTGACCACCGGGGGGATATCGTCGCGATGAAGCATCTCGTAAATGGCCAGCCGCAGGATGTTGCGATCCACCGCGGCGATCCGGTGCAGATCCCAGTTAATGGCGTGCTTCTTAATCAAATCGTCGGCTTCATCGCGGTGCTCGAGAGTCCCGCGAATTAAAGGATCTGCAAAAAGACGAACCGCGGCCTCCTCGGTGGTGGGCGGGGGCAATTCCGACGGCTGGCCCCAAGTGGCGCCCGCTTTGTCCTCGGCAATGGCCGCCGCGCGCTGCGTTTCCCAGAACTGCTGCAGCGCCGAATCGAGATTCTCCGGCGGATTGATGTCGTGCTGGAAAAGGAATTGCACGGCGCGCTCCCGCGCTTCACGTCTCTTGCCCATACCATCACGATGCCGCAGAAATCGCCCGGGTAAAATGAAAATCTTTGCCGCCCACCGCGTCCTCGTTCAAATCATCCACTGGTTCATCAGTTTTCCCGATAATTAGCATTGTTTTATCGATTAACGTTCCTGCCGCCGATTCGACTAGAGTCGCGGCATGACAACAAATGCCGCGACTTGCACCGATTTGCGCCCGGGATGTAAATCTGCGCGCCAGCCCGGGCGGCGACAAAGCATGACCTTGCCGATGCGCTCCCGTCAGGGACACTCCGAACCCGCGGCCCCGCCATGCCGCATTTTGGCTGTCAGCCTGCTGATTTTCCTCCTAGTCTGGCTCCTGCTCGGGAAAGGGTTTCTGTCCGAAAGGCCCTGCGGCTGGACGGTGGGCCAGGGGCAGCCCGCGGGACAGGCCGAGGGTTTTTTAGGTTGGTTCGAGGGCCGTTGAGAAGTTCGAACGACGAGACGCACTTGAGAACAACATGAACGAATCCGATAAACAGGAACTGGCCCGGCTCAGGGAACAACAGGCGCGTTTGGAGCAGGAGCTGAAGCAATTGTCGAGGCAACTTGCTACTTTTGAGCAGAAGCTTGCGGCATCACCGGCGCCGGTCCTGCCGATTCAATCTCCCCTGCCCTCAGTTTCACAATCGGCCTCAACGATGTCGGGAATACCCCCGGCCTTGCCGCCCATCATCCAAAAGGCCAGTGTTCCCTTTGAGGAGGCAAAACCATTCCCTGGAACCCGCCCTGTTCAGAAGCCACTTGCCCAGGCCGAGACGGCCATCGCATCGGCAGCTATTCAACCGAAAACAGCAACCGAACCCCCGAGTTCCACGATTCCTTTGCCCCCGTCCATGGCGCAGGTCCCGGCGAGCGCGCCGCGGGAGGGATCGTTCGAGATGCGGTTGGGAACGTACTGGCTAGTGCGCGTCGGCGTGGTGATGGTGCTGACCGGGTTGGTGTTTTTTGGGAACCTGGCTTACCAAAACTACATCAGCAAACTGGGTCCCGCCGGCAAGGTCAGCCTCCTGTACGTGGCGAGCGGTTGCCTGCTTGCCGCAGGCTGGTGGTGGCAACGCAAGGCAGTGAAGGAAACACTCCGAAACTATGCGCAGGTGTTGTTCGCCGGCGGTTTGGGCGCGATATACTTCACGACTTACGCGGCGCATCATCTGGAACCGCTCCGGGTGATACAAAGCGCCAGCTTCGACGGCGTGCTGCTTATAGGCTGCGCCGGCCTCATGGTCTGGGCCGCGGAACGCAAGAAATCCGAGGTGTTGGCCTTCTTCGCGGTTGGCCTGGCTTACTACTCATCGATCATCACCCGGGGCGGTTATTTCACCCTTTGGTCCAACCTGGTGTTAAGCACGGCGTCTGTTTTTTTCCTGGTTCGCAACCGATGGGCGGCTCTTTCATTTTGCAGCATTGCCGCGACCTACGCTGCGTATGCGTTTTGGCGGTTCTTCACCGGAATAACCTGGGAGTGGGCTGCGCCGGGCGCAAACCTGTGGTTCGGGACGGGCTTTCTCATTTGTTATTGGCTGGTCTTTACCGCGGCGGTTTTCCTTTCGCGAAACGCGACTTTTACCGGCGCAAACAGGGCAAGTTTCATTTCGGCAAACAACGGCGCGTTTTTCACCTTGTTCCTTCTCACCATGGCGCAGGTTCACCAGGGCGGTTTCTGGAAATTCTGCCTGGTATACGGCGGCGCTCTGCTTGCGCTTGCCGCCCTGGCCCGGCAATCCTTTAGAGAAGAACGCCTCATAGAAAATGCGTATCTCACGCAGGGCTTATTACTGGCGACGGTCGGTTTGATTTTCAAATTCTCAGGCATGCACCTGGCCCTGGTGTTGGCAACAGAAAGCGTGCTGCTGCTGATCATAAGCCAACAAAGGAAGAATCTCGTGTTGCTCACAGGCGCGCACGTTGCAGCAGCCTTAGCCGTCGGATGGGGAATGGATGGATTAAGGGATTTCGACCGGCAAAATCTGTCGCTCGGAATCGGCATTGGAGTTCTCATGTTAATCAATGCCTGGCTCGCGCACAGGAAATTGGAAAAGGCGGGCCCGTCCGAGAAACTGCTGCGAGGGCAACCGACGTATTTTTGTTCGCTGGCGATCCTGATCTGGGTGCTGTCAACATGGCACAACACGCATAGGGAGATATTCCCGGTGGTGATTGCTCTCGAGGCAGTCCTGCTGACCGCTTCGACTTATGCCCTGGGCATTGGAGAATTGGCAGTGCTCAGCCAGGGCGTGATGGCGTTCGCGCTCGGGAGTTGGGCGGTTGTGCGAATGGACAGCGCAATGCAGTTGCCGTGGTGGAATCCAGCCGCGATGATCGCTTTGTCCCTGGCTCTGAGCCATTGGTGGCCGCGGCAAACCCGAATTCGCAAGCAAAACGAAGTGTTCTGGCCGGCGTTGTACGGGTTCGGCATAAACGCGGTGCTGTATTTGTGGCTTGCTCCCAGGGAAAGCGCGTCATCCTGGATTGTTACCGGCAGCCTTGTGGCCATCGGCGTCACCGCTTACGGGGTTGCGACCCGCGCCTGGTTCCTCGCGGCCGTGGGCCAATTGTTTCTGGCGATGGCCGTTGGACAATTCGGCTGGCAACTTTGGCAATCGACTCCGCCGTGGCGGCACACCCTGGTTCCCATCGGCGCTCTTGTCCTTTTGTCGGTCGCCACCGTCCAATGGTTCAAGTTCAGACCTGCGAGCGATCCGAAGGTTCGAGAACCGCTGCTGGAAACAGCGCTGGTCTACCGTTGGATCGCGCTGGCGATGTCGATCACATGGGTGTGGGAGTATGTGCCCCCGCGCGAAAGGATTTGGGTGCTCTCCTTGTTAGGCTTGGCATTTTTCGTGTGGTCGGGATTGAAGCACAACCGAGAGGCGCTCCTGATCAGCGCGGTTTATACGGTCAGCGCGTTGACTCTATTCTGGTTGCCGCTGGTTCAAACGCCGAGCGTCTACTTGCCGAACCTGGTCGCGATTGTAGCGTTGCTGGGCCAAAGGCAGGCGGCCCGGCGATTTCCCGATCGATATCCGGTCGATCCGGCTATTCACAATGCGGTGATACTTGTGGGCAGTCTCAGCGTGTGGTTGTTCGTGTCCCGCTGGGTGCTCGAGTTGGCGAGCGGATTCTATCTTACCGCGGCCTGGTCGTTGCTCGCGCTGGCTATGTTCACCGCGGGCATGCTGTTGCGCGAGCGAATGTATCGCTGGACGGGCCTGGGCATACTGGCGTGCGCGTTGGGGCGGGTCGTTATCTTCGACGTCTGGAAACTCGAAAAGGTCTACACGATTTTAAGTTTCATGGCGTTGGGAATCGTGCTCCTTGTGCTCGGGTTCGTTTACAGCAAATACCAGGAGAAGATTAAAGAATGGCTCTAGCCCGCGTCCCGAACGAGACACGCGTTCATTTGCGGGTCACAAGAAATTCCAGCAAGTCGGCCATGTCCTGGGTAGTGAGCCCAACCTCCTGGCCTTCGGGCATGAGCGACCAAACCTGCGGTTGAATTTCCCGGATGTTCAACTCGGGCCAGACAATCGAGCGATTCTCGATTTGTTTCAGAGTCACGCCTGCCCCGCTCTGATCAGTGATAATTCCGACCAGACTCTGGCCTTCCTTGGACTGGACAACCTGGGTCGCATAATCAGGGCGAATGCTGAGGTTGGGTTCCAGGATCTTGGTTAAAAGCCGCTCTTTGGTATAAAGCCTGGCGCGCAACAGTTCAGGACCGAAACTCGTGACCTGGTTTGTCGACGTGGACACATGGCAGCCTGAGCAGCGCAGGCGAAACACTTCGCGCCCGCGCTCCGGCTCTCCCGGCATGCTCAAGGCGGGCCGGTAACGGGTCATTTCAGCGGGCCGGTTCATCGGCACTGGTCCGAGCAACGCCAGCGCGCGGGATCGAACCTCAGCGACCGGGTGTGTGCGCAGGAAGTTGCGTTGAGAAGACGAAAGGTCGGTCGGCAGAAGGTCGCGGCTCTGAAGCGCATCAAGGATTTTCGAGACATGAACATCGCGCGACAAAAGGGCTGAAATGGCGTGCACACGCGCCTGAGGCGCCAGGATTGGCCAGATCCTCAGGAATGAACCGACGACTTGCGGGTCCGTGTAGCGGCTGAGCACGTCGACGGCAGCCGACTGCAGCCCAGGGCTGGTGGGGGGACTGCAAACCAGCAAAAGCCAATCCGCGACGGACCCCACATTCAGTGTGCTGACGCCGAGCAAGCGCGTTGCCGATGTTCTGGCCCAATCAGGCTGGTTCGGATCGGCGGCGAGGTTTAGAGCTGCCGAGTACACGGATCGCAACGCTCCGCCCGTATCCACCAAGGCAAGAGAACTGCGTGTCCGATGCAGACCGTCACCCACGTCATACAGCAACTCGTAAGTCTGGGCAGTGCGGAGCTTTCCACCGGCAAGAAATGTGGTCACCTGGGTTACGGCATCCTGGTGGCCGCTCAACCCAATCATCGTGCCGAGTTGTTCAAGAAACCCAAACCCAACCGCATCCGACAAAAAGGAGGCGTCGCTCGCAAGGGTAACGAAGAGGCTCCCAGCCAAATGAGCCGATGAACTCAACACCGCGTTTTGCATCGCCGGCTGGTACAAATCGCGCCCCACGAGCCGGGCCAGGGCCGGAACCGCATCGAGCCCTTGAATTTGTCCGAGCGTGAAAGCAAGTTGCTGGCGCACGGCCGGGGAGCCGTCACTAACCATGCCTCCCAACTGCGAGAACAGCGCTGAGGGATCCGCGGTCCGCAGTCGCGTTTCGGAGACAACCAGGGCGCGGGCGCGCACCCCTTCATCCGGATCGCGCATGCCCTGGAACAAGTCCTCATCATTCAAAGCCCCGGCCCCGGCCAACGCGCTGAGCGCCAGCGCCCGGGCGCTGGCTAACCGCGACCTGGCAAGCGTCCCTCTGAGCAACGCCGGGGCGGCCGGATCTTTACGCTCGTAAAGGAGCCGTGCCGCGGTGTCCCGATGCCAGCCACCGCCCTGCGCGAGTATGCTCACTAATTCATAGGTCTTTACCTTCCCGAGCTGGGGCATTTTCGGTCGTTTGAAATGATCCGGCAACACACGGTAAATCCGGCCACGGTCGGAGCCGTCTTGAAGATCCGCTATGTAGATCGCGCCGTCCGGACCGTTGATGAGCTGCACCGGCCGAAACGAAGCATCCTTGGAAACCAGGAACTCCGTCGTGAGCTCGTTCGGGGCCCGGTGCCCGACGAGGGTCAATCCGGTCTGATTGAGAACGATCCGGTGGATCAGATGGGCGTCCGAATCCGCCACGAACACGTTGTCGTAATAGTTCGTGGTAAAAGCGAGGCCCCGATAGACGAGGCACCCGCGAGCTCGAGTCATGCGCCGAGTCACCAAGGGATTGGAGCGCCGCGCATTTGTGGTTCCCGCAGGTTGTGGTGGAACATACGGGAAAATGGCGGCCAGGGGATCGGCGACGACCGCCATCGAGGGTGGCTTGGGGAAATACGGGTTTCGCTGCTCGTAACGCTCCTCGTACGCCGGTGTCAGCAATGGGCGCACGTAATCGCAGACGAACTTGCGGCCGTGACTATCGAAGCTTAGTCCGGACTCGCTGGGCCCCGCTTCCGGAAAAACGTCCAGGGTCCGAGGGTCGAACGAAAAGTCGAATCCATTAATGTCGACGGGCGGACCCGAACCCGCGCGGGCGAAGATTTCGCCCCCGGTGCCCCCGCTGGAAGCGTGGATCCGGTTATCCGGGCCCCAATTGAAATTATTCGGCAGAAAATCCGGGTCGGTGGTGTTTGTTCCGCCGAACCCGCTCAGCACCACCTGGCGCGCATCGGCAAGCCCATCGCCTTTAGTGTCCTTGAGGTAAACAATCTCGGACCCCGCTGCCACGAAGATTCCGCCGGCATAGCACGCGACGGCCGAAGGCAATGTGAGATTTTCCGCATAGATTGTGCTGTTCTGAAAAACCCCATCCTCATTCATTTTATCGAGCATGCGAACTCGGCCGACGCTCGTGCCGCGCGTGTCGCGGCCGCGCATTTCGACAACGAACAGCCGTCCGTTCTCGTCAAAGGCCATCGCCACCGGCGCGGTTATCATCGGCTCTGAAGCCACCAATTCAATATGAAATCCGCGTTCGAGCTGGAAAGCGGCCAGGTCCTGGCCTGGCGGCGACGACGGAGCCTGGGTGTCGGCCGACTTAACCTGGAGCTGTGGCAGCAAGAAGAGCGAGAGCAGGACGAAGAACCTGCAGCCGGAAAACGGATTCAGGCGAAAGCGGCGCTGTACTTTTTCCAACTGAATTTCGGAGAAGTCCCTTCCCGCGCTTTTGCAGTCCGGACACTGCGCACCTAAGCAGGTAACCATGAAATCATCATCGTTGAATTTGGCTCAGAGGCAAGTCTCGTGATTGACATAGACGCGCACAAGCCAGCCGTCCGCTTCCAGGCGACCCACCTTTTGCACATATTCCCGGTAGGGAAAGCGACGCTTGACGTAAGGCAGGCGGCTGATCGTTTCAACCAGGCCATGCGTCCATGGCCGAAAACCTTCTCGCGTTTTGAGCAACCGAACAATGGCCTCATTGTCCCCGGGGCAAAGAGGTGGTATGCAGTGACCCTTAAACCCGCCGCCCGGTTCAGCCCAATCCGCTTCTTCGAGAAGGTGAGGGCTCCGCAACGAATTAATCCAATCGTACGATTCCTTGCGGTTCAGCAGCATTAGTTTCCCAAGGTTCCGGCCTTGTTCGAGCAATCGTTCGTACTCGGGACGCTGACTTTCCAGAATGGCCTTTTCCAGGTTCAACTTTTTGTCGATCGAGGTCGTGCCCGGCGCCTTGAGCAAAGCCTCGCGACTGAGCTCGGGTTCCATGAGAGCATCGGCAACAAGGTGGGGAGCTTTCCAACAAACAATCGAGGCCAGCTCAATCAGGGCTAACTGCCGTGCCGTTTCGAGGTCGCGGCTGCTGAGCGCCGCCTTTTGGAATTCCCGAACTGGGTCTCGAAGGATGTCCAGGAGTTTTGGGGCGGCTAAATCTTCGATGCGGGCTTGCTGGATTTCATAATTGCCAAAAGTAATGCCCAAGATGTGGCTGACTCGATGCAGCGTGTGGTCGCGGCGCAGATCCGAGGCGCGCGGGACCGAATCATTGCGCATGCCCGAATAGAAATCGTGAAGCGACAACCACACGGAACGGTTCGGGATGCACAAAAAGGGCTGTTGCTCGTTCGCCTGGCGAAAACAGGCGCGGACGGTTTTCTCATGAAATGGAAGCTTCCAAACATCTTCTAGGAGGAAGACCTTGTGATCGGACTCGCGGGGAAAGGCGCCCAGGTAATCGAAGCTGGTGGACGTTTTAATCGTGCTTTCGTCGTGGCCCAGCACCGATTTTGCAAGCCGGATTAGGAGGTAAACGGCCACTCCGGTGAAGACCAGCCCGTCAATGTTCTGCCACACGTTGGCCGTGAAACCGATGACCTGATTGAAGGCGTTCCAAAATTCGTGGAACACCGATGAACCGGCCGCCGATTCCGGGGCAACTCCGGGAGAAACGGCCGCAAAGAGCGTCAGGCAGGCTCTCATGTCCGGGCCAGCGGCAAACCTGAATGAACCATATCTCAAGGCGTTTCTACGCTTTGATTTTACGCTCGAGTATTTCTCCCACCAATGCGGGATTGGCTTTTCCTTTGCTCAACTTCATGACCTGCCCTTTTAGGAAATTCAACGCGGCGGCTTTTCCGTTTCTGAAGTCGGCCACTGGGCCGGGGTTCGCCGCGATCGCCTGATCGCAAAATGCATCCAGGGCGCTGGTGTCACTCAGTTGGGCCAGGCCCTTGCGTTCAACGATCCTTCCGGGAGCCTCACCTGTTTCGAACATTTCCGCGAAAACGTCCTGAGCCATTTTCGAGCTGATTTTCCCGCTATCAATCAGTTCGACCAGTTCGATCAGGCCAGTGAGGCCGAATTTTATGTCCACCAAGCCGAGGTTGGATTCCGCCAGCTTGGCTCGCAGATTGTTAATGATCCAATTGGCGACGGCTTTGGGGTTTTTAGCCGCACCAGCGACCTTTTCAAAGTAAGCGCCCAGCGGCACGTCCCACACAAAGGTCTGCGCGTCAGCCACCGGCAGCTGGTATTGGCGCATGAACCTCTGTTTCCGGGCCAGCGGCAGCTCAACCACTCGTTGCGAAACTTGCGCCAGCCAACTCTCGGTGGGTTCGAAGGGCATCAGGTCTGGTTCGGGGAAATACCGATAATCATGGGCTTGTTCCTTGCTGCGCATTTCTTCAGTCGTGCCGGTCGCGTCATCCCAACGCCGGGTTGATTGCAGCAGTTTGCCCCCTTTCCCAAGCACCTCAATCTGCCGGGGAATCTCATACTCCAGCGCCTTGCGCACGCCGCTGAAGCTGTTCATGTTTTTGATTTCTATCTTGGCGCCCAGTTCCCGCTGGCCTTTCGGACGGACACTCACGTTTACGTCGCAACGAACCATGCCCTTTTCCATGTCGCAATCGCTCACGCCGCCGTACATGAGGATTTCCTTGAGAGCGCAGAGGTATTCGTAGGCCATTTCGGCGCTTGTAATGTCGGGTTCGGAAACGATTTCCATTAACGGAACGCCGGCGCGGTTGAAATCCACGCCGCTGTTGCGGTCGAAATGAAAATTCTTGCCGACATCCTCTTCGAGATGCGCCCGGGTAACGCGCACCCGGGCAAGTCCGCCGTTAAACTCGAAATCCACGTACCCATTGAGAGTTGATGGCTTGTCGTATTGCGTGATTTGATAATTCTTCGGCATGTCCGGGTAGAAATAGTTCTTCCGGTCAAACTTGGCGTAGGGAGTAATCGTGCAGTTCAACAGGTACCCGGTGAGCGTGGTCAGTCGAAGGGCTTCTTCATTGGCCACGGGCAAAACCCCAGGCAGCCCAAGGCAAACCGGACACACATGAGTATTCGGGGGCGCCCCGAATTCGTTGGCGCAACCGCACCACATTTTGGATTTGGTTTTCAGCTGAACGTGGGTTTCCAGCCCAATCACCGCTTCGTATTCCATATCTCTCCAAGACTGTTACCACGGATACCCGCCCCGGACACGAATTTTCGCCCGTCCACGGACTATGGCTGAAGTTCCTGAATTGCGCACAACGGCCCCCTCGGCCGGCCACTCCCAAGGCACGCAAACGAGGCTCTGTTAGAAATATTTCTCGAGAATAGGTTTGAGCTTTTTCTTCGTCGCAGCAGGCCAAAGCCGTTTATCGGTCAGGATGGCATTCTGCAACGCAGTGTGGCATGGCCAGCCGGGCTCGGTCGGCAGCATGGGAATGGCCTTGGAAATGATCGCCTTTGCGGTAGCGGCGTTTCTGTTCAGGTTGGCGATCACCATCTCTACGGTCACCGGCTCTTCGTCCGTTTTCCAGCAATCGTAATCCGTAATCATCGCCATGGTCGCGTAAGCTATTTCGGCTTCCCGCGCGCACTTGGCCTCGCCCAGGTTTGTCATCCCGATCACATCGTACCCAAGTTTGTGGTTGGTCAGGGATTCGGCGCGCGTGCTGAAGGCGGGGCCTTCCATATTGACGTAAGTACCTCGGTCGTGTGCCCGAATTTTCAAGGTCTTGGCGGCTTTCAGCAGAATGCGCCTGAGTTCTTCGCAAATTGGGTCAGCGAAAGCAATGTGCGCCACAATCCCGTTACCAAAGAAGCTCTGTGAGGCCGCCTGTTTGGTCCGGTCCAGGAATTGATCGAAGAGTACAACGTCGCATGGCTTATACTTCTCCTGCAACGACCCCACCGCGCTCACGCTGATAATCCAGGAAACACCCAGTTTTTTCAGAGCCCAGATATTGGCCCGGTGGTTAAGTTCTCCCGGCATGAGCCGATGTCCCCGGGCGTGCCGAGGCAGGAACACGACCTCGCGCCCTTCGAGTGTGCCCGTCAAAAACTCGTCTGAAGGAGGGCCAAAGGGCGTGATGATTTTGACCCATTCATGCGCGCTGAAACCCTCGATGTGGTACAAGCCGCTGCCGCCGATAATGCCAATGCGATGCCCAGACATGGCGGCCGTTATAACGGCGCATCGAAGGTGTCGCGAGCTATTTCTGGCAGCAGGAGGGATTGGGGCCGGACAGGCCCGGGCTCACATAGGGAATGCCCAACGATAGCCCGCGCAGGATTAACAACGCCGCGAGCAGGAACACGGAGGCTGGAACGGCTTTCCTTAATTGCAGGCGAAGCGTAACCGGCAAAACCCGGCCTGAAACACCGATCCCGAGAATCATTGGAACCGTGCCCACCCCGAAGGCAGCCATGTAAAGCACGCCTTGTAACGCGCCGCCGGTGGCCGTGGCGCCCGCGCAGGCCACATACACAAGTCCGCATGGCAACAGTCCGTTCAGAAGGCCGAGCAGCAGCAGCGACCTTATCGAATTCCGGCGTATCAGGGC
>Ga0209062_1004575_pt1 | contig 14256 bp, 14 predicted proteins | sample Coa_R2_2_FD_187158 | JGI IMG/M metagenome (GOLD analysis project Ga0209062, IMG submission 187158) | Surface soil microbial communities from Centralia Pennsylvania, which are recovering from an underground coalmine fire - Coalmine... | ecosystem: Environmental > Terrestrial > Soil > Unclassified... | reverse complement strand
CCTCGGCCCCCAATTCCCGACCCCCTACAATAGTCTTAACGCCCCATGCCCGGCTACGACGAACCACTGCTGGTCAATATCCTCGGCCACACGGCGGGAGCGCTGATCTTCGCCATCTTTCTGGTGCTGCTGTTCAGCCGCCGCGGATGGTCGGGCGCGCGCGGGCGCTATCTTTCGGGCGCCGCGGCGGCCCTCTCGATCGTTTGGAATCTCGGCTCGCTCGCCGTGCTGGTGCGCCCGGCCATGCCGCTGTGGGAAAGGCGTTGGATTGAAGCCGTCGCGTTCTCCGCTCTGAGCCTGATACCGGCCGTTCTGTTGCACGTTTCGCTGCACGGCCGCCGGCGCATCCTGGTCGCGGCCGGCTATCTGTTGAGCGCCGTAGCCGCGGGCATGCACTCCTGGGAGATCGGCGGCGAAAGCGCATCGCTGCATTTCAGCGCTCTGCGCGTAATTACCGTCGGCTTCCTGGCGCTCACCGCCCTGGCCGCGGTGGGGGAGGCGATGCGCAGCGCCGGCCGCATGGCCGCGTCCATGTGCCTGGCGCTGTTCGCCATGTCCTTCGTCCATTTCGGAGCCTCGCACGGCGGGCAGGCCTGGCAGGGCGAGGCGTTCGTCCACCATGCCGGCATCCCCCTCGCGCTGTTTCTGCTGCTGCAGGACTACCGCTTCGTGCTGCTGGATGCCTTTGTCCGCTTCCTGGCCAACGCGCTGCTCGCCGCCGTGTTGACCTGGGCCGTAATCCAGGCAGCCTTCCGCCTTTTCCTCTTCGAGCCCGTCGCCAAGGACCCGCTGCATGAAGCCGTCCTGCTCATCAGCGTGTGCTTCTTCCTGGTCGGCTTCGCCTGGCTGCGCAACCGCGTACAATCTCTGCTGACGCGCGCGCTCTTCCGCCATCGCGGCCTCGCGCGCCTGCCCCAGCGCCTCAAGGCCCCGCCGATTTTTTCCCGCGAGGACGATTACATCCAGTGGGCGGCGCGCGAGATCGCCGAGGCCGTCCGCACCAGCCAGACGGCCATCGAGCCGCTCGATGCGCCGCGCCCGGAGTGGGCGGAAGCCGCGCTGCCCATTCGCCTCGGCCCCGGCGCCGCCCGCCAGATTCTGCTCGGGCGGCGCGAGGGCGGCCGCCGCTATCTCGGAGCGGACATGGACGCGCTCGCGCGCGCCGCCGCGGAGATCGAGGAAAAAGTCCAGACGCTCCGCCGCCAGGAACTCGATCGCCTGGTGAGCCAGGCCGAGCTGCGCGCGCTCGAATCGCAGATCAATCCCCACTTCCTCTTCAACGCGCTCAATGCCCTGTACGGCACCATCCCGCGCAGCGAAGCCGTGGCCCGCCGCCTCGTGCTGAATCTCGCCGGCATCTTCCGCTATTTCCTCCAGACCGAGCGGAGCCTGGTGACCGTGGCCGAAGAGATGGAGATCGTGCGCGCCTATCTCGAAGTCGAGCAGGTGCGGCTCGCCGGCCGCCTGCAGGTCGAGATCGCGATCGACGAAGCCGCGCTCGCCGCTCAAATCCCCGTGCTGTCTCTGCAGCCGCTGGTCGAAAATGCCATCAAGCACGGCATCGCGCGCCGCACCGAACCCGGCCGCGTCCGCATCGAAAGTGAATGCAGCGAGTCCGGGCTGCGCATCGCCGTCCTCAACAGCGCCGCCGCTTCCGGCGCGCCCGCCGGCGGTTCCGGACTCGGCCTCGGCCTGCAGAACGTCCGCCGCCGCCTCGAAATCTGCTTCGGCCGCGACGCCTCGCTCGACGTCGATTTCACCGGCCCCGAAGCCAGAGTCGAGCTGCGCTTACCCGTGCCGGTTCGAGCGGCCGTCGGGTGAAGCCGGCCGCAGATCCTCGATTCCCCAATCCCCAACCCCCAATCCCCGTTCAGTGCGTCATCGCGTACACCAGATAATTCATCCCATACCGGTACGCCAGCGCCGTCATCGCCTCCGGGTACATCGGCGAATCGGCGTATTCCCAGGCGTCCCCCACATCGGTGTTGTAGTTGATCGCCACTACCATCCGGCCGCCATCGTCATAGAGCGCGCGCCATGCCGGCGACGTACCCGGCGGCTGTTGCACCACCACGCCGCCGCCCGGCCCGCGCCGCAGGTGCCGCGTGCCGGGGATCCACGTCAGGTCCTTGGCTTCGATGTCGTACAGCACGTGCATCACCGGATCGCCCGGCGCGATGTCCGTGATGGGATGGTTCGGCAGCACGCGCTCCATCGTCTCGCGGAAGATCTCCCACTGGTCCGGACCCCAGAAATCGTCCGTCACCAGGAACCCGCCGCGCAGCAGATATTCGCGCAGGCGCTCGATCTCGCGCGGGTTGAGTCCCCACCATCCGGTTTGCGTGGCGTAGAGCCAGGGATGATCCCACAGCTTGTCATCGGTTAGGCGGAAATGGCGCGGCTCGCCCACCTCGACCCGCGTCAGCCGCTGGACGCCGAGCGAGAAGTGATCGTCGGCATCCGGCCAGTCCACCATCCACCAGCCTTCGCCCTGCGCTCCGCGCGAAGCGAAACCGAATCGGCGGTGAAACTGCGGCAAATCGGTATATTCCAGCCGGATAAAATGGAATTCGCCCTCTCTGGGAAATGCCGGCCGCGGCCCTTCATCTTCCTGGAACAGCCGCCCGAAACGCTGCGCCGCGGCTGCCATCGCGAAGAGCAGAAGTGCGGTGAAGAACATGCCGCGGCGCATTTTGTTTATCGTAGCCGATTCCTGCCGCTGTTCGCGTTGCACCGCGCCACATCCGCCCCGCCTTACCGTATGGAACCGCCGCCTCACACCGTATCCACCGGCCCGCCATGATCCGTATCCAATCGCCCCCCGCCCCGGCCCGTGTCCAACCGCCCCGTGGCCCCGCCCGTGCATCAGCGCTCCAAGGAGATGTTTATGAACGCTGACATATTCCAAGGACAATGGAAACAGATGAAAGGCCGTATGAAGGAAAAATGGGGCCGGCTGACCGATAGCGACTGGAGCCAGATCGAAGGCCGGCGCGACCAGTTCATCGGCAAACTGCAGGAACGCTACGGCTACTCGAAGGAGCAGGCCGAGCGCGAGCTCGAGGAGTGGGAGCGCACGCAATCTACCGAGCGCACGCGAACCGCGTAGCGGCAAACCCGATCGACCACCCCGACCCCGCGCGGCGCGCCGAACTGCTGGTGGAAAACCACGCACCCGGCGGCGCCGCGCGCGGCCGCACCTCGGCCGCTCAGCGGCAGAGGCTCGCCAGGTCGCTGAACACTCCGTAGGCCGTCTGCTCCACCCCCGGATCGATCGAGACGGTTCCGAATGTGCCCATCAGGTCCGTGTGGAACAGGATCAGGTTCGACGTGCCCGGAGTGCATGCCATCAGATCGCCGCGGTCGAGCACTTCGGCGCGCACCCGCAGGCTCAGCCCGCCCGCTGTGCGCTTGGCGCGGCTGATCAGCCGCACCGTTTTTCCCTGCGCGCCGATCTCCGCCATCCGCTCCGGCGTGAGCCGCGTGATGCCGCGCACCGGCACCTGCTGCGGCGTCACCCGCGCATCCATCAGCACGTTGGCCAGCGCAGCCGTCTTGGCCGCCGAATCCCAGCCCTCGACGTCGTACGCGCCAGACCCCTCCGTAATGCCCATATGGCGCGCCCGCGCCAGGCCGTCCTCGAAGCTGCCCCCGCGCTCCATCGTTTCGATCACGATCTTGGACGTCGAATTGAGCACGCCGGTAAAACCGAGCACCTTCACACCGGGCATGGTGTGGCGCCAGAGGTTGAACACCGGCGCGCCATCCATCACCGCCGATTCGAAACGGAAGAGAACGCCCGCCCGCGCCGCTTCCTCGCGCAGATCGGCATAGGCGTGCGCGATCGGCCCCTTGTTGGCCGTGACCACGTGCATGCCGCGGGCGAAGGCGGCGCGCACGTGCGAAATCGCCGGCTCGCCGGTCGCGGGGTTGAGCGTGGTCAGCTCCACCGCCACTTCCGCCTCCGCGGCGTCGAGGAATGCTTCGATCGATTCCGCCCGCGGGCCGAATGCCGGCTCCGGAGGCAGCCCGCCCGGCCCGATGGCCGTGCCGTGCCGCAGCGTGTGAATTCCGGTGATCACGAACGGAAACTCGCGCCGCTTGCGCCGGATCAACTCCGCCAGCGCGCGGCCCACGTTCCCATAACCGATCAGTGCGAGGCGCAACTGAGAATTGTAGCGCGCCCTACTCCCCCATTACCTTCAGCACCACCCGCTTCGGCCGCTGGCCGTCGAATTCCGCGTAGTAGACTTGCTGCCAGGGGCCGAAATCGAGCTTGCCCGCCGTCACTGGAACGATCACCTGATGGTGCACCAGCAGGCTCTTCAGGTGCGAGTCGCCATTGGTTTCGCCGGTGCGGTGGTGGCGGTAATCGGCGCGGAACGGCGCCAGCTTCTCCAGCCATTCGTCGATATCCGCCAGCAGGCCGTCTTCGGCGTCGTTCACCCAGACGCCCGCTGTAATGTGCATCGCGGAGACCAGGATCATGCCTTCCCGGATACCGCTTTTGTGTAACGCCGTTTCCACCTGCGGAGTAATATTGATAAACTCGCGGTGTTTTTCGGTCCGGAATGTGAGATATTCCGTGTAGGTCCGCATACTCGATGATACAGCCGGCGCTGAAAGAGGGGTCGGGCAAAGTAATCCTGCTGGTCGATGACGAGCGCTCTCTGTTAAAGGTTATGAGCCTCTATCTCGGCCGCCTCGGATATGAGGTGCGCACGGCCGATAGCACCGACCGCGCCTGGGCCGAGACCGGGCCTGCCGCCAGGGAACTGGATCTGGCCGTGCTCGATGCCAGCATGCCCGGACTGCGCGCGGAAGATCTCGCCGCGCGTCTGCTTGCCGCCAACCCCCGGCTGCGCCTGATCCTCTCCAGCGGTTATCCTGTGGATATCGGCGCGCTCGAGGCTCGGGCCCCGGGCCGCGTGATGTTCCTGCACAAACCGTTCCTCGCGGAGGAGCTGGCCGCGGTGCTGCGGAGGATGCTTGGCGCAAAAAAGGAAGAAGGCATTTAGGGTTGGCAAGGAAGTGAAGGCGATCGCGCGGGAGCGCATTGGAACCGTGCCCGCGGCGCGGCCCATCGAGCCGAAATCGAGCCGGAAACCCAAGCACAAAAAGAAGCTGCCGGAGGAAGCCGAATGAGCGCGACGCTTTCGCGCCGCGAATTCCTGGCGTACGCTTCCATTTTCGGCTGGATTCCGTTTTTCCGGCCGCATCACATCAGCCTGGCGGGAGCGCGCTTCCGCATTCACTACAACGGCCATTCGAGCCGCCGCTACCTGGTCATCCACGGCGACGAAGAGGACGCGCGCCAGGTGCTGCTGTTTCATATCAAGACCCACGAGGGAATTGCCTTCGTGATCGAGAACCACACCCGCAACGTCCAGGTGGCCGGCGGGGAGATCGATCCCAACCGCATGTTCTCGCGCACCGGCGCCGAAGCCAGCCTGCGCAACCTGAACCCGGAGTGGTCCGCGGCCCAGATCGAAGCGGCGCTGCGCATTCTGGACAAAGGCCGCGGCAAGCTGGTTCACGCATTTTTCCCGCCGCACAATGGCCTGCTGATCGCGCTGCACAATAACTCGCCGGCTTATTCGGTCAACGACGAGATTCCGCAGAGCGATGCCACCTCGATCCGCGAGCCGGATAATCCCCACGCCTTCATTCTCACCACCAGCGAGGCCGATTTCCGCATCCTCGCCACCTCGCCTTACAATGTCGTGCTGCAGAACAAGGCCCCGAAGACCGACGACGGCTCACTCTCCCGCCTGGCCGCGCTGCGCGCCGCGCGCTATCTCAACCTGGAAGTGGCCCACGGCCGCGGCGACCGCCAGGCCGAAATGCTGAACTGGATCGACTGGAATTTGCCCTAACGGGGCGCGATCGCCTTCCACGCGTCGAACCCCCCGGTCAACGTCCCCACCTCGCGGACGCCGCTGCGCTGCAGCAGACTGGCGGCGATCGAGCTGCGATAGCCGCTCTTGCAGTGCACCACCACCGTCTGCGACCGGCCGATCTCATCCAGCCTCGCGGGCAACTGCCCGAGCGGAATCCCGATCGAACCCGGAATTGCTCCCGCCTCTCGCTCGGAGGGCTCGCGCACGTCCAGCACCGTAATGTGGCTCTTCCGTTCCTCGCGCAGCCCGGCCAGATCCTGCGCTGCCACCGTCAGCAGCGACTCGAGCTCTCCACCGCCGCGCAGCCACCCGGCAATACCATCGTCCACATATCCCTCGACGCGCTCGATCCCCACGCGCGCCAGGCGCACCTGCGCTTCGCGGACCCGCGCGGCGTCCTCGGCGAGCAGCACCAGCCGCCGGTCCAGGCCCACGATCCGTCCGGCCCACGAGGCGAACTGGCCGCCGAGCGCGATGTTTACCGATCCCGGAATGTGGGCCGCGGCGAAATCCGCCGGCGGGCGGGTATCGAGCACGATCGCGCCCTCCGCCACGAGCGCCCGAACCTCGGCCGTCTGCAGCGCGGCCAGTTGCGGCAGCTCGCCGACCGCCGCCGCGCCGTGGCGGTTCAGCTCCACATCGCGCCCGAAGTATTCCGGACGCGGCGGCAGATCGTCCGCCACCAGGTGCACAAACTCCTCGGCATTGGCCGCCTGCAGCGCGTAATTGAAACGCCGCTCGCGTCCGATCGTGGAGGAGCGCTCCGCGCTCATCTGGCGTCCGCACAGCGATCCGGCGCCGTGCGCGGGGAAGATTTCCGTGGCGTCCGGCAGACGCAGCAGCTTCCCCTGCAGGCTGTGGTACAGCTCGCGCGCCAGTTGCTGCGGCGTGTGCGTAGGGGAGAGGTCGGGACGGCCGACGTCACCCACGAACAGCGTGTCCCCCGTAAACACCGCGCGAGGCGCGGCTGGCTGCGTGAGATCCGTCAACACCACACAGACGCTTTCCAGCGTGTGGCCGGGAGTCTGAAGAAACTCGAGCCGGCAGTCGCCGAATTGGATCGCGTCGCCTTCCTTCACCGCCCGGTGCGGAAAATCGGCGCCGGAGCCTTCCCCGAGGTAGATCTGCGCGCCGGTGCGGCGGGCCAGCTCCAGATGTCCGGAGACGAAATCCGCGTGCAGGTGGGTCTCGATGATGTGCCGGATGGCCGCGCCCTGCCGCGCGGCGGCCTCCAGGTAAAGGTCCACGTCGCGCTGCGGGTCGATGACCGCCGCTTCGCCCCGCGACGAGATCAGGTACGACGCGTGGGCCAGGCAGGCCAGATAGAATTGCTCGATCGTAACGGGTTCCGGCATGGCGCCTCCCCGCTCGGAGTATAGCGCGCGCGGAGTGCCCGTGCCCGCCGCATGACTCCGCTCCATCCGGGCTCTTCTGGTCTATGATAAAGCCGTATCCCCGAAGCCCAGACTGCATCTAAACGTACAGGAGACATTTATGGCGCTACGAATCAACGACACTGCCCCAGACTTCACCGCGGAAACCACCCAGGGCCCGATTCGCTTCCACGAATGGATCGGCGATAGTTGGGCCATCCTGTTTTCGCACCCCAAAGATTTCACTCCCGTTTGCACCACCGAGCTCGGCTACATGGCCAAACTGCAGCCGGAGTTCGACCGCCGCAATGTCAAGATCATCGGCCTCAGCGTCGATCCCGTGACCAGCCACGGCAAGTGGAAGCAGGACATCGAAGAGACGCAGGGCGCGAAGGTGACGTACCCGATGATCGGCGATCCCGAACTGAAGATCGCCAAGCTCTATGACATGCTGCCCGCCGACGCCGGCAACACGTCCGAAGGCCGCACCCCCGCCCAAAACGCCACCGTGCGCAACGTGTACGTCATCGGGCCGGATAAAAAGATCAAGCTGATGCTGATTTACCCGATGAGCATCGGCCGGAACTTCGATGAAGTGCTGCGCATCATCGACGCGCTGCAGCTCTCCGGAAGGGCCAACGTGGCCACTCCGGTGAACTGGCAGCCCGGCGGCGACGTGATCATCCCGACCTCGGTTTCCGACGACGAAGCGAAGCAGAAATACCCCGGCGGCTTCCGCACGCTGCGGCCGTATCTGCGGATGGTGGCCCAGCCGAAGTGAGGGTTCGCAAAATGAGCAGGTGGAATCAAATATTCCACCTGTTTTTTGCGGCCCTTTTAGAATCTGAAGCTTACAGCGGCCCGCGGCACATTATGTGCCGCTAGGGCCGGCGGGGCGGCGCACACCGCGTAGCGTCCGCACCAGCCCGAGCAGCCCGGCGGGCACGTAAAGCACCTCGGGCAGTGGGGTCGGGATCGCGGTCAGCAGGCCGAGCATGGCCGCCTTGATCCGGGCCGACTCCGGATCGTCGCCGTACCAGTGCATTTGCGCGCGGTACGTGATATACCCGACCAGGATCCCCGCCGCAATCGAGAGCGGCAGCAGCAGCCCCATCGAAAACACGTCCCCCGCGTTGAGCATCACATCGACGATGAGGACCAGGAATGCGACCCGCGGGTCCAGGCCGAATCTCTGCACGAAGGAGCGCCGCGGCGGCTGCTTTTCCTGCGATCGGCTGGAAAAAAACCGCGAGAGTGCGCCGGTCTTGGCCGGGACCATCGCGGAAGCTTCCGCCGGAGCGCCGCACCGGGCGCAGAATTGATGCGAGGCCTGCAACGCGGCGCCGCACTGGGTACAGAACATAGATCCTCTCCTGGCTCCAGGATCTCACATCCGAAATTCGAAGGGCCGGCCCCGGATCGATCCGGAACCGGCCCTTGCGGAAGCGGCGCGCGCCCCCCTTCAGAACGTCAGTTTGCCCGAAATCTGCAACTGCCGCGGACCCCACAGCAGGTTGCTCGTGCTGGTGGGGCTCAGAAACGCGGCATTCGGATAAAAACAGGCGTTGCTGTGCCCGGCGCAGAGGCCGGAGCCGGGCGCGGCGTAGAAGAACGCCGTGTTGTTGACGCTGCTGACGTTGGTGTGGTTGAACAGGTTGAAAGCCTCGCCGATCAGCGAGAGCCTTACCCGCTCGCCCACGGCGAACTGCCGGCCGAGGCGGAAATCCACGTTGTGATAGCCGGGCATGGTGGCGTAATTGCGCGGCAGCCAGCCGGGGCGGCCCTGCGTCGGGCCGGCGTAGCTGACCCCGCCGGTCACGCCGCCATCGAGCGGGCTGGGCGCGCCGCTGATGAGCGCAAACACCGGCTGGCCGGTCGACATCGTCACGATGGTCGAAAGCGCCCACCCGTTGAGGATCAGCCGCTCCGTGCGGTTCGCAAGCCCGCCCAGGTTCGGCATCCACACGCCGTTGGCCACGAAGCGGTGGCGCTGATCGAGATCCGAAGGTCCGTATTCGAGCTTGCGGTTGTACGGATCGATCGGGTAATCGGTGCCGTTGAAGGTGCCGCTCGATCCGGCCACCTGGGCGCCGTCGAATGCCTTGCTCAGCGTGTAATTCACGGTGAATTCGAGGCCGTGGCGCATGGGCCGCTTGAGCGAGAGGACCATCGAGTTGTACCACGAGTTCACGTCGGTCGATCCGACGAACACCTCGCCCGTATTGGTGTCGATGCGGCTGGTGTAGAACGGCACGGTGTAGGTCTGGGTCGTGGCGCCGGTCGAATTGAGAATGTCGTAGCTCTTGGTCGTGGTGGCGGGAGCCAGGTTCGCGTCGTAGAAGATCGGCAGGTGCAGGCCCCGGCTCACCACATACGCCGCAGAAACGCTCAGCTCACCCGGCAGTTGCCGCTCCACCGTAACATCGCCCTCGTGCGCCCGCGGGTTGACCCAATCGGGCGACTGGCCGCGCGTGGTCTGCGTGGCGGCAGGCGGCGTGAATGTCGTCACCTGCGGCGTGAGCGCGCCCGCGAACGGAGCGGCCATCGGCGGCCCCGGCGGAGTGAAGATGACGTTCGGGAACGCCAGCGCCGGACAGGCCGCCGGCGAATTGCAATTGAACGTCTGCTGGATCACGCCGTTTTCCGCGCGCGTCGCGTAGTACGTCGTGTTCGTCGTCTTGCCGTAGAACAGGCCGTAGCCGGTGCGCAGCACGGTCCTCGGCGAAAGCTGCCAGGCGAGGCCGAAGCGCGGCTGGAACTGGTCTTTCGGGATGTGGATGGTCGAAGTGTACAGCGTCGTCAACGGCGTCAGCGTGTTCGGCATGGGCGGCTGCGGGATCGTGAACAGGTCGTAGCGAAGGCCCATATTCACGGTGAGGTGCGGGGTCGCTTTGAAGGTGTCCTCGAAGAAACCCGAGTAGTCGTTGTCGTGGAAATCGTCTTTGCCCACGTGCGTCACCGGGTCGTTGACCTGCACGAACGTGCTCCAGTGCCGGCCCGTCAGGCCGTCGCCGGTGTTGATCCCGAGAACGTCCAGTACCCAGTTGTTGAACGCGGTCTGCGCCGCTCCGCTGTAGCTGTACTGGCCGGTGCCGTTGTACAGGTTGATCATCAGCTCGTGGATGAAGTTGAAGTCGAAGCCGGTCTTGAAGGTATGGCGGCCGTAGACCTTGGAGAGCGTATCGGAGATCTGAACGCGATGCTCGTCCGGCTCGGCCGTGCGCGGCAGCGCGTAATTTTCGCCGTAGGTCATCACATTGGCGATGCTGATGTACGGCGCGGGCGCGTTGGAGCCGGCCACTTCGAGGTCGCGGCCCCACTGGAAGCGCAGGTTGTTGACCGCCGAGCCGCTCAGCGTCGAATCCAGGTTGGCGACGAAGATGCGCTCGTGGAACACGTAGCTGCCGTTGGTGCTCAGCGAGCTGTTGTTGTAGGAAGGCGCCGTGCTGTAGGCGTTCGGCGCGCGGTAGTTCATGAAGTCGAATGATGTGCTGAGGCGGTTGGCGGGCGTGATCAGGTAGTCCGCCTTGCCGAAGCCCACGTCCTGGTTGGTGGCGCGCGCGAAGCTGCCGAGTTCGCCCGCCAGGAACGCGTTGGCGGCGGCGCATTGCGCGGCGCTCACCAGCGGCGAGGTGCAGGGGATGGCGCGGACCGTCGAATTATACGTGCTGCTGGTGTAGGTAACCGGGTTAACCTTGCGCGAGCCATCGTAGGTGAAGAAGTAAAACAGCTTGTCCTTCACCACCGGCCCCCCGGCGCTGGCGCCGAACTGCTGCCACTGGTGGATCGGCTGGTTGTAGTTGCCCTGTGATTTGGGGAACGGATCGAGCGCATTCCAGGTCGGATAGCGGAGGTAATAGAACACATCACCGTGGAAATCGTTGGCGCCCGAGCGGGTAACGGCGTTCACCACGCCCCCCGCCGCCTGGCCGAGCTCCGCGCTGTAGTTGCTCGCCGTGACCTGGTATTCGCGGATCGAATCCAGACTGTACACATAGGCCCCGCTGTTGGCGCGGCCGCGCGCTTCCGAGAAGAACGCCTGGTTGTTGTTGGCGCCATCCACCGTATTGCTGTTGTAGAGGCCGGAGATGCCGCGGTAGCTGACCATGCCGGAGGTGCCGTCCGTGGTCACGTTCGGCGTCAGCAGGACGAAGCTATCCCAGCGGCGCCCGGCGATGGGCAGGTTCTTCACCGCGCCCTCGCTGACGACTTGCGAGACTTCGGTCTTCTCCGGGTCGACAACCGGCGCTTCGCCCAGGACGGTCACCTGCTGCTGCGCGGCCTGGACGGAGAGCGATAGGCTGACAGTCAGGATCTGGCCGACCTGCAGGGTAAGATCCTTCATGACCACCGCGGAAAAGCCGGTTTTGACGGCCTGAACCTCATATTTGCCCGGCGGCAGAAAGGCGGCTGTATACAGGCCGGCGTCGCTGGTCTGCGTCTTGCGCTCGATGCCGGTATCGGTATTGCGGATCGTCACCTCCGCGCCAGGCACGGACGCCCCGGAGGCGTCGGTCACGGTTCCGGTGATCGTGGCCGAACCGGCCCCCTGGGAAAAGGCGCGGCCGGACAGGAAAATCAGAAACGAAACAGCGAGACAAAGCGAGAGACAGGATCGGCGGAAGTCGATCGAATGAAGCATGGGATGTTTTCCTTTGAGATGAGAATAACATCCATCGCTTACGGATTGGTGACGGGCGGGCGGATGGGGGCGGGCGGTAGCTAGTCAATTCCGCTCAGGAATGGCATCCTGTCGGGACTGCGTCGATACTAGCCCGATCCGCTCGGCCGCTCGCGCCAGAGTTCCGGCCGTCGGGGCTGTAGAGCCACCCGCCGTCCCATGCAGTATAAAGCGTGGCGGATGGCCGCTGTTGCGCGCTACCGCACCAGCGAATACCAGCAATCGTGCAAACGAATACAAATGTCTCCTCCGGGCGGGCGGGGCGGCACACTGGCTATCGAAAGCTAACTAACGTTGACCTTGCGGGTAAACACCGAACGCGCCATTCTGTTGGCGGTGCCGGAGTCCCACCCATGGCCACAGTCCGCCCCACCGTGTTGGTGGTAGAAGACGATGACGCTCTGAGGCGTTTCATTCGACGCACGCTGACCGAAGCGGGCTACGACGTCATCGAAGCGAGCGGCGGCCTCGAAGCCCGGCAGGTGGCGCTCGGGCGCGGCGTCCCGATCGGTCTCGCCGTGCTCGATATCGTGATGGCAGCCGGCAGCGGCCTGGATTTTGCCAACGAGCTTCTGCTCGAACGGCCGTCCACGCCGATCCTCTACATTTCCGGCTTCGCCGACAGCCTCGCGGTCGAAAGCATCCAGCGGCGGACGCCGGACAGCATCTTGCTCAAGCCGTTCACCGCGTCGGCGTTTCTCGACCGCGTGCAGCGGCTCATGCCGAGCGCCGCCAAGAACGGCGAAGGCGCGTAGCTCCGGCGCGGCTGCGGCCGCAAACCAGCCCCCTCCCCTCTGATAGAATGTCCGCCATGGTTCTGCGCAAACTGAGTTTTGCGGGATTGCTGCTGGCGGTGGCCGGGCTGCTTTCGGCGGCTGACGTCACCGGCGTTTGGAAGGGGTCATTCGATTACAACGGCACGACCGTGCCGCTGACGTTCGACATGAAATCGAGCGAAGGCGCCGTGACCGGGACGGTCAGCGGCCTGCCCACGCCAAATGTCGAGATCAAAGACGGCAAGCTCGATGGCGATACCGTGACCTTCTCGGTGAACATCGAATATCAGGGCAACCCGGTGAAGCTGGTGCTGACCGGCAAGCGGTCCGGCGACGAGATCGCCTTCACGATGGGCACCGAAGGCGGCGAGTGGAGCGTGCAGCTCACGGCCAAAAAGTCGTAGACGGGCTACAGCGGCACTATGCGGGACCCCGAGACGATCGAAACCGATCTGATGGACATCGCCGCCATCGCGGACGAAGGCGTGAAGCTGGAGCGTATCATCGCCTGGTGCGCGGTGCATCCGGACGAGATTCCGTTCGCGCTCCATCAGTTGATGGGCTGGCGCGAGCGGCCGGAGCGCAGGAAGCCGCGCGCAGACCGCGAGCCTGCGCCGCCTAGCGAACCTTGAATTTCGACGACAGCGCGGCCATTTGATCCTGCAGCGATTGCTTTTTGGGCTCGGGCCTGGCTGCCTGCTTCTTGGCCGCCGGAGCGGCCGCCCCGGCGGCGGATTTCATCGAAAGGCCGATGCGCTTGGCCTTCGCATCGACCGTCAGGACCGTCACCTTCACGATCTGCCCCACCTTCACGAACTCGCCCGGGTCCTTGATGAAGCGGTTGGCCAGCTCGCTCACGTGCACCAGGCCATCCTGGTGGACGCCGATATCGACAAAGGCCCCGAAGCGCGTGACGTTGGTGACCACGCCCTCGAGCTGCATGCCGGGCTTGAGGTCGGCGATCTCCCTGACGTCCTCGCGCCATTGCGGAGCGACGAATTTCTCGCGCGGATCGCGGCCCGGCTTGCGCAGCTCCTCGCGGATATCGCCGAGGGTGTACATGCCGACAGATTCCGTGGTGAAGCCTTCCAGCTTCACCTGCTCGATCAGTTCCGGGCGGGCGATGAGATCCGCGACGGTGACCCCGAGCGAGGCGGCGATCTTCTCGACGACCGGGTAGGATTCGGGGTGCACGGCCGTCATATCGAGCGGATTTTCGCCGTTGCGGATGCGTAAAAAGCCCGCCGCCTGCTCGAACGTCTTCGGTCCGAAGCCGGGAACGGCCGTAAGCTGGAAACGCGAGCGGAAGGCGCCGTGCTCGTTGCGGTATTCGACGATCTTCTGCGCGGTGCGCTCGTGGATCCCGGCCACGTAGCGGAGCAGCGCCCAGGATGCGGTATTGAGGTCCACGCCCACGCGGTTGACGCAGGATTCGACGGTCGCTTCCAGGCTCTGCTTGAGGCGGCGCTGGTCGACATCGTGCTGATACTGGCCGACGCCGATCGACTTGGGGTCCACCTTCACCA
>Ga0209062_1004571_pt1 | contig 14277 bp, 13 predicted proteins | sample Coa_R2_2_FD_187158 | JGI IMG/M metagenome (GOLD analysis project Ga0209062, IMG submission 187158) | Surface soil microbial communities from Centralia Pennsylvania, which are recovering from an underground coalmine fire - Coalmine... | ecosystem: Environmental > Terrestrial > Soil > Unclassified... | reverse complement strand
GCGATCCCGTGAGCGGCGTCGTGGTTTATCAGCAGCCGCCGCAATCCGCCTTCAAGCAATTGCTGGCGAGCGTGAGCCCGCTCGCGCTTTCCGGGCGCGGCGGCAGGCTCGACGCCGCGGTCTAAGCCGCATCTCCTTCCCCGAGCGACGCACCCGCCGCCACCGGGAAAAGATTGCCGGCGCGGCAAGTTTGATCCGGCAGATTCTGCCCCATCCGGCAAATATTGCCGCCTCCGACAAGATCGCTTTTCCCGAAAATCGCGGATTGCCTGGGAGTTTGCGCCGGAAGTGAACGGCGCTCCGTGTGGCACGCCCGTTGCGAGATCCTCGCCGGGTCGCGAAGCGGCCCGTGCATCTCACCCAGAAAGGATGATCTTAAATGTCTAGCGATATCGTACTTGGTGCGGCAACGCGGCAAAACCTGCTGTCGTTGCAGACCATCAACAGCCAGATCAACACGTCGGAAGGCCACCTCGCCACCGGTCTCAAGGTCGCGAGCGCCGTCGACAACGCGGTCGCCTTCTTCCAGGCCCAGTCGTTGACCAACCGCGCCAACGACATCTTGCAGCGCAAGGACAACATCGATCAGGCGATCTCGTCCTTGACCACGGCGACCCAGGCGGCGCAGAGCGTCATCTCGATCCTGCAGCAGTTGCAAGGTATCGTTAACGCCGCCAAGACGCAGACGGGCTCGCAGCTCACTTCGGCGGCGACGCAGTTCAAGACGCTGACGACCCAGTTGAACAACCTGGTCGGCGACGCGTCCTTCCAGGGCCTCAACCTGGTGAACTCGGCGAGCTCCACGCTGACCGTCCAGTTCAGCCTCACCTCGACCTCGGTGCTGAAGGTCACTGGCAACAACCTGAACGCCAGCGGCATCATCACCTACAAGTCGACGGTCACTGCGCCCAGCTTCAGCACGATCAAGATCAGCGCGGGCAGCGCCAACAACGTCAGCGCTGGCTCGGGCCTCAGCGGCTCCAAGTCGGGCCTGGGCAAGACGCTCACCGGTGCGAGCAACGCGCAGCTGAACGCCGTGTTCAACGTGTTGCAGAACGCGATCACCACCGTGCAGGGCGATGCCCAGACACTCGGTGCGAATATCACGTTCTTGCAGACCCGTTTGTCCTTCTCGGCGAACTATGCGACGACCCTCCAGGGCGGCAGCGACAAGCTCACCCTTGCCGACGTCAACCAGGAGTCGACCAACCTCGTCACGTTGCAGACCAGACAGCAGCTCTCGATTCAGTCGCTGTCGATCGCGACGCAGTCCGAGCAGGCCGTGCTCCGCCTGTTCCACTAATCTTTCTGGTTCTTCCACGCATGGCGATGGGCGGCCCTCGGGCCGCCCATCGTGTTTTGGCGGAAGGCTTGGAGTCCTCGTAGGAAGAATTTAACCAAGGCACGCTATGTCTTGGCGATCGGCGACAATGGCAGGAGCAGTAGAATGCCGCTCACCATCAATCTGAAACCCGGCGAGAAGCTCATCGTCAACGGCGTCGTCGTGCAGAACGCGCATCACGCTGCCAAGCTCCTCATTCACAACGAGGCGGCCCTCCTCAGGCAGAAGGATATCCTGGCGGAAACGGAGGCGAATACGCCGGCGCGGCGCATCTATTTCGCTATCCAATGCCAGTATCTGTTTCCCGGCAAGAGCGATGTCTATTTACCGCTAATTCATCAATTTTCGAAAGAATTTAGCGAGGCCGCGCCGAGCACCTTGCCGCTCGTGCAGAAGATCATGGAGGAGGTCAATGCAGGGCAAATGTATCAAGCCCTCAAATCGGCCAAGCAACTCATCGGCAGAGAGCAGGAGATACTGAATGGCGCTACCGCCCAAGGGATATTCGCGGGCTCCGGCGGCCGGTAACCCGGCGCGCACCGAGGCATGGGCGCTGCTCGAATCGGCGCGAGCGCTCGAAGACGCCAAGACCAAGGGGCGCGACGAGCTGTTGGCTGCGGTGCGGCGCAATTGGCGGCTCTGGACCATCTTCCAGGCGAGCCTCCTCGACAAGGATTGTCAGATGCCCGAGGCGCCGCGCCGCAACCTGCTGACGCTGGCCGACGCGATCGATAAGCAAACCGCGCGCATCCTGGCCGAGCCGCTGCCCGAGCATGTCGACCTGCTCGTCAACATCAATCGTCAGATCGGCGAAGGCTTGCTGGAAGGGGCGCGGAACGCGACCGCGAAGCAGCAAACGGCCACGCCGACGCCGGTCGGCACCTTGCGCGAGTCCGCCTGATGGCGGCAACCGCATCGGCGGAAGCGCTCGAGAAGGAACAGTCCGCGGCCGCGCTGGTGGCCGCGGCGTCGCGTGCTCTCGCCGCCGGCGAGAACGAGGCGGCTCTTGCCGCTTTGACCGAAGCGGCGGCGATCGATCCCGATTTTCTGCCGCTGCACTTCATCACCGCCCTGATGGCATGGCAGTCGGGGGACTTCGCCAAGGCGCTCGATCTTGCGCGCGCCTGCTTCGAGCGCGACCCGATGAACGGCACGATCGCCGAGGTGCTGGCGTCGCTCTTCGCGCAGATCGGCAATCTTCAGGAGAGCCTTTTCCACGGCAAGCTCGCGACGGCCCTCAAGCCGGACGAGGCGCTGCTGGCGCTGCTGCCCGCCGAGTTTCCTTCCTTCGACAAGGCTTTCCTTGCGATTCAGGAGCGGCCGCTTTTTGCCCATGCGAAATACTGCCGCGCCAATGGCGATGTACCGCTGGCGCTCGATCGCGCTCGCCAGCACGTCGACGTTGCGCCGGGAGATGCGGAGGCTCGGCAATTCTATGCCGAGCTGACATTGCGGTTCGGCATGGCAAGCACCGCCCTCGAAGCGCTGGAACCGGCGGTCGAAGGCGAAAGACCGCCGCCTGTTTTTGCCAGCCTCTACGCGCAGGCGCTGACGGCGGTCGGCGATCTCGACGAGGCGCGGCGATGGCACGACAAGGCGCGCGCCATGGCGCCGCAAGACGAAGCGATTGCCGCGGCACGTCTCGCCGACGGCATCTGGCTCGGAGATTCCGAGCAGGAGGTCGCCGCGGCGGGCGTTCGCTGGATTGAACGCTTCTGCAAGCGCGGCAAGCCGACCTCCAGACGCCCTCCGGGCGAGAAGCTGGCGATCGGCTATCTCGTCTCGCGCTTCCATGACCGGGCCGATGCAGCCGCCGTTGCCGCCGTCGCGCGGGCGCATGATCGAAGCCACACGCGCGTCATCGCCTATGGTGTGGGCGCCAAGACCTGGGACGAGAACCTCTCGCTGGCCGCGGCCTTCGACCAATGGCGCGACATTTCCCGCGTCGATGCAGCGACATTCGCGAGGATGCTGGCCAGCGACGGGCTTGATCTCGTCATCGATGTCAGCGGTTGGGCGGCGCCCGAAAATTTGCATGGCCTGGCGCTCGCAAACTCGATGCTGCGCGCGGCCTGGCTTCACGAGCCGGCGGGACTCGCATCGGTCTACGACGCCGTGATCGCCAGCCCCAACCGAAAGAACGGCTTTCCGGCGATGCGCCTGTGGCCGGCAAGCGGGAGCGCCTATCCCATTCTCCGGTCGCGGCGCACCGATCTTGGCAAATCGTTGGATAAGAGTTTTCGATTTGGCGCGGACATCTATCTCCGCCAGCTCGATCGCGCCACGACGGAGCTCTGGTCGGCCCTCTTGAACGCGGTGCCGCAATCGACTCTGCTGCTGCGGCGGAACGACATGACGTCGCGCCGAACGATCGACCGCATGGTCGAACGCTTCGGCCGAAAGCTCGCTGGGCGCATCGATATCGTCGAAGCGGCGACGCCCGAGGATTTCTATCGACAGGTCGATGCGGCGGTCGCGCCGCGCGCGGGCGTATCGCCCCGCATGGTTGCCGAGGCGCTGGCGGCGGGCATTCCCGCGCTCGCGCTTCAACATGACGGCCTCGGTCAGGTCTATGCCCCGATGTTGCGGGATCTTGGGCTCGGCGAGGATCTCACCGCGACCTCGCTCGATGATTATGTCGCAAAGGCCGAGGCGCTTGCCTCGTCTTCGGAGACGCGGTCGCGCGTGGCTGCCGCCATATCGGCGGTCATGGCATCGCCGGAGTCCTCGGCGGCGATGATCGCTCGCGCCATCGAAGACGCCGCGCGCCAAACGCTGATGGAGCATGCGGCATGATGAATGAAAAAGGCCGGCAGCGGTCGCAACAGGCGTTCGATACCCTTTTCCCCGCCTATGGCAGAACCGAAAGCAGGGCCGCGCTGGCCTCGGTCATCTTCTCCGAGGGCGATGCGATCGACATCAATTTAGGCGATCGGCTGCTTTATGGCGGCGATGCGCGCGAGATCTCGGCACGCCAGGTGAAGGAATTTCTCGACAAGCCGCTGCGCCTCGTCGCGAACGACCTCAACGAAGCCGGCCTGATGACGCCGCTCTGCGCGAAGATGGTGAAGCGTCTCTTGGAAGAGATCGGCGGACAAGAGATGCGGATGCCGAAGGAGCAGTCGACCTTTCTCATCGTCTTCGGATTGGGCCTGGGGCACCATCTCGCCCAATTGATCCGTGAAACACAGGCGCGCTGGGTCATCGTCGTCGAACCCATCCGCGAATTCAGCGCGCTCTCTCCCCATGCTATCGATTGGTCGGAGATCGCTGCGCTTCTCGGGGAAAGAGAGGGCAAGGCTCATCTCGTGACGGAACTGGATCCCGTCGCGATGGCGCGCGGCATCTCGCGCTGCATCAGGGAACACGGCGCGTCCTATATCGACGGTTCCTGGGTATTCACGCATTATCCGCTCTGGGCCTTTGCCGAAGCGCGCGATCGGCTTCTGGCCGATGCCGACAACATGTTCGCGCAATGCGGCTTCTTCGAGGACGAATTGAAGATGACGCGCAACGTGGCGGGAAATTTCGCCACGCTGCCGCTCTGGCTGCTGAGCGCGGAGAAGCGGCCGCAGCGCCGCGAAACCGCCGTCATCGTCGGTGCCGGCCCGTCGCTCGACGATGCCATCGGCAAGCTGAAGGAGATTCGCGATCGGGTGGTCGTGTTCTCTGGCGGAACCGCCTTGCGCCCGCTGCTGCGCAACGGGATCACGCCCAATTTCCATTGCGAGCTCGAGAACGGGCCCGAGGTGCTCGGCGTCCTCGAGGAAGCTGGGAAGCACGGCGATCTCTCGCAGATCACCTTGATCGCGTCGCTCTCGCTCGATCCGCGAATTGCGCCGCTGTTCGGCGAGCGGATCTTTTTCTTCCGCGAGAATTCAAGCGGCACGGCGCTGCTCAAGGGAAAATTCGCGCCGCTGCTCGCCGCCGTGCCGACCTGCGTCAACACCGCGCTGTCCGCGGCAAGCTTCCTCGGATTTACGGAGTTCCTGCTGTTCGGCGCGGATTGCGGCGTCCGCCCGGGCCGCTTCGATCATGCCGAAGGCACGGTTTACCGCGATATCTGGAAGGACCGGCCGGACCTCGTGAAGAAATACCCGATGGAGGTGGAAGGCAATTTCGGCGGCATTGCGATGACCAACTGGGTGCTCGACGCCTGCAAGCGGATCCTGACCATCGCGATCGCGAATTTCGGGCTCTCCGTCACCAATTGCAGCGATGGCGCGCTCATTCCCGGGACGACGCCGAAAGTGCCGGAAGCTGTCGAAATAACCAGCATGCCGATCGACCGCCAGCGCCTTTTCGCCGAGCTGAAGAGGACGCTGGTTCCCTTCGAGCCCGGCGAGCTTCTCGCTTCGCTCGATATTGCGGCCATCCGCGAGATGAACAGGGCGATGTTCGCGGAACTTGCGGCCGTCATCGACGGCTTCGATCCGGATGCGCCGGACTTCGTCGGCGTCTATGCCTCGCTTGTCGATTTCGAAAGGGCGGCGAGCGAGAAATATGCGGCGATCCATCTCATCGGGGAGGGGACGGTTTTGGCGCTGGCGCGCATCGGCATGTATTGCGGGTCGCGGGTGGCGGATGACGATCGCCGCCGCGAGCTTTTCCACATCTTTCTCGAGCAACTGCGCCAGTCCTTCGCCGATATGGAGCAGGGGATCGAAAAGGTACTGGACCAGGTCCGTGACTATGCCGGGCGCTTTTCCCCCGCCGAGCCCGAACGCGCGCTCGCTTCGTGAGAACGGCGCCCAGGCGCCGCCCGTTCGGGAGACGAGATCAGCTAAAGAGGTTGAGGAGCGAGCCGGTGGCAGCCTGATTGGCGCTGTTCGCCTGCGCGGTCGTGCTGTCGGGCTGTGTCGCCGCGCCGCCAAGCCGTGTCGCGTTGAGCTTGTTGGCAATTCCTACGGCCGTCTGTAGAGCATCGATGAAGGGATTGGTCTTTGGCGCCGTGCGGCTTCCCGGCTGGCTCGCGAGCGTGGTCGCGAGGCTCGACGCGCCGCTGGTGAGAATGCCGTTGGCGTTCCCCGTGTTTTGCAGCCCGAGCTCGATCACGTGGAATTCGAACTGCTCCTGCTGCTGGAGCTTGCTGATCTGCGCCTGAACCGTCGTGTTCTGGTTGTCGGAGATTTCGCCAAGCCGCCGCGTGAGGTCGGCGATCTGGGCCTGGAAGCCATTCGATGCGCTTGTCGCAATCACCTGATTTTGCAGCGTCGCGCTGGTGATCTGGCTGGCGACGGATTGTGCCTTCGCAATGTCGCTGGCCGCCTGCGCCTGGCCGGCGGGTGTCGACAAGTCATAGGTGGCGCTCGACTGAATGCCGAGCCCGCTGAGCTTGAGGTTGACGACGCCATCCGGCTGCGTCCCCGGCACGAAGCTGACAACATTGAGATTGGCCAAATCGAGCTGCGCCAGCCCCAAAGCGCTGTCGAAAGCGGCGCCGTCGCCGTTCTGGGCGGCGGTGTTGAGCGCCGTCAGTTGAGTGGTCAGATCGGACAGCGTCTTCTCATTGGCAAGCCATTGGGTCGAGGCTTGCGTGAACGCCGAATTCTGCGTGTTGGCGGCGTTGAGTTGGCTCTGCAACAGTTGAGTCGTCGTCGTGTCCGAAGACTGCGCCTCGAGCTTAGCAATCTGATTGTTGAGGCGCGTCGTCAGGGTGTTGTTGATCTGGTTCAGCACCACCTTGTTCTGGTTCTGTGTGTTGGCGGTGAGCGTCGCCGAGAGAAGACTGCTGATGGAGACGGTCATCCTGCCTGCCTTGGCGCCAACGCGGCTCGCGGAGGGTTTCCCCGCGGCATTATGGTAGCCTGCAAGGGTGAATGCGGCGTTAATTTGGATCTATCTATAAGTTACTGAAATATATTACGATTTAGCGTGCAGAACGTCGGAGAGGCTGTCGACGACCCTGTCGACCTCGCCGACTGTCATCCCGACATAGAGCGGCAGCGACAGCGTCCGCCGATAATAGGCGTCGGCGCCGGGCAGCGCGATGCCGCCATAGCGCCGGCGATAATAGGGTTGGCGGTGGACCGGGATATAGTGGACCTGGCTGCCGACGCCGCGGGCGCGAAGCGCCGCCATGAGCTCGTTGCGCGTGAGCCCCGCCGCGTCGAAATCGATGAGCACCGCATAGAGGTGCCAAACCGCCTCGCAGCCGGGAATGCGGCGGATCGGGCGCAGCAGCGGTGCCAGCGCCTCAAGGCGGCGGTCGTAGTGTTTCGCCAGCGCGCGGCGCGCCGCGGCGAAGCGGTCGAGCTTCCTGAGCTGGCTTGCGGCAAGCGCGCAATTGACATCGCTGAGCCGGTAATTGAAGCCGATCTCCGGCATCTCATAGTACCAGGGGTTCGGCGTGGCGCCGTCGAAGCCCGCCTCGCGATCGGTGAAGGCACCGGGCTCGCGCTCGATGCCATGGCCGCGCCATTGCCGTACCCGGCGCAGAAGCGCTTCGTCATTGCCGAGCACGGCGCCGCCTTCGCCCGCCGTGATGGTCTTGACGGGATGAAAGGAGAAGACCGCGAGATCGCTGTCGATGCAGGAGCCGATGGTGGCCGTCGCCTTGTTTCCGCTTTGATAGCGCGTGCCGATGGCGTGGCAGGCATCCTCGATGATCGACATGCCGTGGCTGCGGGCGAGCCGGGCGATGGCCGCGAGGTCGGCGCATTGGCCGCCGAGATGGACCGGAAGCGCCACGGTGGGGCGGCGGCCCGCCTTGCGGGTGCGCTCGATGGCCTCGGCGAGATGCGAGGCTTCCATCAGCCCGCTCTCGGGGTCGACATCGGCGAAGACGATTTCCGCGCCGACGAAGCGCGCGGCATTGGCGGTGGCAACGAAAGTGATGGCCGGCACGATCGCGGTATCGTCTGGGCCGAGCCCGAGGGCAAGACAGGACAAATGCAAACCCGCGGTGGCGTTCGCACAGCTCACCGCGTCGAGCGCGCCGCAGCGCTCGGCAAGTGCCCGCTCGAACGCAGCGACGGCCGGCCCGGTCGTGAGCCAATCGCCACGGAGAACATCGACGACCGCATCGATATCGTCCTGCTCGATGCGGTGCCGGCCATAGGGGAGGAGCGATGGAGTCATTCAAGATTATTTTCGAATGACGGTTAATAACCTGTTGAGCTTCGGTGCTTAGGATTTAATACACGACCACTCTGCGCGTGATCGCTGCGCCGAGGTCGCAATCGCGGGACGAGGGTTGGGATGAACGACCATAGCGCGCGTATATTCGACAACGTGCAGAGCGGACGAGTCATAAGAACCGGACAGGCGGTGTCGAACTCGGGGCGTCCGACCGCGAACGACCAGGAAAATCGTCGGAAGCTGATGGAATTGCTGAAGCGCACGCCGCTGCCTGCCGACGATCTCGTGCACAATCTCGGACTTTACCTCAGCCGCCAGTCGCTGGCGCGCATCCTCTATATGGCTGAACTTTATCGCGAGATTATCGACGTCCACGGCGTTGTCATGGAGTTCGGCGTGCGCTGGGGGCAGAACATGTCTTTGTTCGGTTCGCTGCGCGGGCTCTACGAACCCTTCAATTACAATCGCGTCATCATCGGCTTCGATACTTTTGCCGGCTTTCCAGGGGTGAGTCAGGAGGACGGCCATGCCGTCGCCGCACACGACTACGAGGTCACCAACGATTACGAAGATCATCTGCGCCAGATCCTCGCCGTTCACGAGGCGATGTCACCGATCGCGCATATTCGCAAACATGAATTGGTGAAAGGCGATGCGGTGGTAACGATCAAGCGTTACCTCGAGGACAATCCCCATACCATCGTTGCGCTCGCCTACTTCGATTTCGACATCTATGCTCCGACCCGAGCCTGCCTCGAGGCGGTGCTGCCGCGGATGCCCAAGGGCGCGATCCTCGCTTTCGATGAGCTCAATTGTCCGAAATTCCCTGGCGAGACGCTAGCGGTCCTCGAGACAATCGGGCTGCACAGATATCCACTTCGCCGAAACCCGCTCAACCCGCACTGCTCCTACATGCGTATCGAGTAGGAGTTCAGCAATCCACGATGCTCTGGCGCTAAGATTCGAGGTGCCGCCCAAGCACGAATGCTTCTGCCGCCGCGCATCCCACGGTGGCGCCTCGCCAGCGCGCCAGATGTTCGACGGCCCGATAGGAGCGCGGGTGAGGCCACTCTCGCATCTCCGCACCATAGGCTTCTAGCGCCTTCAATTTGGCGTCGAGCGTATCGGAGATGTCGATGAACCAGTTCGGGAGAAAAGGCGGCGCGGAGCCGGGCGTCTGCCACTCCGTGCTCGACGCCACTTCGAAGAACAGCAAGGTCTTGAGACTACGTCCCGGCTGAGGACGGCAGGCTGTGACCACCGCCTGATGCACGCAACGATGGTCCTGATTCAAGTCGCCCGCGTGATGCGTATAGATCGTGTCAGGGGCGATTTGCTCGATATGCGCTTCGATCACCTTTGCGACTTCGAGCAGCGCTTGCGTGTCGAGGCGATTGTCGGGGAAGCCGTGAAGGGCAAGATGCTCGATTCCCAAAATATCGGCGGATTTGCGCGCCGCCCCCTCGCGACCCGCAATAGCCTTGTCGCAAGCCGGAATGCCGTCTCGACTGGTCTCGCCATCAGCAAGAATGATGACCCAGACCTCATCGCCGGCAAGCACGTGCCGACGCAGCGTTCCGCCGCATCCAAGGACCTCGTCATCGGGATGCGCAACGATGGCGGCAACGCGTCGAGGTCTTCCCATGCTCGCTGCCATCACGATCGCACCGCCACGAAGTTCCACCAGGCAGGCCGATCATTTCCCCCGGGGATGACCACTTGATGCACCTTATGCTCTAAAAATTGGACGCGGAATCCTACCGAAGTGAGGAGCTCCACCAGATGCTCCTCATCGAAAAAATGGACCGTGCCGACATCCTTGAAAGCGCGTGCGGGAATGTCCCGCCTGGTATGGCTGTCGATCCTTGTGCCGTGGGCGGCTTCGGAGTGCTCGCGCGAGAGCCAGTCGATGCCGATGAACTTGCCCCCAGGTCGAAGCCGGTCATACGCCAACGCGATGGCGCGTCGCACTGCTTCGGTCGCGTTGTGCTGAATGGCCGCGCGATCGACCACGAGGTCGAAGAGGCCATTGAAGGTGATCGACTGCGTGAAATCGCCCACGATGATCGTCTGGCGCAGCTTTGGATAGCGTTCATGCAGTCGCGCAACAATCGTCGGGCTTCCCTCGATCGCATGGTAGTCGAGCCCGAGATGGAGAAAGAACGGAATATTGGCCCCCGCGCCGCAGCCGAATTCAAGAACGCGCTGATACTCCGCTCGCGGCGTCGCATATCTGTGGACATAGGAGACGAGATCGGACCACGGCCAAAGGCTAATATGGGTGTTCGATCGGAATATCGTCTCCCATTCCTGCGTAACGGTCACCGGATCTGCTCCATCAGCAAGCATGGTCGCTGCCGGCCACCACCATGCAAGCGGGCTGCTCGGGGAAAAGATGGCCGCGCGTGACGAGCGGATTCTCGTATCTCCGGAACATCTCTATGATCGCTTCCGGACCGATATTGAAGAGCGCGTCGACCACCGAGAGGCCGTTGGTGAATTTCTCGCGCGCAACGTAGGGCGCGCTTTCGAGAAAATTCCAGAAATCCTGATAGATCAGCTTCATGTGGTCGGGAACAGCCTTTCCCTCCTGATAATCGCGAGCGACCGATCCACTGAAATAGACATTGCCGCCGAGCCGCCGCACGAGAGCCAGGTTTCTCTCATGCGCGTCCTGGCCCGCCGGACAATCGGGCAGGCTGCTCGAGTGAACGATTGGCCGGTCGATGTCCAGTAGCGCGAGCAGGTGTGTCACCAGTATTGCTGTTATATTCACCAGGGATGATTCGCCGCGCGTCGCGTCGAAGGCGCGTTGGAGCCCGGGAAAGATTGCGGCGAAATATGGCGTCGCTCGATAAGCGGCGGCGATCTTGCGCAGGTGCTCGGCGCGCCAGTCTTCATCGTCGGCGCAGACGAGCTCGTTGATCCTGGCGAAGTCGCTATGCTTGCGGAGCGGAATCGAGAGATAAGCCGCCGCCTGCTGGTCGTCGCGCTTCTTGACCAGCGCACGCTTGATGAACGAGTTTTTCGAGTACTTTACATCGTCGAGAACGACAAACGCGTCCGCGTAATAGATCTTATGGAAATAGCCGAGCCAGGGCAGGTAGCTCGGCTGGTGGATGCTCACAACGATGCGTTCTTCGGCGCAAGACCTGCGCAACGCCGCCAGCTCGGCGATATCACTGCCTGCCGGCGCTCGACACAGAACGTTTTCAATGAGAGCCATGGCCTCGCGCTTATATCCATCGGCGACGAGCATTGCCGCAAGCGTCTGGGCCGCCGCGAGGTGCGGCGGCGTTGCCGATGCGGCTACCGCAAGGTGCTCGGCCGCTGCTTTCCTCGATCCGCGCTCTCGGTGCGCACGTCCCGCGAGGAACTGCATTTCGCCGACATCGAGAGAAGGCGCCGCCGATGTCACGGGCGGGGCTCCTCGGCTTTGACGCGCGCACGATAATATCCGGGCTTCACGCGCATCGGATTGCCCGACACGAGCGAGTAGGGCGGGATCGTGCCGTGGCCGACGATCGTCCCGGCGGCGACGACCGAGTGATGTCCGATATGCGCGCCACCCATCACGAAAGAATGCGAACCGATGAAGACATGATCCTCGATGGTGATGTCCCGCCGCTCGATCTCGGAGGCCAAGCCGATGCAACGCATATGCGAATCGGCGCAGTTGATGGCCACGAAAGACGCGATATCGCAGTGATCGCCGATGACGACCCGGGCACCTTTCGCATTCACCTCGGAAAATCCACCGATCGCCACGCCTTCGCCGATCTCGGGCTCGCCGATGATCCAGACGAAAGGATGAAAGCGGTTTCGCGGCATGCCGATGGTTTCGGCGAGAAGCTCGGCGAAGGCTTCGCGCGTCAATTTCCCGATCTCGGATGGGGGCGCCGTCACTTGGCGACATCTCCAAGCGTCAGCGGCTCGCCGGCTTTGAGCGGGCGCGTCGAGACGCCACCCAGGATGCGCTCAAGCATGTCCGGCGGCAGACCCGTACCCGGTCGCCGCACCGCCAGATTGACCAAGCTGAATATCTCACCTGGTCGGATGTCGCGGGTGGCGACGACGCTCCGCCGGGCGATGAGCTTCATCTCCCGTTCGGGCGCAGTCGGACGCAGGATCGCGGAGCCCTTCATCTGATGGGCGGTGCGGATCGAGGTGACCCAACCGCGCAGGCTGTCGGGCGTCTCCGAGAACCAATGGTCGGGTCCCGGGAGGTCGTGACTCAGCGTGAAATGCTTCTCGAAGAGCGCCGCGCCGAAGGCGACGGCGACCGAGGAGGCGAGCGGGCCTTCGGTATGATCGGAGAAGCCCAGCGTGAGCTGCGGGAAGGCGGCGCGCAGCGTTCCAAGCTTTGAGAGGTTGACGTCCTCGGGCGGCGTCGGATATTGCGAGGTGCAGAGCAGCAGCACGGTCGGATAGCCGTCGAGCGCACCCACGGTGTCGAGCGAGCGGTAGATCTCGGCGAGGTCCGCCATGCCGCAGGACAGGATGAGCGGCAGCCCCGTCGCCGCATAGCTCTTCAACAGCGGCAGATTGGTGAAATCGTCCGATCCCACCTTGACCGCGGGAATGCCGATTTCGAGCAGGAGATCGAGGTCGGAGCGGTTCTGCGGCGTCGACAGGAAGACGATGCCTTGCCGATCGCATTCCGCCTTGATCGCGAACCATGCCTCGCGCGGCAGCTCGTAGCGGCGGAACATCGCGAGCATCGACTCGGTGACGTCCTTGCCCTGCGAACGGTAGGTGTAGGTCTGCGCGGGATCGCCGACGAACTCGCTTGCCTTGAAGGTCTGAAACTTCACGGCATCGGCGCCGGCGCGGCATGCCACCCGGACCATCTCGAGCGCCTTCTCGATCTCGCCATTATGATTGATGCCGGCTTCCGCCACGATAAAGGGGGCGTGGCTCGCGCTGACGGGGCGGCCGCCGATCGTGACCTCAGGCATGGATTGCACTCGCTTCCGGATGCGTTGCCGCTTCGGGAGCCGCGAGCAGGCGGACGAGCCTCGCCACGCCGCCGCCGTCGCAGATGGCGGCCGCGCGCTCCGACATGCGGGCGATCTCGCCCGGATCGAGCGCGGCGAGCGCCTCGCCATAATCCCTTGCGGAGATCTTGTCATGCCAACCCAGGAGCCTTTGCGCCCCGGCCGCCGCCATTGCCTCCGCGATCGCGGCTTGGTTGTCGGCGAGGATCGTCACCAAGGCAGGAAGGCCCAGCACGCAGCGTTCCCAGGTGGTGGTGCCGCCAGCGCAGACGGCGAGATCAGCTTTCACCATGAGCTCGGCCATGCGCGGCGTCTGCACATGCAGCGTGACATTGGGCATTTTCATGCAGGCGGCTTCGATACGCTGCCGGTGAGGGTTGGTCGCGCCGATGACGACGTCGGCGGTGAGATCCGGCCGGCCGGCAAGGGCCAGCCCGGCAAGCGCCTTCGCTGTCTGGTTGCCGGCGTCGCTGCCGCCCATGAAAACGAGAACATGCGAGAGGGCGCGGCGCTGCCGCGTGAGGGATGTCGGGCGGTTCCGGGTGAAATCCGGGCGCACCAATGCGAAATCCGGCCCGAGAAGCAATCGGCAGGCACGGTTCACGCGCGCAGGGTAGAGCTCGTGCGCCGGATTTCGGTAGTTCTGGTCGAGAAGCAGGTCGCAGTGATGAGGCCGGCCGAGATCGTCGATCGCCAGGATCCGCGCCCCGCAAGCGGCCATCGCGCGCTCCCATTCGGCATCAAGCTCGTATTGATCGACGATGATCCAGTCATAGGACCGCCCGTCCAGAGCGAGCCGGCTCGCCGCGGCGTCCACCGGCTGGGAGAGCGTCGCGCTCGCGGGCACGGCAAGCCGCG
>Ga0209062_1004569_pt1 | contig 14289 bp, 13 predicted proteins | sample Coa_R2_2_FD_187158 | JGI IMG/M metagenome (GOLD analysis project Ga0209062, IMG submission 187158) | Surface soil microbial communities from Centralia Pennsylvania, which are recovering from an underground coalmine fire - Coalmine... | ecosystem: Environmental > Terrestrial > Soil > Unclassified... | reverse complement strand
CTGGCAGGCGAGCTCGCTCAAATCCCCGGAATCGCGGCCATTTTTTACGATCTGACGAACAAGCCCCCGGCCACGATCGAGTGGGAATAAGAGTCTGACGAGTAAAGCTTGCGCCCCAAAGATGGCGGTGCATCCGATCCGGCTAGAGATGAAGCTGGAGATCGGAAGCATAGCCACCAGTGTTTTTGGCTATAAAAACGAAGAAGGGTAAGAAGGTCAAGGCATACCTGAAGAAAGACAAGTAGCCAGCGTTCATGAACCAGGTCGGCAACAATCAGTGGATCGTGCTGGTGATCCTGATTGGTGCGCCAATCGCTTACTATTGGCTCCAGGTAGCCCGTCGCAAACGTGAAGTGATCCGCTACAAGCGGAGGCGTGTTGCAGTGTACATCGCCTGCATCCTTGTCAGTAACGTATACGAATTCCGTGCGACCGCAGTAGTATTGTTGTAGTTATAGATCGCATTCGTTCCCTCCGTTCGAGCCGCTTTTCTGTTCCCGCAATAAATAGCCAGTGTTGGCGACGTGCCGAAGTTGCGCTCGTTCGCCACGCTTCTCTTTTTTTTGGGGGCGAATGGGGAAGGTAGTAATCCGGCAAAGCCGGCTGCGGTACAGTATCCGATATGACACCAGAACAGGCCCATTTTTTGCTCCACGAGATTTATATTCCGCAGATCCGGCAGGAACATGCGACCACCCGGCGCGTGATTGAAGCGGTTCCCGCGGAACGGTCCGATTACAAGCCCGACGAAAAATCGATGAGCGCCTGGCAGCTCGCCTGCCACATCGCGACCACCGAAATGTTCTTCATGAGCGCCGTCAGCAACGGAGTCTTCAACCGCGCCGACGCCGCGCTTCCCGAGCACATCAAGACTCCGGCCGAGCTGTCGAACTGGTACGCCGAAAGTCACGCCAAAGCGGTCGAGAAACTCGCGGCCATTCCGGCGGCGGATCTGATCAAGAACATCAGCTTCGCAATTTTCAATTTTCCCGCGGTTCAATACCCGGCGATGATGCTTTCGCACTCGACGCATCACCGCGGCCAGCTTTCGGCGTATCTGCGTCCGATGGGCGCCAAGGTCCCGCGCATCTATGGCGGAAGCGCCGACGATCCGATCGATTTTTCCAAGGCTCAAAAGCAAGGTTAAGTGCGCGTGCGGACCTCTCGGATAAAATAGTCCGAGAGGTTTTCATGCTCATTCGACGAATCCTGCTGCCCGTTTTTCTCTCCGCGCCCGCGCTGCTCGCGCAAGGCCGGGGCGGAGGAGGGCAGCAAACGGCCGGGCCCATCCCGAGCATCGAACAACGCACCGCCGGGATGCGGAAGATCGAGGGATACTTCCCGCTGTACTGGGACGAGCGCAGCGGGAGCCTGTTTTTGGAGATCACGCACCTCAACACGGAATTTCTATACGTCACCGGGCTTGCGGCCGGCCTGGGCTCGAACGACATCGGGCTCGATCGCGGGCAGGAAGGCGGCGGCAAGATTGTGCTGTTCGAGCGCGTGGGACCTCGCGTGTTTCTGGTGCAGCCGCAGGAATCGTTCCGCTCGTCGAGCAGCAACGCGGCTGAGCGGCGGTCGGTGGAGGACTCCTTCGCCAAATCGATTCTATGGGGATTTCCCGTCGCCGCCGCGAGCGACAGCCGCGTTCTGGTCGACGCCTCCGATTTCTTCCTTCGCGACGGGCACGGCGCCGGCGCCGCGCTGCGTCCGGGAACGTATCGCGTCGATCGCACTCGCAGCGCTTTTTACATGGAGCGCACCAAGGCGTTTCCGAAAAACACCGAGGTGGAAGTGACGCTGACCTTCGCCAATGAAGCCGCGGGCGGCCGCGGAGGCGGCGGCGGCCCGGCGCAGGGACCTCCGCCGATCGGCACGGGCGACGCGCCGGCGGGTGGACGGGGAGGCCGCGGCGGCGGACTATTTTCGGGCTCGATCGCCAGCGTGACGCCGACGGCGGAAGCGGTGACTCTGCGCGAGCATTATTCGCTGGTCCAACTGCCGGACAGCAACTTCAAGCCTCGCGAGGACGATCCGCGCGCGGGCTACGGCGGCATCCTGTATGTCGATTACAGCGTGCCGATCGGCGATCCGATGCAAAAGCACTACGTGCGCCGCCACCGGCTGGAGAAAAAAGATCCCTTGGCGGAGATGAGCGATCCGGTGGCGCCGATCCGCTATTGGGTCGATTCCGGCGCGCCGGACGACGTGAAGAAAGCGCTGGTGGAAGGAGCGAGCTGGTGGGATCAGGCCTTTGAAGCCGCCGGGTTCCGGCACGCGTTCCAGGTGGACGTTCTGCCGGCGGACGCCGATCCGATGGATATTCGCTACAACATGATCAACTGGGTGCATCGCTCGACGCGAGGCTGGTCGAGCGGGGCGACGGTGACCGATCCGCGAACGGGGGAAATCATCAAGGCGACAGTGACGCTCGGCTCGCTGCGCGATCGCCAGGATTATTTGATCTTCGAGGGTTTGCTGAGCCCCTACATCAACGGGAATGAGCGTCCGGAGATTCTGTATCAAACCGCGCTGGCGCGCATTCGCCAGCTTTCCGCGCACGAGGTGGGCCACACGCTGGGCCTGGGGCACAATTATTACGACAGCAAACAGGGCTGGATTTCGGTGATGGATTATCCGCATCCGGTGGAGGAAGTGAAGCCGGACGGCTCGATCGATCTGTCGCACGCCTATCCGCAGCACATCGGGGAGTGGGACAAGGTCGCGATCAATTATGGCTATCGCGTGCTTCCTCCCGGCGATGAAAAAGCCGCGCTGACGCGTATTCTTGACGATGCCTGGTCGAAGGACCTGATCTATCTGACCAATCAGGATCTGGAGGCGCATCCCAAGGCCGATCAGTGGTCGAACGGCGTGGATCAGGCCGATGAGCTGAATCACATCATGAAGGTGCGGCGCGCGGCGTTGAACCGGCTGGGCGAGCATACGATCCGCAACGGCGCTCCGATGGCGACGATCGAGGAGCCGCTGGTGCCGATTTTCATGTATCACCGCTATTCGGTGGAATCGGCGGCGTCAATGGTGGCGGGGATCGATTATATTTACGCGATGCGCGGCGATGGCCGGGTTCCGGTGAAGTGGGAATCGGCGGCGGAGCAGCGCAAAGCACTGGAAGCTCTGGCCAACACTCTGAAGCCGAGCGAGCTGACAATTCCCAAGCAGGTGCTGGACGCGATTCCGCCGCGCCCGCCCGGCTACGGGCGGCATCGCGAGTTGTTCCCGCGCACGACGGGCGACGGCTTCGATCCGCTCAGCCCGGCGACGGTGGCGGCGGATGTGACGATCGGCTTCACGATCGAACTGGACCGCGCGGCGAGAATGGTCGCGCAGCATGCCGTCGATCCGTCGCTTCCGGGGCTGGAAGAAGTGATTGACCGGCTGACCAAGGCGACCTTTGACGCGCCGGCCGCGAATCCGTATGAAGCCGAAGTGCGGCGGGCGGAGGAGCGGGTGCTGGTGGACCGGGTGGAGTGGCTGGCGACGGGCTCGCGCAACGCGCAAGTCCGCGCGATCGCGACGCTGAAATTATCGAAGCTGGCCAACCGGCTGAAGGCGGAGACGGCGACGAACGAGTCCGAGCAGGCTGCGCGCATGCTTCTGGCGTCGGATATTAAGCGATTCCTGGATCGTCCGGCGGAAGTGGCTCACGTGATTCCGGCGCCGGAAGCGCCTCCGGGCGCGCCGATCGGCGATGTGGGGGAAGATTGGCTGGCGCGGCCGGCGATGGGCGGGCCGCGGTGGTCGAGCTGGAGCGCGGATGCGGATTCCTGGGTGGAAGTTCCGCCGCTGTAGCCAAACTTTGTGTTTTGTTCAGAGGAGCTCCTCAATCCGGGCAGTTGTCGAATCCCGGCGGAAACGGCTGCGATGACCGGCGGCAGCGCCGGGCCGGATCTTGTTCCGGTGGACAGACCATGATACGCAGACGTCCCAGTGGTGCCTAGGATGAACCAGGGTTGTCGAATCGACCCTCTCATGGCGAGCGTGCGATTTCCTCGGCTTCAAGATAGTATGGCCGGGCGGTGAAAGAAGCGGCTCGATGCGGTAAGCCGTTGAGGGCGGGCGTTATTTTTTCGGATGCAACGTAGAATTCTGCTGAACAACTAGCGGATGACTACCATGGGGCCGGTCAGGTCGTTGTTCAGGTCCCAGGTGCGCTCGTATTTGAGGGTCGCGGCGTCGTAGACCTCGATCTCGAAGCCGGCGGCGTAGATGTACAGCTTCTTGCCATCGCCGGACATGCCGAAGCTGAAGCGGGCGCGGCAGGGAAATTCGGCGGTTTGGGTGATCCGGTTGGTTCCGAGGTCGAAAGCCCAGAATTCGCAGCGCTTGTTGCCGTGCTGGCCGGTGGAAACGACGGTGTAGGCGCTTTTGCGATCCGGCGTCACCTCCAGGTTGCTCATGCCCTGCGTTGCCGGACCGATCGGCGTGTAATCGACGTGGCGCGTGGTCAAATCGAAGCGGGCGATGCCGAAGACGCGGTTGTGAACGATCGGGTCGGAGGAGTTGAACAGCGAGATATGGCGCCCGGGCTCGGCGATGGAATCCAGGGATCCGCCGAAGCCGACGCTCTCCATCTCCTCACCGGGCACCTCGGGCTTGGAAAGATCCAGGCGATCGACCACTTTAAAATCGCTGGTATCGAGGATCACGACGCGATCGCGAAACTGATAGAGATATTTGCCGTCCGGGGAGATCTCGAATCCGGCGCCGCGGCCGAAGCCGCGCAGCCCGGCCTCATCGTCGCGCGGAACCTCGACGGTTTTTGAAATTTTTCCGGCATCGACGTCGATCACGGTATACTTCGGCCGCTGGATCTCGTAGCGATCCATCTGTTTATCGATTTCAGTGGTGATGGTGTACAGCAGCTTATTTTGCGGATCGAGCACGCCGCCTTCATCGAAGCGAAAACGCTTGGCGGGCGTGTCGAGCGTGAAGCGCTTCACGACTTTCCGCGAGGCGACGTCGATGATTTCGATGCCGGTGTGATCGAGCGTGTAGACGTAAATCAGCTTGCCGTCCTGCGACAGCCGCATATTTCGCGGCAGCCCGGTTTCAAGGAGGATGCGATCGACGATCTTGCCCTGGGCTTCGTCGAAGACCAGGATGGAGTTGGGATAGGCGCCAAGAAAAAGCGTCGCGGCGGGAGCAGTGGCCGCGAGCAGGAAGAAGAAGATCGATTTCATGAGAGACGTCCGATCGGGTGGAGAGCGGATGGCGGCCTATGGAAATACCAGGTCGAGATTGCGCCAATCCTTGGTGGCGGAGGCGCACTTGGCGGTCCAGTCCGGATAATTGTTGAGGTGATCGGGAACCTGCGCCGGCCAGAAGCAGGTGACGTAGCAGTCGAAGATGTCGCGCTCGACCGGCTGGCACAGACCGGCGGTGCCGCCCGCCGAGTCCACTTCCCAGCCGGGGGAGAAGGAAAGCGAGCATCCCATGGGCACGTGCGGGCGCTGCTGGCCGCCGCCCTGGGGATTTTGCAGCGCGAACGCCTCGTCCCTTGAGGCATCGATCTGATTTTCAATACGCCGCGCCTTGCGGTTCACGGCTCGCATATGTTTCACGCCAATGCCTTCCTTTCCGCGAAGCGATCCAGAAACTCCGGATTTTGCGCGCTCAAAGAGCAGTATATCTTAAGACAGGTCTCGGTCCAGTCACGTATCCAGTCGCAGTAGTGCAGGTTGGGATGGCCGGTATCGCCGTAGCGGACGAAGGCCTCATGATGGCAGCCGCCGGCGCACAACGGGCGAGCCCAACAGGAGTGGCAATCATACTTGGTGTTGATGTGCCCGCGCGATAAAAAATCGCGCTGCTTCGCCCGATCGATGCCGCGCGAAATATGCCCGAGGGCGTGCGTATCGGAATCGACAAAGCGATGGCACGGCGCGATATCGCCGGAGGGTCCGACGCCGACCAGGCCGAGGGCCGCGCCGCAGGGGTGGGATTTGTTAACTCCCTGAACCAGCTCGGCGATGGTGTCGCTGACGTTGGAAAATCCGTGCATCTGGCCGCGCAGGGCATATTCCAGCCACTCCTCGGCGAGGGTATGAAACTGATCGAGCACGCCGTCCATGCCGCGATCGTCGATGGCGTAGAGGCGGTCCGGCGAGGTGGTGACGGGCGCGAAACCGACCTCATGAAAACCTAAATCCTGCTTGAGATGGCGGAAAATTTTGACGACGTCGGTGACGCCTCGGGTGAGCGTCACGCGCGCGGTGATGGGGCGGGTGCGATGATGGGCGATCAGGGCCTTCACGCGCGGGGCGATGATGTCGTAGCTGCCGCGGCCGTTGGCGAAGACGCGCAGCTTATCATGCAGCTCCGGCGGGCCATCCATGCTCACGGTGACGCCGATGCGATTTTCCGAAAGAAATTCGATGATCGCCGGCGTGAGCAGCGTGGCGTTGGTGGTCAGGCTGAAATCGATGGTCCGGCCCTGCCGCGCGGCGCGGTCATTGGCGTAGGCGACCACCTGCTTGAGCAGCGGAAAGTTCATCAGCGTCTCGCCGCCGAAGAAGGTGATATGCACGGCGCCGCGTCCGGCCGATTGCTCCAGCAGAAAATCGACGGAGGATTTGGCCGTTTCCAGATCCATGAACTTCGGCTTGCCTTCGGGCGTGGCGACCTTGTCCTCGCCGAATTCGTAGCAATACTGGCAGCTCAAGTTGCATTGATTGGTGAGATTCATCACCAGGGTTTGCAGCGGAAAATCCTGGGGCGGCTCGGCCGGGGTATTATTTGGCTCATCGCCGGTGACGATGGCGCGGGCGGCGCGCAGTTCTTCGATCACGTCTTCGGCTTCGGCGACGCCGCGGGCCTCCAGCCGCTGCCGGAGCTCGGCGTGAGTGGCGCCGCCGCCTACGGAATCGAGCAGCACGGCGGCTGCGTCATCCAGTTCGAAGATGGCGCCGGCGGGGACGAGATATAAAAACTGGCGGCCGGCCGCTTTGAGCGCATGAAATTCGCCGAGGCGATAGACAGGCTCGGCGGCGGTCATTGGCTGACCTCGGGCTGGTCCCAACGGATGTAGGTGGGCACGGTGACGACCAGGTAGGAGCGGCCGGTGAGCGGTTTTCCTTCCTTATCTTTTTCGTTCCTGGCGGCCGCCACCACCCAGACGTCGCCGTAATTATTGCGGCTGAATTTTCGTTTGGGATTCGGACCGTCAGAGGCGGGCGTAAACAATCCGGTCTGGCTGAGCTGGCCGACGAATTCCTTATCGTCGTCGCCGTAGGTGGATAAAAATTCTTCGACCGACCAGGTGACATCGACAGGCCCGATTTCGATGTCGGCGGGGAGGCCCTTTTCATAGCCGATGGCTTCGAACTGCTGGTAGCCTTTGGGGTGCACGTCGCTGCCGAGGCGGGCGATGGAGGTCGCGGGCAGAACCTTTATATAATCGACGCGATCGTAAACGGCGATGGCGCTTTCAAGCACGCTGCGCCGGAAAACGACGTCGCGCTTTCCAGGGACGGCGTTGGGGGCGGCGTCCAGCTCCGCGACGATTTCGCCGGGATTATGCGAGACGATGCGGCGGACGGTGACGCCCGCGCCGAAATCGAGATCGGACGCGGCGATCTGCGCGGGCAGGTTATCGGCGAAAATACGGACGCGCGACTGCGATCCGGCTTTGATCGAGGCGCGGTCCAGGCCGAGCAGGGTGGGCTCGGCGGAGGCGCGCTCCATCTTCACGTCGGCGCCGAACTCCTGATATTCGCCCCAAAACCAGCGTCCTTCAGCATGGGACTGGTCCGGAGAAAACCACATGGTTTCGCGAACCTCATGCGCGGGATCGTCGGGAGCGGCGGGTTTGGCGTTGGCGACGCTGCTGCGCCCGCGCCAGGAATATCCGGCGTAGACGAGGCCGTGGCCGGATCGGGTGAGGGTAGATCCGTCCTTCACCGAGGTTAGTTTTACGCGCGTGGCGAATTCGTCATCGGCGGAGCCGGGCTCAATGACCATCTCGCCGAAAAATTCGCCGCGTCCGGGGATGCGGGCGGAGACCAGCCATCGTCCGGCGAGTTTGGGAGCGCGCATCCGCGCTCGCCAGGCTTCCCACTCCGGCGTATGCAGCGGAGCTTTTTCGGCGAGGAAATTCAGGGCTTCATCGATCGGCTCCTGCTGCGGCTGCTGCGTTTGCGATCCGGCGGGGCCGCGGCCTCCACGGCCGCCGCGGTGGAAATGCGCGTCGGCCTGCGGATACAAGGCGACGTGCAGATTCGCCAGCAGCTTCCAATCGTCCTTCGATCGCCGCCAACTCAGAGGACGTCCGAAGGCGTGGCAGGTGGTGCAAGCGCCGCGCACGGCGTCATTGGGAATATTGGTCTCATCCTGAATGCGATGCTCGGCCATGTACATCACTGGCTTTGCTTCCTCGGGGGCGAGGCCGTGGTTGGTGGCGAGGTATTTGACGATGGATCGCGCCTCATTGGGCGTGATGGAGAGGCCGTTCAGGCGCACCATGCGCTTGATGGCTTCCTCCCAGCCTTCGGGAGTAGTTCGCTCCCAGGAGATGCGCGAGAGGTTTCCCTTGCCGTCCTTGTGGTGGCACGTCCCGCATTTCGAGATTACCAGCGGATCGGTGACCGGGATGCCTTCTTCCGGCTTGGCAACGGGAGAATCCGCGCCGCCTCTTTGCGCCAGCAACGGAAAAACACAGAACAAGAAAATCGCGAATCTTTGAAGACCCACTCCATGATGATAATAGAGAATCATGACGGACGTGTTGGTTGAGGGCGGCGGCGTGGCGGCGGCCTCGGCGGCGCGTCTGGCGAGCCGCGCCGGATGGTCGGTTGCGTGGCGGGAATGCGGGCGGCCGCGTCTTCCGGCGATTCTGTTGAGCGACACGGCGCAGCATTTCCTGGCAGGAGTTTTCACGGACAAGGATTTATTTCGCGGCGCTCATCCGATCCGCAGGCGAGTGGTGGCGTGGGGCGGGCGCGCGGCCGTTACGCTCGAACATTCGGCGGTAGTTGTTTCCGAGCAGCAGCTCCTCGATCGGCTGCGGCCGCGAATCGGCGACGCCAATGGCGGAGCATCGTGGATCATTCGAACATTACCAGGAAAGGCGAACGAGCATTGTTTCGGCAGCCGCGCCGCGACCGTCTGGCGCGTGGAGGTGGAAGACGATTCGGCGTGCGCAATCGAATCGCTGGAGGCGGGCTGGCTGTTTTTGGTTCCCGAGGGCGGCGGATCGGGATGGCTGTTGTCGGTGGGCGATGCGAGCCTGGAGCAAAGCGCCGTGATCCGGCGCATGATCCGCGGCAGGGGCGCGGCGGCGGGCGAGTTTCCGGCGTATCCGAAGATCGCGATGCCGCTTGGCGGCGCTGGCTGGCTGGGCTGCGGATCGGCGGCGATGGCGTTTGATCCGATCTGCGGAGACGGCGCGGCTAACGCGGTTCGCGAAGCGATTCTGGCGGCGGCGGTGGCTTCAGCGGCGCTCAAAGGCGAGGATGCCGCGGCGCTGATCGACCATTACCAGAAGCGGTTGAAGCTCGGATTCAAACGGCACCTGCTGCTGTGCCGTGAATATTATCGATCGGGCGGCGAGGGCGCGTGGTGGCGGGAGGAAGCGGCTGCGCTCGAGCGGGGGATTGAGTGGTGCGGCGGCGAGTCGAGCTTTACATTTCAATTGAATGGATACGAGCTGCGGCGGATCTAAGCAGGGTCGCGTTTCGGGTACGATAAAACTCCATGATGATCACCAGCGAAGTGAGCGACGCGGTTCGCGGAGGCGCGGTGGCGCGCATTCCGGCCGAACTGGACGTTTTCATTAGCGGCCATGGCTGGCGCGAGGTTGGCCACGGCGTCACCAACGATCAAGGCTCGATTCTGGATTTCGGCGAGCCGGCGGCGGCGGGCATTTATCGGCTGATGTTCGACGTGGCGTCCTATTCGCCGGATGCTTTTTTTCCTTCGATTGCCGTCACGTTTGAGGTTCGCGATCCGGCGCGCGGCTGTCATCTGCGCCTGCTGCTGAGCACGTTTGGCTATACGGTTTATCGCGCCTGAGTGCGGGTTTTTGGAAAATCGAGCGAGGGAAGGGAAGCCGGATCGTGACCTTTTAGCCTTGTTTCCGTCCAAGATATGATAGAAAAGATCGTCTGGAGGACGAAATGAAGACAACCATTCTGCTGGCCGTGGCCGGCGCGCTGACGCTTTCCGCACAAAATCCGCTCAGCGGCGACGCGAAATTTTTCTATGGCATGGTGAAGGCCGAAGTGCTCCGTTCCGCCGAAAAGATGCCGGAGGAGAACTATTCGTTCAAGCCGACGCCGGAGGTGCGCAGTTTCGGCCAGTTGGTGGGCCACGTCGCCGACGCGCAGTATGAATTTTGCGGTCCGGCGAACGGGGAAAAGAAAGAAACGAGCGTCGAAAAGACGGCCAAGTCCAAGGCCGATCTGGTGGCGGCGCTGAAGCAAGCTTTTAGCTATTGCGATGGAGTTTATAATTCCATGACCGACGCCAACGCGGCCGATAAAGTAAAGTTCTTCGGCCGGGACATGACCAAAATGGGCGTGCTGACGTTCAACACGGTTCATACGGAGGAGCATTACGGCAATATGGTGACTTATCTCCGGATGAAGGGCCTGGTGCCGCCGTCGAGCGAAAATAGCCATTAATTTCAACCTCAGGAGAAACCACTTTGAAGAAAATATCAATACTGATTTTCACCGCTTTGGCGATGCAGGTTTACGGGCAGATGACGGAAGCGGCGATGCTGAAAAACGCCTATAACGGGATCAAGAACAATATCACCAAGATGGCGGAAGCGATGCCGGAGGATCAGTACATCTTCAAGGCGACGCCCGACATCCGCAGCTTCGGCCAATTGATGGGCCACATCGCCGACGCGCAAGGCCGCACCTGCGCGGCGGTGGCCGGCGGCGCGATGCCGCCCAGCGCGTCGAGCAAGACCAGCAAGGCCGATCTGGTTGCGGCGCTCAAGAATTCCTTCGATATTTGCGACGGAGTTTTTAATTCGCTGAGCGATGAAGACTCGGCTAAGATGATTACGGCCGGGCGCGGCGGTCCGCGATCGAAGATGGGCACGCTGTGGGGATTGGTGGCGCACAGCAATGAAGAGTACGGGTACTCGGCGGTTTATCTTCGGCTGAAAGGCATCACGCCGCCGTCGAGCGCGGGGCGGTAAAGGATTCGCCGACAGCCGCCGCGCGGGAATCGCGAGCGAATGGCGCGGTTCGATGAACGGGTATGATAAGAACGTGATCATGAAACGGACCGCGCTGTTATTGGCCTTCGCCGTGGCGGGCTTTGCGCAGATCGACTGGAAAACTTCGACCACGGTGCCCGGCGTGGATCTGAGCGGGCTCACTGGCGCGCAGAAGCAGGTTGCGCTCGAAGCGCTGCGTTCGGAGACGTGCAACTGCGGATGCAATTACAAGGTTGCCGAATGCCGGACGGTGGATCCGCAGTGCGCCTTCAGCCGCCGCTTTGGCGATCTGATCGTCAAAATGGCCGCGGCGGGCAAAACGGGCAAGGACATTCACGAGGCGATCGTGAAAATGGCGTCCGAGCCTCCGCCGCTGCTGAGCGATCCGGTGAAGATTTCGATTGACGGCGATCCGATCCGCGGTCCGGTGAACGCGAAGATCACCATCGTGGAGTTTTCCGACTTTCAGTGCCCGTACTGCGCCCTGGCGGTCAGCCAGGTAAAGCAGGTGCTGGCGAAATATCCGAAAGACGTGCGATTCGTGTTCAAGCAATTTCCGCTGGACAATCATTCGCAGGCGGAGCTGGCGGCGGAGGCGTCGCTGGCCGCGCAGGCGCAGGGAAAGTTCTGGGAGCTGCATGACAAGATGTACGAGAACTTCCGCTCGATTTCGCGGGCGCACATCGAGGCCTGGGCGCGGGAGCTGGGGCTGGACATGCAGCGCTTCGATAACGAGTTGAACAGCCACGCGTACGCCAAGCGGGTGGCGGCGGAGGAGCGTCAGGGCGAAGCGGCGGACGTGGAAGGCACGCCGACGTTCTTCATTGACGGCGCGCGATTGAACGCGGGATTCGATGTCGCCACGGTCTCGCCCATTCTCGATAAGAAGCTAAAGGGAAGCGCAAAGTAGGCGCGGCTGCGCTTATTTGCCGTTGCCCAGGTCCGAATCGCCGAGAACGCCGACGGCTTTCATCAATTCGAGCGCGTTGCTGCGCGTGACCACTCCTTCGCGTAGTTTGTAGTCGAAGCGAACCTCGCCGCCTTCCAGGTAATCCTCGAAATGGACGTTGCGGGCGCGGCCGCCAAGCGTATCGGCGATGGCGGCCAGCGCCAGATCGTGCGTGGTCACCAGGCCGATGGCGCCGCGCTCGACCAGGCCGCGCACCAGCGCTTCGGCGCCGATGCGGCGGTCGTGGGAATTGGTTCCGCTCAGCAGCTCGTCGAGAAGGAACAGAGTGGGCTTTCCGGTGCGCGCCAGATCGACGATATCGCGCAGGCGCGAAATTTCGGCGTAAAAACGGGAGCGGTTGTCGATCACCGAATCGCTGGCGCGCATGGAAGCGCCGATGTAGACGCGGGAGATTCGCAGGCGTCCGGCGGTGACCGGCGCACCGGACCAGGCGAGCACGGCGTTCAATCCGATGGCGCGAAGCAGCGTGCTTTTTCCGCTCATGTTGGAGCCGGAGACGATCCACAGGCGGGTGTCGCCGCCGATGGCGACGTCATTGGGCACGGCGCGGTCCGGGGGAATCAGCGGATGGACCAGCGCGCCGGCTTCGAATTGCGGACCATCGCCGATCAATTCCGGAAAGGCGGCGAGCGGGCGCTCATAGGCGAACGCGGCGAGCGAACACAGCGCTTCGAGCTCGCCGATAGCCGCAATCCAGCGGCCGATGCGGGGGCCGTGGCGGCGGCGCCAGGCTTCGATGGCCATCGTGTATTGCGAGATCCAGAGAAGAGGCGCGGCGATGGGCCGGAAAAACATGTTGCCGGCGGTTTCCAGTTGCTCCACCAGGCGCTTCAGCGCGCGGATTTCGCGCGAGGCGGGTCGCTTTCCCGACTGAAATTCGCGCTTGAGCTCGATCAGGCGGGGCGCGGTGAAGGTCTCCCGCTCCAGGCGTTCGAGGAGCAACGCGAGCAGTTGCAGCTCGCGCGAGGGCGCCGATGAGGACGCGAGCACCCGGCGCTCCGGCTCACGCACGGCGATGTTGAATCCCATTTCCAAAAGCACGATGACGAGGAACGGCAGCAGGCTGACCAGGTGAGCGAGAAACAGGCCGAAGGTCACCAGCGCGGCCGATGCGAGCAGCAGGGCGATGGCTCGCGCGCCGGTGAAAAAGACGATCGGCGGAGCTTCGCCCCAGGACGCGAGCGCGCCAGCGTCGGCGGCGGCGCGAATATCTTCGCCCATCAAGGCGAGCTCCTCGCGCAGATCGATGCGAGGGCGCAGCTCGGCGACGGCGTTTTGCCGGGCGATCACATTTTCGCGCTCGCCGGGGGCGAGCAGCCAGTCGGCAAGGGTTCTATCGCCGGCCGCGGTACGCGCGGTGGAAAGCAGCTCGAAGAGCGAGCCGCGGCCGAACAGGTCGAGGTCATCGGCGTAGACGTGCTGGGGATCGCGGAAGCGCTCGCCCGCGTTGCCGCGGCCGATCCATTGATTGGTGAGGCGGGCGAGAGCGCGTTCGAAATAGGCGATGCCGCGCGTGGCGGCGGCGCGGGCGCGATCGATGCGTTCGTGAATGACGACGAATATCAGGAACGCGCCGCCCGGCGCGAGCAGCCACCAGGCGGAGATCCATCCAGCGCCGAAGGAGCAGGCGGCGATGGCGACGGCGGCCAGCGCGGTAAGAAGCCGGGCATTGCCCAGCCGGCGGAATCGCGACTCGGCGCGGAGATGCGCCTGGCGCCAGAAATTCAGGCGCTGGGTATAGGCTTCAGAAGGAGACACGAAGTTCGATTTTAGCTATTCTGAAGGTTGCTTCCGCGTCTTCGCAGCAATCTTGATTTTTTTCCCTCGCCGATTGCGGAGAAACCGGGGTTAATGATTCGGGATCCGTTTCATTACTCCAGTGCGGTGCTGATCATTCCCCCGGCGCTGGTCCCCTGCCTGGAATTTTTCGACGGCAAGCGCAGCGAGCTGGATCTTCGCGAATTTCTGGTGCGGCTGACGGGCGATCTGGAAATCGGCGAGCTGCAAAAACACCTCACCGAATCGCTGAGCGGCGCGGGATTTCTGGAAGACGAAAACTTCGCGGCGCGGCGGCAAAACGCGCATCGGGTTTTCGAGGAGGCGCCGGTGCGGGAGGCGGCTCACG
>Ga0209062_1004566_pt1 | contig 14291 bp, 16 predicted proteins | sample Coa_R2_2_FD_187158 | JGI IMG/M metagenome (GOLD analysis project Ga0209062, IMG submission 187158) | Surface soil microbial communities from Centralia Pennsylvania, which are recovering from an underground coalmine fire - Coalmine... | ecosystem: Environmental > Terrestrial > Soil > Unclassified... | reverse complement strand
AGTGGCTAGTTCGGCTTCGCGTTGTTGACATCTCTTATTGCCAGCCAGACCTGAAGCTCTTCTGCCACGATCTGGACAGCCAAATCCGCCTTGTCAGCAGTAACAATGCCCGCATGAATCAGCGTTCCTACGATGTACTGGCCCGCAGCAATCATGTCCGGCTCGATCTTGCTCAAGTGGAAATCTCCAAGCAGGCAGTAAGGGCCGCCCCAGTGGGCGCCCCCTTTGTTACCCCAAATCCGTGATGTCACTAGCCCTTCTGCGACATCCGCGGAGGCCTGCTATTGCGCCGCTATCGGAGGACAAGCGGACATTAGGCGTGGCTGACCCAGTCACGCCAATTTATGCGTCCAGGGCCTCGCTAATACCCGCGATCCGGCACATGGCCGTCCGGGTTCAGATCGCCGAAGCGCGTGACCGACGCATCGAATTGCAGTTCGACGGTGCCGGTCGGACCGTGACGCTGCTTGCCGATGATGACTTCGGCCTTGCCGTGCACCAGCGACATGTCGAGCTGCCATTTCTCGTATTCCGGCGTGCCCGCCCGCGGCTCCTTGTTGGCGAGGTAATATTCCTCGCGGTACACGAAGATCACGACGTCGGCGTCCTGCTCGATCGAGCCGGATTCACGCAAGTCGGACAGTTGCGGGCGCTTGTCGTCGCGGGATTCGACCTGGCGCGACAGCTGCGACAGCGCGATCACGGGGACGTTGAGCTCCTTCGCCAGCGCTTTCAGGCTGGTGGTGATCTCGGTGATCTCCTGCACGCGGCTGTCGGATGAGCGCTTGCTCGAGCCCGACAACAGCTGGATGTAGTCGATGACGATGAGGTCGAGGCCCTTCTGCCGCTTCAGCCGCCGTGCGCGCGCCATCAGCTGCGCGATCGAGAGGCCGCCGGTCTCGTCGATGTAGAACGGCAGCGACTGCAGCTCGATGGAATAGTCGCGGATCTTCTCGAAATCGGCCTCGGTGATGCCGCCGCGGCGGATGTGGCTGGAGGGAATGCCGGTGCGCTCGGCGATGATACGGGTGGCGAGCTGCTCGCCAGACATTTCGCAGGAGAAGAAGCCGACAATGCCGCCATTGACCGCCTTCATGGTGCCGTCCGCCTGCACCTCGCCCTGGTAGGCCTTCGCAACATTGTAGGCGATGTTGGTGGCAAGCGAGGTCTTGCCCATGCCGGGGCGCCCCGCCACGATGATGAGGTCGGAGTGCTGCAGGCCGCCCATCTTGGTGTCGAGATCGCGCAAGCCCGTGGAGATGCCCGACAGCTTGCCGTCGCGCTTGTAGGCATTGGCCGCCATGTCGATGGCGGTGGTCAGCGCCTGCGAGAATTTCTGGAAACCGCCGTCATAGCGGCCGGTCTCGGCGAGCTCGTAGAGCTTGCGCTCGGCGTCCTCGATCTGCACCTTTGGCGCAAAGTCGACCGGCGCCTCATAGGCGACATTGACCATGTCCTCGCCGATCTGGATCAGGTCGCGCCGCAGCGAAAGGTCGTAGATGGTGCGCCCGTAGTCCTGGGCGTTGATGATCGTGGTCGCTTCCGCCGCAAGGCGCGCCAGATATTGGCCGACCGTCATCCCGCCGATGTCGATGTCGGCCGGTAGGAAGGTCTTGAGCGTCACGGGATTGGCGATCTTGCCCATCCGGATGAGGGAGCCCGCGGTCTCGTAGACGGTCTGATGGATCGGCTCGAAGAAGTGCTTCGGCTCGAGAAAGTCCGACACCCGGTAGAAGGCGTCGTTGTTGACCAGAATCGCGCCCAGGAGGCCCTGCTCCGCCTCGATATTGTGCGGTGCAGTCCGATAGGCCGGGGTTCCCGGGTCAGGGGCGAGCTTGAGAACGGTCGAATCGGTCAAGGCCATGGCGGAAGTTTAAGCGGGAGTGTCTGTCAGCGTGAGGGGTGGCGATAAAGCGCCAGTCTGCGGCAGCATGAAAGCAGGGAGCGGCCTTATGCCCGATTCACACACAGGAGGGTGTGAATCTTGCCGCCAAGCATGTCAACGCTTGACGCCTTTTGTCGCGATTCCGCGCCCGCTTGACCGAGAATCGCTGCAAGGTTCGGGAAGATGAACCTTTTCGCGCGCCATCACACGTATCTGAAGGAATAAGGCCGCGCCGACCTGGATCAGATCATCAACAGGTAGGCGAGGGCGAGCACGGCGGCTCCGATGCCCATTGCGATCAAGACATAGTCGGTTCGCAGATCGTCCATGGGCTTGATGGGCTGGTAGGTGTTCTCGGCCATACGCCATACCTCTACGGGCGCCGGAACGGATTGGATGTGAGCTAGTTCACACAGACACGGGTTTCTTTTGGCCCGGGGGTGCGGGCGCTGAAACGGGCGGATATGTCCATGGAGCAGGGGAAAACCATTTGGCGGGGCGGCGAGGATCGGCAGCTGTGGCTGTCGATGCTGCTCGACGCCATGGAAGAGGCCGGCCGCCCCGAGGTTCGGGCCAAGCCTTGCCCGCCTGCCGTTCTTCTCGCCTTGCGCGCCCAGCTGGCCCAGCCGGTTTCGCGCTATCCCTTTGCGGCGTCGGCCTTCAGCCGCCGCCACTGATTTTTTATTACTCTCCGGCGAGTTTCAGCCGCGGCTGGCTCTTGCGCTCGCGGGCGCGCAGTTCGGCTTCGCCGCGGGCGATATAGTCGCGTGTCATCGGCACCACGCCCTGCCGCTTGGTGAGCTGGATCTGGAAGTTCATCATGTTCTGCTTGCGGAACGACATCTCGGACGCGGCGAGATAGAACTCCCACATCCGGGCGAAACGCTCGTCATAGAGCTGCACGGCTTCCTCGCGCCGCGCCATGAAGCGCTCGCGCCAGGCCTTGAGCGTCTCCGCATAATGCAGCCGCAGGATCTCGATGTCGCAGACCAGAAGCCCCGCGCGCTCGATGGCCGGTATCACCTCGGACAGCGCCGGGATGTAGCCGCCGGGGAAGATGTATTTCGCGATCCAGGGATTGGTGGCGTCGGGCCCCTCCGAGCGGCCGATCGAATGCAGCATCATGACACCGTCGTCGGTCAGGAGCTCCGCGCATTTCTTGAAGAAGGTGTCGTAGAAGCGCACCCCGACATGCTCGAACATGCCGACCGAGATGATGCGGTCGAAAGGTCCTTCCACGTCGCGATAATCCCGCATGAGGAAGCGGGCGGACCCTGAAAGATTTGCCTCGGCGGCCCGGGCATTGGCGACCTGCAACTGCTCGCTGGACAGCGTGACGCCGGTGACGTTGGCCCCGGTCATTTCGGCGAGGTAGAGCCCAAGTCCGCCCCAGCCGCAGCCGATGTCGAGCACGCGCTGGCCGCGCCCGATCAGCAGCTTGGCGGCGAGGTGGCGTTTCTTTGCAAGCTGCGCATCGTCGAGGCTCGCGTGCGGTGTCTCGAAATAGGCGCAGCTATATTGCTTGTCGGCATCAAGGAAGAGCGAATAGAGCCGGCCATCGAGGTCGTAATGATGTGCAACATTGCTGCGCGCGCGGCTGCGGAGGTTTAGCTGCTTGATGCTCCGCGCGAAGTAGCGGGCCCACCATTGCGGCTTTGCCCAGCGCGGCAGCGCCTCGGGCTGGCCCATCAGGATCGCCAGGGCATCGGCGATAGTGCCCTGTTGGACGATAAAAGTGCCGTCCATATAGGCCTCGCCGAGCGCGAGTTCCGGATTGAGGAGGATTCGTCGCTCGGCCTCCGGAGTGACGAAGCGGACATGGACCGGTTCGCCGGTTCCGTCCCCACAGGTGAATTTCGCGCCGCTGGCCGTCGTAAAACTTATCGAACCGCGGCAAATGAACTTTGTCAGCAGACCACGCAACAAACGTTCCATTGCACCACCGCCACCCGCGATATCCAATGATACCGTAAAAACCTCCCCGGCCGATGAAAGACGCCGCTCGACCGGATTGGTTCCACGCGCCTCAATTGCATCATAGTCCAAGTTCCGCCGTCGTCTATTGCACTGGAGTCAAAGCGGATATTCCGAATGAGGGCATTCACAACCTTGCACACTCTGCGTGCTTCCATTGCGGCGATAATCCGCTAAAAGGTGACCCGCCGCGGCCGCCATACCCTGCTGCTTCGGCGGAAACTGGCAGCGCTCGCTGCCCCATCCCAATTTGTCGGCATCTGGAGAACAGCCAATGGTGTTGAGCCGAGCGCTCAGTTTAGCGGCGGTCACGCTTGTGGTCGGCTGCGCTGCAATGGGACAGGTTGCGGCGCAGGAGAACCTCGATGCCGGCAAGAGCCCAAGCCAGCTTTTCGCGGGCACCTGCACAGCCTGTCACAAGAGCGCGCGCGGCCTGTTGAAAACGGTATCGCCGGGCTCGCTCCAGGGCTTTTTGCGCCAGCACTACACCACCAGCCCAGCAATGGCGGGTGTGCTGGCCTCCTATCTGATGTCGAATGGCGCGACCGACACCCGCTATGGCGACAAGCAGAAGGGCGCCAAGGGCGGTAAGGACGGCAAGGAAACCAGATCCGAGGCCAAGCCGACCGCGAAACCCGAGGAGGCCGGCGCGGCGCCGAGCGAGAGCGAGCGTCCGCTTCGCAGGCGGCTGGCGCGGCCCGCCGAGAGCCCGGAGGCCGCCAGGCCTGCCGCGGAAGGGCAGGTGCCGGCAGCCAGCGAGCACGAAGGGCGCAAGTCCAGGCGGCTCAGCAAGCGCGCCAAGCCGGGTGCGGAGGAAGAGGCGCCCAAGGGCGGCGAGACGGCCGGGGACAAGGCTGAACAGCCTGCCGAGCCCGCCAAGGGGGAGGCGACCAGCGGGGCGCCTGTCAAGAGCGACACAGCGAAGGTCGAGCCGACCAGGCCCGAGGCCGTCAGGCCTGAGCCCGCCAAGGACTCTGCCAAGTCCGAGACTGCCAAGTCCGATGATGGCGCGAAGCCTGCGGACAGCCCGGCGAAGTCTGCCAATGTCGATGCGGCCAAGCCGCAGGTCAATGAGGCGCTGCCGCCCTCGCTGCGGCGCGACCCCGTTCCCCCGGTGACTCCGGCTGCATCTGCGCCCGCGACGACTGGAACGACGCCTGCCGAGCCGTCGGTGACCGCTTCGGCTCCCCCGCTGCCTCCGGCCGAGCCGGCCAGCCCGCCGGTGCCGCCGACCTCCCACTAAAACTCGTTTCGCGTGCTGACGCTGGGCGCCAGCAACTCGCCTCGCGCTGGCGGCGGTCCCATTTTGTTTTGATGGGCAGCGCCAATCCGCATTCCGACCCCGGCGGGAAACCGGGATCGGAAGCGAACAATCCCGAAAATGACCGCCCGGAAGTTACTCTTGGGTCGCTTCGGCCTGCGCCGGCTCTTCGTCGCGCTGGGCCTCCGGATCGAAGAACTCGCCGGCGGCGGCCAGCGCTTCCGCGGCTGCGTCCTGGTCTTCCTGACGGGTCGAGATGTCCTCGCCGCGCTTGATGCGCTCGGCCTCGTCGGCGCTGCGCGCAACCGTCACGGTGATGGTGGCTTCGACCTCCGGGTGAACGGCGATCGTCACCTTCTGCTGGCCGATCGTCTTGATCGGCGCATCGAGCCAAACCTGCGGGCGGGAGATGGTGATGCCGTCGGCGGCGAGCGCCTCGACGATGTCGCGCACCGAGACCGAACCGAACAGCTGGCCGGCTTCGGAGGCCTGGCGGATGACGACAATGTCGCGGCCCTCGATCTTCTCCGCGACCTTGGCCGCCTCGCCCTTGGCCTGGATGTTGTTGGCCTCGAGCTCGGCCTTCATGCCGTCGTACTTGGCGCGGTTCTCCGCGGTCGCACGCAGCGCCTTCTTGCGCTTCAGGAGGAAGTTACGTGCGTAACCATCCCTGACCTTGACCACTTCGCCCATCTGACCAAGCTTGGCGACGCGCTCCAGCAAAATGACTTCCATGATGTTCTCCTTTTCAATGAATGAGACTGCGAGAGGGTTGAGCTTCTAGGGGACCGGCAGCGGCGGCGGGCGCGAGCGCAAGTAGCGCTGCCGCAAGCCGAACACGGCGTCTGCGAGTCCGAGCGCGGACATCGCCAGGATCGGCCAGCCGAACGCCAGCACAAATGCGTAGGCCGAGCCGAGCCACAGTGGACGGCTCTTCAAGGCAAGTGTCAGCGTGTGCAGCACGGCAAAGCCGGTCAAGCCATACGCAACCAGCAGCACTGACGCTGCAATCTTGGCCAGCACGGCGGGCAGGCCGCCGGAAAAGCACAGGGCCAGGACGAGGCACAGCAGCACCAACGTCATCGGGGGCAGCGCGATGGCCTTCAGATCGGGCCACGGCCGCGACAGCCGGCCGGACGTCGCGGCGACCTTGCCGGCGAGCCAGAGATTGAGCGCGTAGGTCAATGTCGCCATCATCGCCGCCGCCAATGGCACGAAACCAACGATGGCATCGACCAGGAGCTCGAGGTCCGGGCCCGCGCTCACATCGTTCGATGCGAGGACGCGCAGGAAGTAGTCGTGCAGCGTGCCTGCAATGGTTTTCGCGTCGGTCCCCAATGTTAGCAGCGCCGCGCTGATCGCGAGCGCGGCAAGGCCTGCGCTCCACAACAGGATGCGGCCGATCGGGTACCATTCCATCGCGGACGCGGGCGCCGTGGCTCCGGACGCATTGCCGGCTGCGGGGCGGCCGAGCAGGCAGAGATGGCCGAGCCACCAGGAGGGCAGCGCGATTGCGATCGCGTAGCCGATGAGATTGCCGGCGCCGAAGGTCGCGCCAAGGGCGATGGCAGCGAGGCCCCCGCCGACCGCCGCGGAGAGCGGACCCCAGCCGATCGCCGCCACCATCAAGGGCAGCGGCGACAGATACAACAGGACGAGCGAGATCAGCGCGCCCGACGTGATCGAGGCGAACATGGCCGCCGAGGCACAGCCGGCGGCAAGCGCGATGAGAATTTGACCGATCATCAGCTGTCCCGCTCCTTTCGAGCGGTTAGAGGCTCTTCTCTCAATCGAGGTGAGGAGCCCCAACCATCGGCAACCGGACGACCCGGAAGCCTTATGAAGAGTTGACGCCGGCGGACGCGCCGCCGGCGAGGTGATTAGCGAATGACGTAAGGCAACAGGCCGAGGAAACGGGCGCGCTTGATGGCGCGCGCGAGCTCGCGCTGCTTCTTGGCGGACACCGCGGTGATGCGGCTCGGCACGATCTTGCCGCGCTCGGAGACGTAACGCATCAACAGCTTGGAATCCTTGTAGTCGATCTTCGGCGCGTTCGCACCCGTGAACGGGCAGGACTTGCGGCGGCGGAAAAACGGACGACGTGCACCAGCTTCAGCCATGATTCTTACTCCCCTTCGACGGCTTCGGCTTCATCGCGCGGGCGGCGCGGGCCGCGATCACCGCGTTCGCCACGGAAGCCGCCGCCACGATCGTCACGATCGCCGCGGAAGCCGCCATCACGATCACCGCGGAAGCCACCGCCGCCGCGATCGTCACGCTCGCGGTCGCGGTCGGCCTTGCGCATCATCGCCGAGGGGCCCTCCTCGAGTTCCTCGACACGGACGCTCAGATAACGAATCACGTCTTCGCTGATCCGTTCCTGGCGCTCGATCTCGGCGATCGCCGCCGACGGCGCGTCGATGTTGAGCAGCACGAAGTGCGCCTTGCGGTTCTTGTTCATGCGATAGGTGAGGGAGCGCACGCCCCAATTCTCGGTCTTGGTGACCTTGCCGCCGTGCTGCTCGACGACGCCAGTCATCTGGGTGGTCAATTCCTCGACCTGCTGCGGGCTCGCGTCCTGACGCGCGAGAAAGACATGCTCATAAAGAGGCATGATGGTCCTTTCCTGTGTTGGCGCGGGTCCGGCGACAAGCCCTTCGAGGCCTTCGGAAAGGACTCGGGGGTAGCTCAGAAGGCGGAAGCACGGGACGACGGGCCGACTGGCCCTGCCACATCAATATCGCCAGTGATGGTGAGATTGCTGAGACCGTCCGTTCAGCTCCCGGCCGGGACCTGCGGATGGCGCGCTTTATACGGATTTTGGCCGGGATGGCAAGACAAAGGGCGGTCTTGCGGGTCCGATTCTGGCTGGCGCAGGCCCGTCCGCCCGGTGACCGCGGTCACTCGCGGTCCGCCTGGTGGCTCCGGCTTGATTTATTTGTTTGTATAACATACAAATAAATAAAGGAGACAACTCATGGCGGCGGAAACCGCGCCCGATACCTCCGTTGGCGATCCGAAACATGCGGTGCGGGCGACCCGCACGGCCGGGCGCAAGATGCGCTCGGTGCTGCTGGATGCCGCAAGCCGCCTGTTCAGGGAGCGCGGATTGTCCGGCACCTCGATTGCCGACATTGCAGCTGGCGCCGACGCCTTCCCGAGCCAGATCACCTATTATTTCCGCACCAAGGAGGCGCTGTTCGTCGAGGCCGCCTGCCGCGACATGCTGTATCTGGCGCGCGCCACCGAGCAGGCGGCCCTTCGGGCCGGCACGCCCCGTGATTACACGCGGGCGCTGGTCGAGACCGTGACGGCAAGTGATGCGGTCGCCTTCTTCGCGGAAGCGCTGACCCTGACGCGCCGCCGCCAGGATCTGGCGCCGCTGGTGGAGCGCACCATCGAGCGGCTGCATGCCGAGGGTCTGCGCGCCTATGCCGGCAAGATCGAGCGGCACGGCTGGCGGAGCCTGCGTGAACCTGACGCGACCTCGCGCAGGTTCTGGGCGGTCGCGATTGGCATCATGGTCGAAGGCTACGCCATGGGCCGTTCATCCGAGGCGCTCTGCGCCGAGATGCTGCGTGTGCTTGGCGAGCAGGCGACGCCCGCGAGCGATGCGGCCCGGCTGCGTCTGGTGGGCGAGGCCGCAACACAATCACGCCCGGAGGATCAAGCATGACCGCAGCTCGCATGCGCGCCCGCGATTTTCTCACCGAGGCGCAATTGGTGGAAGTCCGGCGTCGCTCGACCTGGAAGGGCATAGCCCTCATCGCGCATGCCTGGACCCTGATCGTGACTGCGATCGCGCTGGTCGTGTGGTGGCCGAATCCTTTCACCTATCTCCTGGCGGTCGCCATCATCGGCTCACGGCAGCTGGGGCTTGCAATCCTCATGCATGACGGCGCGCATGGATGCCTGTCGGCCGATGAGAAGGTCAATCTGGCCTTGAGCCAGTGGTTCTGCGCCTATCCCATCTTTGCCGAGACCCGCGCCTATCGCCGCTATCATCTGCAGCACCATGCAAAGACACAGCAGGAGGATGATCCCGATCTGGTGCTGTCCGCACCGTTCCCGATCACGCGCCTCAGCTATCGCCGCAAGTTCTTTCGCGACATCACCGGCCAGACCGGCTACCAGCAGCGCAAGGCGCAATTGCTCAATGCGCTTGGACCCAAGGAGTGGCCGCTGGCGCGCCGCGCCGCACATTTCTGGGGCAAGCTCGGACCGCAATGCATCACCAACGCGGTGCTGTTCGCGGCGTTTGCGGCCGCCGGCGTCTGGTGGGCCTATCCGTTGCTCTGGCTGGTGCCGCTCCTGACCTGGATGATGGTGATCACCCGCATCCGCAACATCGCCGAGCACGCCGTCGTTCCCGACAGCAACGACCCCCTGCGCAACACCCGCACCACCCGGGCCAATCTCCTGGAGCGGCTGTTCATTGCGCCATATTACGTGAACTATCACCTCGAGCATCACCTGCTGTTTTATGTGCCCTGCTACAACCTCCCGCTTGTGCACCGCATCTTGAGCGACAGCCGCTTTGCCGGCCGGATGGAGGTCCAGCCCGGTTATGCCGCCGTGCTGCGGCTTGCGACTGCGAGGCCCGATTCCGACGACCGCCGGGGTCAGCTTGTGAATAGCGCGCGGCGGGCCCGGGCTGGCGCCGAAGTTGGCGTTGACCAAACCGCCGGCGGATTCTAGAAGCCCGCCCGCTTGGAATGCTGGCGGTTCCTGGAGGCTTAGCTTGACATTCCGGTCTCCGGCGGTGTCTTACGGCCGGTCGGGGGAACGCGCGGGTCCGAGCATGGGCCACGCCGGCGTCAGCTCGATGCTGGAGCTGGGATGCCGGGTTTTTCATTGAGATCATGCGCGAAAGAGGCAGGGAGCGCCGATGACGGCAGCATTTACTTTTCCGGGGCAGGGTTCGCAGGCGGTCGGCATGGGCAAGGCCCTGGCCGATGCCTTCCCGGCTGCGCGCGCGGTATTCGAGGAAGTGGACAGTGCGCTGTCGGAAAGACTGACGGCCATCATGTGGGATGGTCCGGCCGAGACGCTGCAGCTGACCGAGAACGCCCAGCCGGCCCTGATGGCGGTGTCGATGGCCGCGCTCCGGGTGCTGGAGACCGAGGCCGGTTTTTCCGTCGGTCGCGACGCGGCTTTCGTCGCCGGCCACTCCCTTGGCGAATATTCGGCGCTGGCCGCCGCGGGTAGCCTGTCGGTCTCCGATGCCGCACGCCTGCTGCGCACCCGCGGACAGGCCATGCAGAAGGCGGTGCCGGTGGGCGCCGGCGCCATGGCCGCACTTCTGGGCCTGGACTACGAGGCGGCCGTGGCTGTTGCGGAAGAGGCGGCCCAGGGTCAGGTCTGCCAGGCGGCCAATGACAATGGCGGCGGGCAGGTGGTGGTATCCGGGGACAAGGCTGCGATCGACCGCGCTGTCGAAATCGCCAAGGCCAAGGGCGCCAAGCGCGCGATGCTGCTGCCGGTCTCCGCGCCTTTCCATTGCAAGCTGATGCAGCCCGCGGCCGATGTCATGGCAAAGGCGCTCGCGGAAGTCACGATCCACAAGCCCGCCGCGCCGTTGGTGTCGAACGTGCTGGCAGCCCCGATCAGCGATCCCGACGAGATCCGCCGTCGTCTGGTCGAGCAGGTCACGGGCACGGTGCGCTGGCGCGAATCGGTCGCCTATATGGCAGGGCAGGGCGTCACCCGGTTTTTCGAGATCGGTGCGGGCAAGGTGCTGAGCGGATTGGTCAAGCGTATTGCTGACGGCGCGGTCGGTGTTGCGGTCGGGACGCCGAACGACATCGCCGCGGCGAAGGACGCGCTAGCGGCCGCCAAGGCCTAAGGAGTTCAACTATGTTCGATCTGACTGGCAGGACGGCGCTCGTGACGGGCGCAACGGGCGGGATCGGCGGCGCGATCGCGGAAGCCCTGCACAAGCAGGGGGCGACGGTCGCAGTCTCCGGCACGCGCCGCGAGGTCCTGGACACGCTGGCGGCCAGGATGGGCGAGCGGGTGCATGTGCTGCCCTGCAATCTCTCCGACGCGGCCGAGGTCGAGGCGCTGGTGCCGTCGGCCGAGCAGGCGATGGGCGGGCTCGACATTCTCATTGCCAATGCCGGCATCACCCGCGACAACCTTTTCGTGCAGCTGCGCGACGAGGATTGGGACGACGTCATCAAGGTCAATCTGACTGCGACCTTCCGCCTGGCGCGCGCCGCCACCAAGCTGATGATGCGCAAGCGCTTCGGCCGCATTATCGCCATCACCTCGGTGGTCGGCGTGACCGGCAATCCCGGGCAGGGCAACTACGCCGCCTCCAAGGCCGGAATGATTGGCATGATCAAGTCGCTGGCGGCCGAATACGCCAAGCGCAACGTGACCGCCAATTGCATCGCGCCCGGCTTCATCAAGACGCCGATGACGGATGCCCTCAATGACAAGCAGCGCGAACAGATCCTGACCCGGGTTCCGGCGGCGCGGCTGGGCACGCCGGAGGACATTGCGGCGGCTGCGGTCTATCTGAGCTCGAACGAGGCGGGCTATGTCACGGGACAGACCATTCACGTCAATGGCGGCATGGCGATGGTCTGAGCCGACCGCCCCCGGGCAGAGGGCAGGATGCGGCGAAAAGCCGTTTCGACAGGCAGATCAAGGCGTGTAGTCAAGGTTTTTGAAGTATGATAACCGGACTGAAACGGCTGGCTCAAAGAACGCCATTGCAGGATGTCGAAACCCTGTATATTGGCGAGGACGAAGCTTGCCGTCGTTCGCCGGGCCTCATCGGCCAAATCAAGTGAAGCGCGTTGCGAAGGAAGTTTAACGACCACGATGGCTCGTATCATCCTGGGGTCGGGTCTTAAGGGAACAAGCACGAGGTTGGAGCATGAGTGATATTGGCGAGCGGGTTAAGAAGATCGTGGTCGAGCACTTGGGCGTTGAGCCTGAGAAGGTGACCGACAATGCGAGCTTCATTGACGACCTCGGCGCTGACAGCCTCGACACGGTCGAGCTCGTAATGGCCTTTGAGGAAGAGTTCGGTTGCGAGATTCCGGACGACGCTGCAGAGACGATTCTGACGGTCGGCGACGCGACGAAATTTCTCGAAAAGAACGCCAAGAGCTGAAGCGCCTGCTGACGCTGCTGTGCGTTGAGAACCCAGCCGGCTGGGCCGTCCCAAGGACGGCCCGCGGCTTTACATTGCAAGCCGTGAAGTGGGGGCTGGAGTGCTGGACATGAGACGAGTCGTCGTCACAGGCCTCGGCATGGTGTCGCCACTTGGCTGCGGCGTCGATGCGACCTGGAAGCGGATTCTCAATAGCGAGAGTGGCGCGCGCAGGATCGAGACCTTCGACGTCTCCGACCTGCCGAGCAAGATCGCGTGTCCGGTGCCGCGCGGCGACGGCTCCAATGGCACCTTCAATCCCGATCAGTGGATGGAGCCGAAGGACCAGCGCAAGGTCGACGATTTCATCATCTTTGCGATGGCCGCGGCCCGCCAGGCGCTCGATGATGCCAACTGGCATCCCGCGACCGAGGAAGACCGCATCGCCACCGGCACCATGATCGGCTCCGGCATCGGCGGCCTTTCCGGCATTGCCGATACCGCGATCCTGTTGAAGGAGCGGGGCCCGCGCAAGGTGTCGCCGTTCTTCATTCCCGGCCGCCTGATCAATCTCGCGTCCGGTTATGTCTCGATCGAGTTCGGCCTGAAGGGGCCGAACCATGCGGTTGTGACGGCCTGCTCCACCGGCGCACATGCGATCGGCGACGCCAGCCGGCTGATTGCGCTGGGTGATGCCGACGTGATGGTCGCCGGCGGCACCGAATCACCGATCTGCCGCATCGGCATGGCCGGCTTCTGCGCCGCGCGCGCGCTGTCGACCGGCTTCAACGAAACGCCGGAGAAGGCCTCGCGCCCCTATGACAAGGACCGCGACGGTTTTGTCATGGGCGAGGGCGCCGGTGTCGTCGTGCTCGAGGAATACGAGCACGCCAAGGCGCGCGGCGCGGGCATCTATGCGGAAGTGACCGGCTACGGCCTGTCGGGCGATGCCTATCACATCACCTCGCCCTCGCCGGACGGCGACGGCGGCTATCGCAGCATGGCGGCGGCGCTCAAGCGCGCCGGCATCACGACATCCGATATCGACTACATCAACGCGCACGGCACCTCGACCCAGGTCGGCGACGAGATCGAGCTTGGCGCGGTGGAGCGGCTGCTCGGCAACGCCGCCTCGCGAATCTCGATGTCGTCGACAAAGTCGTCGACCGGACATCTGCTCGGCGCAGCCGGTGCGATCGAAGCGATTTTCTCTATTTTGGCGATTCGCGATAACATCGCGCCGCCGACCATCAATTTGGAAAACCCGTCCGTGCAAACGGCGATCGATCTCGTGCCGCAGGTTCCACGCAAGCGCGAGATCAATGTTGCGCTCTCCAACTCGTTTGGTTTCGGCGGCACCAACGCGTCCGTGATCGTCCGGCGCGTGGCCAGCTGATTGCTGCGGGTGGGCCAACCACCGTTTCGCCGCATTCGGTACTAGATCGTTTGGTACGGGCGTAAACGACCGGCCTCGCGCAATACCTGCGATGAGGCCGTCACCAGAGCGACAGGATCCAGGTTGCATCGATGAGTGAAAGGCCGCCCATCTCGCCACGCAGCCCGCGCGCCGCACTGGAGCCGGAACAGCTCCCGCCGCCGCCCAAGCGCTCCGAACGCGCCCGCAATCCCTTTGTCGTGGTGGGCAACGCCATCATCACCATCCTGTTGTTCCTGATGATCGGCGCCGGCAGTGTTTACTATTATGGCAGGCAGGTCCTGGAAGCGCCCGGTCCGCTTGTCGAGGACAAGGTCGTCAATATTCCCCAGCGCGCGGGAAAACGTGACATCGCCGATGTCCTCAACAAGGAAGGCGTCACCGACGTCAATCCCTGGGTCTTCATCGCCAGCGTCTTCGCGCTGAAGGCAAGCTCGGAATTGAAGCCCGGCGAATACGCCTTCCAGAAGAACGCCTCGCTCCGCGAGGTCATCGCCACCATGGTCGATGGCAAGGTGGTGCAGCACGCGGTGACCATTCCCGAAGGGCTGACCTCCGAGCAGATCGTGGCGCGGCTGTCGGACAACGACATCTTCACCGGCACGGTGCACGAGATTCCGCGCGAGGGTAC
>Ga0209062_1004562_pt1 | contig 14313 bp, 15 predicted proteins | sample Coa_R2_2_FD_187158 | JGI IMG/M metagenome (GOLD analysis project Ga0209062, IMG submission 187158) | Surface soil microbial communities from Centralia Pennsylvania, which are recovering from an underground coalmine fire - Coalmine... | ecosystem: Environmental > Terrestrial > Soil > Unclassified... | reverse complement strand
CAGCGAAGGCATCCCGAACTCCGGCAACGAGGCCGCGATGGACTTCGAGAAGGACTTCCGCGCCAAGGAGAACATGACGGTGTGGTATCCGCGCGCGGTCAACGAGATGCGGATGTTCAAGCTGGCCGCCGAGAAGGCCAATTCGATCGAGCCGGTGAAGGTCGCGGCCGCGCTTGAAGACATGAAGTTCAACGTGCTCGACGGCGGCGAAGGCTTCATGCGCAAGGACGACCATCAGTTCTTCCAGCCGATGTACCTCTCGTCCTTCGGCAGCATCACCGACAAGGCCAAGGACCCCTTCGACGAGGAAGGCACCGGCTGGGCCTGGCATCTGGAGTCGCGGATCGACACGCCACAGACCGTGCTGCCGACCACCTGCAACATGAAGCGGCCCTGATTGGTCGCCTCATCGGTCCCGGCGCGAACAGCGCGCCGGGACGGCGCATCCGGCTTGTATTTTTTGAAACATCTGCTTCCATTGATCTGTCGAGCCAGCCAGCGAGTCCGCCGTGCTTGAGTTGATCGTCATTTCAACGCTCAACGGCGTTCTGTTCGGGATGCTGCTGTTCCTGTTGTCCAGCGGGCTGACCGTCATTTTCAGCATGATGGGCGTGCTCAACTTTGCGCATGCGAGCTTCTACATGCTCGGCGCCTTCTTCGGCTATCAGCTCACGCGCTGGATCGGCTTCTGGCCGGCCCTGGTGCTGGCGCCGCTTCTGGTCGGCGCGGTCGGCATGGCGGTCGAGCGCTACGGCTTGCGCAACACCCACAAGCATGGACACGTCGCCGAGCTGCTGCTGACCTTTGGCCTGGCGTATGCGATCGAGGAAATCGTCTCGATGGTCTGGGGCAAGAGCCCGGTGGATTACCGAGTTCCGGCCGCGCTCGACTTTCCCGCCTTCACTGTGTTCTCCACCAACTATCCCGCCTACAAGATCTTCATGCTGGCGGTGTCGGTGTCGATCTTCGTGGCGCTCCTGGTCGTGCTGAAGAAAACGCGGGTCGGCCTCATCGTGCAGGCCGCGCTGACCCATCCGAGCATGGTCGGCCATCTCGGCCACAATGTCGGGCGCATCTTCATGCTGGTGTTCGGGGTCGGCAGCGCGCTCGCGGGGCTCGCCGGCGTGATCGCCGGGCCCGCGCTGGTGACGCAGTCCGACATGGCAGCCTTTCTCGGCCCGATCCTGTTCGTCGTCATCGTGTTTGGCGGGCTCGGCTCGCTGCCCGGCGCCTTCGTCGCCTCGCTCGTGATCGGGCTGGTGCAGACCTTTGCAGTCGCGCTGAACGGCTCGCTGTCGAGCGCATTCGGCCCGCTTGACCCCGGTCTCGGCCCGTCGGTGCTGACCGACATCTGGAATGTCAGCATCGCCCAGATCGCGCCGATCCTGCCCTATGTGCTCCTGGTCCTGATCCTCATCGTTCGCCCCGTCGGCCTGCTCGGGACACGCGAGACATGAACACCGCCGCGACCACCGTGCCCGATATGCTGAAGGAGCAGCAAGGGACGTTGCGCTTCTATGGCATCTGGCTGATCGCCGCGGTCGCGCTGATCGTGCTGCCGCTGGTGTTCTCCTCGGGCGGCTCGCTGACCTCGTTCAGCCTGATCGGCATCGCCATCATCTTCGCGCTGTCCTACAACATCCTGCTCGGCCAGACCGGCCTCTTGTCGTTCGGCCATGCGGTTCACTACGGCCTCGGCGGCTTCCTCGCCGTCCATGCCATGAATGCGGTCGCCGCCCACGATCTGCCGATCCCGCTGCCCTTCATTCCGCTGGTCGGCGGCATCGGCGGCCTGGCGTTTGCGATCCTGGTCGGCTGGGTCATGACCAAGCGCGCCGGCACCGTGTTTGCGATGATCTCGCTCGGCATCGGCGAACTGGTCGCCTCGTCCTCGCTGATCCTGCGCAGCGTGTTCGGCGGCGAATCCGGCATCACCACCGACCGCACCGCGCTGCCACACATGTTCGGCTGGAGCTTCGGGCCGCAGATCCAGGTCTACTATCTGATCGCATTCTGGGTGATGATCTCGGCTATCGCCATGTATGCGCTGACCCGCACGCCGCTCGGGCGCATCTGCAACGCGGTCCGCGACAATCCGGAACGGGTCGAGTTCATCGGCTACGATCCCCACGTCGTGCGCTATCTCGCCTACGGCTTTGCCGGCTTCTTCGCCGGCATCGCCGGCGGCCTCGCCGCCATCAATTTCGAGATCGCCAACTCCGCCTATCTCGGCGCGACGCAATCGGGCTTCGTGCTGTTCGCGGCCTTCATCGGCGGCATCGCCTATTTCTTCGGCCCGATCCTGGGCGCCATTCTCGTCACCTACCTGCAGCTCGGCCTGACCAACGTCACCACGGTCTCGCAGCTCTATTTCGGCATCATCTTCATCGGCATCGTGATGTTCGCGCCGGGCGGCATCGCAGGGCTCCTGATGATGCACCGTCCGCTGATCCGCGCGCGCTCCCTTGCCATGGTGATCCCGTCCTATCTGGTCGCGGCGCTGCCGACGCTGGCGCTGGCGCTGGGCGTCATCCTGTCGATCGAAACGGTCGCGCGCTACACCGCGAGCCAGGGCGAGGGCAACATCATCAATCTCGTCGGCATTGCCTTCGATGCGACCAGACCTCTGACGTGGGCGGTCGCGGCCGTGCTCGTCGGCGGCGGCTTTCTCATCGCCCGCATCACCTGGCGGCGCGTTGCCGAAGCCTGGGACCGCGCCGCGACGATCGCCCGTGACCGGGGGTATCTCGCGTGACCGCAGCCATCGAAATCAAATCCGTCGAGAAGCGCTTCGGCAATGTCAGCATCATCCGCGACCTCAATCTGAGCGTGGCGCAGGGCGAGCGTCATGCCATCATCGGCCCCAACGGCGCCGGCAAGTCCACGACCTTCAACCTGATCAGCGGCTACATCAAGCCGAGCGAGGGCGAGATCCGGCTGAACGGCGAAGCCATCTCGGGCCTGCGGCCGTTCGAGATCAACCGCCGCGGCCTGTCGCGCTCGTTCCAGGTCACCAACGTCTTTGCGAAGATGTCGGTGTGGGAAAACGTCCGCTGCGCGGTGCTGTGGGCGAGCGGCCATCGCTACGCCTTCTGGAAGAATGTCGATCATTTGCCGGAGGTGCGGCAGCGCACCGCGCAGATTCTCGAGGACATCCATCTCAGCCATCGCCGCGACGTGCCCGCTGGCCTCCTGACCTATGCCGAGCAGCGCGAGCTCGAGATCGGCATTACCATTGCCGGCGGCGCCAATGTCATCATGCTCGACGAGCCGACTGCGGGCATGAGCCACGCCGAGACCGAGCGCGCCGTGGCGCTGATCCGCCGCCTCACCGAAGGACGCACGCTGGTCATCGTCGAGCATGACATGAGCGTGGTTTTCGGCCTCGCCGACCGCGTCTCGGTGCTGGTCTATGGCCACATCATCGCCTGCGGCACGCCGGAGGAGATCCGCGGCAATCCCAAGGTCAGGGAAGCCTATCTCGGCGAGGAGGCTCACTGATGCTTCAGGTGAGGGATCTGCACGCCTATTACGGCAAGAGCCACATCCTGCAGGGCGTCGATCTCGACATCGCCGCCGGCGAGGTCGTGAGCCTGCTCGGCCGCAATGGCGTCGGCCGCTCCACCACCGTGAAGGCAATCATGGGCGAGGTGCCCCCGCACGGCACGATCCGCTTCAAGGGGCAGGATATCGCGGGGCTGCCGAGCTACACAATCGCGCGCTGCGGCCTCGGCTATGTGCCGGAGCATCGCGACATCTTCCCCGGCCTCACGGTGCGGCAAAATCTGCTGCTCGGCATCAAGGACGTCCGCCGTCCCGGCAAATGGCGGTTAGAGGCCATGCTGGAGATGTTTCCCAATCTCGCCGCGCGCGCCGACACACCGGCGGGCGTGCTCTCCGGCGGAGAGAAGCAGATGCTGACCATCTGCCGCACGCTGATGGGCGACCCTGAGCTCATCATGATCGACGAGCCGACCGAGGGCCTGGCGCCGCTGATCGTGCAACAGGTCGGCGACCTGATCGCGCGGATCGCACATGCCGGCGTCGCCATCCTGCTGGTCGAGCAGAAGCTGTCGATCGCGCTGCGCATCTCTCACCGCGTCTATGTCATGGGCCACGGCCGCATCGTGTTCCAGGGCACGCCCGCCGAATTGAAGGCCAACGACGCTGTGCGGAAGGAGTGGCTGGAGGTTTAAGCCAGGTCCCAAGCGCCCTCCCATTTCCAGCGTGGAACCGAGCCCGCATTGCCGAATGTAGCATAAAGTAATATATTATGCGCCGGAGGTGTGCCCATGGCCACGAGCTACACGGTCGGCAAACACTACGAGAAATTCATCAAGGACCTCGTCGATAGCGGCCGCTATGCCACCGCTAGCGAAGTCATGCGTGAAGGTCTGCGCCTGGTCGAAGAGCGCGAGGAACGCCGCAAGGCAAAGCTTGAAGCATTGCGTGCCGCCATCCAGGAGGGACGCGACAGTGGCCCGGCCGATCCGATTGAACCCGGCGAGTTGGTTGAGCGGATCAAGGCGCGAGGACGTCAACGGCTGAAAGCCGAGCATGGTGAGTAATCTCTCCCGGCGTCCGCAGGCTGAAATTGATCTTGAGGAAATCTGGCTCTTCATCGCAGCGGATAACATCGCCGCAGCGGACCGTCTGCTCGATCGAATTGGCCGCGTCTTCGAGATGCTTACCGAAAATCCCGGAGCCGGACGACTACGTCCTGAACTTGGTATGAGCATCCGCAGCTTCGCAGTCGGGAATTACATCATCTTCTACGAAGCCTTCCCGCATGGGGGCCGAGATCGTCCGGGTGTTGCATGGTGCCCGCGATATTCTACCTGAGGATCTGGATTGGGAATCGCTTTAGCCATGCGGCGCGGCTGCCTGCGCCATAGACAGCCGTAACCTCGGTGCCTGAGCCTGCGACCGGACATATTCGTGGCCGTGCCCCTTTCTCGCCGCCATTGCCATTCACAGACGCCGCACGGGGGCGGGTTCACAGGCTGGCATTGTTCCCTAAGGGTTCCCTTTGATCGTCCCAGATCTGCTGCAACATAACGCTCGTCTCTCCCGCCGCGCGCTGCTCGGCGGTCTTTCGTCATTGGCTGGTGCGCTTGCGCTTGGCGGCTGCTCCGGCATGGCCGAAACCGGCGCGCGCTTCGACGCGTCGTCGCTTTCGGTGGATCCCACGCTGCTTGTTGCCACGACGCGGAAGCCTTCCAGCGGTGCGCGCGCCAAGCCGTGGTTCGGACCGGAGCGGGCGCAGGCGATGACGGTTGCACGCGCGAGACTCGTGCCGCCGGACGACGGCCGCCTGTCGCTGGCCTCGGTCGGACTGGGCGGTTGGCACATCAACAAGATCGAAATCGTGCCGGGCGATATCGGCACCCTGCTCGCGCAGACCGACAGCGGCCCGGATGTGCTGATCTATGTGCACGGCTTCAGACAGACCTTCGAGACATCAGCGCTTGACGCCGCGCGCCTCTCGGACGGCATCAAGTTCCACGGCCGGACCATGGTGTTTTCCTGGCCGTCGCGGGACGGATTGTTCGACTACGCCTATGACCGCGACAGCGCGATGTGGTCGCGCGACGCGTTCGAGGGCGTGCTCCGCTCCATCGTGGAGACGCCAGGTAGCGGCCGCGTCCACATCATCGCGCACAGCATGGGAACCATGCTGACGCTCGAGAGCCTGCGTCAGCTCTATGCGCGCTATGGCGATACGGTGCTGAACAGGATCGGCGCGGTGGTATTCGCCTCGCCCGATATCGACATGGACGTGTTCTCGTCCTCGATCAGGAGCATCGGTCCGCTCGCCGGCAAGATCACCGTCATCACCGCGACCAACGATCGCGCGCTGGCGCTGTCGGGCGAAATCGCGGGCGGAATGACGCGCGTCGGGGCCGCCGAGAAGGCCGCCATCCAGCAGCTCGGCGTGCGCGTGGTCGACGCGTCCGACGCCGGCTGGGGCATCATCAACCACGATCTGTTCCTGACCAATGACGACGTGCTGCGGCTGATACGCCGCTCGATCGATACGGCGGCAGCTTAACGGAGCGGCGGATGGATGGCCGCAAGGCCATCACGGCAAAGCGGCACCCGCCGCGCACCGCCATCTTAACGACCGCCGATCGGTGGAAGCAAGCCGTACGCTTTGAGCAGACGATACGTGGCTTGGCCATCCATCACGCAAAACATTCTTGGGTGCCCCGGCTGCACGACAAAAGCTCTGAGTGTCTCGCGCACTGCGGGTCCTATCAGGTGAGCGTGCTGGACAATCGAAATGTCGGCGCCAGCACGTGTCAGCCGATAGATTTGATCGCCATTCTTGCCACACATGGCGGGGGTCATCTCCCTGAACATCGCTGGCCCTTTCAAAAGAAAGGCCGCTGTGCGGCGCCTTCCTGCAACAGTCACGTTTGAAGAGAAATGATCATTGTCCTCTCCACCCCAATCTTTCTTTGTTGGTTCAGCCAAGAGTTGCGCAATCGCTTCTTTGACCTTTGCCTCTGGCACCTGACTCATAAAGGACATCCACTCGGCAGCGTCGCCGGCTCGCACTTCGCTTATCTTCGCAAACTCGCTGATATCTTCAGGAAGAATTTCGCCGTAGTCATAGCCACCCCAAACTGCCTGCGAGCCGCCCTTCTGGGCGTTGCGGGGGTGATCCAGAAAGGGCGCTCCCATGACAATCGGTTCAATTTCGAACCGATTTCCCCTATCATGCAACAGTCCGATCATCGCTTCACGGTAGCCGCCGGAGTAACCGTCGCGGAGCGTCATGCGCCCAGTATCGCTGCAAATATGAGAGGTATGGTAAGTTATCATCACGGGCTTACCGTAATCGAACTCAACATGTACCTGTTGGGAAACACGGCTCTCGCTGTAGATCTCGGGACAGGGATCGAGCCGCTCGATACTCATGAACATGTGCTTTGGCTTTGCGAGGCTTAGAGCCTCCGCGAGCGTCGGAACCTTAAATGCTGAACAGATATCAATAAGCATCGTCACCAGCAGATGATCGTTACCCAAGACCGTCATGTGATCGGTCCCAGGCTTCTGCCGCGCGATGAATTCTCCTCGAATAGGACCTAGAGCGCTTATCGCCAGCCGGCGGTTGAGAAAACCCATATCGATATGGCTGAAGAAATCCTCCAGCCGATACTTCTGAGGCATCTCTTCTGCGCTCATCGTATTAACCTGCTTAAGGGCGCCCTGCTGATCTCAATTGCGCTTTCGCCCTGGATAAAGTCGACTTCTGCCTCTTCGACGGTGGTCATGAGCAACAAGTGGATCGGAAACTGTGAGCAGATCGCATCTAACTCTGCTCTAATCGTTGCGCAGTCGGCTGCGGTCTCACTGACCACTAACAAGTCGATGTCCCCAATCGGTCGCTTCGTTGTCGCAATCGAGCCAAACAAATACCACCGGCTGGTTGGCGTACGGGCCATGATCCGTTTCATCTCCTCACAGAGCGCGCGTGCTGCAGTCTGCTCTGGAGCCTCCGTCATTTCTTATTCAAGCGCCCGAAGAACGGGGCCCATTTCAGGATTTCTACCCCCAGAGTCTCAGCGACTTCCTCGGCGGAACTCGTGGCTCGACCATTCGGATCGGTGATGACGGCCACCGAAAACTGTCCGTATCGGTCACGCGCGGTTCGTAGATGATCGGCGGTCAGCTCATACTCGTTCAACATCGCAACTGTAAGGTCAGGCAAGCCCTTCCGGCTGACGCGATAGAGCCGGTCGTGCACCCGGTCGAAGCTCAAAATACGGTCGTGCTGGCGCAAGCCCCGTTCCACAAACTCTGTTTCCTTCGGTTGAAAAGTTCTCACATCCTCAACATCTATCACCCGCAGGAGGTCACCATAGGAGCCCGTCGCTATGTTGTTATCTTGCGCTAGTCTAATTGCTCCGCCGGTCCAATAGGACTCCTTCGGGACATTGGCGATGATCTCTATACCAAGTTGGGGCGTCACCAGCGGCCTTACATCATCCTCCCCAACGCATTTGAGCGAAACAATTCCAGCAACAAACGGATCGTAGTTGCTGCGCGCAACGCGCAGCACCTGATCCGAAATCACCTCGACCTTGGATACCTTCCCAGCCTTTCGCAGATTATCAGCCACCCATTCGGTGGTCTCTGCTGCCGTGTACTTAGCCATCTTGCGCTCCTGATAAGATGTCCTTCATTACCGCCGGGAAACGGCTGGCGACATCTCCTTTGCCTTCGCCAAGGTGTTTAGCTTCCAAATCGTCAATGTGCTGTCGGAATACCTCAAACGTCTTTGCCTCGGGCTCGCTCAAATGTCGGCGATTTGCATCAAGGATGGCTAAGACTTTGCGGTTGTTCGGGAGGATGATCGCTCGTACCTTGCGCTGCCACACCTTCGCTAGTTCGCTCTCCGGGTCTTGGCGATAATCGTTGTTTGGACCGTACTGATCGAACACGGCCCGGTTTTCCGTGAGCGCAGGCTCAATGGCTCTCCGAGCGGAAGCACGATCCGGATATTCCACCGCTCCGAATAGCGACTTGATGCGCTCAATGTGTTTGCGCTTCCACTCCCTGATCAAGCTGTCCGGAAAATCTGAGGGTGCCTTGTCGATGGTTGCGTGACAATTGGCGCAGAGCAGAATCAAGTTGTCGTAGGCCCCCTTGTCGACCTCACTTACAGTCGCATCGGCGCGCGGCCCCGTTCCGCTGGCCGCGATGATGTGGGCCATCTCCGCTAAGTGAATATTCTTGCTGCCGGTATCGACGAACAGCGGGTTAGCGCATTCCGGGCGCTGGCAGTACCCGCCTGAGTCCGCGAACAACCTCAACGTGGTGTGCCGGTCGGGGTTGGCTAGGCCGCGATTGCAAGACATTGGGAAGGCCTGGATAAGGCAGGGCAGGGAATACAAGCTAAGGTAGTTCTCGGTACAACAATGTTCAAGGGAACCGAGAGCGCGATACAGGGCGGCATCAGACCGCATTCCGGCCGGTTGTATTTGCGTCGCGCCAGGCCTATGCCATCAGACCATGAACATCCCCGTCCTCGCCGCAAAGCCGCTGACCTCCTGGCCCCGCCACCGGCCGGGCAAGCCGGCACCGTTCCTGCCGATGAGCCGCGCCGAGATGAGCGCGCTCGGCTGGGACGCCTGCGACATCGTGCTGGTGACGGGCGATGCCTATGTCGACCATCCAAGCTTCGGGATGGCGATCATCGGTCGGCTCTTGGAGGCCCAGGGTTTCCGGGTCGGCATCATCGCGCAGCCGGATTGGCAATCGGCCGAGCCGTTCAAGGTGCTGGGCAAGCCGCGCCTGTTCTTTGGCGTCACCGGCGGCAACATGGATTCCATGGTCAACCGCTACACGGCGGATCGCCGGCTGCGCCATGATGACGCCTATACGGCGGGCGGTGAAGGCGGCAAGCGGCCGGACCGCTGCACCATCGTCTACGCCCAGCGCTGTCGCGAGGCGTTCAAGGATACCCCGATCGTGCTCGGCGGCATCGAGGCGTCGCTGCGCCGGATCGCGCATTACGACTACTGGTCCGACAAGGTGCGCCGCTCGATCCTGGCCGACGCCAAGGCGGACCTGCTGATCTATGGCAATGCCGAGCGCGCCGTCGTCGAGGTGGCGCATCGCCTTGCCGCGGGCAAGGCGCCGCGCGAGCTCGCCGATATCAGGGGCGTCGCGCTGTTTCGCCGCGTGCCCGAGAATTACACCGAGCTGCATGCGGACGATCTCGACTCCGCCGATGAGGGCGCGGGCCGCAAGAGCGGCGACGTCGTGATCCGGCTGCCCGCCTGCGAGCAAGTCGAACAGGATCGCGAGGCCTATGCAAGAGCCTCGCGCGTGCTGCACCGGGAGAGCAATCCGGGCAATGCGCGGCCGCTGGTGCAGCGCCACGGCGATCGCGATTTGTGGCTGAACCCGCCGCCGATCCCGCTGACGTCGGACGAAATGGACTCGGTCTACGATCTGCCTTACGCCCGCGCGCCGCATCCCTCTTATGGCGATGCGAAAATACCCGCTTGGGAGATGATCAAGTTCTCGGTGACGATCATGCGCGGCTGCTTCGGCGGCTGCACCTTCTGCTCCATCACCGAGCATGAGGGGCGCATCATCCAGAGCCGCTCGGAAGGCTCGATCCTGCGCGAGATCGAGCGCATCCGCGACAAGACACCAGGCTTCACCGGCGTGATCTCCGACATCGGCGGCCCCACCGCCAACATGTACCGGATGGCGTGCAAGGACCCGAAGGTCGAGGCGCTGTGCCGCCGTCCGTCCTGCGTCTTCCCCGACATCTGCGAGAACCTCAACACCTCGCATGACGATCTGATCCGGCTCTATCGCAAGGTGCGCGAGGTCAAGGGCGTCAAGCGGGTGATGGTCGCCTCCGGCGTGCGCTACGATCTCGCGGTCAAGAGCCCGGAATATGTCAAAGAGCTCGTCACCCATCACGTCGGCGGCTATCTCAAGATCGCGCCGGAGCATACCGAGCGCGGCCCGCTGGACAAGATGATGAAGCCGGGCATCGGCGCCTACGACCGCTTCAAGCAGATGTTCGATGCGGCCGCGAAGGAGGCTGGCAAGAAATATTACCTGATCCCGTATTTCATCGCGGCGCATCCGGGCACGACCGACGAGGACATGATGAACCTCGCGCTGTGGCTGAAGAAGAACCGCTACCGCGCCGACCAGGTGCAGACCTTCCTGCCCTCGCCGATGGCGACCGCGACCGCGATGTACCACACCGGCGTCAATCCGCTGCGCGGCGTGCGCCACGGCGGCAGCGACATGGTCGAGGCGATCAAGGGCATGCGGCAGCGCCGGCTACACAAGGCCTTCCTGCGCTATCACGACCCCGACAACTGGCCGCTGCTCCGCGACGCGCTCAAGCAGATGGGCCGCGCCGACCTGATCGGCTCACGGCCCGACCAGCTCGTGCCGGCGCACCAGCCGCCCGGCACCGGCAAGGCCGCCGGCACGCGACGTCCGGTGCGCGACGGCGCGAGGGCGCAGCGCTTCACGACAAAGGGACTGCGGATGGGGAGTTGAGTGCGGCGTGTGGGTGGACAGCGACACACGCTTGGCGGATGATGCGGCGGCAATCGCACCAAAGGCTTCATTGTCTTGCCCAACCCACACGATTTTCACACGCCGCAATCGTCCTACAGCAAGGACGACCTGCTCAAATCGAGCGAAGGCGGCTATTTCGGCCCGGGCAATGCGCAGCTGCCCGCGCCGCCGATGCTGATGATCGACCGCATCACGGAGATCAGCCTCGATGGCGGCGAATTCGGCAAGGGCCATATCATCGGCGAGTTGGACATTACACCACGCCTCTGGTTCTTCGATTCCACCTTTCCCGGCGATCCGGTGATGCCGGGGTGCCTCGGCCTGGACGCGATGTGGCAGATGATCGGCTATTGGCTTGGCTGGTCGGGCTCGCCGGGCAAAGGCCGCGCCATCGGCGTTGGCGAGGTGGAGCTGCGAGGGCAGATCACGCCGGATATCAAACGCGTGCGCTATGAGATCGCCATGCGCCAGGTAAGGCGCGGGCGGCTGGTCCTCGGGATTGCCAATGGCCGTGTGCTTGCCGATGACAAATGCGTCTGCGTTGCCAGGGACATGCGGGTTGGCCTGACAATGCCCGCAATTTGAGCTGACGTTCGGGCCATGCGGCGCGAAAAATTGTTGCTTGGAGAGGCCCATGCCTGAGCAGACATACAACCGGGAAAATGAAGTCGATACCACCAGGGCAACCGCGCATCTGCCCGGTCTCGACATCGAGATCATTCACAGCCAGTCGCCGAACAGCGATTGGGAGCAACTTTCGATCAACCTGCGTGCGATGCCGTCTTTCGAGACCCTCGGGCGCTCTTTCGAGATGGCCGATCCCTTCAGGCTTTGGCTGCAGGCCGCGCAATTGATGTGGGCGCCGTGGCTGCTGGCTGCGCAGACCATGATGCTGCCAAATGGCGGGACGCGGACGCTCCCCGGTGTTGGCCGCGCTCCGGCAAAAGGCGCTGATGGCTAGTGGCGAGCCTCCGCCGGCAGCTTTCGCTCCCGATGGCGCGCTCACGGCCATTGCCAGGATCGTGATCCAGTTTCATACTGCCGCATAAGTAGACGAGCACCTCGACCCGTAATCTCGCGTGCGACCGCGCCGAAAATGCGAGACCAAGAAAGCTAGAGAAGATGTCCGGCTGCTGGAAGGCGGAGAGACGGCGATGCTGTTTCGTCTCGCATTTGCGCTTGCGTCGATAGCGGCGCTGCTGGCCGGTCCCACTGCCGCCCTGTCTCAGGACATGCTGCGCAATGTCGACCTCGACAGTCCTGACATGTCGACATCGGAGATGACGCGGGCCGAGGTCGAAGCGCTTCTCGCCTCAGGGCCTCAAGATGCCGCAGGCCAGCGCCGTGCGAATCTGCAGGGAAAGCGGCTGTCGCACCTTGATCTCTCGGGGCTCGACTTCTCCGGCAGCAATCTCCGCCTCGCAAAGCTCAACCGGGCAAAGCTGAACGGCGCGCGCTTCGACCACGCCAACCTGAACCAGGCCTGGCTGATCGACGCGGATTTGACCGCGGCGTCGCTGGTCAAGGCCTCGCTGCTCGGCACGCAGATGCAGCGCGCCAGGCTTGGCGGCGCCGATTTGAACGGCGCGCGCATCACCGCGGATCTTTCCGGCGCCAGCCTGATCGGAGCCAAGCTTGCGGGCGCCGATCTGAGCGCCGACATGCGCAACCAATCGATGGGCATGATGCGTGGCGTGCTCAAATCCGCCGATCTCAGCAATGCGGACTTGAGCGGCGCCAATCTCGCGCGAGCCGATCTCGAATTCGCAAAGCTTGAGAACGCCAATCTGGCGAATTGCGATCTCAGCCGCGCCGATCTTTCGGGAGCAGACTTGTCCAATGCCGATCTCGCAGGTGCCGATTTCACCGAGACCGACCTTGCGTCTGCTCTCCTGCCGAGCGCAGCCGCGCTGGAAAAGGCCCGCAATCTGGACAAGGCGAAGAACTTGAACCTGGCGCGACGGCCGCCTTAAGAAGCGCCCGCCGTGCTATGAAACGGTTGCGGTGTTGCGCCCGCGCCCATTCTGAAGCCTTCGATCAAATCCGCCCTGTGAGTACGCTGGTCCAGGTCGGCGCCCTCACGCCTGTCTCGGCACGGGTCGAGATTGAAGCCATGGCGATCATCTGCGATTGACCGGCCAGCCCGGCCTGCTCGCAGAATGATTGGGGCGCCACGGCCGATGAAATGCCGGCGCATCTAGCCGACCTTTGGCGTCTCACCGGCCAGGATCCGCCGGTAGACCGACGCATCGATATTGCCGCCGGACAGAATCACAGCAACCTTCTTTCCGGCCATGCGGGCGCGCTCCTGCATGAGCCCGGCAAGCGGAGCGGCGCCCGCACCTTCCGCAACATTGTGCGTGTCCTGAAAATAGCAACGTACCGCTTCGGCGATGTCGTCCTCGCCAAGTTGCAGGATTCGGGCTGCGCCCCGCTTGATGATGGCCACGGCCTCTTGACGCGGGTCGCGTGTTGCCACGCCGTCGGCAAAGGTTAGCGCCGAGTCCGTGGAAACCGGCTTCCCGGCCGCGAACGACAGGGCCATCGCCGGGGCGTTGCGGGCCACGACGCCAACGATTTCAGTCTTGAGGCCGAGCAGGTCGCGGGCTGTGATCAGCCCACAGATGCCGGAGCCCATTCCGATCGGGACATAGACCGTATCAAGGTCGGCGACGGCGCGAAACAGCTCGAGCGCGTACGTCGCGACGCCCTTGACCTGCTCTCGATTGAACGGTGCGATGAAATGCAGGCTCTGCTCCCGCGCGACCCGATGACATTCGGCAAGCGCCTCGTCAAAATCCCTGCCGAATTCGACGACGGTGGCACCAAAGGCGCGCATGGCGGCATTCTGGTCTGTTGAGTTGCCCCGCGGCACGTAGATTGTCGCCGAAATGCCTGCCTGAGAGGCTGAGAATGCGATGGATTGGCCATGATTGCCGCGCGTGGCCGAAATCACCCCTGTCACTTTTGTCAGTGAGCGCTTCAGATTGTCCATGTAGACGATGCCGCCGCGTACTTTGAAGGCGGACGTCGGCGTGTGATTCTCGTGCTTTACCCAAACCTCGCAACCGGTCCGCCTGGCGAGAAGCGGCCAGGCATATTGCGGGGTCGGCGGTACCGTACGATGCACGAGCTGAGCCGCAGCTTCCAATTCGCCGAGAGCAAAGAGCGGGTCGAATACAGCCATCGAAAACCTCCGGGCACGGCTGTAAGGATGTTACCTCGGCTGGTTTCGACGCGCTTTCA